>Ga0209420_1001702_pt1 | contig 10195 bp, 9 predicted proteins | sample BlaSpr_A8_OM1_O1_FD_187972 | JGI IMG/M metagenome (GOLD analysis project Ga0209420, IMG submission 187972) | Forest soil microbial communities from Thunder Bay, Ontario, Canada - Black Spruce, Ontario site 2_A8_OM1_O1 (SPAdes) (version 2) | ecosystem: Environmental > Terrestrial > Soil > Boreal...
CCCGCCGGCAGCAGCGATTTCGACGCCGCCACTCCCCAATACGCCAGCAGCACTCCTAAGATTCCGCCCGCAATTCCCAGCACCGCGCTCTCAGTCAGCAGTTGCCGGATAATTCTTCCGCGCCCCGCTCCAATCGCAATTCGCACCGCCATCTCTCTCGTCCGCGAGGTCGCCCGCGTCAGCAGCAAATTCGCAATGTTGGCGCAGGCAATCAGTAGCACCAATCCCACCGCGCCCAGTAACACCAATAGCGCCGCCCGCACATCTCCCACCGCCTCTTCCTGCAGCGGCACCAGCCGAATTCCCCACCCCGAATCATCCGCCGGACGTTCCTTCGCCATCGACGCTTCCAGCGTGCTCATCGACGCCTGCGCTCGCTGCATCGTCACTCCCGGCTTCAATCTTCCCAGCACAAGCATCCAATGCCCACCGCGCCTCTGCCTCCATCCGCTAAATAGCGGATCCTGCGCCAGCGGCACCCACACATCACGGTCGCTTCCCAGCAGAGGATGTTCAAATTTCGCCGGCATCACTCCAATCACCGTGAACGGCTTTTTATCCAACACCAGCGTGCTGCCAATAATTTTTGGGTCCGCACTTAATTGCCCGCGCCACAATCGCTCGCTCACCACCGCCACCGGCGCCGCGCCATCCGCTCCGTCGTTCGCGTAAAAGGTTCGGCCCATCAACGGTTTCACGTTCACCACGTCGAGCGCTTCCGGCGTCATCACCACCGCTCCCACTTCCGACGGTTCGCCGTGCCCGGTCATCACCAGCGAATGAAGCGCGTTTCCCGCCAGTTCTGTAAATACTTGGTTGTCTTTCTGCCACTCCTGAAAATCCAGATACGACGCGCCCGTCTCCTTGATTCCTTCCTGCGGCTTGCTCTCAAACACCACCACCAATTGTCCTGGACTCGGATAGGGAAGCGGCCGCAACAAAACCGCATATACCACGCTGAAAATCGCAGTGTTCGCGCCAATCGCCAGTGCCAGCGTAGCGATCGCCACCGCCGTAAATCCCGGCGATTTCCGCAGCGTCCGCAACGCGTATCGCGCGTCCTGCTCCAGCATTTCCATCCATCCAATTCCCCGCGACTCTCTGCACTCTTCCTTCGCGCGTTCCACTCCCCCAAATTCCAATCGCGCCTGCCTCGTCGCCTCTTCCCGCGAAATTCCTCCGCGCATCAACTCTTCCGCCCGCGCCTCAATGTGAAACCGCAGCTCCGCATCCATCTCCCGCTCTACACCTCCGCGCCTCGTCACACCCTCCCACCACGACCTCACCCGCGCTTTCATGCTTCCTCCGGCGGTGTCCGCAAAATTCCCGCGATCACTTCCGTCATCCGCTTCCATTCCTTTTCTTCTTCGGTCAGCCGTTTCTTGCCCACCGCCGTCAGCCGGTAATACCGCGCCTTCCTCCTATTCTCCGACTCGCCCCACTCGCTCGTAATCCACCCGCGATGCTGCAGCCGGTACAGCGCCGGATACAGCGACCCCTGCTGGATCTCCAGCCGGTTCTGCGATATCTGCTCGATCCTTATCAAAATTCCATACCCATGCAGCGGCCCCAGCGACACCGCCTTCAAAATCAACATATCCAGCGTTCCCTGCAATAACTCCAACGTCTTGCTCATTCCCTCTCCCGGCCCTTTCCTAGATAATCTAGGCTAACTCCTTTAGACGCTCTAGGGAAGCCCCCGTTAGCCTGATGTTGTTTTGGAAGTGTCTGCGGGTGCCCCATCCGCCGGTTTGGGGGGTGGGTGGCTTTATTTCTCAACCTCTCTCGCCTTTGCCTTTGCTTTTGTCCCGTAAGGGCGACATAAACGCTTCCTCTGAAAACAAAATATTCTTCGCATCCCACCCCGGTTGAGTTAAAAATCGCACCGCCATGGGAGCTCGCACAGAACTCACACGCCTTTCGTTGTTTGCAGCGGTTCTGTTGATCTCAATCGGCACCCGTCCAAAAACGTCACCCAAACCATTTCGTCCCGACGAAGCCACCATCACCGACGTGCACGCCGCCTACAAGTCGGGCGCTCTCACATCCGTAAAGCTGGTCCAGCTTTATCTCGAACGCATCCGCGCCTGCGACCAGGCCGGCCCAAAACTCAACGTAGTGATCTCTCTCAATCCTCGCGCCCTGGAACAGGCCGCCGCACTAGACGAACATTTCCGTAAAACCGGCAAGTTCGTCGGACCGCTCCATGGAATTCCAGTCCTGCTGAAAGACAACATCAACACGAATGACATGCCCACAACGGGGGGCTCGCTTAGCCTTGCGGGGTACACTCCCGCCACCGACGCCGCCGCAATCACTCAAAAATTACGCGCCGCGGGCGCAATCATTCTCGCTAAGGTCAACCTTCACGAGTTCGCGATCTGGGGTGAAACGGTTAGCTCGATCCGCGGGCAGACCCTCAACCCTTATGACCTGACCCGAACGCCCGGCGGCTCAAGCGGCGGCACCGGCGCGGGTGTGGCCGCCAATTTCGCAATTGCCGGCATTGGCACCGACACGGTCAACTCCATCCGGTCACCAGCCTCGGCCAACAATATCGTCGGCGTTCGCCCGACGCTCGGTCTCGTCAGCCGAGCCGGCATTATTCCGTACTCATTCACCCAAGATGCCGCTGGTCCGCTCGCTCGCACCGTCACTGACGCGGCAAAAATGTTGAACGTGCTCGTCGGCTATGACCCTAACGATCCGGTCACAGCATGGAGCGTCGGGAACGCCGAGGACGACTACACGAAATTCCTGAAAGCCAATGGTCTACAGGGCAAACGCATCGGCGTATTGCGCAGCTTCTTCGGCCAAGCGCCCATCAACGACCAGGTCAATAAGATCGCCAACCAAGCGATCCAGGATTTGAAAAAGTCTGGCGCAATTATCGTCGACCTGAACACTCCGGATCTCGATAGCGAAAAGATCTCCTCTGATATCAGCGTTCATCAGTACGAATTGAAGCCGTCAATCAACGCCTATCTCGCCGCAGGCAACGCGCCCGTCAAATCGCTCGAGAAAATCATCTCTTCCGGCAAGTTTTCTCCGAACATCAAGGACAACATCACCAAAGCACAAGCCCTCGAGATGGACGACAGCTATCGCTTGCGTCTTCAGAAGCGCGCCGACTTGCAGCAGCGCGTCATGAAAATCATGGCTGATCAGCGCCTCGATGCGATTATGTTCCCGCATCAGAAGCGGCTTGTGGTGCCCATTGGAGAGACTCAGGCGGAGCGCAACGGCGCTCTTGCAGCAGTGACCGGCTTTCCTTCCATCGTCGTACCCGGGGGATTTTCTTCCCCAACTCCGACGGCCCCGCTCGGCATTCCCGTCGGCATCGAATTTCTCGGCCGACCCTGGTCCGAGGAATTACTGATCGAGATCGCCTACAGCTACGAACAATCCCCCACCACCGCCACCCTCCGCCAACCATCTCGCCTCTACCCGCCGCCACTCGATAGCTCGGTGTTGGTTTGGAAGTGTCTGCGGGTGCCCCACCTGCCGCGCGCCGTCAGGCGCTCATAAGGATGGACCGGGTGGGTGGCAATGCTTCTCAGCCTTGCGGGTGTCATTCCGAACCGCACCGGCGCTGTTTGCCGGCGTGTGAGGAATCTGCTTTCTGAAAATTCCACCTAGCCCCCGACCCCTTCTACCGGCCGACGGTTTTTCAACGCTTCCGACCAATACAAAAAACCCCGCACGGCGACATAAAATCGTCATCCATGAGCACACTCGCCGCGATCTTCGACGGGGGAATCGGCTGAGATTCTTACACGAGGCACTCTAAACCCGCGGAGCCGCCAGGCAGAGCGTTGCTAGAAGGGGATGCTCAAAGATCGTAGTGCTGATAAGAGCCGACATTGTGGCGCCCGCATCCAAGAGTTCTTCATACCTGCTTTCAGGCCCTCCACTCCAGAGCAATTTCACCTCGTCGATGGCTTTCTTCTCGATCTCCCTTGACTGCATGCTGTACCGTTCGTTCTTCAAATACGCGATCACAGAATCGAACTCATCCTTGTCGAGCCACATTCCATGACATTGCGGGCACCAATCAATCACGATGGATGACTTTCCAAAAAGAACAGAAACCATTTTGACGTTCTTGCATTTAACACACGCGCGCTTCGTCGTGATTACGCTTGTTTTCTCGACGTTCTCAATCTCATCGTTCAGCCAGCGTAACGACCCATTCTGAACTTTGTTTTTGAGTCTTCGCAATTCGTCCTTGATCAGCCAAATTCCCTTGCACGACGCGCAGCCTTCAAATTTCATTGAGAAAATTGTGTACTCATTAAGGCTTTGTCCGCACGCTGGGCAAACATCAGAAGTCGCTTTTTCCAACTTCGAACCCTTGATCGGGAGCACTTCCATGTGAAAGTCGGTCTCGCTGCTCTTCTTCTTAATCCGTTTGTACCAATAGGGACATGTACGTTGTTCACAAAATCAGAAAAGCCTCTGCCGCTTACTGGCATGATTTTCGCCAAGTCTTTATCGATGAGATCGAGCTCACCACCATCAAGCCAGAATCCACCACAGTTCTTACAACGGTGGAGGACAATATCTGAGGAGTTGAGAAAATTGACGGCATACAGATCGGAGTCTTCGCACCGCGGGCACTTTCTTATTTTTGTTTGTGCCTCCTCTATCGGTTCCTGCGAGCAGTATTCGATGTCTCCCGTCACTTGAAAGGCCATCTTGTCTAATTCACCTGCATCCAACCACAAGCTCCCGCACTTCTCGCACGCATCGTACGAGATCACGTCCTTCTTCGTAGTCACCTGATTATTCATCATCTCGGTACCACAATTTAGGCAGTTCATTTACCCTTATCTCCACAAACTCATTTAGAAATAGGAAAGGAGGATAACACGCTCATCGCCTCCTCCAGTCCAGGCTTAACGCCGCCCCTCACCGGAGTCCGGTCCCTAAGAAGCCAGCCCTGTAGGGGCGACATAAAATCGTTCCACACTCCACAACCCCACCGCCGTATGATTTACTCGCTTGATCGGCCCCTCAACGACACACTCTGGAAATTACTCTGCCTATTCTCACTCCACTCCGGCGCAGAGCACTCCGCTTCGTCTTCTTATCCTCTCTCACCATACCCATCGTTTCGCTTCCCCTATTCGCGCAATGCACCCCTCCGGCCGTCCTTCGCGTTCAGGTAAATCTCCAATCCCTCGCTGTTCATGTCACCGATAATCAGAGAAACGACCTGAGAAATCTTTCGCCCGACGACTTCACAATTTTCGAAGACGGCCGCCCGCAGAAAATCTCCTTCTTCGGCACTGAAAATGTCCTTACCAGCCTGAATGTCCTGGTCGACAAAAGCAGCTCGATAGATCCAACCGGCAAGCTCGGTTCCGCCGAAGCCATTGCCACCCGGTTTCTTCGCGCCGCCCGCCCCGACGATGAAATTTCCGCCACGGAATTTTCCGACCAGATCGGCCCTTTTCATTTGCTCATCCAGCAGGAACTTCGCAATCCAACTTCCGCGGTTCGGCCGCCGGGACGAGGTGAAGGATCGGCGCTGTTCGACGCGATTGCCTCCGTCCTCTGCCATTTGAATTCCTCAAAAAACCTTCGTCAGGCTGTGGTCGTAATCAGTGACGGGATCGATCAACACAGCCGGCTCAATTTGGATCAATTGATTGCGCTCGTCCAATCGTCGAAAGCGCAGCTCTTCATGATCGGCACCCGCAGCAGGCCGGAATACAATCTAAACGGGCACGCCAGCGCAAAGATCACTTTGGTAAGTGGCCGTGATATCGATAATCCAGCTGTGGTCTTTGACCGTCTCGCCAGGGAATCGGGCGCCGAATCTTTCTGGCCTACTTCCGAAGAGGGGCTCGAGCAGGCACTCAAGAAAATCTCAGATCTCCTCGAAGCCCAATACACCATCGCCTACTACCCTGAAACCACTGCCAAAGGGTTCCGCCGCATTCAGGTCAAACTGCGGCCTCCAGGATTGATCGTTAACGTTCGCCGTGGAGTCGGCTCGCAACCTGCTGCGGGTGTTCTTAGTGCCGACTTTACCGAAGGAACCTGCGAGGTCTCTCCAAAAATTCATCCCTACTCCTACGAATCCAAAGTTGTCCTCAACGACGGCGTGATTTCCTATCACGAGGATTTTTCTGACACCCGCAGCGGGTGGCCCAATCGCGAGAATTCTCGCTACATTTCCTCAGGATACGAGCTTTCCAACTCTGGCGCCTCGAAGGTCGAACCCTCGGCGAGTTCCTTCGGTGGAGCGCGCTACTTCGCCCCGCAACGAGATGTGCTCGCCGCGCACGGGCCCTGGTGGGCCGACTTTCGCGAGTCCGCTCTTGTTGAAAAAGTGCCTCCGATCCCAAAAGGCAGTCCCGATTCCCCCGCTGCCGATCAGCCCGCGGCGGGCTTGGTCTTTCGCATGAACGATAGCGGATGCTACGCTTTGCTCCTGGCCGAATCGCCTAAAACCAAAAAGCTTTGGTTCACGGTGGAGAAACGCCATTACGGCACGACCTTCTCAACCGGCGTCATTCCCTGGACCGCGGTTCCTCTACCGGAAGCCGGGTCGCCGGAAATCACCGCCTCCATCGAATGCACCGGAAAACAAATCACCATTTTTCTCAATGACCAGCAAGTCGCCCAGGCCCAGGATGACACCTACTCGCAGGAACACGTGGGATTCATTCTTTCCGGCATCGGCCGCGTAAAATTCCGCAACCTAATCGTCACCAGCCGTTGATCCTGCCGCCCCGGCGTAACTTCCGCCAACCTTCCAATTCCCGCCCATATTCCGGCCTTTCTTGACCCTCCACCTGCCCTCGTCTAAACTAACCCGTTCACTTTTGCGTGATCTATTTGGCTGGATTAGCCAAGCGCCGTCCACTCGCGCGCACCAACAAAGCTTAGGAGCACTTAGTTGCCGAAAAGAACTTTTCAACCGCACGTACGCCGCCGTCACAAAAAGCACGGCTTTCGTTCACGTATGAAGACTAAAGGCGGCCAGCATGTCCTGGCTCGCCGAAGAAAGAAAGGACGTCACAGCCTTACACGCGTTTAGTCCAAAGCGCCCAAAGCTCTTCGCTTTCCCGCGGTCCTGCCGCCTGGTTCGTCGTGCTGATTTCGACGCCGTCTATCGCCATGGCCGCCGCCGCTCGAGTCCATCGTTCGCAATTTTCTACCGCCCCAACGAACTCGATGTCAGCCGCTTCGGCATGAGCGTCAAGAGAACCGTGGGCGGCGCTGTGGTTCGCAACCGGATTCGCCGCCGCATTCGGGAAATATTAAGATTGAATCGCGAGGAGACACCTTCAGGATGGGACATTGTGATTCACCCGCGGCCCTCGGCTCGCAACACCGACTACGCGCTCCTCTCCACGGAGCTCCTCAAACTTCTGCGCACTCTCCCGACTTAACCGCCGCCGCGAACTCCTCAGCCTCCATGCCATCAACGACCGCCGCCTCCCAAAAATCCAATCCAGCTCGCACCGTCGGCGCCGCCTTCCTTCTCTCTCTCGTCCACGCCTACCGCGTCTACCTCGGCCCGCTCCTCGGCGGCAATTGCAAGTTTTACCCTTCCTGTTCCCGCTACGCCGAAGAAGCCCTGGCCGTCTACGGAGCCCGCCGCGGTGCCTGGCTCACCTTCAAACGCCTGATCCGCTGCGTCCCTTTCACCAAAGGCGGCATTGACCTCGTTCCCGATCCTGCCGACCTCCGTACAACTACACATCCCCACGCCCCTCACCCCGCGGAGCACGCGCAGTGAAGGAACTCTCCGACGAAAAGCGTCTCCTAGTAGCGTTCCTGGCGATGATCGCTATCCTCTTCGTTTGGGGCAAGTTTTATAAACCCCCTCCACCCCCGGTCAAGCCTCCCGTCGCGCCCGCCGTTTCCACCGGTGCTAACTCCCAATCCGCCCAAGCCACCGCCGCATCGCCCAGCGGATCCGTCCCCTCCGTCACCACCAAGAACGGCAAAGCTGCCCAGCCCGGCGTAACCGGCCAAAACGCCGCGCCCGTCACCCAAGCGCCCGTCGAAACTCCCCTCGTAGTCGAAAGCCCCCTCTATCACATCGAACTCTCCAACCGCGGCGCGGTTGCCCGCAGCTGGCGCCTCAACAACTACCTCGACGACGAAAAGCCTCCCAAGCCCCTCGAACTCGTCAATCTTTCCGCCGCCCAACAATTCGGCGCTTGGCCTCTCTCCCTCCACTTCTCCGACCCCCAACTCGAAGCCCGCGCCAACTCCGCCCTCTACCAAGTCACTCCCGCGCCCGCCTCCACCACCCTCATCGCCCCCATTACCCTCGAATTCCATTGGTCCGACGGCCACCTCGACATCCTGAAATCCATCTCCCTCGCCGACGACTACACCGCCCACATCAAAGTCGTCGCCACTCTCGACGGCCAACTCCTCCCCGTCTCCATCGGCTGGCGCGGCGGCTTCGGTGACAAGGGCGTCGCCCAGCAATCCCAAACCGTCGCCGTCTTCTATGCCCAAAATGGGAAGATCAGCCTTCTCCCCATCAAAAAGCTCGGCGCTGAAAATCACCAGGACGTGCCCATCCTCCAGTCCGGCCCCTCCGAATTCGCCGGCATCGAGGACCAATTCTTCGCCGCCGCCTTCCTCCCTCCCTCCGCCGCCACCGCCCCCACCACCCCCGGCTTCGACGTCTACCACTGGGTCCAGCAGCACGAAATAGGCAACGACGAGCGCCCCGCTGAGGAGCCCGAAGCCCAAATCGCCGTGGGCCAAGCCACCGCCGCGCCTCTCGACATGCGCGTTTTCGTCGGCCCCAAAGACCTCCGCGTCCTCGGCCACCTCCGCCCGCAGCTAGACGGCCTCGTCCAGCTCGGCTGGTTCGGCATTATCGCCAAGCCCCTGATGCAAGTCCTTCAATACACGCACCGCTTCATCCCCAACTGGGGCTGGGCCATCGTCATCCTCACCCTCATCATCAACATGGCGCTTTTCCCCCTCAAACTCAGTAGCTTCCGCTCCATGAAGCGAATGCAGAAGGTGCAGCCCGAAGTCAGCTCCATCCAGAACCGCTACAAGAAGTACTCCATGAGCGATCCTCGCAAGCGCAAGATGAACGAGGAAGTCATGGCCATCTACCAGCGTGAGGGCATCAACCCCCTCGGTAGCTGCCTGCCCATGTTCATCCAGCTCCCCTTCATCTACGCGTTCTACCGCATGATCGCCGGCACCATCGAACTCCGTCACGCGCCCTGGTTCGGCTGGATCCACGACCTCTCCGTCCGCGATCCTTATTACGTCCTGCCCATCGTCATGATGCTCTCGACGTTCCTCATGCAGAAAATGACGCCCACGCCCGCCGCGGACCCTACCCAGCAGCGAATGGCCATGCTCATGCCTCTGGCGCTCGGCTTCATCTTTTTCCGTTTGTCCGCTGGACTGAACCTCTACTACTTCACCAGCAACCTTGTTGGCATCGGCCAGCAGGTCTTCCTGACTCGCACCGACCCCGTTAAGAACGGCTCTAAACCCACTAAGCCGCCTAAACCCAACAATTCCTCCTAGTCCGCCGGCCCCCCCGCGCTTCCCGTGCCTCGCCTGGTCTTCCCCGCCGCTTGGAACTCCGCCTCCCCCACCTTCGTATCAATATTGTAGATAGGCGCTGTCGATAGGCGCAGAAAGCCCCATGTTTCGCAAAATCCTCAAATGGACCTCGCTGGTCCTCGTCTCGCTCGTCGTCCTGACGCTCTGCTCCGCTCTCCTCTACCGCAAATACCTCCAGCATCAACGCGCCGAAGCTCGCGCCATTCACTCGACCAATGGAATCAATACCTTGGACGCCGTTCCTATCAATGGAATCAACCAATGGGTCCAGGTCCGAGGCCAGGACGTCAACAATCCCATTCTTCTCTGGATTCACGGCGGTCCCGGCATCTCCTTCATTCCTCTGTCCGCCGACTTTCAGGATCCTTGGGAGAAATACTTCACCGTCGTCGAGTGGGATCAGCGTGCGGCGGGCAAAACCCTCGGCTCAAACGACCGCGATCTTCAGCGCCGCACCTGGAATGTCCCGCAAATGGAGCAGGACACCTTCGCTGTCGTGAATTACCTGCGAAATCGCTTCAACCGCCAGAAAATCTTTGTCGTCGGCCATTCCTGGGGCAGCGTCCCAGGCTTTTGGCTCGCCCACGAACACCCCGACCTTCTCTACGCCTACGTCGGCACC
>Ga0209420_1001703_pt1 | contig 10193 bp, 11 predicted proteins | sample BlaSpr_A8_OM1_O1_FD_187972 | JGI IMG/M metagenome (GOLD analysis project Ga0209420, IMG submission 187972) | Forest soil microbial communities from Thunder Bay, Ontario, Canada - Black Spruce, Ontario site 2_A8_OM1_O1 (SPAdes) (version 2) | ecosystem: Environmental > Terrestrial > Soil > Boreal...
CTTGTAGGCCTGAGCCCGTAGCAAGAGAAGCGCGGGATGAACCGAAGTCGCCGGATACGCTTCCAATTCCTCAATCGCCGCTTGAGGATGGCCTGCTTCGATTGCGGCGGGAGCCAGCGCCTCGAGAAATTGCTCCTTCATCGCCGTGTTGGGATAGTCGCGCCCAATGGCCTGCAGCGCGGTGAAGGCTTCAGCATTCTGTTTCAGGAGACGCTGCGTCTGAGCAGTCCAATACAGAACGTAGTCGCCAAGCAGCGTGTCACTCTTCGCTTTTGCGAGCCACGCCAGCGATTGTTGCGCGCGATTCTTGTTGTAGTCGTCGTAGCCAAGCGCCAGCGCGGCGCGGGCGCCCCAGACGTTGCCGCCATTTTTCCCCGCGAACGCGGAAAGCTTTTCGTATGCGCCGGGCGTGGCGTTGTGCAGCGCCCGAGCCAAGCTCGAAAGTTCGCGTTGTGCGGCCTCGTCTTCCGGTGTGGCGGCGGTAATCTCCGGAGCGGAAGTGCTGGGCGTGCAGCCTGTGCGGCAAGGAACGGACTTCGGCTTGTTCGATTTTTTCTTCTTGGAGTGAACCGTCTGCGCGGGAACATCGAGCGGCACCGCAGCCAAAAGCGCAACCGACAAAAGGATCGCCAAAGCGCGGGAAAAATAAACGGCGCGAGGTTTCGCTAGTCCATGCCGCCGCCAATTCAGGCGAGTACCGTTCGCGAACAAAATGCGCGTCGATGCCGCAAACGCGAAGTCAGCGGTGCTGCGCGGTCGTGGCGTAAGGATATTCGCCCAGGGCATGAGCATCGCCCTCTGCGAGGATCTCCACCATCCAGCGATAGAAGTAATCCACCGGGTGGTCCATGATGGGTTTGAATCGACGGTCGTATTCTCGATGAGCTTTCTCAATGTCATCACGCAATCGGACGCAGATATCTTTGTGCTCCCGGCCGAGGCGCACCTGCTCCGGTCGTAACATCTTAATATCTTGCATCGAAACTTTGGCGACTCTATTTGCGCGGCGGTGCAGTTCTTGTTCCTCGGCCGACAAGCGGCCGACGTCGAACGCGCTGGCGTCTTCGGACTCGCCGGGTGCCGGAGGGGGCGTTTCGATCTCTGGTACTTCGGCAACCGGCAATTCGGAGTGCGGCGCAGGCGCGGGCGATTGGTGGGCTTCCACGACCGTCGGCGCGGCATGCGCCACGGAGGCCGAGTCGGGCGTCGGAACTGGCGCCGGAGCAACATGACTCGCGGCCGCGGGCTCGACAGCCGGCAGCGTAGCGGCAATCCGAGCGATTTCGGCTTCGAAAGGCGATCGCGCTCCCGGCTGCAGGGTCACCGCCACAAATCGCGACAAAACATCTAGGGTGGCTGTCAGCGCAGCAGCGGAAGTCTGCGCCCGCAGCATCGGCGGCAACGCGTTGACTGGTTTGCTGCTGCCGCACGCGGCCACCACATCGGCAATGGCCTGATGAAGCTCATCCGACGTCCGCTGGATGCGCTCCAGGTTATCGCGCAAGGCTCGCGAGACGGCCTGTTCGATGACGCTCGGCGTATTGGGTTCTGGTGGCATACCGGTTTCTGGCGATTTCGCCCAAAATCTCCCGTTTTGTGATTCTGGAAGGTAGGGCCTGCGCCGTCAACCGCCTAACCGTACTCTTGTGCCTAGAAGTACCCCTTTGAGCCCGGGCCTTATCCGTCGCCTCGAACCGAACGCCGCAGGGTGCGACATCCTTATCTATGTCCGCGCCGGGTGAATCACCCCTGCTTTGTGTCTCGGGCCCATCCTGCGGTTGTCTAGGTGCCCATCCTTATCTGCGGATTCCACAGGAAGGATGGGGATTTCGTCTCTGCCTGCTTCGCGAGGCAGCAATCGATACGCGCGAATACGAGTTTTACCCGATGGCGCACCCACCAAACCTCCCCTAGATTGAGCGTGCCTTATGAAACCGAGCCTCGCCGAATGACCCCGCTCTCCGCAGAGACTGCCGTTCGCATTCTGATCGTAGACGATCATGCGGTCGTCCGCCAAGGCCTGAAGACCATTCTGAACGCACAGGAGGGCTGGACGGTCTGCGCCGAAGCTAAGTCCGGAGAAGAAGCGCTGGCGCTGGCCAATCAACTCCGACCAGACATCGTGGTGATGGACTTGAGCATGCCAGGGATGAGTGGCCTCGACGCTCTACGGGCTATCCGCAGCCGCCTGCCGAACGCTGGCATCGTAATTCTGACGCTCCACTTCTCCGTTCAATTAGTTCGCGAAATCGTCAAGCTGGGCGCACGCGGTTACGTGATGAAGTCCGACGCGGATCGCGACCTGGTGAACGCGGTCTCCGCAGTCGCAGCCGGCAAAACCTACTTCACCGCTCAAATCTCCACCCACGGCATATCGGCCGCGACACCGCCTCGCGCGACGTCCATACCGTCGCCACCGCCAACGGCCCTGACCGAGCGGGAACGCGAAGCCGTCCGTACGATAGCCCAGACCATGCGCAAGCTGCTGTAACCCTCGACCGCCCTCGAGTGCGCGAACCCGTGTCTTTCGCCAAGCCACCGCTTTGCTCACGGCTCGGCGTTCACAGGTTGCGGTAAATGGTCCGCGACGAGTTCATCAGCTGACCGTTCGCGTAGCTGCCAAAATCTTGTAGAAGTCTCCCAACTAAAACCGCTCTCCCTGGAAGCCGCCGTGAGGCCAGAATGCGCCTCGAGACATATACTTACAATTTCGGGGACATTCCCCTGGAGACGGCGGGCTTCCGGACAGCCAATCGTACCGATCGAGCGTTGAGGTCTCGCTAAGGTAACTGCTAGCTGCCTGCTCGCTTGCGAAGGATGGTAAAATAGAAGGGTCAATGGGGGCGACACGGTTTCGACGGAAGCTGTCGCGGCTCGGAGGCATGCCGGGACCCACCTGCCCGCAACTTGGTGGAAACTAGAAATGCCAATAACAATCTGGCACTTGCAGCTTAATTAATTAAGCGCACGCTTCCCCGGGCTTTGCTCATGGGCCCGGTCAGAAGCGTCAAACAGTGAGCTGGCCTGAGCCTTTCGGTCCGGAAGGCTCGGGCGAGAACCATCGGACTAGCCGGCTGCGTTTCTTGCTCATTCTGAGCGTGGCGGGCGAAACTAGCTGAATTGAGCTAAGCATGTAGGCTCCGTGTCGTAGCGCTTTTCGGACGGGGGTTCGACTCCCCCCGCCTCCACCATTTCGAAACGGCTGAATTGACAGCTAGTTAACGAGGCTGCTTTGTTCGCGTACCTTTGGCGTACCCTTCAGGCGACCTTCGGTTTCGCCCCGTGTTCGCCGCACGTCTGACTCAGCTTGCTCTGGCGAGCACGTGTCCATGCGTTGTAATGCTTTTCCGTAACTCGCACGCTTTGGTGGCCGAGCAGGACCGAGACGCGGTCAATCGGCACCCTGCGTGACCACGACGGCGCAAACGGCTATCCCTGTGGAGATCTGACTGTCTAATCGGATAGCGATTCGCGCCTGCGCCGACGCCTTTCCCTTGTCCAATCAACAAAACCCTTGCCAATCAAGCGCTTCCAGTGATAAATCAGCGCGCAACTGTGTCTACAGTCTCCGACAGTCAGCCATTTGCTCAGTAACATATTGCAGTCAACATTCAACGGAGGAATCAAATGAGCGACGAAATCAAGAAAGTGGAAGAGGAAGCAGTGAAGGCTGAACCCTCAGCCGAGTTGTCTGAACCCGCGTTGGACGAAGTGGTCGGTGGAACCGACGCCAGTCGCCTATCGCCGCTATACAAAGTGCCGGATGTCACGTTGAAGCGGGGGTAACGTCTTTGAAAGTTTAAGACACAGTTCCCTCCTGCGGTGGCAAGCATCAGGACTAGACCAACATGATTACTCGCATTTGGCACGGCAGGACCACGGCGGCGAAGAGCGATGAATATCTCAATCTTATGCGTACTGTCGCCATCCCCGATTACCGCTCAATCTCTGGCAACAAGGGTGCTTACGCGCTGCGTCGAATCGAAGGCGAGACCGCGCATTTCCTGATGGTCACATTCTGGGAATCGGAGGAGGCAATTCGCGCCTTCTCGGGAGACGACATCAACGTGGCGAAATACTACGATTTCGACAGCAGCTTCTTGCTTGAACTGGAGCCGTCCTCAACGCATTACGAAACATATGATCGGTAAAGATTCGCCTCCTCTAACCACGTCGGTTCCGCGACCTTTGTGTAGATTGTGTTGAAGTAAAAGAGACATACAAGCATTTCATCCTTCGTTGCGGTACGAAGGACCATGTCTTACTCGTGCCGCAAAGCCGCCAGCGGATCAATTCGAGACGCTCGCCTTGCTGGCGCATAGCCAGCGAGTATCGCGGCGCTCAGGAGGACGACACCGGCCAGCGCCAGAGTTCCCGGATCATTAGGCTGGGTTTCGAACAGAAACGATTTGACAAGCTGGGACGGTCCGGACGCGTCGAATCACTTGAACTGACGGATTCGAGCTTCATCCCCATGTTGACGAAAATGGCGACTAGGATTCCGCCGACAATGAAGGACATTAGCAGGATGATTTGGAGCCAGCGGGGCATGTAGCTTAACGGAAGAATGGAATCACCAGTTCTTTGAAGCAAACCCAAGCAGCGAATGCGACGAAAAACCCGAACGCGCTGAAGAGGACAATTGTCGAAGCTTTGTACGGCTTTTGGGGAAATGGTGGTAAGAGTGGGAGATGTGCTTCCTCTTTCGCCAACTCCATTTCAATCTGCTCAAGCTCTGCAATAGTGCGTCTAGTTCTTCGCCAGAGTCTTTTCAGCATGGAAACATCACACCGTAATTCTAGGGTGCGGTCAACTCCCGGTTAGTCGGGTTACCGGACATGTGATTTTGTTTCGATTCGCATGTTCGGCGTGCGCGTTAATCCGGAGTTTTGCGTTTGAACTTGACCAAAGCTCTATTGTGGTCTCTCATAAGTCAACGTACTGGCCAAATCGATTCACAGTGTGAAGGGAGACGACCCTATGCTGCGCCTGCTGGAGTTGGTTCTTGTCTTTGCGTATGTGACTTTGCCTGCGGCCTCCGCTCAAACGACGGATTCCGGCTATCCCGATGAATTGTCGCCCTCGCTGGCGGCCAGTGCCAAGGCGATGCATGCCATGATTCACCGAGATATAGCGGAAGCGGCAGAGAATATGCCTGCGGATGAATATGCCTTTCGACCGACGCCGCAGGTCCGGACCTTCGGTCAGATTATCGGTCACTTGGTTGATGCGAACTTCTTCTTCTGTTCGCAAGCCGCAGGCGAAAAGTCGCCAGCGACCGCTGACTACGAACAACTCACTGACAAGGCTGTACTCGTCAAGGCGTTGAACGATTCGCTCGTCTATTGCGATCGCGTGTACGGGGCGACCACCGAGGCAAAGTTCATCCAGCCGATGCAAATTGCACATGTTGTTGGTACGGGGTCGACCAATACTCTCCGGGGCGCCGTCCTGATGTACAACATCGCCCACAACAACGAGCATTACGGCAACCTCGCCGTTTACATGCGGCTTAAGGGCCATGTTCCGCCCTCGACAGCGCGAGTCCAGCAGCGAACGAATTAGTAACGTCCGACTACCTGATTAGTCTTGTGGTCTCAATGGGTCGACGCAACACTTTCTTAAAGTTTACTCGTTTGACCGCGCCCGTCTTTAAAGATACGAGAGTGTTGCGACCGGCGTATGCGGCGCTTGGATCGCAAGTGGTCCAGCAAGCGCCTGAACCAAACCCATCGCTAAAAATGCTATTAAAGGGAGACTGGCAATGTTTTATTAAGAACTCGGCTTATTAATGCGAGCTTGTATAACGCCCGTGTCGAACGACAAGACCAAGACTTGGCACATACGTCTCAGCTAGTCCAGTTCGACAATGCGAGTTTCGTGCGGACCTGAAGTGTCAGAAGTCGTCATGGAATGCCACTTCACCTTTGACGGCCACTTGATACGCGGATACGCGCCGTTCGAAGAAATTGGTCAACTCCTGCACATCTTGGAGTTCCATGAATCCGAACGGATTCTTAGAACCAAAAACCGGGGCGATGCCGAGCGCTTCGAGGCGACGATCCGCAACGTATTGCAAATATTCCCGCATGTCCGTTGGAGATAGACCGCTAACGCCAAGACTCAAAACGTCGTCCGCAAACGCCATCTCGCATTCCACAGCGTCCCGCAGCATCGCGGTTACGCGTCGCTCCATATTTTTGTCAAATAAGCCAGGCTCCTGTTCTCGGACCGTGCGGCTCACTTGCAAGGCAAATTGAATGTGAGCACTCTCGTCGCGAAAGACCCAGTTGGTGCCCGCCGCAAGCCCGTGCAACAGACCCCGCGACCGAAGAAAATAGACGTAGGCGAAAGCTGCGAAGAAAAAGAGACCTTCGATGCAGCAGGCAAAGCAGATTAGGTTCAGCAGGAAATCGCGGCGATCCTCAAGCGTGCGAATCTCCGTAAGTTGGTTGATGGAATCGATCCATCGGAAACAGAATTCCGCTTTCTTGCGAATGGAGGGAATATTTTCCACCGCGTCGAATGCCTTCTTGCGCTCTTCAGGCTCTGAAATGTAGGTGTCGAGGAGCGTCAGATAGAAGTCCACGTGCTGGGCTTCCTCGAATAGCTGACGCGACAAGTACATGCGCGCTTCCGGCGAGTTGATGTGCTTGTACAGATTGAGGACCAGATTATTTCCGACAATCGAATCCCCGGTGGCAAAGAACGCCACGAGGCGATTGATGAGGTGTTGCTCCGCCGGTGTCATCCGCTCCCGCAAGTCAGCCAGGTCGGTTGAGAAGTCCACTTCTTCGACGGTCCATGTGTTCTTAATGGCCGCCTTGTACTGTTCGTAGAAAACGGGGTACTTCATGGGTCTGAGAGTCAAATCGAATCCTGGATCGAGAATCATGTTCAGCTCCTTTTCTTCTTTCGGTTAAGAGATCTCTACTGGCATGCGTCGCAAGACCCGGGATTTTCGAGAGAGCAGGCGACGGACTGCATGGCGGAGACTGGGACCGTCGTCTTGGCAATCTCCGTCGCCGGACGGGAACGCAGGTAGTAGGTCGTCTTGAGGCCTTTCTTCCACGCGTACATGTACATGGAAGAAAGTTTTCCTATATTCGGGCTCTGCACGAACAGATTTAGCGATTGGCTTTGGTCAATGAACGCGCCTCGGTCGGCGGCCATGTCAATCAACGAGCGCATGGGGATTTCCCATACCGTGCGATAGATCGCGCGAATATCTTCGGGAATCTCCACAATGTTCTGGATAGAGCCATCCGACAGTTTGAGGCGGTTCCGCATGCCTTCGTTCCATAGGTCAAGCTTTTTGAGTTCGAGTACGAGGTGGCGATTGATCTGGAGGAAATCGCCCGAGAGTGTCTCCCGCTTGAACAGATTCGAGACTTGCGGTTCGATGCACTCGAAGGCGCCGACGATCGATGCGATCGTCGCCGTCGGAGCGATGGCGATGAGGAGCGAGTTGCGCAAACCGACTGTACGAATCCGGCTTCGCAATTCCTCCCAACGCGCCGTCTTAACCGGCGGAATGCCCCAAAGGTCCATCTGCAGAACACCTTCGGACGCTCGTGTTTCGGCGAAGGCAGGATGCGGGCCGATTTCTTCGGCCAGCACGCAAGAAGCATCCAAGGCATGAAAGTAAATCTCTTCTTGAATGCGCTTCGAGAGCTGCCGTGCTTCCGGAGCATCGAACGGTAGTCGCAAGGCGAAAAACACATCCTGCAGCCCCATGACCCCTAAACCCACCGGCCGCCACTTGTGATTTGAATCGCAAGCCGGAGTGATCGGATAGAAATTGATATCGATAACGCGATCGAGAAACTTCACTGCCGTACGGACGGTTCCGGCGAGCTTCTCGAAATCAAATTGGCCTTCGGACAAATGCTTTCCAAGATTGATCGAACCGAGATTGCACACCGCCGTCTCTTGCCTGGAACTTACCTCTGTTATCTCCGTGCAGAGATTCGAGAGATGCACGACATTCACCTGCTTGGCTGTTTGATTCGATTTCAAGTTGCAGGCGTCTTTGAACGTCATCCAACCGTTTCCGGTCTCCGCCAGCACCTTCATCATCCTCGCGTAAAGATCGCGCGCTTTGACCTGGCGCGTAAACAACTGCGCCTGTTCAGCTTTGACGTACGCCGCTTCAAATGCCTCGCCGACGAGATCGGGCAGATGCGGTACCGCCTTGGGATCGAAGAGCGACCAGACTTCGTTGACTTCGACCCGTTTCATGAAAAGGTCGGGAATCCAATTGGCAAGATTCAGATTGTAAGTACGTTGCGCGTTGTCTCCCGTGTTTCCGCGCAGTTCCAGGAACTCCTCAATGTCCGCGTGCCAAGACTCTAAATACACGCAACACGCGCCTTTGCGTTTGCCACCTTGGTTTACGGCGGCAACGGAAGAATCCAGTGTCTTGAGCCATGGGACAATCCCTTTGCTGTGGCCATTTGTGGCGCGGATCAACGAGCCTCGAGATCGCACGCGGTGATAGGCCAACCCGATCCCTCCCGCAAATTTCGAGAGCAGCGCTACGTCTTTGTATTTTTCGTAGATGGCTTCGAGATTGTCGGCGGGAGAATCGAGCAAGTAGCAGGAAGACATCTGCGCGTGCTTGGTTCCGGAATTGAAAAGGGTGGGCGAGCTGGGCATGTAATCGTGAGCGGAGATCACGCGATAGAACTCGACCGCCTCTTGAACCGTTCGAGACAGCCCACAAGCCACGCGGAGGAAAAACTGCTGGGGCGTTTCGAGGGCTTCGCGCGTTTCCGGATGTCGCAACAGATAGCGGTCGTAGAGCGTGCGCAAGCCGAAATATTCGAACAAATCGCTACAACGATCATCAATTGCATCGTTCAATTTGCGGGAATTCAAAGCCGCGAAAGCGGCGGTGTCTCTCGAAACCAGGCCATGCTGCTTTAACATGGCGATCGATTGCGAAAAAGAATGGATGTCTTGGTTGGCGACCTCCTTGGTAATGAAACCGTCGAGAAGGCGGGCCGCGAGCTTCGAATATTCAGGCTCTTCCGCGATGAGAGATGCCGCGGTCTGAATCGACAACAGATCGAGTTCCTTGGTGGTGGCACCGTTAAAGAGCCCGCCGATCGTTTTGCTCGCGATGCGGATCGGATCCACGGATCGCAGCCCGTCGCAGCAGCGCTCGACGGCGCGCACGATCTTGTTTACGTCGGCAGGCTCCAGTGATCCATTGCGTTTGCGAACCTGCATCTGTGATGCATTGGAGGAGACAAGAAACGGAGCTGCGGGTTGGGTAGTGCCAATACGAACCGGAGTTGCCATGGATGCCTTTTCCGCCAAACACAAAAGGGAAAGGAGATGAAATGGAGAAACAGAAAAAGACGCCAGTTCATCGCCGACCTCCCCTCGGAGGCTTGCACGATTTCACGCCGGGTGTGGCGTGGTTACTGGCAGGTCTTCGGACTTGCAGGCGTGCCCGACCGACAAGATCGGGGTTTCTACTGGCCCATCTTCCCGGTTTCAGAGAAAACCAGTGGTCTTGGGGTGTTCGATCCTGCTTACCGCTGCGGGGCAGTCCCGGATTCAAACCGGGTTCCCTTTAACGTTCCCCTGGGAACGTCACCAGCAAACGAACCACAAGATATAGCGTTGCTCTCTGCTTGTCAACCCAAATGTTGTGGTTTTGTTGTGATGGCGATGACGAAGGTGAGGCTGCCGGCTCCCCAGACCCTGTTCAAGCGGGATCGTAGTTTAGGTTTGGCCCGAGCCATCGCTCGACTTCGGCTGCGCTCATTCCCTTGCGCTGCTGGTAGTCCATTACCTGATCGCGACCGATTTTTCCCAAGCTGAAATACCGCGATTCCGGGTGAGCAAAGTACAACCCGCTCACACTGGAGCCAGGCCACATGGCAAAAGATTCGGTAATCACCATTCCGGTGTTCTTCTGCACGTCGAGCAATCGCCACAGCGGGCCCTTCTCGGTGTGATCCGGGCACGCTGGATAACCCGCGGCAGGCCGGATGCCGCGATACTTTTCTTGAATCAACTCCGCGTTGCTCAAGCCTTCTTCGAGGCCATAACCCCATTCATCCCGCGCCCGTTTGTGCAGGCATTCGGCGAAAGCTTCCGCCAGACGGTCGGCGATGGCCTCAGCCATGATGGCGTTGTAGTCGTCGTTTTCCGCCCTAAACTGGTCGCACAATTCTTTC
>Ga0209420_1001704_pt1 | contig 10189 bp, 6 predicted proteins | sample BlaSpr_A8_OM1_O1_FD_187972 | JGI IMG/M metagenome (GOLD analysis project Ga0209420, IMG submission 187972) | Forest soil microbial communities from Thunder Bay, Ontario, Canada - Black Spruce, Ontario site 2_A8_OM1_O1 (SPAdes) (version 2) | ecosystem: Environmental > Terrestrial > Soil > Boreal...
TTCATTCTCGGCCCGTCACACGGCACAGTGGGTCGGCTTGATTTTTTTCCCCGCTTAAAATCCATCACAGCATTTGCCAGGAGCGCTCGCGTCGCTCGCTGGACCCTTCGACTTCGCTCAGGGCAGGCTCCCGATGCGGCCGTCGCCATACAATTATTTCTATCCGCACACGCACCTAGAAGATGAGTTTCAGGCCTAGTTGAATCTGCCGCGGCGCAAAGGCGGCGTTGGGCTTGAGGAAATTTTGCGGCTGCTGATAGTAGGCAGGAGACGGAACTCCATTGGCGGTGACGGTGTATTGCACGAACGTGGTGGCTTCGGCGGTGAGGCCGTCGGAAGTGATCTCGACGCGCTGATTGTCGTGGTTGAACAGGTTGAAGGAGTCGGCCGTGAACTCGAGCCGATCGCTTTGGCGAACCCGGATTTTGCGGACCAACCGCAGGTCGGTAGAGGCGTAATCGGGTCCAGTAAAGGCATTGCGGCTGTAGCCGGGAAGCCGGTCGTTATCGTAGTTGCCATCCTGATTGGGATCGCCGGAGACCGTGGCGTTGACGGGACGTCCGCTGCCAGCAGTGACAATGCTGGAAATTTTCCATTCGTTGAACATGTGGCCGAGAACTGGGTGTTCGCGGTGGAAGGCTCGCGGTTCGACGGAAAAGGCGGCTACGAAGCGCTGGCGCTGATCGGTGACGCTGGGGCCGCGCTCGGCATTGGGCTGGTAGGCGTTCTGCACGGTTGCGGGTTCCCCCGCTACCAGGGCGTCCTGACCGTCGTCGATCGCGTGGGCGTAGGTGTAAGAGAGGCGCAGATAGGTTCCGCGCGGCATGCGGCGGTTGATGGAGAGGGTTGCGCCGTTATACACGCTGGAGGCGGCGCTCTGGAATTCGTCGATGGCGCCGAGTTGTGCAATGGGACGGCCGAGCGGATTGATGCAAGGCGGGAACGGGCAGGTCAGCGATTCGATGTATTGCCACGTCGCGAAGGAATCGACAGTGTAGTATCCGCCCTGAAAGATGGAGCCGGTGGAATCAAAGATAGGATAGTTGAGCGCAACCGGCGGCGGCAGGTTCACATCGAGCGCACGGATTAGATGTTCGCCGTGCACGTAGAGATACGAGACGGCGACAGTCGTCTTGCCGGCAACTTCGCGCTCCAGCGTAAGGCTGGTCTGCTGCACGCGCGGGGTTACGAAGTTGGGGGCAAAGGCTGAGACATCGTTTGTGATGCCCTGCGTGAATCCTGGGGGAACCATGCACGAGGAGATAACCGGGCAACTGACGAGCGGATTGGGATACGTGGGAAAGACCTGGTGGTCGTAATAGTCGGAATTGTTCAGAAAGAGCTGCGCGTCAGTGATGCCGTTATCGGTGGCGATGGCGGAGTTGTAGATCTGCGGAATGCGGACGTAGAAGATCCCGTAACCGGCGCGGATGACCAGCGGGCGCGTCTTGCCAATGGAGTACGCCAGCCCGACGCGCGGGGCGAAGTTGTCAGGCTTGAATGGAACTTTACCGGCGGGCGGGAACAGCGGGTTCGACGTTAGCCCGGCGGTGGTGAAAGTTTGCAGATCCCAGCGAACCCCCAGATTGATGGCCAGGTGCTGGGTCACGCGCATCGTATCCTGCGCGAAGGCCGCGTAGTCGTTGCTGTTGGGGTTGGAGGAAGATGGCCCGAAGCTCTGGAGGTAATATTTCGGCACGGCATGCGCGTAAGCGCGCAGGGGAGTTAGCGGAAGTCCCGCTTCCATGGGTTCGAAAGTGAAGGGATCGACCTTGATGGGATCGAAGATATATTCGCCGCTTTGCTGGCTGGGAAAGAAATCGTAGTCCCAGGTGATGAGCGTATCGGCGCCGAACTTGAAAGAATGGTGGCTGGTGTCGAAGCTGAGGGTTTCGGCAAGCTGAGCGCGGTGTTCGCGCGTGGCGCGAGGCAGCAGATCGGAGCGTCCGATGCCGTCGATGATGTCGGTGACTTTGATCAGCGTGTCGTTAGTGTTTGTATAAGACTGCCGTAGATCGCGGGAGAACTGGGCGCGCAGATGGCTGATGAGGCGCGGCGTCAGGCCTGAGATGAGCGATGCGGAACCGGTATCGGTCGACACATCTTCTGTGCCGTTGTCGGAGATGGAATCGTAGGTCACGGGACTGGCGGGATCGAGGAAGACATTGTTCGATCCCCAGTACCGGGAAGAGTTGTAACGCAGCGCCAGTTGGTTGCGTGGCGTGAGATTGATATCGAGCTTGGCGTAGGTGGCGTTGCCGATTTGCGCGGCGGGAAAAGCTCCGGCTAGCGTATTGAGTTGCGCGGCGGCGGCGAAGACCAGGGCCTGATCGCTGGCTTCGTAGTCGCCGGGAGAATAGGGTCCGGTGCCGGCTTGCGGGACGACCTGCATAGTTCCGTTGAGAAATTCGACTACGTCAGGAACGTGGAAGTAGTGCTGATCGAATCCGGCGAAGAAAAAGATTTTGTTTTTCTTGATTGGGCCGCCCACCGTGCCTCCGCCTTGCTGCTGCCGGCTGTGCGGTTTGAAGTCCAGGAAGGCGTCGGCGGCGCCGAATCCGCTGTCGCGGATGTAATACATGCCGGTGCCGTGCCAGTGATTGGAACCGGACTTAGTGATTACATTGATGACCGCGCCCCCGGCGCGTCCCAGTTCAGCGCTGGAGGAGTTCGACGAGACGCGGAACTCCTGCACGACTTCATTCGAGAACTGGTAGGGAGCGCGATAGAGGCCGCGGGCTTGCGCGAAGAATGCGTTGTTAAAATCGCCGCCATCGACCAGGAAGCTGTTCTGGAATCCGCGTATTCCCCCGAAAGAAAGATCCCCGTTGGTGGAGGAAGTCAGGCTGCGAGGATCTTGCGTCACTCCTGGCGACAGAAGCATCAGATCGGAGAAGCGTCGGCCGTTCAGGGGAAGATCGGCGATAGCGCGTTCGTCTACGAGGCTGGAGACTGCGGCGGGTTGCGTGTCGACCAGGGCCGGCGCTCCGGAGACTGTGACTTTTTCCTGAGGGCCGGCGATCGTAAGATGGAATTCCAATTCGGCGGCGGCCCCCACGTCCACATGCAGCGGTGGAGTAATTTGTGGAGACATGCCCTGCGAGACGACGCGGGCTGAATAGTCTCCAGGCGGCAGGAGATCAATCGAGAATCGGCCTTCGGCGTCGGATGTGGCGGAGTAGCGGACTCCCGTGGCACTGTTGACGGCCGCAATGCTTGCGCCGGAGATGCGCAGGCCGTGCAGATCGACAACTGTGCCGTGAATGGCGCCAGTGGCGCCGTCCTGGGCCCGGATGACCGGAGCTGCAAGAAGAGCGCAAACAAGAAACAACGCGGCGCGTGGCATAGGAGTCCCATCTGTCGTTCGGATGAGGCTCGGAGGGATTAGTCCCGCAAGCTTTACCGGAAGCTGGACGGGAGAAGTTCTGCGGAAGAGCGCTCAACTGCGCTCCCTAGGAGAAGCACAGCTGCACAACTCTTCCGCCGAACTGCGGGAAACAGTTCTTGTATAGCATGCCTAAAGCGCAAAATGCTGTGACATCGCAAGTTTCTTCTTGGCACGCGTGCCAGAGTGGGAATTCTGCTTTACGCGCAGGTACCGCGGCGTGCTATGTTCAGTGTTCAATGGAGCCGCTCACCCGCTCCTGATGAGGCCTTATAGAACATGATTCGATCCTTCAAAGGCATGAAGCCGGTGATTCCGGCGAGTTGTTACGTGGATGACTCGGCGCAGATTCTCGGCGACGTGGTGCTAGGCGAGCATGCGTCCGTGTGGATGAATGCGGTACTGCGCGGAGACGTATACGCGATCCGCATCGGCGCGCACTCGAACGTGCAGGATTGCAGCGTCCTCCACGGCATGAAGAATCAATATGGCGTAACCCTCGGCGAGTATGTAACGGTCGGACATTCAGTAACGTTGCACGGATGCACGATCGAAGACCGCTGCCTGATCGGGATGGGGTCGATTATCCTAAACGGCGCGAAGATCGGCGCAGGATCGATTATCGCCGCCGGCACTCTAATACCCGAACGCACAGTAGTCGAACCGGGCTCGCTATGGATGGGCTCTCCAGGCAAGTTCCGCCGAAGGCTGAATGAGAAGGATCAAGAATCGATCATGCGCTACGCCCAGAATTACCTGGGATATGTGGAAGAATATTTACGGGAGCGCTAAGTACGTAGTACGAAGTATGACGTTGTCATCCTGAGCGGAGGAAGCCGATGCGCGAAGCGAATCGGTTTCCGGAGTCGAAGGATCCCTTTCACGATTGCGCAGCGAAAGGCGCGTCAGGGAATTCGCTCCGCGCTCTCATGCCGCGCGGAAAAGCAGTGAGGGGCCGAAATCGCGAGAGCCAACTGTAGGAAAACCGGCAGCCATTGAAGCCCTTGTCATTCCGAGCGAAGCGAGGAACCGGTTTCCGCGTCCGGCGCCAAATAAGCCGTGCACTGAGAACTGAGAACCGAGAACTGGATACTAAATGATAAAAGCCGTCCGAGGAACGCGAGACCTGCTGCCGCCCGAAACGGCGCTATGGAATTTTGTCGAGTCTGCCGTGCGCGATGTCTTCCGCGCCTACAACTTCCAGGAAATTCGCACGCCAATTTTCGAGTCGACAGAATTATTCGCCCGCGGCGTCGGCGAGGAGACCGACATCGTCAGCAAGGAGATGTTCACCTGGGAAGATCGCGGTGGCTCGCTCAGCAATAGACTCGGTGAATTCTTGGATTGGGCGGAGAAGAATCGTGGATCGATAGGACCGATAAATACGCACAACATCGTTGACGAATACTTTAGGGCAGAGAGCTGGAAAGGACAATCTCTGACTCTCCGTCCCGAAAACACAGCCGGCGTCGTGCGCGCGTACATCCAACACGATCTTGAAAAGCGCGGCCTGAACAAGCTTTACTACATTGGCTCGCAGTTCCGCCGCGAGCGTCCGCAGAAGGGACGGTACCGGCAGTTTTATCAGATCGGCGCCGAAGTCATCGGACCAGCCTCGGCCGGCAGCGATTCTCCCGCACGCGACGCCGAGTTGCTCGAGATGCTCGCCACGTTGCTCGACCGTCTCGGCATCACAGGATGGACCCTCCAACTGAATTCCGTAGGATGCCCCAACGATCGCGCAGCCTTCAATGACGCGCTGCGCAAGGCTCTCGATCCCGTGGTAGATAAAATGTGCGCCGACTGCCAGCGCCGCGCGGTAACCAATCCCCTGCGCGTTCTGGATTGCAAAGTTCCAGAAGATCAGCCGATCATCGAAACCCTTCCCCGCATCAGCCAGTTTCTCGACGAAGGCTGCCGCAACCATTTCGCAGCAGTGCAGGAAATCCTGACCAAAGTAGGCATTCCATTTTCCTTGAACGATCGTCTAGTGCGCGGCCTCGATTACTACACGCGCACCGCATTCGAATTCACCCACGGAGCGCTCGGAGCGCAGAACGCAATCCTCGGCGGTGGCCGCTACGATGGACTCTCCGAAGCTCTAGGTGGCCCGCCGGCTCCAGGCATCGGCTTTGCCATCGGCGAAGATCGCCTCGTGATGTCACTTCAGGAATCAGCCGAAAGCGTGCTGAAGAAACCGAATGTATACATCGCCCCACTGGGCGCAGGCATGAACGCCGAAACAGCCCGCCTGGCGCGCGAACTCCGCCGTCACGATCTGATCGTCGACCTCGGAGACGAAAACTTCCGGCTGAAAAAATCATTTGAGGCCGCAACCAAAGCCGGAGCAAAATACATTCTGATCGTAGGCGAAAACGAAGTGAAGGCCGATGTATTCTCGCTGAAAAATCTGGCAACAGGTGAGCAAGTTTCAGTCCCGCGCGCGGAGCTGGCAAAGAAGATACAAGCGTAGCCATGGGAAAAACCCGTTCCCAAATCGACGACGAAGCCCGGCAATTCATCGAGGCGCAGCACGTGTTTTTCGTAGCGTCAGCCCCGCTCGATGCCGCAGGCCACGTCAACCTTTCGCCCAAGGGGCTCGACACGTTTCGAATTCTAGCGCCAACAAAAGTCGCCTACGTCGATTTCAACGGCAGCGGAGTCGAGACCATCGCCCACCTGAAAGAAAATGGCAGAATCGTTCTAATGTTCTTCGCCTTTCAAGGTCCGCCAAACATTTTTCGCCTCTATGGCCACGGCCAAGTGATCGAGCCGCACGAGCCTGAGTTCGCCCCGCTCGCGGAATCCTTCTCCAATCACGAGAACGCTCGCTCGATCATTCTCGTCGAACTCACGCACGTCACCGACTCTTGCGGCTACGGCGTTCCTTTATTCAAATACGAAGGCGAGCGGACGCAGCTTCACGCCTGGGCACGCCATCGTGGCAGTGAGGGTTTGAGAGCTTACCGCAAGCAGAAGAACCGGCGCAGTATCGACGGGCTTCCGGGCATATCCGGAGAATAGACTTTTTATATATAAGGAGATCGGCATGAAACCAGCGAGAATCATTTTGGCCGCATTGATCCTGGCAGGCGCGGCAATAGCACAATCGAAGCCGGCGCCAGAACTGAAAAAGCTCGATATCTTCGTCGGCGCCTGGACCCTGGATGGCAACATGAAAGCGGGAGCGATGGGCCCCGGCGGAACCATGACCGAGAACAACAAATGCGACTGGATGGAGGGCGGCTTTTATCTGGTCTGCCACTCCGATTACAAGGGCACGATGGGCAGCGGTGTCGGCATGTCGGTGATGGGATATTCCCCCGACGAAAAAGCCTATACCTATCGCGAGTTCGAGAGCGACGGCGAATTTGTCGACTCCAGAGGCAAGCTTGACGGCGAAACCTGGACCTGGATCAACGACGAAAAGGCGGACGGCGCAACCATGAAAGCCCGCTTCACCATCCAGATGACGTCCTCCAGTTCCTACACCTTCGCCTTCGATATGTCGCAGGATGGAACCAAGTGGTCAACGGTAATGGAGGGGAAGGCGGCGAAGAAGTAAGACAACCATGTCGGGACAGCCGCCTCGGCTGTCCGCCGAGCGAGCGATGCGCCTGGATACAACAGCCAGTTTAACTCCCACCATTTATAATCTGTGATTCGGCATTCCTGCCGCATTCCTAAACTGTAAGGACACAGCTTGCTAGATTTCTTAGGCGACTTACGACGAACGCATATGTGCGGCGCCCTGCGCGCCTCTGACGCCGGCAAGAAAGCCACGCTGATGGGCTGGGTCAACAAGCGCCGTGACCTGGGCAGCCTGATTTTTGTCGACCTCCGCGACCGCACCGGCATAACGCAAGTGGTCATCAACGCCGAGCGCGATGCAGCCATCCACGAAAAGACCGAGGCTCTGCGCAACGAGTACGTGATTGCCGTGACCGGAACGGTGAAGCTGCGCGATTCAAGCACGGTCAACCAAAACATTGCAACCGGAGAAGTCGAACTCGTAGCCGAGGAGTTGCGCATCCTGAACGAGTCAAAGCTGCCGCCGTTCCTGCCTTCCGACACTGCGCTCACCAATGAAGAGACACGCCTGAAGTATCGCTACATCGATCTGCGGCGCGAAGCAATGCAGTTCAACATCGAGCTGCGGCACAAAGTAGCGAAGGCGATCCGCGATTATTTGTCGGCGCAGGGATTTTTTGAAATTGAAACCCCGTTCATGACACGCTCGACGCCGGAAGGTGCACGCGACTATCTGGTGCCCAGCCGCGTTCAGCCGGGGACTTTCTATGCGCTGCCCCAGTCGCCGCAGCTGTTCAAGCAGATCCTGATGATTTCCGGGTTCGACAAATATTTTCAGATCGTGCGCTGTTTCCGCGACGAAGATCTGCGCGCCGACCGCCAGCCCGAGTTCACTCAGATCGATTTGGAGATGACGTATCCGCAGCCGGAGACGGTGTGGGGAGTCGTCGAGGGATTTCTGACGGCAGCATTTTCCGCGGCTGGATTCGCCGTCAAGACGCCGTTTCCGCGCATGGATTATGACGAAGCCATCCGCTTGTATGGCATCGACAAGCCGGATTTGCGCCTGCCGGCGTTTACCGACGTGCGCGAATGTTTTGCGCCGGAGAATTTGCAGGAGTTGGCCATCAATTCGAATTTGCCGGTGGTGGCAATTCGCATCCCGAAAGTCGGCGAACTTTCGCGTAAAGAGCGCGATGACATCAAGCCGCTGTTCCATGCCAAGGGTGGAGCCAGGATCTTCGAAGATTTCAAACGCATTGGCAACAAATTTCCCGAAGCGGCGGCCGCGATTGCGAAGAAGACTGGCATGGAAGACGGCGATCTGATTGTGCTGGTTGCGGGGTCGTCGCAAGCTGGGTCATTGCAGGCCGGACCTGCGCTGGATGGCGAGTCCGCGTCACCGACGAATAGAAAGGTTACTCCGCAGGAGTTGGCAATCTATGCTTCGGCCGGGACGCTGCGCCTGGCATTGGCGCAAAAATACGCCGAGCGCCATGGCATTTTTAAGAAGACCGGCGAAGCAGCGAAAGACTTCCGCTTCCTGTGGGTCACGAATTTCCCCATGTTCGAGTGGGATGAGGGCGAGAAGACCTGGAATGCGGCGCATCATCCGTTTACCTCGCCGCATGAAGAGGACATGGCGAAGCTGGAGTCGGGCGTGGAGTCGTTGCACGATCCGTTGTCGCCGCTGAGCGCAGTGCGCGCGCTGGCCTACGACGTGGTGCTCAATGGCACGGAGTTGGGCTCGGGATCGATTCGTATTCATCGCCAGGATGTACAAAGCAGAATCTTCCGCGCCTTGGGAATGACCGAGGAAGAAGCCCGCGCCCGCTTCGGATTTTTTCTGGAAGCGCTGGAATACGGCACGCCTCCGCACGGAGGCATCGCGCTGGGCCTCGACCGCATCGTGATGATTCTCGCCGGGGCGGAAAGTTTGCGCGAAGTAATTCCATTCCCCAAGACCGCCCGCGCCGTAGACCTAATGGTCGACGCCCCGACTCCGGTGAGCGAGAGTCAGTTGAAAGAGTTGGGGATTGCGGTTCGCAGGTCGAAGGAGTGAAGGCCTCTGCCGCTGCCTGGCGTAGCGGTTAGCTCCACAATTCCCAGCTATCCAAGTTAGCAGCCTTGCTGGCCTATATGGGGCGCCGTGTTCACTGTCTGGTTGATTCTATTTTGTTCCGGCCCAAAGATCTTAGACGAGTTGGCGCAACTGGTGTACAATTCGTCGGTCTTCCTCCCTTGAATTGGGTTCCCCGGGTGCTCTGCATAGCAGAGCGGTAACTTGCGCAAGAAAACGCACGGCCATCTGAGCTCAGCACGTGTGGAACGCGGTTCACGCCCTTCTGCGTGGATTGATCCCTCTTTGCTGCCTTGCGTGATCGTCGCCATATTGCGGAGGTTTAATGTGTCAAGCCAGATAGTTGTTGGTTCTTCCTCTACGATCGACAAACAATCAAAATACAAGCAACTGCTTAGCACTAGCCGCCTGAGAGATACGACCGAAACAAGGGATGCAGATCTAGAGACACTGAGCGATAAGGGCCGCATCGTACGCTCTGCCCCATTTCGTAGGCTTCAGAGTAAGGCTCAGGTGTTTTCAATGGCTCGAACCGGCACGGTTCGCACGCGTTTGACTCATTCGCTGGAGAGTAGCAACTACGGCGAGTTGATCGGTGAAACACTTGCACGAAAGCTCATCGACGCAAAGAGCCTCCATCCGGATCTTCGATTTTCGTTTGTCCAAACGGTAGAGAATGCGTGCCTTCTCCATGACATTGGCAATCCGCCTTTTGGACACATGGGTGAATATGCTATTAGGGATTGGTTCCGCAAAAATAATGAAGCACTCAGTGCCAGCTGTCAGAACGTGCCCCATAAAGACAGTCACCTGAATGCGTACGCTCAGTTCGACGGCAATCCTCATGGATTCAGAATCATCACGCGGCTGCAATGGCTGAACGACGAGTACGGAATGAATCTGACGTGTGCTCTTCTGGCTGCCTCCCTCAAATACCTCGGCGGAAGCGGAAGCAAATTCACAAAGAAAATCGGATATTTTCCCTCGGAAGAGGCGGCGGTAAAAAAGGTCTGGGAAGTGGTGGGCCTAGCGACAGACAAAGAGGGCCTTCCGGTGCAGCGTCATCCACTTAGCTTCTTGATGGAGGCAGCGGACGACATCGCCTATTGCCTGAGCGATATAGAAGACGCGATTGAGCGGCGGGTCGTAAGCGAAGCCGAATTCTTAAAATGGATGCGGTCCAGGAAGATGCG
>Ga0209420_1001708_pt1 | contig 10170 bp, 10 predicted proteins | sample BlaSpr_A8_OM1_O1_FD_187972 | JGI IMG/M metagenome (GOLD analysis project Ga0209420, IMG submission 187972) | Forest soil microbial communities from Thunder Bay, Ontario, Canada - Black Spruce, Ontario site 2_A8_OM1_O1 (SPAdes) (version 2) | ecosystem: Environmental > Terrestrial > Soil > Boreal...
CCGCGGGCGTGCCGCAACATCGCGCCGGACAGGTCGATCCCGACCGGGGTCCAGCCCAGCTCGCTGACCTGCGCCGCGTGCACGCCGGTTCCGCAGCCGATCTCCAGGCAGGTGCCGTGACCCGGGCCCAGCAGGTCCTGCACGGCCCGCACTATGCCGAGCGGATCCGTGCCCGGCGCCGTCCTGGCGAGGAACTCCCGCTCATACCAGTCCGCGATCTCGTCGTACGCCGCCGTCGGTGTCATGACCGCTCAGGATGGGCTGCGGCCGGCCCGGGCGTGCCCGCTCTCCAGCTCGAGCAGGCGGACGGCGGCCAGCTCGTTGGTCACCAGGACGTCGAGGAATCCGCCGTGCAGCGCGCCCAGGATCGCCGGAACCTTATGCAGCCCGCCGGCCACGCCGACCACCTTGGGAATGTATTTCAGCTCCTCCAGGTCGATCCCGATGCGGCGGTCGTGAATAGGAACGTCGGCCACCTTGCCGTCCGCGTCGAAGAACTGGCCGAGGATGTCGCCAACCACGCCCCGCTCGCGCAAGTCCCGGACGTCCGCCGCGGTCAGATAGCCGAGCTGCACGATCGTGGCGTCGGTGGTCGGCGTGCCGACGCCGACCACGGCCTGATCAACGCTGCACGCCTGCTTCAGCACGTCCTGGATGGTCGGTTCCTCGCGCAGCGCCGCGGCGAGCGCCGGCGACGAGGCGATGTTCGGCGCCGGGATGACGGTCGCGGTGGTGACGTCGGCGTCCGCGCCGGGCTCGCCCACCGGCGACAGGATCGTCTGCAGGTAACCGTCCACGCCGCCGGTCAGCGTGACCATGTGCACCGGGCCCACCGACCCGAAGTTGGTGGCGGCGATGACCCGCGAAACGGTCTCGCCCCAGCCGACCCCGAGCGCCGCGCCGGGCCGCAGGTGGGTGCCGATGAACTGCGCGCCGCCGAGCCCGATGCGGGCGTTCAGGGCGTGCAGGTCTGCTGGCTCCTTGTCATGATCGGGGACCACGAGCGCCTCGGACAGGCCGAAGACCCGCCGCAGCTCGGCGCTCAGCTCGAACGCGTCAAGGTATTCGGTGTTCAGGTTGATGGTGACCAGGCCGACCCTGCGGGCTCGTTCCAGCATGCGCCCCACCGAGGCGCGGGAGACCGAAAGGCGCTTGGCGATCTCGTCCTGGGTCAGTTCGTCCTTGTAGTAGAACCAGGCCGCGCGCAGCAGGAGTTCCTCGGAACTCCACCGCTTGACGACGTCGATCCCTGTGCTGTTCATGAAGGCGCCTAGCTCCCGGCGTGTTGCAGGCTCAGGCCTACCGTAGCCCGGCCGTGTCCGGAGCCGGGCGGCAAGCCTGGGTGAGCAAGTTCTCAGAGGCTTGACATGTGCGCAGCTGTATTTAATGATCTCACGACAAGTGCTGCCTCCCCGGCGAGGGCTGGCTGCGATCCGGGTGGCGGTCAGTAGGCGTCAGGAGGAAGCATGACCGGCAACAACGGCCCGCAGATCGTGGCCCCGCCCACCCCGATGAAGATCACGCAGATCGCCGTGGTGGTCCGGGACATCGAGGCCGCGCTGAAGACCTACACCGAGACGCTTGGCTGGGGCCCGTGGAGCGTGTTCGACTACAAGCCCCCGCTGCTGCACGACACGCGGGTGAAAGGCGAGCCGGTCGAGTACCGGATGATCGGTGCCGAGGCGTCCGTGGACGGGCTCGGCTTCGAGCTGATCCAGCCGGTCAGCGGGCCGAGCATCTACCAGAAGTTCCTCGACACGCGCGGCGAGGGCGTGCAGCACATTGCGTGCATGAAGCACTCGGAGGCGGACAGCACGCTGATGCAGGAGCACTGGCGGTCCAAGGGCGCCGAGGTCCTGATGAGCGGCCGGATCGGCGAGTCGATCGAGTTCTACTACCTGGACACCGCGCCGATGCTCAAGTTCGTGCTGGAATCCGGCAGCGGGCACGCGATCGACCTCAAGCCCACCTACGTCTACCCGTGACGAGGCGGCTGCTGCTGGCCATCGACGCGGGCACCGGAAGCTGCCGCGCGCTGCTGTTCACCCCGGAGGGGGAGCAGGTCGCGGTCTCGCTGCGGGAGTGGACCCACCACGAGCCGCCCGGCGTCCCCGGTGGCCAGGACTTCGACACCCACGCCAACTGGCTGCTGATCACGGCGTGCATCAGGGACGCGATGAGCCAGGCAGGCGCGAGCGGCGACGAGGTCGCGGCGGTCGCCGCGACCAGCATGCGCGAGGGCATCGTGCTCTACGACCGGTCCGGCGCCGAGATCTGGGCCTGCCCGAACGTGGACAGCAGGGCGGCGCGTGAGGCCGAGGAGCTCATCGCCGAGGGCTCGGCCGACAAGATCTACGCCGAGGCGGGCGACTGGGTCGCGATCACTTCGCCGGCCCGGCTGCGCTGGCTGGCCGCCCACCGCCCGGACATCTTCGGCGCAATCAGCGGCCTGTCCATGCTCAGCGACTGGATCGTCTACCGGCTGTCCGGAGTGCAGGTGACCGAGCCGTCCTGCGGCTCCAGCTCCGGGATGTTCCGGCTGTCCGCCAGGGACTGGTCCGGCCAGATCGCGCAGATCTGCCGGATCTCGCCCGACGTGCTGCCCGAGGTGGTCGACCCCGGCACCGTGGTCGGCGCGGTCACCGCGGCGGCCGCGGAGCAGACCGGCCTGCGGGCCGGCACGCCGGTGGTGGCCGGCGGCGCGGACACCCAGGCCGGGCTGCTCGGCGCGGGCGTGCGGGAAGGCGAGTTCACGGTCCTGGCCGGGACGTTCTGGCAGAACACCGTGCTCGTGGACAAGCCGCTGATCGACCCGCAGATCAGGCTGCGCACGCTGTGCCACACGAGCCCGGGCGAGTGGATGCTGGAGGGCATCGGCTTCTACTGCGGCATGGCGATGCGCTGGTACCGGGACGCTTTCTGCCAGGCCGAGACCACCGCGGCACGCAGCCGGGGCGTGGACCCGTACGTGGTGATGGAGGAGGCGGCCGCGCAGATCCCCGCGGGCTCGAACGGCGTGATCGCGATCCTGTCGAACCTCATGAACGCGAAGCGGTGGGTGCACGCCAGCCCGTCGTTCCTGCAGTTCGACGTCGGCGACCCGGCAGGCTCCGGCAAGGCGGCCTGCATCCGCGCGATCGAGGAGGCGGCCGCCTACGTGGTCCGCGGGCACCTCGAGATCATCAGGGAGCTGACCGGCGCGAGCTTTACCGAGATGACGTTCAGCGGCGGCGCCGCCAAGGGCGCGCTGTGGCCGCAGATCATCGCCGACGTGACCGGGCTGCCGGTGCACGTGCCCGCGGTGACCGAGAGCAGCGCGCTCGGCGCGGCGCTGTGCGCGGCGGTGGGCGCAGGGCTGCACTCCAGCCTGACCGAGCTGGAACCGCTGCGCCGGCGGACGGCCACGTTCGAGCCGGGCCCGGCGGCCGTGTCTGCCTACCACGACGGCTACGCCACCTGGCGGCAGGTCTACGCGCGGATGCTGGAGCTGTCCGAGGAGGGCCTGCTGAGACCGCTCTGGCGGGCTGCCGGTGCCTGACGGCGCCCGGGCCGTCAGCTACCGCGCAGCACACGAGAGACAACGACAGGAGCACCGGTGACCGAGACAACGGCCAAGACGACGCCACCCGCGCGGGTGACGCTGCAGGAGTTCGACGAGATCTACGAGTCGGTCAAGAACTGGGGCCGCTGGGGCGAGGACGACGAGCTCGGCACGCTTAACTACATCACCGGCGCGACGGTGCGCGCGGCGGCGGGCCTGGTGCGGTCCGGGCGCCGGGCCACGATGGCGATCCCGATGAACACGGTGGCCGGCCCGGACAATCCGAGCCCGGTCATCCGGCACGTCGTGCAGGGCCACGACATCGACATCGGCTCCAGCTCGGTCACCTTCGCCACCGACTTCGTCGGCCTGGCCTTCCACGGCGACTGTCACACCCACATGGACGCGCTGTGCCACATCGCCTACAAGGGCTGCGTCTACAACGGCCGGCCCGCGCAGCAGGTCATGACCTCCCAGGGGGCGACGGCGCTCGACGTGACCAGCTACCGCGAGGGCCTCGTCGGCCGCGGCGTGCTGCTCGACGTGCCGCGGTTCCGCGGCGTCAAGTGGCTCGAGCCCGGCGAGGCGGTGACCCGCGCCGAGCTCGAGGCGGTCGAGGAGGCCGAGGGTGTCCGGCTCGGCGAGGGCGACATCCTGGTGTTCCGCACCGGCCATCACCGCCGCCGGCTGGAGCTCGGCGCGTGGGACAACGGCTACCCGCCGGCCGGCGAGGGCAAGCCCGGCCTGCACGTGGACACGATCCCGTGGATGTATGAGCGCCGGATCGCGGCGTTCCTGCCGGACGGCGACGGGGAGACGATCCCGAGCAACGTCGAGGGCATCTCATACCCGATCCACCCGCTCCAGATCACCGCGATGGGCATGTTCGCGTCCGACAGCCTGCAGCTCGAGGACGTCGCCCGGGCGTGCGAGGAAGAAGGGCGATTCGAGTTCATGGTCGTCGGCCTGCCGCTGCGGCTGCCCGGCGGAACCGGGTCGCCCTGGAACCCGATCGCGATCTTCTGACAAGGAGAGACAGCCAATGGACCGGCGCTTCGAGGGAAAGGTCGCGCTGGTCACCGGCGCGACGACAGGTATGGGGCAGGCCACGGCGGTGCGGCTGGCGGCCGAGGGCGCGCTGGTGGGCGTCAACACGCTGCCGACCACCGACCCGGCGGAGACGCTGCACCGGGTCGAGCAGGCCGGCGGCCAGGCGTTCGCCGTCACTGCGGACATGCGTGACCCGGAACAGGTGACCGCGATGGTGCGCACCGTGGCCGAGCGCGGCGGCCGGCTCGACTACGTGGTGTCCAACGCGGCCATCAACCCGCTGATGACCTGGGATAACACCAGCCTGGAGGACTTCAACAAGCTGTTCGAGACCAACGTCCGCGGCACCTGGGTGGTCTGCACCGAGGGCGCCAAGCGAATGATCAGCGAGGGCCACGGCGGCGCGATCTGCTGCGTGAGCTCGATCTCGGCGCACGTCGGCGCGCCGGGCCAGACCGCGTACTGCGGCACCAAGGGCGCGATCAGCATGCTGGCCAAGGCGCTCGGCTGCGACCTGGGCCCGCACGGCATCCGGGTGAACGCGGTCGAGCCGGGCTGGACCAAGACGCCGATGGCCGCGCCGCTGCTGGACGATCCCGAGGTGCTGAAGTACTACGTCGACCGGATCCCGCTGCACCGGGGTGCGGAGCCCGAGGAAATAGCCGCCACGATCGCGTTCCTGCTGTCCGACGACGCCAGCTACGTGAACTCGGCGACGCTGCTGCTCGACGCCGGCTTCATCGTGAACGCGGAGCTGTAGTGGAACCTGACCGGCGCGACCGGCTCAGGGAGGCGATCCGGCGGCCGCTGCCGCTCGCCTACCACCCGCTGTACCGGTTCTACGAGGGCGGCTCGCTGACCCGGCGCTTCCGCGGCCTGCCCGACCGCCCGGACGACTGGTGGTCCGAGGACTGGGTGGGCTCGTGCACCCAAGCCGGCAACGACGACCCCGACGGCCGCCCGCAGGGCCTGTCAACGGTCGACCTGGACGGCGTCGGCACGGTCACGCTCAGCGAGGTCGTGCAGGCGCTGCCCGAGGAGATGGTCGGCGCTGACTTCGCCGGGCGCTGGGGGCCGGTCACCGGCGTCCTGGTCAAGCTGCTCTCCCCGGCTGGCCCGGTGCCGCTGCACGCCCACCCGGCGCGGGACTGGGCGCGGCGCCACCTCGGCTCCCCGTTCGGCAAGACCGAGGCGTGGATCCTGCTGGACACGCCGGGGGACGGGGCGGAGCCGGCGCACGCGGGGATCGGGTTTGCGCCCGGCATCGACCGGGCCTGGTTCGCCGGCGCGGTGCGCCGCCACGACAACGCGGCGATCCGCGGCACCCTGCACCGGACCGAGGTCCGGCCCGGCGAGGTGTACGTGGCACACGGCGGCGTGCCGCACTACCTCGGCCCGCGGATCTCGTTCATCGAGGTCCAGGAGCCCACCGATCAGATCGTGATCCCGGAGACCGGCGGCGGCGACGACGCGGGCGCGACCATGGGGCTCGGCTGGGACCGGGCCCTCGACATGATCGACTACACCGGCACGGACGCCGGGCAGGCGCTCACCCGGGCCCGCCAGCGGCCCCAGGTGCTGCGCACCAGCCACGGCTCGCGGGAGGTGCGGCTCTTCAATGACGACGTGCTGCCGTACTTCGACGCGACCGCGCTCGAGGTCGCCGGCGAGATCGAGGTCGCCGACGGGCGGTTCGGTGTCGCGATCGTGGCCGCGGGCGATGGAGCGATCGAGGGTGACTTCGGCAGCCAGCCGATCCGCCGGGGCGAGACGTACGCCCTGCCGGCCAGCCTGCCGTTCCGGATCCGGGCCGCGGCCGCGGCCGCCGAGCCGCTCCGGGTGATCCGCTGCCTGGGGCCCGCAGTGCCGTGATACAGGGCCATGAGGCAGCGCCATGACACCGCGCCGTGACACAGGCCGCGAGACACAGGAGGTAGACCATGCCGGATTACGCGCCGCTGCTGGACCAGGCGCGCGAGCGCGTGGCGCGCCAGTACGGATACGCGATCGGCCGGCGCCGCGACGAGCTGGTGACGCCCGCGCTGGTGCTGGACATCGACGCCGCTCAGCGCAACATCGACCACATGGCCGGGTCGCTGCATGAGATGGGGGCGGCCACGATCCGGCCGCACTACAAGACGCACAAGAGCCCGGAGATCGCCCGGCGGCAGGTTGCGGCCGGAGCGGGCGGGCTGTCGATGGCCACGGTGTGGGAAGCGGCGGTGCTGGCCGGCGCCGGCATGGACGACCTGTTCGTGGTCAACACCGTGTCGCATCCGGACAAGATCGCGCTGCTCGCCGACCTCGCCCGCGACCACACGATCCACGTCGCCGTGGACGATGCGGCGAACGCGGACGCGCTATCGGCGGTGGCGGTTGCGGCAGGTGCAACGCTCGGGATCCTGGTCGAGGTGGACACCGGCATGGACCGCTGCGGCGTGGACACCGCGCCGGACGGGCTGGCGCTGGCCCGGCACGTCGCCGGCCTGCCCGGGCTGCGCTTCGAGGGCCTGACCGGCTACGAGGGGCACTGCTCGATGACCATCGACAACGACCTGCGCCACGAGCGACAGCGCGACGCCATGACGTTCTTCACCGGCGTCGCCGAGCTGATCGAGGACAGCGGCATCGACTGCCCAATCCGGTCGGCGGGCGGGATCGCCACCTGGAACTGGACCGCGGCGTTCCCCGGCATCACCGAGATCCAGGCAGGCACGTACGTGATCATGGACAACTACCACGGCCAGATGGTTCCGGGCTTCGAGCACTCGCTGACGGTCCAGGCCAGCGTGATCAGCAGGCAGAGCGACAGGGTGATCGTCGACGCGGGCAACAAGTCCGTCGCCGCCCCGTCCGACGTCTCGCTCGTCGGCCACGCGCTGAAGCCGTTCCGGTTCGACGAGGAGCACGGGATCTTCGCCGCCCCCGAGGGCTCGCCGTTGCGCGTCGGCGACTCGGTGGCGCTCGTGCCCGGGTACTCACCCACGACCGTGAACTGGTACGACGCCTACCACGTGGTCCGCGACGACGTGGTCACCGACATCTGGCCGATCATCCCGCGCGGCCCCGGGCACAACGGCCTGGCCGCGCTCGGCGCGGGTCTCGCTGCCTGATCTGGGTCAGGACGCGGGCGGGACCTGGCTGGTCAGCACGTTGCCCAGGACCGCCACCGACCGCAGCCTGATCACCGGCGTCAGCGCGCCCGGCCGGCCGGGCGGGATCACGGCGGACGTGCGCCCGAACACCGCGGCGGCGAACCCGGTGTCCACCCGGAAGCCGGCCGGGATGACGATACGTACCTCGCCGGCCAGGGCCACGGCTGTGATGTCGGTCACGAACGAGGTCACGGCGGTGCGCCGCAGGTCGATCATGACCTCGCCGAACACCGCAACGGCACGCACCCTGGCGGCCAGCGCCCGGAACGGCCGCCAGCCGGCCGGGCTCAGCAAACCAATGATCAGCCGCCGGGCGCGGGGCCGGTGCCCGGCTACCGAGGCCCACCCCGGGCCTGGAATGTCGGCGATGACCGCGTTCAGCGCGGACGGCGTGGTGGCCTGCTGGGCCGCCTCGGAACGCGCCGCCAGTTCCGACGGGTCCAGGCTGCCGTCGGCGCACGCGGCCACGATGCGGTCCAGCACCTTGGCGCGGTACCGCTGCACCGCCCGGGGATCATGCCCCGGCGCGGGCCCTGGGCCTGGACGCATCACGCCTCCGGATCGCTCGGTGCCTCGAGTTTGGCATCCCCTGCCCGGTTCCGCTCCAACCTCCGCGTTCTGCGAAACTCACCCGGAGATGTCGCGGCCATGTACTACGCGGCGTCGTGGAACACCAATCCCAGCGTGAAGCGCCGGCCTGAACGGATGGCGGACACCCCATGCCGTACCGGCCCCGCTGACCAGCCCCGGGCGGACTTCACCGGGCGGTCCCTGGTCGTGAAGACCAGGCCGTGGCCCTGCGGGATCAGCGTGGCCGTGCCCCGGGACTGGGCCCGGGGCCGCTGCTCGAGCAGCAGGAACTCGCCGCCGGTGTGATCCGCACCCGGGTCGCTCAGGTTGATCACGACCTGCAGCGGGAAGACCAGGTCGCCGTACAGGTCGCGGTGCAGCGCGTTCCAGCCGCCGGTCTCGTACTTCAGCAGGATCGGGGTGGACTTCGTCTGCCCGGCCGCGTGGCACTGCTCCAGCCACTCGTCCAGCGTGCCCGGCCACGCGGCCGGCCGGCCGAGCTTGGCGTGCCAGTCACGGGCGATCGGCAGCAGCCGCGGGTAGAGCGCCTGCTTGAGCTGCTCGACCGGCTCGGGGAACGGCCGCGCGAAGTACTTGTACTCGCCCTCGCCGAACCGGTATCTCGCCATCTCGACCGTGGACCGGAACAGCTCACCGCGGTCGTACAGGCCGGCGATCCGGCCGCACTCGGCCGCGGTGAGCAGCCGCGGCGTCAGCGCGCAGCCCACGTCGTTGACCTCGGCGGTGATCGCCGCCCAGTCGGCGCCGTCTACGCGTTCGGTCCAGCTCATGCCGCTGCCTCCAGATCCAGCAGGAACCGCTTGGCGTCCGGGCCGCCGCGGTAGCGGCCGAGGTCGCCGCCCGACTTGATCACCCGGTGGCAGGGCACGACGACGGGCAGGGGATTGGTCGCGCACGCGGTGCCCACCGCACGGAATGCCCGCGGGCTGCCCACGGTGGCGGCGATCGTTGCGTACGAGGCGGTCTGCCCATATCCGATGCCGGGCAGGTGGGTCAGCACCTCACGGCGGAACCCCGAGGAGAGGCTGTAGTCGAGCGGCAGGTCGAAGCTGCGGCGCCGGCCGGCGAAGTACTCGTCGATCTCGTGCGCTGCGGCGTCGAGCCTGGCGGGTGCGCGCAGCACCCTGGGGCTGATCCGCGCGGCGAGCGCCTGCAGGACCTCGTCGTGGCCCTCGATCGGGAACGCGACCCTGACCAGCCCGGCCTCGGTCGCGGCCAGCAGCAGCGTGCCGACCGGCGTGTCCAGCGTGCGGTAGGCCACGTCGAGCACGCCGTCGGCCGCGGCGCGCTCGGCCAGCCGGGCGTGCAGGGCGGCCAGATCGGCCTCGGTGGCGGCGGGCAGGTCGCGCAGCACGTCCGCGTCGTGGTTGGTGTTCATGAGCTTTCTCCGTCTGCTTGATAGGTCCGGCGAAGCCGGGCGATGCCGTCGGCGGCCGCCCGGCGGGCGGCGTCGGTGCTGCCGCCGGTCACCGCGGCGACGTCGGCGTAGGGCAGCCCGGCCAGGTAGTGGTAGGCGACCGCCTCCCGCTGCCGGCGGGGGAGCGCGGCGAGGGCGGTCGCGAGGTCCAGGTCCCTGCCGTCCTCGACCGGTTCGGCGGGGACGTCGGCGAGCGGCACCGCGCGGCGGGCCGCCGCGCGGGTGATGTCGATCGCCTTGCGGTGCGCGATCGTCACCAGCCAGGCCTCGACGTTCGCGTCGGCCGGGAGCTGCGGGTAGGCCTTCAGCGCGGCCAGAAACGTCTCCGACCAGGCGTCATCGGCGTCGGCCGTCCCGAGAACCGCCCGGCATACCCGCAGCACGGTCGCGCCGTGCTCGGCGACGATGGTTTCGAA
>Ga0209420_1001710_pt1 | contig 10167 bp, 8 predicted proteins | sample BlaSpr_A8_OM1_O1_FD_187972 | JGI IMG/M metagenome (GOLD analysis project Ga0209420, IMG submission 187972) | Forest soil microbial communities from Thunder Bay, Ontario, Canada - Black Spruce, Ontario site 2_A8_OM1_O1 (SPAdes) (version 2) | ecosystem: Environmental > Terrestrial > Soil > Boreal...
CCGCGGAGGGCAGGCCATGACGCAGATGCCAATCGCCGGCGAGCCGCACGACCAGCGTGGAATTATCGGTGCGCGCGAACGAGAGTTCGTTGTTCGGCGGGGTTTGCTTGTGCGCCTCCATCGCTGCGGCTCAATAGCACGCGGCTAAACTTTAGCACAATTCTTCGCCGTTCTATGCGTTAACAGGCCTTTTTCGCGAGCCATCAGCGGGCGCATCGAATACAAAATTTTCCTACAATATTTTCAATGAAGGCGATGGTGGTGGAAAAGCCGGCGCCGATCGAGTCCGATCCGCTGCACACGATCGACGCGCCGATGCCCGAGCCCCGGCCGGGCGAGATCCTCGTGCGCGTGCGCACTTGCGGCGTTTGTCGCACCGATCTCCACGTCGCCGAAGGTGACCTGCCGCCGCGCCATCCACGAATTATTCCGGGTCATGAAGTTGTCGGCGTTGTGGACAAGCGGGGCGTCGGCGCGTCTCGCTTCAAGCAGGGCGACCGAGTCGGTATCGCATGGCTGCGCGAGACTTGCGGCATCTGCGTCTATTGCCGTCGCGGTCGCGAGAACCTTTGCGTCAACGCGCGCTTCACCGGCTACGATCACGATGGCGGCTATTGCGAGTATGCGGTCGTGCGCGAGGATTTTGCGTATGCGCTGCCCGATTCGCTGGGCGACGAAGAGGCGGCGCCACTGTTGTGCGCCGGAATAATCGGGTTTCGCGCAATCAAGCGCGCCGACGTCAAACCGGCCGCGACGGTCGGGCTCTATGGCTTCGGCGGCTCGGCTCATCTCGCGATCCAGGTGCTGAGGCATTGGGGATGCCGGGTGTTCGTCATGAGTCGCGGCGGACCGCATCGCGATTTGGCGAAAGATCTTGGCGCCGAGTGGATTGGCGACGCGGAAGACGCGCCACCAGCGCCGCTCGACGCGGCGATTCTGTTCGCGCCGGCCGGAAATCTCGTGCTGCCCGCGATGGCCGCGCTCGATCGCGGCGGGATTCTCGCCGTCGCGGGAATTTACCTAAGTCCGATTCCGACGCTCGACTACGAAAAACATCTGTTCTACGAAAAGGAACTTCGCAGCGTGACGGCCAACACTCGCGCCGACGGCGAAGAGTTCCTGAAGCTCGCGGCCGAGATTCCCATTCGCATCAGCACGATGGCCTTCGGCCTCGCCGAGGCCAACGTCGCGCTCAAGATGCTGAAGCACGATGAGATCAAGGGCGCGGGCGTGCTGAGGATTTCGTGAGGAACTTCATCTAAGTGAAACCCGCGGTGGGTTTCACGCTTCCTTCGGCAGGGCTGAGCCCTGCACCCAGCCTTAACGCTACGGCAGGATCGCGAATGCGCGAGCGGGGAAGCCGAGGCCGTGCTGAGGCTTCGGCCAGCTTACTACAATTAGCGCGCCGGTGGCCGGGACCTTATCAAGGTTAGCCATCACCTCGATTTGCCAGTGGCCGTGCTTGAGCAGCCAGCGCTCGGACTCGAGAGTGGGCGTCGGGTCGGTATCCATCGACTCGTGGCCGTTCGCGACGATGCCGCGCTGCTCGTACAGGAATCGGATCGCCGCTATAGACCACGCGGGGAATGGATTGCGCTCGAAGCGCGCAGGATTGTTGTCCCAGTCCTTGTACATGTCGGTGCGCAACGCCGCGAAAGAGCCCGCCGGGACGCGTCCGTGAATCCGCTCCCACGCCAGGATGTCGTCCACGGTGAGAAGGTGATTGGGATCGCTCTTGAGGATCGGAGTCAGGTCGAAAACCACCAGCGGCAGGATCATCTGCTTGACTGGAATCTGGTCCACGGTTGCGCCTGCGGGATCAAAGTGCGCGGGCGGATCGATATGCGTTCCGTACTGCCCGACCATCGCGAAGAATTGGGCGCGAAATCCGTCGCGGTCAATTGTGTACGGACGTCCGGTCGCGGGATCCGCGGCCGCCGAGAAAGCTGCTGGGCCGAATCCTCTCCACACCGGCGTCAAGGGACCGAACGAATGCGTTAGATCGACGAACTGCTTGGACTCAATGATCCGGTAGGCATCCGCGAGCGACCCCGTTTGCGGCGACGCAATCGCCGATGCGCCGATGATGCAAGATACGCTCAAGACGAGAGCGACGCCGAATATGAGTGATGCGGAGGTGACGAACCGGGCAGGCTCCTTGTGCATACGCGACCTCCCTTATCTACCACGGTTGCCAGAACCGAATTCCGAGTTGACCCCAATAGGCGAGATAGCTCGTGAGTCCTGCGCATGCGATCGCGACCAGGAATGAATGTATGCGGACGCCGCGATGGATTGGCGAGGGCGTCATCAGCACGAGTGCGAGTCCGACCAGCGCGAAGATCGCAAATGCGATCGTGCCGATGAAATATGCGAGCGACGCGACTCCTAAACGCGCGAGGTAGACGGGCTCCGAGCTGAGCGCCATCGCGAACGCGGCGATCAGTGAGACCGTCGCGAGCAGTGGAAGGATTCGAATCGCGAGATGCTCGACCTTGGCACCAAGGATCCTGCGCGGGATCCAGATGAAGGCAAACACGATCGACGACAGCATCACAATAAGCGCCCCGAGCACGAGCACCAGCCGCGTCATCGGCCAGATTGGATTTGTCTTGACGAAGTAGTCGGGTATCGGGATGTCCGGCGGCATGCTCGCGACCATCACGACGTTGCCTTTGCCGTCAGTGGTAAAGATTGCCGTCGCGGTTTCGCTCTTCGTGGTGCGGAACTGGTTGGCGCCGACTGGAACCAGCTCGCGCCGCGCGCCGAAGACCGGCCGGGCGTACATCGTGCCGTTCCTGATGCTGACGAATTCGCCGCCCAGCAAAAGGTCGAGGTACCGCAGTTTTTCCTGGCGCGGCGAGGCTGGCGCGTAGTAGCCGATCCACTCTGACGCCCCCTTTGGCATTTTCACCGCGGGTTCCTGGTGCGCCTTCGCGCCCGGCGTCATGTACGCGTAGAGCAACTGCTCGATCTCGTGTACCGCGCGCCCGCCGCCAAGCGATGAGTCGTTGATCGAGAAAAAGTAGCCACTGCCGGCCTCCGGGACGTAAACGTAGCGCGACAGGAAGCCGTCGATCCCGCCGTCGTGCCCGCGCTGAATCAGCGGCTCTTCTTCGTCCGCGTAGTTGCCCAGCCCGTAGCCGTCCTTCAAGCCGGCGCGCGCGGCGAGCGAGCTCTCCGGCGTCTCCATTCGCGTAATCGAATCCGGGCTGACGATCTTAGCGCCGTCGAGCTCGCCGCGATTCAGCATCATGCGGACGAAGCGCGCCATCTCGTTCGGCGACGATTTCATCTCGCCCGCGGGCCGCAGGAAGATGGGGAAATAGGGCACCGGCGAGCCGCCGGCATAGCCTTGCGCCAGCGCGTCCTTCACCGCAGGCGTCAGCTCCATGTCGGAATGCGTCATGCCGAGCGGACGCAGAATGTTCCCCGCGATGTAATCCTCGAGCGGGACGCCCGCGGTTTTCTCGACGATGTACCCCGCAAGTCCGTAGCCCGGATTCGAATACGACATCCGCGATCCCGGAATCCATCGCACATGCTCCGGGCCCTGGAAATGCGTGAGCGTCCACAGCAGTGGCCGCGGACTGTCGGGCGAGGTGTCGAAATCGTAAAATTCCGCCAGCGAGAAATCGTCGAAGCCGGCCGTATGCTCGAGCAGTTGCGCGAGCGTGACGGGATTGGTCGCCTCCCACGGATTGACGACCGGTATTTCGGGCGCGACGGCGGCGACTTTTTCGTCGAGGCTGAGTTTGCCGCGCTCGGCGAGCTGCAGCGCCGACAATGCGACGAAGCCTTTGGTAATCGATCCGACGCGAAACATCGTGTCCGCAGTGACGTCGCGGTTCGTCGCAAGGTCCGCCTTGCCGATTCCGCCGGTCCACACGACCGCATCCTTTGTGACGAGCGCGATTCCAACGCCCGGCACTTTGTATTTCTTCAGGATCGCCGAAACCGCCGATTTGAGTTCGTCGATGTTGGCAGGGACCGGCATCGGTGCGGCACTTTTCGATCGGCCGGAACAACCCGCAATCGCCAGCATCGCGACAACGCCGGCTATAGCTGCGACGATCCGGTGTTGCGAGTTAGTGACTGGGCCCTCCGAAGGCGCACAACTTATCGTCGCCGCAAATCGTGTAGACGGTACCGTCAGCGCCGATTACGGGACTTCCGGCATGGTGCTTGTAGCTCCACTTGAGCGCGCCGTTCGGATTTACTGCCCACAAGCCATCGCCGGCTAGAAAAATTGTGCCGACACCGCCAATGGCGGGTTGCCACGAAACCCTCCCGGATCCCGCATCGGAAAATCTCCACTTAACTTTGCCATCGGGAGTCATCGCGTCGAGGTAAACCGTTAGGGAATCGTCGCTGAATGCCAAATAGATTATGCCGTCAGCGCCAACTACGGGTGCGTAAAATTCCCAATATTCGGTCAGCTTCCACTTTAATTTTCCGTCGCGGTCGATCGCATAAAAGTTCTCGGGTGTTCCGTGATGAGCGGTACTAGCATTTTCGGTGTCACCTATGTCGGCCGCGTAGATCGTCCCGTCTGTCCCAATCGTCGGAGACTGTGGCACGGGACCGTCAGTCTTGAATTTCCATTTCATTTTTCCGCCGCTGTCGAACGCGTAAACGTCACACTCAATCTTCCAGCCCTCGTTCAGACCTCTACGGAGCATTTCCGCCGAGGGTGTCGCGCCTTCTGGAAGGTCAACGTGACCATAGGAACCGGCGTAGATTGTGCCGTCAGCGTCAATCGCCGGGCTGGACATGGAAATATCTCCAGTCTCGACCTTCCATCTAATGTTCCCGTCGTGCTGGATCGCGTAGAGGTGCCCATTCCCGTAAGGATCATGCGTACCCACATAAATGATGCCATCGTTTCCAATCGTGGGTGCTGAAACAACTGCTCCCTCTAGCTCCGACTTCCAGAGAAAAACTCCTGCCGCGCTCACTGCATAGACGTAGACCTTCTTGGGCAGACCGTAAGAAATATTCTCGGTTCCCGTAGCGTAGATGGTCCCATCGCTCGCCACAGCCGGAGACGCTTCATTCTCCCAGCTGAGTCGGCCAGAAATTGGTAACGCCCAGCGCTCCGTTCCGCGCGGACTTACGGCGTAAAGATGGCTCGAGTGAGCAGCCAGATCCGTACCAGTCACATAAATGATCCCGTTTGCCCCCACTACCGGAATTGAAAGTCGATTTCCCGAGCCCTGCGGCTGGAACTTCCATCTGATTATCCCCGAGCTGTTGGTGGCAGCACTATGCTCGCTTCTGCCGCTATGCGCGGGATCATGCCCCAACATTGGCCACGGCAGTGGGCTCGTCTGCTGAGATGCCGCGAATCCTGCAGCCGCCAAAATCAAGGCTGCGACGCCGGTGGCAATAACCGCGATTCGATGCAAGTTTTGCTTCACTCAGAGGCCCCGCTTCATTAGACTTCGTTGACGCGTCGACGCGATGCTTGATACCCTTCAACCGTAGCGACTTAACGTATATATCAAGCGCCAGAGGCTTCAATGGCATTAACTAAAAGCGGGCTCGAGTCGGCCAAAGGCGACGAGATTCTGCTCGGCGATACGGCGGTCCTGACCCGGCTCGACAAGGCGCTCGGCTGGGCGCGAAAATTTTCGATCTTTCCGTATCCGTTCGCGACCGCATGCTGCGCGATGGAATATATGTCGCTCTCGATGACGCCGTACGATATTGATCGCTTCGGCGCGCTGCTGCCGCGCTTCACGCCGCGACAGGCTGACCTGCTGATGGTCATCGGCACCGTGACCGTTCGCCAGGGACCGATCCTGCGCCGCGTTTACGATCAAATGGCGGAGCCGAAGTGGGTGATGGCGTTTGGCGCGTGCGCGTCGACCGGCGGTTTTTACGACAACTACGCGACGCTGCCCGGCATCGACAAGATCGTTCCGGTTGACGTGTATGTTCCCGGGTGTCCACCGCGGCCGGAGGGCGTGCTCGACGCGCTGATGGCGTTGCAGCGGAAAATCCAGGGGTCGAAGCAGAAGCTGATGGCGCTAAGCGAAAAGCATCCCGCCTGAACCACACAACGAGCGCACCGGATTCACATGGAACGGATACTGACTCGCTGGCTGGATATCCCTGACCTTCGCAAACTCGACGTGTACCTCGCGAACAACGGCTACAAGGCCGCACGCAAGGCATACTTCGAGATGTCGACCGACGACATCATCAACGAGATCAAGAACTCGAACCTGCGCGGACGCGGCGGCGCGGCGTTTCCGACCGGCGTCAAGTGGAGCTTCATCCCCAAGGAATCTAAGAAGCCGGTTTACGTCTGCGTGAACGGCGATGAGAGCGAACCGGGCACCTTCGCCAATCGCTACCAGTTCGAAAACGATCCGCACGGCATCATCGAGGGCATCCTGATTGCGTGCCGCGCGGTCGGTTCGCATAACGCGTACATCTACATGCGGGGCGAATTCACCGTGCAGCAGCGCAGCATGGATGCGGCGCTGGCAGAGGCACGCGCCGCGGGCTACGTCGGCAAGGACGTAATGGGCTCCGGCTACGCCGTGGACATCTGGACGCATAAGGGCGCCGGCGCGTACATCTGTGGCGAGGAAAGCGCGCTGCTGGAATCGCTCGAAGGCAAACGCGGCTACCCGCGCAACCGGCCGCCGTTCCCCGCGATCGTCGGCGCCTTCGGATGCCCGACCGTCGTCAACAACATCGAGACCCTCTCGAACGTGCCGCACATCATCAATCGCGGCGCCGCCTGGTATAAGGCCATCGGTCCCGAGAAGAGTCCCGGCACCAAGCTGGTATGCGTCTCGGGTCACGTGAATAAGCCCGGCCTGTACGAGTTACCGATGGGCATGCCGATGAAAGAGATTATCTACGACATCGGCGGCGGCATCCTCGGCGGCAAGACGCTCAAGGGCGTCATCCCGGGCGGATCGTCATTCCCCGTCCTCAACAAGGAGGAGGCCGAGCGCGCGATTTTCGATTTCGACTCGATGCGCACGATCGGATCGGCGATGGGATCCGGCGTGATCATCGTCATGGACAACGATACCTGCATGATCGATATGCTGCTGTCGACCGCGCATTTTTATCATCACGAATCGTGCGGGCAGTGCACGCCGTGCCGCGAAGGATGCGGCTGGATCGAAAAGATCATGACCGAGATGGAAGCGGGGCAGGGCAAGATCGAGCAGCTCGAGCTGCTCAACAACATCTCCGACAACATGGTCGGCAACACGATCTGCGTGCTCGCCGATAGTATCGCGATGCCGGTCAAAAGCTACGTCACTAAGTTTCGCGACGAGTTCGAAGCGCACATCAGCCTCGGGCGCTGTCCGTTCAAAACTGCATCGGCGCAGCAGGCAGCGTAAAAAATGCCCAAGCTCACCATCGACGGCAAGGAAGTTGAGGCTGGCGCCAACCTCAATCTGATAGATGCGGCCGAACTCGTTGGCATCGAGATTCCTCACTACTGCTACCATCCCGGCTTGTCGGTTCCCGGCAACTGCCGCATGTGCCTGGTCGAAGTCGAGAAGGCGCCCAAGCTGCAAATCGCGTGCAACACGCGCGTCGCCGACGGGATGGTCGTTCACACCGAAAGCGCCAAGGCCAAGACCGCGCAGAAGGCGGTGCTCGAGTTCCTGCTAATCAACCATCCGATCGATTGTCCGGTTTGCGATCAGGCCGGTGAGTGCAAGCTGCAAGACTACTACATGGATTACGACCAGCAGCCGTCGCGCTTTCCGCTGCCCGAAAAGAATCGCAAGGGCAAGGCAATCGACATCGGCTCGGGTGTGATGCTCGATCAGGAGCGATGTATCCTGTGTGCGCGATGCACGCGCTTCTTCGACGAAATCACTCACACTTCCGAGCTCGCGATTTTTGGTCGCGGCGACCATAACGTCATCGACATCAATCCGGGCCAGCCGGTGAACAACAAGTACGCCGGCAACGTCGTCGACATTTGCCCGGTCGGCGCGCTCACGGAAAAAGAATTCCGCTTCCGCATGCGGGTCTGGTACCTGCATCGCACGGCGTCGGTCTGCGGCGGATGCGAGCGCGGATGCACGATCGACATTCATCATCATCGCGGACGTATCTACCGCTTCAAGCCGCGCTACAATTCCGGCGTCAACAGCTATTGGATGTGCGACGAGGGGCGTCACAGCTTTCCGGCGCTGCAGACCGAGACGCGGCTCACCTCGCCGCTGGTGCAGGCCAAGGATCAGCTGGTGGTCGAGCCGTGGGGCGAGGGCGTTCGTCGCGCGGCGTCGATAATCGCGGATTACAAGCGCACCTACGGCGGCAATTCGATCGCGGCGGTCGTCGATGCGACCTCCACCAACGAAGAGGCGTTCGCGCTGAAGCAACTGATGAAGACGGCGATTGGATCGGACCGAATCGCGACGCTTAGCTGGTCGCCGCCGGGTCTTAGTGGCGACGACGAGTTGCTGATTCGCGCCAACAAGAATCCCAATACGCGCGGACTCGCGGCCTTGGCGCTGACCGACGGACTAGACGGGCTCGCGGCGGCGGTCGCGTCGGGTGAGCTCAAGATGCTGATTACATTTCGCGCCGACTTGGTCCGCGCGTTCGGCGAAGAAGAGTTCGTCAGGCGTTTCGGCGCGCTCGACTACATGCTGGTGCTATCGACCGACGCCAATGAGACTTGCCAGATGGCAAACCAGGTCTGGCCGATCGCCGCGTATCCGGAAATCGACGGCAGCCTCACGAATTTCCAGGGCCGTGTGCAGCGAATCCACGCGGCGTTTCCGCCGCCGGGAAATGCGATCGCGGGCGTCGAGGCAATCGCGCGGCTGGGCCAGGCGCTCGACGGCGTCGATCGTCCGAAGTCGGCGAACGCGGTATTTGCCGCGATGGCGTCGTCCGAGCCTGCCTTTAAGGGTCTCAGCCTCGCGACTCTTGGCGAGACCGGCGCCGATCTCGCCTCGACCTGAATTCGCGTACAACGATGCTCATGAAGACGCTGCGCACCGGGACACGCAACGGGGTTGGCGTGATCACGCTCACGCGCGCCGCCGAGTACAACACAATCACGCCCGAACTGCGCGACGAGCTGGCCGCCGCAATCGATAGCGCCGACGCGGACCGCGACGTTCGCGTGATCCTGCTGCGCGCCGAGGGCCCGGCCTTTTGCGCCGGCTACGCACTTGGCGGCTCGACGCGCGCGCAAGCCGATGAGGTTTCGCGCCAACGCGTGTGGGATTCGGTCGCCGACTACGGGATGATCTCGCAATACGTCAACGTGTATATGAAGCTGTGGTACGCGAAGAAACCGACCATCGCGGCGGTCCACGGCTGGTGTATCGGGGGCGGCACCGACATGGTGCTATGCGCCGACCTGATAATCGCGGGGCAATCCGCGTCGTTCGGATATCCACCGTCGCGCGTGTGGGGCACGCCGACCACTGCGATGTGGGTCTATCGGATGGGCCTGGAACGCGCCAAGCGCTACCTATTGACGGGTGATGAAATTCCCGCGGTCGAAGCCGCGCGCATTGGGCTGATTCTCGAGACAGTGCCCGATGCCGAACTCAAGGCGCGCACGACGGCCCTTGCCGAGCGGATGGCGCAAGTCCCAACGAATCAACTCCAGATGCTCAAGCTGCTGTGCAATCACACGGCCGAGAATATGGGGCTGGCGACGTCGCGGCTCGTCGGCTCGCTGTTCGACGGAATCGCGCGGCATACGCAGGAAGGGCTGGACTTCGTCGCGCGCGCGCAGGCGGCAGGCTTTCGGCAGGCAGTTCGAGAGCGCGACGATCCATTCGGCGACTACGGTTCAGGCCCCCGCTCGAAGAATCGCGCCGGGAAGAAAGGCGGGAAGAAAAAAGCTTAATCGAATGTGAAACCCGCGGTGGGTTTCACGCTTCCTTCGGCAGGGCTGAGCCCTGCACCCAGTACTAAATAAAAAGATGCGGACTTTGCCACGTTCCACATCCGGTTCCCCTTCCCTCGAGGGAAGGGGTTAGGGGTTAGGTTCTTTGCGCGTCCGCGCGATGCTGATTTGCACCTCGACCCTTTCGCCAGATGAATCCGTCAGATATTAGTCACGCATCATGCCTAAGCCGCACATCGCGGAGAACCTTGCCGAGCGGGTGCCGCCGGGACAGACTCTGACCGATAAATTTCCGGTGCTCACTT
>Ga0209420_1001711_pt1 | contig 10156 bp, 6 predicted proteins | sample BlaSpr_A8_OM1_O1_FD_187972 | JGI IMG/M metagenome (GOLD analysis project Ga0209420, IMG submission 187972) | Forest soil microbial communities from Thunder Bay, Ontario, Canada - Black Spruce, Ontario site 2_A8_OM1_O1 (SPAdes) (version 2) | ecosystem: Environmental > Terrestrial > Soil > Boreal...
GGGCTCGGTCTCGCCCGCGGGCTCGGGCCCGGCCGTTGCCTCCTGCCCGCGGGCGACCGCGCCGGCCTCGCAATACACCGTCCGCGCCAATGGTCACCTGTCCCTTCCTCCGTCAGCCGGGGCCAGTCCGGGGCCGGGGGATACCTCGGGAATGTGCTAGAAATGACCTCAGGGACGGAGGGCCGGTTGCCGATCGAGCATCTGGGGCATGAGGCCGCTGAGCTGCTGAGCCTCACCAGCGGCGGAGAGGCCAGGTCGCTTAACAAGCTGGCCGCGCTCGCCGCCTGGCAGGTGCCCGCCTGCTCCGGGGCCCACGCGGCGGTGTGGCACGACGGCGAGGTGATCAGCGTCGCGGCCACCCACCCGGACCTGGCCGAGCTGGCCGATCTGCAGCTGCGGGCCGGGAGCGGCCCCATCCTGGCCGCCGCCGAGACGAGGATCGCGGTCAGCTGCCCGGACACGCTGGATGAGGACCGCTGGCCCGAGTACGCGGAGGCGGCGCTGCGCCGCGGCGTCCGCTGCTCGGTCCACCTGGTGCGCGAGCTGCCCGGCGGAGCCCTGGTGCTGTCCCTGTTCGGGGTCCGGCCCAGGACGCTCGAGGGGGGATCCGATCCGATGGCCGATACCCTGGCCGCCTTCGGCGGCGCGGTGCTGACCAACGCAACGGCCTACAACCAGGCGCAGCGGACCGCCAGCCAGCTCAAGGACGCCGTGGTGGCCCGCTCGGTGGTGGACCAGGCCAAGGGCATCCTGATGCACGCGTTCGGCTGTAACGCCGACGAGGCGCTAGGGCGGCTGCGCACCGAATCACAGCGCCGTCACGTCAAGGTCACCGAGGTCGCCAGCGAGGTCGTGGCCTCCTCGCGGACCAAGAAGGGCGCCCGCCGGTAGGTACTAGCCGGCCGTGGCCGGCGGCGCTTTGACCTTGGCCACCAGGATGGTCATGTCGTCCCGCAGCTCGTCGTCGGAGAAGCTGGTCACCACGCCCTGGATCATCCGGGCCGTCTCGGCCGCGGTGCGGCCCGCCAGGCCGGCCAGCTCGTCGGCCAGGCTGTCCTCGAAGTACCGCATGTCGCGGCTGCGCGCGTCGGTGACTCCGTCGGTGTAGAAGAACAGCAGGTCGTCCTGGCCGAGCTCGAGCTCGTCCACGTGCGGCTCCGCCTCGGGGAACAAGCCGAGGGGCAGGCCGCCGCCGGCCAGCACGTCGACCCGGCCGTCCGGCCGCACCAGGGCCGGGCCTAGGTGGCCCGCGCTGGCCAGCGTCACGTGCAGCCGGGTGCCTGCCCAGCGCAGGTAGGCCAGCTTGGCCGTCACGAAGCGGTCCTCGTAGTCGCCGGCCAGCATGATCTCGTTCACCTTGGCCAGCACGTCGGCCGGGTCCGGATTCCAGTGCGCGAGGACCCGGATTGAATGCCGGGCCGCCGCGGTCATCGCGGCGGCCTCCTGGCCCTTGCCGCACACGTCGCCCACCGTGATGGCCCAGCCGCCTGCCACCGGGAACACGTCATAGAAGTCGCCGCTGACCTCGAGTCCCTCGCTGGCCCCCACGTAGGCCGCGTACAGGTCGAGCCCGGGAACCTCCGGCAGCGTGGCGGGCAGCAGGCTGCCCTGCAGCGCCTCGGCCACTTCCGAGCGGTGCCGGAACATGCGGTCCACCCGGATGGCCACGCCCAGGTGCCGGCCGAGCTCCTCGGCCAGGCCCAGGTCGGCCAGCTCGAAGCGCCCCTCGCCGGCGGTGCGGGCCAGGGTCAGCGCGCCGTAGCTGGCGCTGCCGTCGGTGATCGGCACGCTGAGCAGCGAGGTCGCGCCGAGCAGCATCAGCAGCGGCGCGCCGTCACCGATGCTGCCGAGCAGCCCGGTGTCCTCGGCGTGGGCCAGCAGGACGGACGTCCCCGCGGCGTGCACCTGCTCTGGTACCGACCCGGGCTGCGGGTCGACGGTACGCGCCTTCCTGGCCAGCGCCTGGGACGCCTCGTCGTGGGGGCCGATCACGAACTGGCGCCGCAGCACGCCCTCCCGCTCGACGTCCACGATCACCCAGCTGGCGATATCGCCCGCCAGCTGCCTGGCGCAGCGCTGCAGCGTGACCGCCTCGCTGAACGTGCTGTTGTCCAGCAGCAGCCGGGTGACCGCCGTGATCATGTCCATCCGGCGCGTCATGGCCCGGATGGTGTCCAATGGCGGGCCGGGGTCGCTTCGCCCGGCTGCGGCAGTCTCGGCGGCGGGCCGGGCCGGAAGGCCCGCCTGGCGGTCAGCGGTGACCGTCAGCAGTCGCGTGCCGTCCTGCAGGGTGGTAGCGCCCGCCAGCAACCTCACCTCGACCGGCCCGTCCGCGCCGAGCAGGCGGCACTCCACCTGCCGGGCCGTCCCGGTCCTGACCGCCGCGGCGAACTGGCTCTTGACCGCGGCGCGGTAGGGCAGGTCAACGAACGCCGTCAGCGCCTTGCCGGTCGCGTACCCGGGCGGCGCGCCGATCAGGTCCCCGGCCTGGCCGTTGGCCCGCCGGACCGTGCCGTCCTGCTCGAGCACGAACAAGGGCACGGGCGCGTGCTGGAACACGGCCCGCAGCAGGGCGCGCTCCGCCGTGAGCGCATCAGGCCTGGCGGCCGCGGCCGGTTCGCCCGCGGCGGCCTCGGCCAGCTTGGCCAGGACCTCGGCGGCCGCGTCGAGTTCGGCGAACGCGGCGTCCAGCAGGGCCCGCGGATCGGAGCCGGGCAGCGCGGCGGCCTGGCGGAGCGCCTCGCGCCGGCCTGCCAGGTCGGCCATATCGGCGTCAGAGCCGTTCGTCCAGGTGTCTTGCGACATCTCTCCCGACCGTCATCCCTGGTGAAACGCGCCGCCCTGGGCCGGAGCGGCGGGCCGGGCGCGAGCACAAGGCCACCCTGCGCCGCCTCAATAGTACTTGGGGTGCAAGTGCCGCAAAGCAGAAAAAGATCCGCCGCGGCCCAGCGGGCCCCGGCGGATCTGCGGCTGCGGTTACCAGCGCCGCCAGGCCGGCCGCCGGCGGCGGCTGCTGCCGCGGTAGCGGCCGTAGCCGCGCGTGGTGAACGCGCTGACCAGCAGGGCCGCCGCCAGCACGGCGACGATGAAGGTGATCACGGTGTGCCCGACGCCGATGATGGCGGTGGTGATGATCCCGGCGACCACCGCGGCCACGATGCCGATGAGGATCGTCAGGATCAGCCCGATGTGCTGGCGGCCTGGCACGACCAGCCGGGCCAGCGCACCGACCACCAAGCCGATGAGGAGCCAGACGATGATGACGGAAAGGGTGATGGTCATGACTTCTCCTAAGTAAGTCCCTGGTCAGGCTGTTACGGGTCTGTTCGCCTGGTGGGCGCCCAGCTCAGTCTTCGTAGACGTCCTCCACCACCTCGGTCTGGCCGGGACGGGGCCCCATGGACTCGGCCGGCTCGGTGGGCAGGTCACGGGTCGCGCCCAGGTGGTGCGCATCCTCAGGGCTGCCGAAGGCGCCCGCAGCCGGCAGGCCGGCCTGCACGCGGGTGTTCGACGGATTGCGGACGGTGGTCGGGTAAGTGACCTCTTCTACCTGGCCCCCGAGCCGCCGGCGGGTTTGCCGCACGGTCAGCCGGCGGCCGACCCAGCCGTAGCCGCGGCGGGGGATCGCCAGCCCGAGGATACCGATGACCATGAGCACGTAGCCGGCGGTGTGCAGGTTGAAGACGGAGGTATTCGTCGTCACGGCGAAGGCGAGGATCGCCCCGATGCCGATCAGTACGAGTCCCATACCGGTTTTCATAAGGTTCCTTCGCTTTCTTGCCCGGCCGTCAGGCGGTTGCCGTGTCGGGGGCTTCGGCCGCGTCGAGCAGCTTGCCCCTGAGGTGGGCCAGGGCTCGGGCCAGGAGCCTGGAGACATGCATCTGGGAGATGCCCAGCCGGTCGCCGATCTCCGTCTGGGTCAGGTTGCCGTAGAAGCGCATGACCAGGATGCGCTGCTCCCGCTCGGGCAGTTCATCCCAGTGGGCGTTGACGGATTCCATGTCGATCGTGTGCAGGACGCCGGGGTCGTCGTCGCCGAGCATGTCCGCCAGCAGCGCCGGGTCATCCCGGTCGGACAGCGGAGCGTCCAGGGAGTAGGTGCTGAACACCAGGTCCGCCTGGAGAGCCTCCTGCATGTCGTCCTGGCTGACCCCGAGCCGCTTGGCCAGCTCGTCTTCCGCGGGCGCCCGGCCGAGCTTATGGGTGAGCTCCTCGTTGGCCTTGCGCAGTTCGAGCAGCAGTTCCTGGGCCGACCGGCGGACGTGGATCTGCCACCGCTTGTCCCGGAAGTGGCGCTTGATCTCGCCGCTGACGCACGGCTGGGCGTAGGCGGACAGGCTGTCGCCGACCTCGGGGTTGTAGTTGTTGATCGCCTTGAGCAGGCCGACGTACCCGACCTGCATCAGGTCCTCAGTAGGTTCGGGGCTGCCGCGGTACTGCCGCACGCACGAGCGGACCAGCTTGCCGTAGCGGTCCACCAGGATCTCGCAGGCGGCGGCGCGCAGCTCGCTGTCCCGCGGCAGCGCGCGGACCTTGGCCAGCAGCGCGTTGTCGGAAAGCTCTAGCAGCTCCGTGCGCGACCCGTGGTGCAGGTCGGCGTCAGGAGCGCCAGTGGCCTCAGCCGGGGGCTGGAGGGTTCCCTTTGTCAAGGCATCTCCTCGGGGACCTGGGAAATTCGGACGTGTAGGGGTGTGCCCGGCCCAAGGCGAATAAACGTCGGTCAATGTGATGCTGGTCACAGCCCGCCATCGGATCCGGACCGAGGTGTAGGCCGGGAGCAGCGGGGAAGCTGATGGGCCCGCCGCCCGCGCGGAACGCGTGCCCGTGCGCGCTTACACCAGCCCAGACCCCGTGAGGACCTGCGATGACCGGAGCCGGGACCGTCACCAACTGGCGGTCGGCGGGCGCGTGCCTGTCGGCCGACCCTGACCTCTTCTTTCCCATCTCGACGTCGGGTCCGGCGCAGCGGCAGATCGCCCGGGCCAAGATGATCTGCGCGGGATGCGGGGTCAGGCAGGAGTGCCTGCAGTTCGCGATGTCTCACGACCAGCTGTACGGCATCTGGGGCGGCACCACCCCGGAGGACCGGCAGCGGGACCGCCGCCGCAAGCGCCGCGCGGCCGTCGCCGCGGCCAAGCGGGCCGTCGCCGTGTTACCCCCGTGTTATCCCACAGTGTTATCCCACAGTGTTATCCCGCTGGCGGCCGGCTACCGCCGCGCGAGCCAGCGCTCCATGCAGGCCAGGAGCTCGTCGGTGTCGACGGGCTTGGTGACGTAGTCGCTGGCGCCGGCCGCGAGGCTCTTCTCCCGGTCGCCGGGCATGGCCCGGGCGGTCACCGCGATGATGGGCAGCGTGGCGAAGGCCGGCATCTGCCTGATCTTGTTCATCGTGGTGTAGCCGTCCATCTCCGGCATCATCACGTCCATCAGGATCAGGTCGGTGTCATCGGCCGTCAGCAGGGCCTCGATGCCCTTGCGGCCGTTGGGCGCCTGGGTCACGGTTATCCCGTGCAGCTCGAGCGTGCTGGTGATCGCGAACACGTTACGGGCGTCATCGTCGATGACCAGGACCTGCCGCCCGCGCAGCGCGTCGTGCCTCGCCGCGGCCGGCGACGGCGCCCGGCTGGTGGTCTCGGCCGGCTCGCTGATCAGCGCCGGTATGTGCTCCCGCTGGGTGGCGGACAGGTGCAGCGTGATGCGCTCGCGCAGCTCGTCCAGCGAGGGCAGCAGCTCAAGCGACTGCGAACCGAACCGCAGCCGCGCCAGCCGGGCCTGGGCGCTGTCCAGCTTGTCCCTGGTGTGCGCGAGCACCGGGACGTCCCGCAGCTCCGGGTCCTCCTGGAGCCGGTCGAGGAAGGCGAACGCGGAGGCGGAGGCGTCCCCGAGTCCGAGGTCGAGCACGACGCACTGGTGCGGCGCGGCGCTGAGCGCCTCGATACCCTGCTCCGGGCTGACCGCCGTGCCCACGTGCACCGACCCGTGGATGCCGGACAGGTCCGAGACCGCGCTGTGGGCCAGCAAGGTCAGCAGGCCGCCGCGCGCGCCCTCCAGCACCAGCAGGCGCCGTCCGCCGGGCACGCCGTCGTCGGGCGGGGTCGGCTGCATCTGCAGGGCCTCGGTCGCCTCGGCCTGGAACCCCGAAGCGTCGCCGTTCTGGGTGATGGTCACCGCGTCCGCGGTGCCGGACGCCGACACGTCGGCGCCGATCGCGCCCGGCAGCTCGCACGGCAGGTAGAGCGTGAACGTGCTGCCCTGGCCGAGTTCGCTCTCCGCGCTGATCTCGCCGCCCAGCAGGGCCCCCACTTCGCGGGCGATGGACAAGCCGAGCCCGGTGCCGCCGTAGCGGCGGCTGAGCGTGCCGTCGCCCTGCTGGAAGGCGCCGAAGATCGTGGTGAGGTTCTCCGGCGCGATGCCGATGCCGGTGTCGGCCACGGAGAACGCCAGCGCGCCGTCGTCCTGGCCGGCATCCGGACCGGGCGTGACCCTGGGGTCCGGGCCGACCCGGAGCAGCACGTGGCCGCTCTCGGTGAACTTGACCGCGTTCGACACCAGGTTGCCGAGCACCTGGCGGAGCCGCTGGCGGTCGGTGAACAGCTCGCCCGGGGCCTCGAGATCGGCCTCGACGGCGAACTCGAGCCCCTTCTCTACGGTGAGCGGCTGGAAGGTGGCCTGGATGTCGTCAAGCAGCGCGCTGAGCGGGAACCGCTCCACGTGGATGTCCATCCGCCCCGCCTCGACCTTGGACAGGTCGAGGATGTCGTTGATCAGCTGCAGCAGGTCCGAGCCCGCCGAGTGAATCACGTTGGCGTACTCGACCTGCTTGGCGGTGAGGTTGCGGCCGGGGTTCTGGGCCAGCAGGCGGGCCAGGATGAGCAGGCTGTTCAGCGGGGTCCGCAGCTCGTGCGACATGTTGGCCAGGAACTGCGACTTGTACTTGGAGGCCAGGGCCAGCTGCCGCGCGCGCTCCTCGATCTCCTGCCTGGCCTGCTCGATCTCGGCGTTCTTGGTCTCGATATCGCGGTTCTGCGCCGCCAGCAGCGCCGCCTTGTCCTCGAGCTCGGCGTTGGACCGCTGCAGTTCCACCTGCTGAGCCTGCAGCTCCTCCGACCGGGCCTGCAGCTCGGAGGCCAGCCGCTGTGATTCGCCCAGCAGCGTGTCGGTCCGCGCGTTGGCGATGATCGTGTTGAAGTTGACGCCCAGGGTCTCCGTCAGCTGCTCGAGGAAGTCGGTCTGCACCTGGCTGAACGAGGTGAAGGAGGCCAGCTCGATGACCCCGAGCACCTGATCCTCGAACAAGATGGGCACGATGGCCAGGTTGGCGGGCGGCGCCTCGCCGAGCCCGGAGGAGATCTTCACGTAACCCTCGGGCAGGTTGGCCACCACGATCGACCGCTTGCTCCGGGCGACCTGGCCGATCAGGGACTGGCCGAGCCGGTACTGGGCCTGCGCCGCCTTGTCCGCGCGCAGCCCGTAGCCGGCGATCAGGCGGAGCTGGGTGTCGCCGCCCGTGTGCTCGGACAGGAAGAACGTGCCGTGCTGCGCGCCGACCAGCGGGGCGAGCTCGTCCATGATCAGCTCGGCCACCACGGCCAGGTCCCGGTGGCCCTGCATCATGCCCGCGATCCGGGCCAGGTTGGTCTTCAGCCAGTCCTGCTGCTGGTTGGCCCGGATGGTCTCGCGCAGGGAGTGGACCATCGCGTTGATGTTGTCCTTGAGCTCCGCGACCTCGCCCTGGGCCTCCACGGAGATGGAACGGGTCAGGTCACCTGAGGCGACCGCGCTGGTCACCTCGGCGATCGCGCGGACCTGCCTGGTCAGGTTCCCGGCCAGCTCGTTCACGTTCTCGGTCAGCCGCTTCCAGGTGCCCGATACGCCCTCGACCTCGGCCTGGCCGCCAAGCCGGCCCTCGCTGCCCACCTCACGGGCCACCCGGGTGACCTCCGCCGCGAACGAGGACAGCTGGTCGACCATGGTGTTGATGGTGGTCTTGAGCTCGAGGATCTCGCCCCGGGCGTCCACGTCGATCTTCTTGGACAGGTCGCCGTTGGCGACCGCGGTGGTGACCTGGGCGATGTTGCGGACCTGGCCGGTGAGGTTCTGCGCCATCGAGTTGACGTTGTCGGTCAGGTCCTTCCAGGTGCCCGATACGCCCTTGACGTCGGCCTGGCCGCCCAGCCGCCCCTCGGTACCGACCTCGCGGGCCACCCGGGTGACCTCGTCGGCGAACGCGGACAGCGTGCCGACCATCCGGTTGATCGTCCCGGCCAGCGCGGCGACCTCGCCCATCGCGTCCACGTCGATCTTCCGGCTCAGGTCACCGCGTTCCACCGCGGTGGCCACCTGGGCGATCGAGCGGACCTGGCCGGTCAGGTTGGAGGCCATCACGTTGACGTTGTCGGTCAGGTCCTTCCAGGTGCCCGACACGCCGCGCACCACGGCCTGGCCGCCGAGCTTGCCCTCGGTGCCGACCTCGCGGGCCACCCGGGTGACCTCGTCGGCGAACGCGGACAGCTGGTCGACCATCGTGTTGATGGTCTCCTTCAGCTCCAGGATCTCGCCGCGGGCGTCGACCCGGATCTTCTGGCTCAGGTCACCCTTGGCCACCGCCGTGGTCACCTCGGCGATAGAGCGCACCTGGGCGGTCAGGTTGGCCGCCATGACGTTGACCGACTCAGTGAGGTCCTTCCAGGTACCGGACACGCCCTTGACGTCGGCCTGGCCGCCGAGCAGCCCCTCGGTGCCCACCTCACGGGCCACCCTGGTCACCTCGTCGGCGAACGAGGACAGCTGGTCGACCATGGTGTTGAGCGTGGACTTCAGCTCCAGGATCTCGCCGCGCGCGTCGACGTCGATCTTCTGGCTCAGGTCGCCCTTGGCCACCGCGGTCGCCACCTGGGCGATGTTGCGGACCTGGCCGGTCAGGTTGCCCGCCATCGCGTTGACCGAATCGGTCAGGTCCTTCCAGGTACCCGACACGCCAGGCACGTAGGCCTGACCGCCCAGCTTCCCTTCCGTGCCCACCTCGCGGGCCACCCGGGTCACCTCGGAAGTGAACAGGTCAAGCTGGTCCGCCATGCCGTTGAAGACCGTGGCGATCTCGTCCATGAGCGGGTCGCCGGTCTGCGCCAGGCGGGTACTGAAGTCGCCGCCTCTTACCGCCGTCAGCCCTGCGAGCAGCTGCTCGAGGCCCGACTCGTCAAGCCTCGGGCCCGAGTGGACCGTGTCAGTCACCAAGCGCTCCCATCAGCTGTGCGAACGTAGCCCCGACGCGTCCGGCACCATTGTGCGATCTATTCCGATGGTAGACCGGAGCTAACTATCATGGGCCGAACGGAAATTATGCAGCCGGGCTAAGCCTCGAAATCCCCGCCCGCGACGGCGGCGCCGGCCGGTACCGGCACGGCTTTTGAAGGGATTTATGACGCTACGGTCGTGCGGGCCGGCGTCATGACGGCGGGGAGGCGGGTGATCGTGGCTGACAGCACTGACGACCTGCGGCGGCTGGCCGCGGTCGTCGATCATCAGCGCCGCGAGCTTGACCGCATCCGCGCGGCAGCGCCCGGCCAGGCGGTCGTCGCGATGGCCAGGGGCGCGCTGATGGAGCGGCTTGGCCTGTCCGCAACGGAGGCCGCCGGGCAGCTCGCCGAGCTGTCGGAGGCGACCGGGGTGCCGCTGGCCGAGATGGCGGCCGCCGTCTTGTCGCCGCCCGAAGACGAGCTCGCCGCCGCCGGAAAAGTCACCGGGCCACCTGCCGGACGCCCGGAGGGCGAGCCAGGCCGCGGCGAGTCGGGTCTAGGAGAGCAAGCACTGTCCTCGCTGCTTGCCGGGATCGGGGCCGAGCTGGCGGCCGACGGTGCCGAGCTCGTCGGCACCCTGGCCGAGCAGGTGCTGTCGCCGCTCGGCGCGACCGTGGTCGTCCTCTGGCTGCTGGAGGCCGACGGCGCGCTCGCGCTGCTCGGCCAGGTGGGCCTCTCCGTCGGCGAGGCCAGCCGGGCCATTACCACCTACGACATCCGCTGGGCCTGTGACGTGCTGCGCCCGGTCTACGAGGACACGGGCGGGGTCGACGGCCGGGTGTCCCTCGAGGTCGATCCCAGGCTGGCCAGGGACACCGCCAGGACCATCGCTGAGGCCCGGGCCCTCTGGTGGCTGGTGG
>Ga0209420_1001712_pt1 | contig 10155 bp, 6 predicted proteins | sample BlaSpr_A8_OM1_O1_FD_187972 | JGI IMG/M metagenome (GOLD analysis project Ga0209420, IMG submission 187972) | Forest soil microbial communities from Thunder Bay, Ontario, Canada - Black Spruce, Ontario site 2_A8_OM1_O1 (SPAdes) (version 2) | ecosystem: Environmental > Terrestrial > Soil > Boreal...
AGCCAGGAGAAGCCCTGCGCCATTGCCTCCACAAAGCGGGCATCGTCGACAAAGTTGTGCGCGATCCGAAGCGCATTACCACCGTGAAGACGCGCATCATCGCTCGGCACCAACACATCGTGCGCGTGGACCGCGAGCGCCGTGAGCCTCTGCGCCCGGAAATCGAAGAACGTCTGCTACGATCGCTCTTTGCAGCGCTCAAGCATCTGGATGGGCTGGTGCTTTCCGACTATGACAAAGGCTTGATCACCGATGAGTTTGCCGATCGCGTGCTCAGCGCCTGCCACCGCCTGGAAGTTCCCGTGTTCGTGGGGCCAAAGCGATCGCGCCTGTATGCGTATCGCGGCGCGAAAGCGATCGTCTGCAATGCCAAGGAAGCGGGGTTGTTCGTGGCGCGAACGCTGACCGATGAAAAATCGGTAGAAGAAGCGGGCCGCGCGCTGTTGGCGCATTTCGGGTGTGGCGCTGTGCTTATCACTCGAGGCGAGGAGGGCATGAGCCTGTTCGAGGAATCCTCGCCGCGCCATGTGAATATTCCCGCGACAAGCTTTGAGGTGACTTACGCGCGTGTGGGCCAGCCGGGCGTCGACCGTGGCGCCCACGGCCGCCAGGTCTTCGATGTCACCGGCGCTGGTGACACCGTTCTGAGCGTCCTGGCGCTGGCGGCCGCCGCTGGCGCGCCGTTACGCGAAGCCGCGATGGTAGCGAATGTGGCTGCGGGCGTCGTCGTCGGCAAATTGGGAACGGCCAGCGTGCGGCCCGACGAGCTACTCCACGCCCTCGACGAGATCCAGCGATAATTGACGCGCTTCGCTCCGAACGGACTTCTGCCTGTGTCGGGTGCGCCAGCAACGAAAGAAGGTAATCCGCTCTAGGGCGGGAACGTAAGCGACTTATCTTTAGAAACCACCCAAATCCCAATCACCCGCGTTTTCTGGCTTTGCTCCTTGGTAGTCGTGTCGGCAGGATTGGGCATCTCCGAAAACGGACTGATCGCCACCGCTACCTCCACCGCATTCGAGCCGGCTGGCGAAGCTTCGCGGAGGATGCGGTAGCTCTTCACCGGCCCGAAATAGCCATTCGGGCCCCAGTCAGCCAGAAAGTCCTCCATTTTGTAGCTAGGTTTGGGCTGCCAGAGTTGATAGGCCTTGGCTGTATCGCCGGCGACCACCGCGTCGAAGAAACGGGCCACCGCTCGTTTTTCCGGATAGAAGCGAAATGCCCACCACAGGGAGACGACGGCGACCAGCACGATTGCGGCAATTGTGAAAGCCAGTGGTCTGGATCTGTGCGATGTTACCGGAGGCGGATCAAGAAGTGACACGTAAGGTCTCCTGCCCTGCGAGCGTCAGAGCAGCCGCTGGAGCAACGCGACGAACGCGCTGCTCTGCGACACTCACACCGTAGCAAAATCCGGGCGCGCTAGTAAATGTTTTCGGTGAAACAACGAAGATTTATCCGTGGGACCGTAAGACCTCGCCTGCCAATGCGTGAGACGACGATGGTATTCGACGTTAAGGCCCTGTGCTCGTCCGCTATCGCCGGCATCTTGGCCGGTTCCTGCTTAACCCTGCAATGCGCCCGCCGCACCTTCGGGCAGTTCGATCTCGTATTTCGTACGCGCTTTTTCCGCGTGTTGTTCCAGCGCCAGCGCGATCAGCCGGTCGATCAATTCGCGAAAGGGAATTCCGCTCGCTTCCCAGAGTTTGGGATACATGCTGATCGACGTGAAGCCCGGGATGGTGTTCACTTCATTCAGGAAGAGCTTTCCGCTCCTGCGTTTTTCCAGGAAGAAATCGACGCGCGCCATGCCACTCAGCTCCAACGCGCGAAACGCCGCAACCGCCAGCGATTGAATCGCTTTCACTTGCGGGGCTTTGAGTTTCGCGGGAATCAGGAGCTGCGTGCCGTCTTCCAGATATTTCGCGGTGTAGTCGTAAAATTCGCGGTGCGGCACGATCTCGCCGGGGATGGAAGCTTTCGGTTGGTTGTTTCCCAGCACCGAGACTTCGATCTCCCGCGCGACCATCCCTTTTTCGACCAGAATCTTCATGGCGAATTCCGATGCCAAAGCGAGCGCCGGCCCGAGTTCCGCGCGTGAGTGAACCTTGGTCATGCCTACCGATGAGCCGAGCGTCGCCGGTTTGACGAACACCGGATATCTGAATTTTGCTTCTATAGCGCGCTGTATCTTTTTGGGATTCTTTTCCCAGTCGTGGCGGTGAACGGTGATCCACGGCACGACCGGGATTTTTGCCACTTGCAACAGTCGCTTGGCAACATCCTTGTCCATGCCGATCGCCGAGCCGAGCACGCCCGCACCGACAAACGGAAGCCCGGCGAGATCGAGCAGCCCCTGAATGGTGCCGTCTTCGCCGAACGTTCCGTGCATCACCGGGAATATCACATCGAGGCGTTGACCGCTCCCACCACTGTTGAGCGGCACAAGAGACGCGTCCGTGGGATCGGCCGTCATCATCACCGCATGGCCATCGCGCAAGACCTCCGGCAGCATCTTCTGCGCACCGACCCCGATGCGCCAGTGACCCTCCTTGGTGATGCCAATGGGCACGGCTTCGTATTTCGCGGGATCAAGTCCGCGAATCACGGAAGCTGCTGATGCGAGAGAAACCTCGTGCTCGCCCGATCGGCCGCCAAAAAGCACGCCGATGCGAAGACGCTTGTTTGGAGTTGAGGAAGTCACAAGGGAATCCTATTCGGGGTTTAGCCGGCGACGATCTCGGCTGCCAGCTGCCAATCATTAGTTATAAGGCAAAATTGGTCATCGCGCCGCTCAGGTCCTTCGGAAGGTTCTAGAACTGACAACGTTCGAAAAAAAGGAGGATGCGGATGGGACCTTTCCGACTTGCAATCGTCTATGTCGTCGTGTGGGAATAGTGCGGGAGAGCGGATGTCCGGGCAAAATCGCGACACAAGCGGACTGCCATTCCTGGAAGTTCTGAAACAAGACGTGCGCTACGCCGCCCGAACCTTGCGGCGCGACCACGGCTTTGCCATTTTCGCGATCCTCATCGTGGGGTTCGGCGTCGGCGCGAGCTGCACAATCTTCAGCGTGGTGAACACGCTGCTGATTCATTCTTTGCCGTTTCGCGATCCGCAAAGCTTGGTCTGGATTGCCAACCACGACGATGCGACCGGAGATATGTCCGCCAAGACGACTCAGGTCGATCATTTCCTCGATTTGCGCGAGAAGAATCAGTCGTTTACGGACATGGCGGCTTACATGGCTTTTTATGGCGTCGGCGACGCCAAGTTGATCGGAGACGGCGAGCCCGAGAGGCTCACCAGCGTGCCCGTTACCCAGAATTTCTTCACCCTGCTCGGAATTGCGCCGAAGCTCGGAAGGCAATTTAACGCGGAAGAATGCAAATGGAACGGACCGAAGGCCGTGATGCTAAGCGATGCCATCTGGCGCCGCAGATTCGCTGCCGATCCAAATATCGTGGGCCGCGCGCTGTCGTTCGATGGCGGACCGGCGATCGTTGCGGGCGTATTGCCGGCATCGTTCGATTTCGGCACAATCTTCGCCCCGGGCACCAGGATCGACATCTTTGAGCCGTTTCCGCTATCGCCGGAAACCAACAAGTGGGGCAACACCTTGTCGATCGTGGGCCGGCTTAAGCCTGGCGCGACGGTGAAGAGCGCGCAAGCGGAACTGACCGTGCTGGGCAAGCTCGACAAGCAGGCGCATGCCGACCGCAACGATTTTGATCCCATCGCTTACGGGCTGGCCGAGCATGTGAGCGGACGGTTGCGTCCGGCATTGTTCGTCTTGGCCACCGCCGTCGCCGTGGTAATGCTGATCGTGTGCGCGAATCTTTCCAATCTCTTGCTCGCACGTGGCGCGACACGCCAAAAAGAGATTGCCATTCGCGCGGCTCTGGGCGCCGGCAAAGGCCGATTGATCCGCCAGATGCTGACGGAAAGCTTGATGCTGTCTAGCGGCGGAGCACTGGTTGGCCCGGTGCTGGCTTTCGTCGGGACCCGCGTGCTCTCGCACCTTTCCTCGGTAAGCATTCCGCTGCTGGGAGAAGTGCACATCGATGCCAGCGTGCTGGGATTCACCTTGCTGATTGCCGTGGCCACCGGGTTGGTTTTTGGATTGGTGCCGGCGCTGCACGTACGCGACGTCAAGCTCTATGACACGCTCAAGGACTCCACCCGAGGGTCGAGCCAGGGGCGCGGCCACGGTTGGATTCGCAACGCCCTCGTCGTTTCCGAGATCGGGCTGGCTTGCGTGCTGCTGGTTGGCGCCGGCCTGTTGATTCGCAGTTTTCTACGTGTGCTCGATGTTGACATGGGTTTTCATCCGGAACGCGCCGCTGCTGTTCGAATCGATCCGAGTGCATCGTATAAAACTCAGGAGCAGCGCAACGCATATTTTACCGAAGCCCTGCATCGGGTGCTGGACCTGCCCGGCATCGAAGCTGCGGGACTTACCGATGCACTTCCGCTGGGGCACAACCGCAGCTGGGGCATCGCGGCAAAAGGCGTGGTCTATACACCGGAAAATTTTCCGAATGGTTTTCCGCGCATCATAAGCGACGGCTATTTCCACGCCATGGGCATTCCGCTCAAAAAGGGCCGCGATTTTTCGGAGCGCGACGACAAGAACACGCTTGCGGTGATCATCTTGAACGAAACGTGTGCGCGCAACCTGTGGCCCGGCAAGGATCCGATCGGACAGATCGTTGCCGAGGATGTCGACCGCACGGTGGTGGGTGTGGTCGGAGATGTTCATCACATGGCGCTGGAGGAGGGATCGGGCAACGAATTTTACATTCCGATCCGGCAGACCGGAGACTACGGCTCTGTCGATCTCGTGGTGCGCACCTCCATGCCCACGACCGAACTCGCCGGCCGGCTCCGCGAAGCTCTGCGGCCGATCGAACCGGATCTACCCACGCAGAATCTGCGGACGATGCAGACTCTGGTAGATCGAGCGGTATCGCCACGAAGATTCGTGGTGATTCTGTTGGGCGGATTCGCCGGATTCGCGCTGCTACTGGCTTCGTTGGGAATTTATGCGGTGATTTCGTACTCGGTGAGCCAGCGCACCCAGGAGATCGGCATTCGCATGGCACTGGGCGCATCCGCGAAGATGCTGCAGAACAGCATCCTGTTGCAAACACTGGGACTCGCGGGAATCGGCATGGCCGCGGGAATCGCGGCATCATGGATCCTGGCGCGGGCTCTGAGCGGCATGCTGTTCGGCGTAACGCCAGCCGACCCGGTGACCTTCGCCGCCATGGTAATCATTTTGGCAGCTGTAGCCGGGCTGGCCGGATACCTGCCGGCGCGCAGAGCGTCCAGGATCGAGCCTATGTCAGCATTGCGCACAAGCTGAGCACAGTTCACGCGCGGCGCGGCACGGATTGCCCGTGCAAGACAGTGTGCTTTAAAGAATTTTTTGTCCGAGCGCGGAAAGCACCAACTCCACACCCAGCAGGGCCGTGCGGTTGTGCTCGTCGAGAATAGGATTAATCTCCACGATCTCCAGCGAAATCATGGCCTCACTGTCTGCAATCATCTCCATCGCAAGATGTGCCTCGCGATACGTAACTCCGCCCCGCACCGGCGTCCCCACTCCAGGCGCGTCGGCAGGATCGACAAAATCCATGTCCAGACTGACCGCCACGCCCGCCGTATCGTCCATCGCATATTTAAGCGCCTCGGACATCACATCGCGCATCCCGCGCTCATCGATATCACGCATCGTAAAAACGTGAATCCCCGATTTCTTTACGATCTTGCGCTCCTGCGCATCCAAATCCCGCGCTCCGACGATCACAATATTCCCCGGCTCTGCTTTCGGATGAAACCCCATCAGATCCACCAACTCCGGCGCTCCATAGCCCATAATCGCCGCGAGCGGCATCCCATGCACGTTCCCGGAAGGCGACGACTCCGGAGTGTTCATGTCGCCATGAGCGTCCAGCCACAGATACCCAATTTCCTTTTTCTCCTTGCGAAAGTGCGAAGCGGCTCCCGCAGCCACACCAGCCGCAATCGAGTGATCGCCGCCCAACACCACCGGCAGAAAACTCTCCGCCAGCGATTTCTCAACCGTCTTCGCGATGTCCAAACATGTTTCCGCGATCTCCTGCAAATACTTAGCCCGCTTTTCCCCGACCGGCATCTCTTCCGGTTGCTTCACTTCGAGGTTTCCGATGTCTTCCACCGTGACGCCAAGTTTCTTGATGGCCGCCTGAAGTCCAGCTCCTCGAAGCGCCGAAGGCCCCATGTCGACGCCGCGGCGGCTTTGGCCGAGGTCCATCGGTACGCCAATGATCCGAACTTTGTGAGACATACGAAGATCCTGAGAGGCGGTGACCAGTGACTCGTGATCGGTGAAGGGCAACACCCGGAACGACCGGGGCGCACCAGTCACGAGTCACCATTTACCAGTCACTCTAGAAATGCGAGAAATTCAACGAAATAGCGGGAACGAACCAACTACTCCAAAACTGCAACTACCCCAAACTCAAGGATACACGCGATAAAGCATCCGCGGGAAGGGGATGACCTCCCGGATGTGCTCGGCCCCGCAAATCCAGGCCACAGTACGCTCTAGTCCCATGCCAAAGCCCGAGTGCGGCACGCTGCCGTAGCGCCGCAGATCCAGATACCACTGGAACGATTGTTCGGGTAAGTTGTGCTCCCTCAATCGCTTAACGAGCAAATCGTAATCGTGAATGCGCTGGCTGCCCCCAATGATTTCCCCGTAGCCCTCGGGCGCGAGCATATCGAACGCCAGCGCCAGGTCGGGCCGCTCGGCATCCGGCTGCATGTAAAACGCCTTAATCGCGGCAGGATAGCGGTGCACCATCACCGGCCGGTCAAACTCGTTCGAAACGATGGTCTCCTCGTCCCCGCCGATGTCATCGCCAAACTTCGACGCGTTCCCATGCTTCGCGAGCACCTTGATCGCGTCCTCGTAGCTGATTCGCGGAAACGGTGGCTTCACGTTTTCCAGTTTCTTCGTATCGCGCTTCAAAGTTTCCAATTCGCGCGACTTGTTCTTCAAAACGGACTGCACGATCGCGCTCACCAGCCCTTCGCCCAGCGCCATCATGTCAGCCAGATCGGCATACGCCGCTTCCGGCTCCAGCATCCAGAACTCCGTCAAGTGTCGCCGCGTCTTCGATTTTTCCGCACGAAACGTAGGGCCGAAGGTATACACCTTACCGAGCGCCATCGCGGTGGCTTCGATATACAACTGCCCGCTCTGCGTCAAATAAGCCTTCTGATCGTCGATATAATCCACTTCAAAAAGTGTGGAAGTCCCCTCGCAAGCCGCCGGCGTAAACATCGGCGCATCGGTCAGCGTATAGCCCTGGCTGTCCATGTAATTCCGCGCCGCCCGCTCGGCTTCCGCCCGAATTCGCAAAATCGCCGCCTGCCGCGGCGTCCGCATCCACAAATGCCGGTGATCCAGCAAAAAATCGACGCCATGCTCTTTCAATTGAATGGGGTAAGGCTGGCTTTCCGACACCCTCTGCACTACATGGACCTGCGTGACACCTATCTCATACCCGCCTGGGGCACGCTGCTCCGCGCGAATCTTCCCTGTGACGATGACGCTCGACTCCTGCGTCAATCCTTTCAGCGCCGCAAACGCTTCGGGGTTTTCCTTCAACGCCACCACGCCTTGAATAATTCCGGTGCCATCCCGAAAAATCGGAAACAAAAGCTTTCCCGACTCGCGCAGGTTGTAAAGCCACCCGCGAATGGTAACCTCCTGCCCGTCAAATTTCGCCGCATCTTCAATGGTGATGATCGTCATCGAACCCTTCGCGTCCTGGCGTTGAATCGCTTCACCGCCCGGTTTCATCGCGGGAGCGTGCAGCGTGTCGGGATGTGGCATTACGTAGTCCTCCGCGGCAATACAACAAGGCAATAGAATATCGCGCTTCATACCCTAGATGCGACCCGAGACTCTGCGCGCAAGGCAATCGCAGCTCGCGTTTCTAGTCTGGAAGGTAGATGTAGGGATTCTCGACAGTTTGTGCCGCGTCCAGCGGAAAGCAATGGTTCCCGGCCGGGTGATACCACTTGCTTCGGCGCGTCGCCCCATCTTGGCTCCGGCTTTCCAGCGAAAATGTCGCGCAGAGTTCGTACTGGCTTCCTTCCTTGCGGTGATAAACATAAGCGGCGCGCGTGACGGGATCCGCCAATGCAACACCGGGGAATTCGTCGAGATGTTCAGGCAGCTTGTTCCCGTCGGACCGCCAGCGCGCGTTGATTTGATTGCTCAATTGAAATAAGTCCTGCACCCGCCGGCTGTCCGCGCGCAACGTGCGCTGTTTGCTAGGCGCTCCCAGATACCAGAATCCCAAAACCACCATCACTGCTATGGCTACGGCGCTGACCAGTGCCATTGCTGCATCTCGATTCAGCTTGCCCGGAACCTGCGCTTGGTCGGTTTTTCGCACGCCTGCAAAGTAGTAAAAGAAGACCCCGCCCGAGATCACCAGCACCACCAACGCTTTGGCGAGAAATCGCGAAGTAATCTCGCCGCGCAAAAGGGTGGTGAGTGCAGCAATCAGGTCGCCCATGAAAACGCCAGCGGCAATCACCAACGCCATATACGTCAGCCACTTCCGCACCGGCGATTCCAGTTTCTCGGGATTGCTTCTCTCATCGCTGACGATCGCTCGCGACACCAGAAGATAAATCGGAAAGGTCACCAGGATGGACGCCGTAGCCGAGGCGATACTGTAGGTTTCGATCCCTTCGTTGTAGCGGTTGGAAAACAGAGTGTCCGCCAGCCAGTGATCGATCAACGTGAACGCAAGCCAGCCCAGTCCGATGGTCCACGTTGCCAGCGTGGAGAAGACCAGCAAATAAAAGAAAGCATCCTTGGCCGCTGTTCCTCCGCTTCCGCGGCGCGGAATTTCCACTCCCGTGAGACGTTCGTACTGTGCCGCCAGCGCTTCGTAAACGTCTTTTTCCGGCCATCCGCGGGTTGTCAGCATCCCGACAATGGACTGCTCCGACGCGCCGCTCGCACGTGCACGTTCAATGAACTCCGAGACCTTGGGGTGGGCTGGCACGGCCGAGATTGTATATCAGGGTCTGCTGGCGGAACGATGCCAATGACCGAACGCCCGTGCGTCTGTGTCGGCGTTGGGCGCCGATGTCCGGCGAATCTGGCACAAGCCTGCGCCGAAAGAAAAACATAACTCCGTTGCGTTTCAATCGGTTATCGTAATGTCCGCCTCGGCGGCTGACGTGCTCGCACTATCAAGACAACTGTCCCGGTGGCGCAGCGTCAGGCCGGGCAGATGCATCGAACCAAGGTGTCAGCGCGTTCTTGGCTCGGGCCAGCTGCGTGATTCAGGTTGCGACCGTAAGGGCTGCGTTTGTGAAGTTCGATGGAGGCACGCTATGTGGAGGTTCGCCGCTCTCAAAACTTTGGTCTTGGCCTTAGCCTGCTCGGTTGCCGGCGCGGCGAATTTTGCGGCGAGCTCGCACGGCAGCCACGGCTCGCATGGTGGCGGACACTCACACGGTGGCGGATCTCATGGCGGTGGCGGAGGCCACTTCCACGGTGGCAGCGGCCACAGCAGCAAATCCCACGGCAGTAGCGTCGGCCACTTTGGCGGCAGCAACCGAAGCGCGTTTTCGGGTAGGCAGCAATTTTCGGCTTCTAGGTCAAATCGCAGCTCGGGATTGTTTTCCTCGTCCGGGCAATATCGCAGCTCCGGATCCGGTCGCGCCTTCGGGAGCAGCGCAAATCGCGACAGTGCGCGGGCAAGTTCGGCAGCCTATTCCGCGCCACGGGGCAACTCAAGCGGAAACTGGAGCAACTCGAACCGATCGGCAAGCGCATTCGGATCCGATCGTCCACCGAGCGCGCGGTCCACGTTCCGCGCTACATCCCAGGGAGGACCTCGAAACGCTTCCGCCGGCGTCTCGGGATATGCCTCCTCGTTCGGCGCAAATCGCCCTCCGAGCGCCCAGCGAAATTCTTCCTATGGCTCTGCGCGCGAACGATGGGGTTCCGGTCGGGGAACAACGTCAGGGCGAGTGCTCTCGACAGACGTGAATCGACAAGCAAACCGAGTCGGTTCCTCGGGCTGGACATCGGCGTCGCGAACCAGCGTTGCCAGCGGGCGTGAAATGAATCGC
>Ga0209420_1001713_pt1 | contig 10155 bp, 7 predicted proteins | sample BlaSpr_A8_OM1_O1_FD_187972 | JGI IMG/M metagenome (GOLD analysis project Ga0209420, IMG submission 187972) | Forest soil microbial communities from Thunder Bay, Ontario, Canada - Black Spruce, Ontario site 2_A8_OM1_O1 (SPAdes) (version 2) | ecosystem: Environmental > Terrestrial > Soil > Boreal...
TCGGTTGGGATTCCCACGCCGTTGTCGACCACCGCGATCGCGACCCCGAGTGCACACCGTGTGACCTGAATCGTGATGCGTTTGTCGCTTCGTCCCGAGTCCTCGCAGGCATATTTGGCGTTGCGGATGAGATTCACCAGAATCTGCAGCACCCGGTGTTTATCTACCGTGATGGCAGGCACCTCCTCAAATTCGCACGCGAGCGTGACCCCGTGGCGCGAGAACGCTTCCGCATTCAGCCGCACACTGTCCTTTACCACATCCGCGACAGCGACACTCTCCACCACGCCGCCGAGCGTCGCATAGCTCTGCTGCATCCTGACAATGTCCTTGATGTGCTCGACACTCGTCACCAGCGATGCCAATTCCTCAAGTGCGGCCTCGCGATCGGCTAGGAGCTGCGAGGAGAGCTGTGCAAGGTAACTGGGCAGTCGTTTACCCCGATCGTCACTGGCAATGAAGGATCCGAGTTGATCACCTTGCTCTTCGAGCATCGCGGCGACTCGGGCGAGTCCGGAAGCCTTGGACGTGCGGATCCGCTCACCTAGCAAGTTCGCCGACACGTTGACGCTGTTCAAGACGTTGCCGACGTTGTGGAGCACACTGCTGGCAACTTCAGCCATTCCCGCCTGACGGGAGGCACGCACCAGGGCTTGATGAGCCTCCTCAAACTCGGCCCGTGCCCGCAGAAGCCGCGAGCGCATGAGCTGGAACCAGGCCGCGGCCGCGGCCAGCACCAGTGCGGCAATCACACCTGCAAACAGCAGGGTGCGCAGGCGCAATGCAGCATCTGAGGAGGTGTGCTGGATCGTCGTGGCGAGATTCACCAGCTGCGTTTGCAGTGTCTTGGCGTTATCCGCCGCGAACAGGTGCGCGCGCTCCGCCGCGGCATAGTGCTCACGGCCTTCGGGCGAGAAGGTTGTTTCTGCGGTAGTGGAATTCGCGTAGGGCTGGCCCGTGAAGGAGACGACCGGATCGATCACACTGCGGTATTGGTGCCACAGCCACAGCGCCCGGGCGAGCTGCGGCGAGTCGGTTCCAGAATCGGATAGCTGCCCAAAATCCTGATCGAAACGCCTGACCGTGTTCTGCAGATCCGCGAGCGCTTGGCCGGAATAGGCGCGAGCCTCGAGACGGTCGCACAGTGCACTCAGCTGACCAGAGATCTCCTCGGGGTAGCTTTGCAGAGCGCTCGCGGCCTGCAGTGCGTTGATGCTCGCACGGATGTGCGTGACGAGCCGATAGCCGAACAGCAGCACCAGGCCCATCGTGAGAGTTAGCGCGACGCCGATGGCGGCCGTGACCAGCTGCCCGCGACGCTCGCTCCTTGAGCGACTGATTTGACGCTGGTCCGGCGTTGCTTGAGCGGCTCCAAGCGCGCCAGGTCTTGATCGCGAGACGCTCTCCGCGAGCGGGTTCAAGACCGTGATGGGCGCGCGAACGCCTGCAGCCGGCGCGGAAATAGGGCTTGGCGCAGCGCTATGCTGCCGCAACGGCTCAGCGCTCACCGCTTCCTCCTGCTTCTTCGTAACGCCGTGGTCGGCACTGATACCGCAAGGCCCAATAGGCCGCAGTTGACGTAAGCCATGTTATGGTTGGATCACTCTGTGAACTGCGAACCCGGATTAGGTTTCCTCGAACGAGTTGTGACGCAGATCCCATTCTGCTTCCTGACGGGGTAAGTAAGCGCTCTAGGCCTGCCGTCCAAGCGCGAGCCATCCACGCTGCCGCCGCCCTCGCCGTCATGGCACCAAGTGTGGTCTTTCGAGAAACTGCGCCGCCGCGTTCGCGCATCTGCGTGAGCCGATCGCTTTGGTTTGCAGGATGCGGCCGGTCCTGCACAGATCTTGCTTCAAATCGGTCCACTGCCGCCACGCCCTCGCCCCCTCATGTCTCATAGTGGCCGGGGAGCGGAGATTTGCGCTCAATGCTCGCGCGGGCCGCTTCGGACTGATTCAGCCCGCTCTGAGCTGCGCTGTCTCAACGAAGATCACCGACACCGCTGTACTGCTCATGCACGCTGAGCAGCGGCGCAAGGTGCGCCGAGCAAATAAAGCGACTGTTGAGTTTCGGCTTGCCAGGGATCCCATACCTGGGGTCAGTATTGGGATAACTCGGTTCGCAGAATCCAGGAAACGGCGATGGTTCCGGCCCTTATAGGATTGTCATGGTCCATGCGGGGAAGCCGTCGATCGGCTACCCCGGCAATCTTGGGAATTCTCGCAGGTTTACCGAACGTGGACTTATTTGATATGTGGAGCGCGGATGGTGGCGCTGCAGTGCGGCGTCATTATCCGCCCTTTGTACTCCACATAGTTTTTCTCGTTCAGCGTAGCGTTCCGCCTCCCAGCTACATCTGCGGAGGGCATCATGAGCGTCGATCTGCGTCCCAGCACACGCCGGATGATCGAAGAGTCTGCCGCCGCGGCCGAGGCCCTGGCTTTCATCGAGTGGCTGCAGGCTGAGCACTACACGGATTACGTCATCGACTGCCACATCCGGCGGCTCCTAGTCGTCATGCCGCGGCTCTGGCCCGGCCCCTCACCGCCGGTTCTGCATTACGCGCAGCTCGAGGCTGAGTTCGGTCGAGAACGTCAACCTCGGGCGCGGTTCTTCAACTTTGCGGGAACCCGACGGATCTACACTCGGTACCTGCGCGCGCAAGGGCGTTTGGTCAGCAAGCCACAGGCGCCGTACGAGGATCTCGTCCGACGGTATGACCAGTACCTTGCCGACGTGCGGGGTTTATCCGTCTCGGCGCGCCGTTTCCATATCTTCACCTTGCGCGCGCTGTTGGCGTGCATCCTGACCCCAGGGCGGTCCCTGCGGGCACTTTCCCGCGACGATCTGGAGGGCTTCATCCTTGACCGAAGCCGCCAGGTCTCTCGGCAGACCCTGCAGCACGTGGTCGCGCACCTGCGGGCCTTCCTGCGCTACGCGCACGATGCCGGTCTCGTGCGCGAGCGCCTCGATGGGCTCGACACTCCGCGCACGTATCGAGGCGAGCTGCCACCTCGGGCGCTGCGCTGGCCGAGCGTCCTGCGGCTGCTCCGATCGATCGAGCGTGGGAGCCCAGCCGACTGGCGGGACCTGTTCATTCTGCACCTGATCGCTCACTACGGGTTGCGCCCAGGCGAGGTCGTGGCACTGCGCCTCGATTCGATCGACTGGGAGCGCGAGCTTCTGCACGTCTATCCGTCCAAGACTCGCTCGCCGCTGACGCTCCCGCTCGATAGCCGCACGCTGCGGCTGCTGCGTGAGTACCTGCAGCACGGCCGCACGGGAGAGGCGAGCGCTTCTCCAATGCTCTTCTTACGGATGCGCTGCCCATACATCCCGCTCGAACGCAGTGCCGTAGGGGATATCTTCCGCAAGCGCATGCGTGAGGCGGGCCTACCAGACTGCGGCAAGCACGTGTATCGCCTGCGACACACGTTCGCAATGCGGCTCCTCAGCCGCGGTGTTGGCATGAAGGCGATCGGAGACGTTCTCGGCCATCACAGCTTCCACGGCATCAGTGCCTACTTACGACTCGACGTCGCCATGCTGCGGGGCGTCGCCCTCGATGTTCCGGCCCGCCAGGGAGGGCACCATGCCTAAGACATCAGCGTTGCATTGCTTCGATGCCGCCTTACAGGCGTTCATCGCAAGCCGGCGCGCCCTGGGGCGTGGCTTGAAGGTCGATGAGTACGTGCTGCGCAACCTTCGGACATACCTGGCCCGGGCCGGGTACTCCGACCTGGATGGGCCAAGCTTCGCCCGTTGGCGCCGCCGGTTGCGTCATGCCGCCCACAACACGCAGGTCGACTGGGCGATGATGGTCTATCGGTTCTGTCGCTACCGACGGCGCCGTGAGAGCCGGTGCTTCCTGCCGCAACGCTGGACGCTCGGTCGGCATCGGCCATATCCGTTGCCCACGCCGATCGAGGCGGAGCAGGTCCGGCGTTTGCTCGTCTTCGCCGACCGTTGCCCGTTGCGCAACTATCGCTCTCTGCGGCGCGCCGCCCACCGCCTTGCCATCGTGCTGCTGTACACCGCAGGGCTGCGCCGCGGCGAGCTCGTCCGCTTACGCCTGGAAGACGTGGACGCCGACGCCGGCGTGCTGCGTATCCTAGGTACGAAGTTCCACAAGTCGCGGTGGGTGCCCCTGTCGGCGAGCGCTACGCGTGAGCTGCGCGCGTACCTGCGCGTCCGGGCGAGGCTCGTTCCGCGCGCCGCCCGCAACATCGTGCTCCTTTGCAGCCGCACGGCGCACGGCTACAGTCTCAACGGCATGAGCACCGCAGTACGTCGGCTCATGCATCGCTCGGGCATCTGGGCGGCGGCTCCGCGTGTCCCGCGCGTGCACGACTTCCGACATGCCTTCGCCGTGACCGCGCTACGCCGTTGGTACGAGCAAGGGCGCGACGTGCAGTCCGAGCTGCCGAAGCTCGCAATGTACATGGGACACGTGTCGATCGCTTCGACGACCTATTACCTGCGCTTCATGCCGGCCGTAGTCGCGCTTGCGAGTGAACGCTTCGCGAGCGTGTGCGGCGAGCTGATCGAGGGAGGTGCCGCATGAGCCGCTCGACCACCACGGCCTTGGGCCGCGATCTGGTCACGTTCTTCGAGGATTTCCTGCCTGCGCAGCGCGGCTTGAGTCCCCACACGATCCGCAGCTATCGCGACGCTCTGCTGCTGTTCCTGCGCTTCACGGCGCGGGAAGTGCGGCGCACAGTGGACCGTCTGGATGTTCCGGACCTTACAGTCGAGCGCGTCACACGGTTCCTCGCCTCGCTCGAAGCCGAGCGGCGCAACGGCATCGCCACCCGCAACGCCCGGCTCGGGGCGATCCATGTTTTTGCACGCTTCCTCGCTGGCCAGCGTCCCGAGCATCTCAGTCTGCTGCAACGGATCATTGGCATGCCCTTCAAGCGCGGGGCGGTCGAGCCGGCGATCGAGTACCTCGATCGCGCCGAGCTCGACGCGCTCATGAAGAGCATGGATCGCTCCACGGAGCTTGGCCGGCGCGACTATGCGCTCTTCGCCTTCATGTTCAACACCGGCGCCCGCGTCCAGGAAGCCCTCGATGTGCGTATCGCCGACATTCGACTCGAGGCCCCACCCCAAGTGCGGCTGCTCGGCAAGGGCCGAAAGGCCCGGATTTGCCCGCTGTGGCCAGCCACCGCACGGCTCCTGCGCGACTTGGCCACCGAACGGGGCGGCCTTCGTGACGGCGCCACCTCGCCGCTTGTCTTTACCAACGCTCGCGGGCAGCCCCTGACGCGCTACGGCGTGCGTTATCTGCTGCGGCGGTACGTGCAGAGGGCCGCACGGGTCGTGCCGTCCCTGAAGACGAAGAAGCTCCATCCGCACTCGATCCGCCACAGCACCGCGGTGGCGCTGCTCAAGGCCGGCGTGGACTTTGCCACGATCAGCCAGTGGCTCGGACATGCGGGCCTTAACACCACCATGCGCTACGCGCGAGCAGACATGGATCTCAAGCGCCAAGCCATTTCCCAGGTGTTTCCGGACGCTCTGGCGCCGCCACGGGCGGGGCGTCTTCTCTTGGACGGCAGCGATATGGTTGGGTGGTTGCGCAAGCTGTAGGGCATGGAGATCCCTCCGGTTTTTCTTGCGGAGGGCTCCTTTATTCTCGCGGCGCAGTCGTCGGATCAAGCAGCCGGGGACCGGATCCTTGCTGAGACAGTTGATCCGCGGAGTTGCGCAGCCGGCAGATCTTCAGCGACAGGCAACCACACCCGATACATCCGTCGAGTTCGCGGCTCAACTTCTGCAAGATCCGTATTCGACGCTGCAGATCGGCCCGCCACTGCGCCGATAGGCGCTTCCAGTCGGCCGCAGTCGGGGTCCGCCCTCTCGGTAGGGAGTCCATCGCTTCGCGGATGCTGGCCAAGGGCAACCCCAGGCGCTGGGCCACTTTAATAACGGCCACTCGTCGCAGAACATCGCGGCCATAACGGCGCTGGTTCCCTGAGCTGCGCCATCCGCGTATGAGGCCCTTTGTCTCGTAAAAATGGATCGTGGAGACGGCCACTCCACTGCGAGCGGCCACTTGGCCCGCCGATAAAGGTCGTTTTTGCTGATCCGGGGTAAGGCGACCCATACGCTCTTGACCTCAACTGTGGTTGAGGTTCTACCCTGTCATTGCCTACGATTCAAGCGCCGGTGCACTGCTCGCCAACAGTTCGAGTCGCGCCGATTAGGGAGCCTTGTGAGCACTGCACGTACCCGTCACTATCATCTTGCCCTGCTCCTGCTCTGCAACCTGTGCGCGAGCGCCTCGTGGGGCATTGTCTCCCCAACGATTGTCGCCAACTGCCTGCAGCGCGGCAGCAGCACGCTCACCATAGGTATCCTGACAAGCATCTGGGCGTTGCCCTTCCTTTTGGCCGCTCCCGTTTACACCCGTATTGTCGGGCGCATCAGCGCCAAGCCGGCGTTGCTGGTTGGCATGCTTGCTGATGCTGGGACCGTCTGGCTATTCCCCCTGGTACCCTATGATTGGGCTTGGGTTCTTCTGCAGATCGTTACCGGCGCGATGCTCGGGCATTTCTCACTCATCACCGAGGCGTGGCTCAACCTCTTCGCGAGCGAGCGCACGCGCGCTCGGGTGACCTCCCTCTATGGGATCGTTCCAGCGATCGGCTACGCACTGGGCGCCGCCATCTACGCGCTCGTCGGGTATCGAGGTTACGCCCCCTATCTTGCTGGCTCCGCGGCGATGGCCCTCGGAGCACTGCCGGTGCTCCTGATCCCGAAGGAAGCCGCCGACATCGTGCTCGGCGGTGAGGAGCGGCTGCGCGATGCGTTCAGGCGGACCCCGTTCCTCCTGACCGTCGCGCTTCTTGCCGGAGTACTCGAGATGGTGCCGTGGAGCCTGATGCAGGTCTACGCCGTGGCCAACCAGTGGTCGACGCGCGCGGCCGGGTTCGCGCTACCTGTTTTCTCTTGGGGCCAGGTATTACTGACCTATCCTCTCGGCTGGTTCGCCGATCGCGTGCCGAGACGAAGCGTCTTGCTGGGCACGAGCGCCGCCGCAGTGGTATGTATGGCCGCTCTGGCAATGCTCGCTCGCTCCCCGGGGATGTGGTTTGCGACCTTCCTGACCGGTGGTATCGCCACCGTCACTTATACGCTGGGATTGGCCATCTTGGGTCAGCGGTTCGATGCCGCGTCGCTGGTCAGCGCCAACGCAGCTTTCATCGCCTGCTATGGGGTCGGAACGATTCTGGGACCGCCCCTCGTTGGCGCCTTGATGGATCGGTTCGGACCGGGCGCGCTGCCCATGGCTCTGGGATGCACGAGCGCCTGTATTTTCGCCTGTGCATCCGCTGCGCGCGTCGAGTGGCAACGGCCTGAGAGTGCGCCGTCCATTGATCTCCGGTGCGCCTGATCATGACCAAAACGATAGCTCTGTTTTCCAGCTCCCGCCGCACCGGCAATACCGGTCGGCTGATGGATCGCATTGCGCTGGAGTTGGATATCGCGGTCGTCGACCTTGCGAGTCTGCGCATGGCGCCCTACGACTACGATCATTCCAACAGAGATGACGAATTTGAGCCCTTGATGGAACGTGTGTTGGCGCACGATCAGGTCATCTTTGCGTCGCCGATCTATTGGTACTCTGTAAGCCCGGCGATGAAAGTCTTTCTGGACAGGATCTCCGACTTTCTCGAGCTGCCGGACTTGCTGCCCAAGGGCCGCAGACTCCGCGGTAAGAACGCTTTCATCGTCTGCACGTCAATCTGCGAGGAGCCATCGTCCATCTTCATGGGCGCCCTTCGTGAGACCTTCGATTATCTCGGTATGCACTCTGCTGGAGCGCTGCACGTTAACTGCGTAGACGGGTATGTGCCTGCTTTGCATGATGTTGAGGCATTGGCATTTGCGACGCTCGTAAGGGGTGCCCTACCTGCTTAGCTCGATCCTTGACACTGGACGGATCGAGACACTCTCGCCGTCGCACACAAATGTGGAGCTGAGACGAAGAAAACCTCGCTCCCACTGCGGTGAGAGCGAGGTTGCTCCACATATCAAATAAGTCCACGTTCCGCGAAAAATGTTGAGCTAAACATTTTTCGCAGAGACGGGACTGACACTGGAGTTCCCAAACCTCACTTACTTGCGCCGAATGTATCCCTTACCTTGGCTGAAATGGCATCAAGAAACGGACGACCAACCAGGTCCGGTTGCTCCTGTTGAAGTTGCTTGGCATAGTGCACCGCAAATTGTGTTCTGGTGTAGTCTGACCCGAACCAGCGGTTGTCTGCTTTCCAGCTCTTAAGTTCTGCAGGCTTCGATTGATTCATCGCCGGTGCCTGTGCAGGTTGAGTCGCTGATTTGCCCTGCTCCAACTGCTTACGCAGAAGCTCATTTTGACGTTGCATGTTCTCTAATTGCTGTTGAAATTCCCGTTGTTGTTCGTTTAGTTGGTTCTGGCGTTCCTGTTCCTGTTGAAGTTGTTGCTGCTGTTGCTGTAGCTTTTGTTGCTGTTGTTCCAGCTGTTGCTGCTGTTGTTCCAGCTGCTGCTGTTGAAGCTTCTGCTGATTACCCTGGCACTGAGCGAAAGCAACCCCCTGCAATCCAGTACACGGATCTGGCTGTTGGGCGCCAATCGTTGCGCAAAAAGCCGCAAGGCAAAACGCCAGCAAATACCACTTCATAGTCTCAGCTCTCCTCGTAATGTCGCAGCGTCTAAAGAGGGCGCGTACGCGCATGCCTGCCTAAGTCCCCGGGCCGGCCGCTTTGGCAGTACCGAAAAGTGACATCTACGACAGGAATTCACACATGCCTTAATCGCATTGAATCGGCCGCAACGCACACGCTCGAAACAAGCATTGCTACGGCTGCCACCACCGGCCGCAGGAGGCCGGGGGCGCAGCACAGCAGCCGGGCCCCCGCTCGCAACCACGAACGCGTATCCAGGACCAGGTCTTTGGTCGCGGGGAGCTCTCTGCCCAGGTGTGGCGAATTTCAAGCCTCGGCCTTGAGCGTTGGGCTTGCACTCGGGGCCGCGGCTCGCTCGCTGCTTGCGCGGCCGCAGATAACTGCAGCGCTGGGATAAGCTGGCGCGGGAAGTCGCTCCAGGCGCAGCGAATTAAGCACCACCAGCAGACTCGAACCGGCCATGACAGCAGCCGCCAGGATCGGCTGCAGCAGCCCGAGCACCGCGCAGGTCAGTGCGATCAGGTTGTAGCCAAACGCCCACGCCAGGTTGGTGAGGATGCTCGAACGCACCGCACGAGCTCGGCCGACCACCCAGGGCAGCAGCCACAGACCGCCCCGAGGCAGCACCAGATCGGCGGTTTCGCGTGCCAGATCGGTCGCCGATCCCACGGCGATCCCCACATCCGCCCAGGCCAGCCCGGGGCCGTCATTCAGGCCGTCGCCGACCATCGCCACCGCGCCGTGGCGTGGTCGGCACTGATCGAGGGCGATCCGTTTGGCTTCCGGCAGCAGGCCGGCCTGCCACTCATCCACCCCTACGGTGGCTGCGACACGCGCGGCCGCACCGGCGTGATCGCCCGTCAGCAACGTCACCCGGATTCCGAGAGCGCCCAGTGCCTCGATAGTGGCTCGTGCCTCGGGCAGCGGCGTGTCGTCGAACGATAGCGCGGCGCGGGCCCGCCCGGCGCAAGCCTTCTCGCTCCAACCGATGAATACTACTGAATGGCCGCTCGCCGCCATCACATCGGCGCGCTCGACCAGGGCCGCCGGCAGCTGCCAGCCCAGCTCGTTCATCAAGGCTGCACTTCCGGCGGCGACCAGCTCGCCATGGACCGTGCCGCGCAGGCCACGCCCGGGCACAATTCGCACATCCTCGGTGACGATCGGATCGAGCCCGCGCGCGCGGGCTGCTAGCGCGATGGCGCGCGCCAAGCCATGCTCGGAATAGCGCTCCAGCCCCGCCAGTCGGGCCAGTACCTCATCCTCCCCGACCCCATCGCTCGCAAGATCGACGAGCTGCGGCTGGCCCAGAGTGAGCGTGCCGGTCTTATCGAAGGCGATCAGGCGCGTGACGGCAAGTGCTTCGAGCGCGCCCGGGCTGCGGACCAGGCAGCCGTGTCGGGCCAATTGCCCGATGCCGAGTGAGTGCGCCATCGGCGCGGCCAGGCCGACCGCACAAGGACAGGCCACCACCAGTACCGC
>Ga0209420_1001714_pt1 | contig 10154 bp, 9 predicted proteins | sample BlaSpr_A8_OM1_O1_FD_187972 | JGI IMG/M metagenome (GOLD analysis project Ga0209420, IMG submission 187972) | Forest soil microbial communities from Thunder Bay, Ontario, Canada - Black Spruce, Ontario site 2_A8_OM1_O1 (SPAdes) (version 2) | ecosystem: Environmental > Terrestrial > Soil > Boreal...
CGCCCGCTATGAAAAACGGGACCTTGCTCTTCTCCGCCCCAAGGATGGGAGCCAGCTGAACGACAGCGGTGTGCATCCCGCGCGAGCGTAGCCGATTGGGCGGGGGATATGCTGCGCGGCGCGATGACCGACGCGGTGCGCACGCCTGAGGAGGCACTGGAGGGCCTTGTGGACTTCCCCTTCGCGCCGCGCTATCGCCAGGTGCAGGACCTGCGCCTGGCGCACATCGACGAGGGAGACGGCCCGCCGGTGATCTTCGTGCACGGCGAGCCGACATGGTCGTTTCTGTGGCGCACGGTGATCGGGCCGGTGCGCGACGCGGGCTTTCGCTGCCTAGCGCCCGACCTGGTCGGCTTCGGCCGCTCGGACAAGCCGACCGACATCGCCTTCTATACCTACGACCGCCACGTGGCCTGCGCGGCGAGCCTGCTGGAGGACCTGGACGTGCACGGAGCGACGGTGGTGGTGCACGACTGGGGTGGGCCGATCGGGCTGCGCCTGGCGGTAGAGCATCCACAGCGCATTGACCGTCTGGTGATTCTCGACACGGGGCTGTTCACGGGGCTCCAGCGAATGACCGACGCGTGGACGGCCTTTCGCGACTTCGTGGCCCGCACAGAGGACCTGCCCGTGGGCATGCTCGTGCGCGGCGCCTGCCACGAGGACCCTGGCGATGAGGTGATCGCGGCCTATGACGCGCCGTTTCCCAATGCGGCATCCAAGGCGGGCGCGCGCGCGTTTCCGCTGCTGATCCCGCGCGCCCCCGATGACCCTGGCGCGGCTGAGGGCCAGCGCGTGCTGCGGTCGTTGCGCGAGGACCGCCGACCGACGCTGATGCTGTGGGCCGACTCAGACCCCGTGCTGCCGCTGTCGGTGGGAGAGCGCTTCGCCGAGGCGATCGGGCGCCCAGCACCGCGCACAATTGAGCAGGCGGGCCACTTCCTACAGGAGGATCAGGGACCGCTGATCGGCACGCTGATCGCCGACTGGCTCACCGCGCGCTGACGCCCCGCGCTCAATCGCCGGTCGTCTGCACCAGCTGCGGCTGCTCGTCCACGGCGTCCAGCGCCGGCTCTGAGTGCGCGGCGCGCAGTTCATAGCCGCTGCGGGCGGCGGTGTCCACCTGGGAGAGGACCGCGTCCGCGCGGGAGAGCCGCGAGAGTCCGTCCTGGACGGAGACGGGCAGCAGCGCGGACACACGCTCGCCTGCGGCGAGCTGCTTGGGCACATGCACGTCGAAGCGCGGCATCTGCAGCGTCTGCACGATCGCGTCGGCGACCTGCTGAGGCTCGATCTTCTGGAACTGGCGCTGGCGTGGCTGGGCCAGCCCGAGGCCGAGCTCGGTGTTGACCGCAACGGGGCTGATGACCGAAATCTCGACGCCAGAGCCGCGCAATTCCTTGCGCACGGCGCGGCTGAGGTTGATGACGGCGGCCTTGCTTGCACAGTACGTCGCACCGCCGGGGAAGCCGTACTTGCCGGCCTGGGAGGCGATGTTGATGACATGGCCGCGACCCGCGGCGATCATCGGCGGCAGCGCGAGCTTCATACCGAGGATCACGCCGTGGACGTTGATGTCAAGGATCCGCCGGGCGGTGGCATCGTCCTCCTGCAGAAAGGCACCGATGGGCATGATCCCCGCGTTGTTGACGAGGGCGTCCAGCGGGCCGATCTGCGCTTGCGCCTCGTCCAGGAAGGCGCTGAAGGAGACGCGGTCGGTGACGTCGAGCGCGAGCGCAACCGTGCTCGGGCCCAGTTCCTCAGCGGTCGCCTGCGCAGCCTGGAGATCCACATCGCCGATGGCCACCTTCATCCCCTGGCGCAGCAGCGCCTGGGCGGTGGCGCGTCCGATGCCGCGCGCTGCGCCTGTGATCGCGGCAGCGCCTCCAGCGAGTATGCGGGGCTGCTTGGCCATTGTGGCTCCTCTTGTCGGGCTGGGCGTATGTGCTGATTGCAACGCTACCGCGCGACGGGGTAGTAGGGTTGACGCTATGTCGTCCTTCACCTTCGAGGGCCATCGCATTGCCTACACCGAGTTCGGCGGCGGGCCGGCAGCGGTGACTGCGAACGGCCAGCGCGGCCGGACGGCCAAGAGCGCACCGGCGAACAAGCGCCCGCTGATCCTGCTGCACGGGCTGCTGCTCTCCCAGGAAATGCACAGGCCGCTGGCCAAAGCGCTGGCCGCGCGTGGCAACCGCGTGATCACGCTCGATCTGCTCGGCCACGGGCACTCTGACCGCCCGCGCGAGATGTGGTCGTACTCGATGCCGATCTACGGCACGCAGGTGACCGCGCTGATGGATCACCTGAAGATCGAGCGGGCGGTGGTAATGGGCACGTCGCTGGGCGCCAACACGGCGTTGGAGGTGGCTGCACGCAGCCCCGAGCGCCTGCAGGGCCTGGTGATCGAGATGCCCGTGCTCGACAACGGCCTGCTGCCGAGCGGGCTGACGTTTGCGCCGCTGCTGGTGGCTTTGACGTTTGGTGAGCCGATCATGAAGCTGCTCTCGCGGGTCACGCGGGCGGTGCCGCGCAGGCTGCTGCCCCATTACGGCAACGTGGTGCTGGACACGGTGCGCCAGGAACCGGGACCGGGCGGGGCGCTGCTGCAGGGCCTGTTCTTCGGGCGCATCGCGCCGCCGCGCAGCGAGCGGCGCACCTTCCAGACGCCGACGCTGGTGCTGGGCCACCATCGCGACCCGATCCACCCGTTCACCGACGCGGGCATGCTGGCCGAAGAGATGTCAAACGCGCGCCTGCTGGAAGCAAACTCCCTGCTGGAGCTGCGCGTCCGGCCCGAGCGCCTGACAGACGAGATCGCGCGCTTTCTGGACGAGGTGTGGCGCAAGGGCGCCAGCGCTGCCAAGCGTCCGGCCAAACGGGCGGGCACACGCCGAACCGACTAGGAACGCCGGGCCTAAGCGACCGGGAACAGTTCCAGTTCGTTGACGCTGACGTGCCCGGGAGCCTGTTCGGTGCCGATCGAGGCGGCGGGCGCCTGGCTGATCCACAGCGTGACGAACCGGAAGGCTCTAGTGGAGTGATGCAGCACGATGCGGAGGTCTTTCTTCTTGTCTACGGTCGAGGCGCTGAGCGTCACCCAGGCCGAGTCGGTGATCGACGTGGGTGGCACGGAGGTATTGGCGCCGTAGACCTGGATGGTCATTCCGGGGGTGGAGGTGACCACGACGGCCGTCGACAGGCGCTGCGGGCTCTTGAGATCGATCAGCAGTCCCTCGGCCATCTTGGGCGCGGTGGCCGGGTTGACCTGCGCGGTCCACGCGGTTGTCGGGTCGCCGTCGATGGCCAGGCTGGGGTCTCCGAAGCCGGCAGCAGGCAGGTCATAGGGGTTGTAAGTGGAGGCGGCGTTGGTGTCGAGCAGGATGGCCGCCTGCTGCGATTCGTTGGGCGACTGTCCGGCTGTGGATTCGCTCGGGGTGGAGCTGTTGCTGCCCGCGCTAGAAGGCTGTTTGGTGGTGCTCGAAGGCGTGGGAGTGGCGGCAGGAGCGTTCGCGGGGATCTTTGGCGTGGTGGCCGACGGCTTTGGCACGGCCGCGGTGAGCGGGATCTTGGGCGGTTTGACGGCACCGAGCGGGAGGACGGGTTTGACGGTCTGGGGAGACGTGGCTTTGGACGGAGTGACGGGCGTCGTGGTCGCGGGCGGTGTGACGGGCGCGACCTGCGCGACGGTGGTGGTGAGCGTGCGAGCCTTGGAAGAGCTGTGAGTGAGCGCGGCGTAGGCGGCGACTGCTGCGCCGAGCACCAACACGGCGGTGGCGCCGAGGACGGCCGCGCCGGAGCGCCAGCCGGCGGCGCCTCCGAGACTGCCGGGAGCGCCGGCGCCACACTGCAGACACCAGTCCTGACCGGGCGCAAGCGGGGCGGCGCAGTTGGCGCAGTTGCGCTGGACGGTCTGCGGGACGTCTAGACCAGGAGCCCCGCCCACCCCACCCTGCCCGGCGGGGGCGCCGGTGGAGTCGCCCTGCTCGTGCTCGCCCGCGTGGGCTGGCGGTGAATCGACTAGCAGCGAGGCCACAAGCTTGAATTCTAGCCCTCCAGCGGCGGCAGGCTGCCCGCGGTGAGCAGGCGCGTGGTGGTGGCGCGCCAGGGCCGCTCGTTCAGCGTGGCGCGGGCGGGCCGCCGGACACGATGTCTCGCCCGGTCGGCGAGAGCTGCTCGTCGAGCTCGAGCTGCCAGTAGTAGCGGGTGAAGGTCGTGCCCGGGCGAAACTCCCCCACGTGCGGCTCGACAGGCTCGCCGGCGGCCATGCGCACGATCAGCTCGGGGTAGGTGCGCCCTGGCAGGGCCGCATAGACGGGCGCGGGGAAGGCGCCGCCGAAGCGGGTGTTGACGTCGGTGATGGCCACGCCGATGTCGGGGTCGCGAAAGGCCTGGATGGTGGCGGGGCCGCGCACGCGCAGCGCCTCCATGACGCGCCGCCCGAGCTCGATCAGCTCGTTGTCGTGCACGACCTGGCCCTTGATCGACTCGCCGCCGCGGGACTCGAGCATGGTGCGAGGGATCGCGTTCAGGCAGTGCCCGTCCTGGTCGCCGAGGCAGTCGATGGACATCTCTGGGCCGCCCATGGCACGCTGGACCATCACGGGCTCTGGCCCAGGCAGATTCCGCGGACGCGCGACCCTTGGAGCATCCCGGACGTAGTCGATGAACAGGCGCGCCTGAGCGGGGTTGTGGGCGACGTGGATCGAGCGTGCGCCCGAGCCCCGTCGCGGCTTGACCATTACGGGATAGTCCAGCGCGTCGAGCTCACCGTCGGGCAGCACGGTGGGCGGAGATGGCAGCGAGTGACGCTGGAGCAGTAGGTGAGTCTCGTACTTGTCGTAGGTCGCGCGGGCGATCTGCGCGGAGGGCACCAGCGCGGGCAGCCGCCCTTCCTCGTTGGCCTTGGCCAGCACCTCGATGTCCAGGTCGGTCAGCGGCAGCACCGCGCCGACGCCGTGCTCGGCGCACAGCCGCTGCAGGGCGGGCACGTACCCGGGCTCGTCGATCAGCGGCACGGCCACGCGCGCGTGCGCGGCGTACTGGGCAGGCGCGAGCGGGGCGGGGTCGGCGACGATCGTGGTGGTCAGCTGGGCGAAGCAGGACACGATGTCATAGCGCTTGCCCGCACCCGTGAGCAGGATCGCGGGCAGACGGGTGCGCGGCGGCGTGACAGCGGCCGTGTCATCACCCGCGCTCACAGCTCGCCCTCCCAGCCGCCGGCGGCGCCCTTATACAGACCCGAACCGCCCAGCACCATTGCCACGGTGCGCGAGAGGATCCGCAGGTCCAGCGCGAGTGAGCGGTGCTCGATGTAGTACAGGTCGAGCTCGATGCGCTGGGCCCAGGGCAGCGACGCACGCCCGTTGACCTGCGCCCAGCCTGTGATGCCGGGCTTGACCGCCAGCCGGCCACGCTGGCGCTCGGTGTATTGCGCCACCTGCACTGGCAGCGTCGGGCGCGGCCCAATCAGCGACATCTCCCCGCGCAGCACGTTGAGCAGGTTGGGCAACTCGTCCAGCGAGGTGCGGCGCAGGAACGCGCCCACGCGTGTGATGCGCGGATCGCCCGCGTTGATCGCCAAGCCCGCCCCCACATGCTCTGCGCCCGGGATCATCGTGCGCAGTTTGAGCACGTCGAACTGGTGGCCGTGCAAGCCGCTGCGCGCCTGGCGATACAACACCGGGCCGGGACTCTCCAGGCGGATCGCCAGCGCGGCCAGCGCGAGCACGGGCGCGGCCAGCGCAAGCGCAACTGAGGACACCACGATGTCGACCCCACGGCGGATCACCGCGCGGGACAATAGGGCGTCAGCGCGTACCCTCGGCGGCCTCCCAGTGGGCGTCGGTGCCGCGCCGAAGCCAATCCCACAGCCCGGCGACCAACGAGGTGGTGGTGAGCACGTAGTAGCGAGCGATCAACAGCGGACGAAGGGGCAGCGCGCCGGCGAGGGCGGCGGCGAGCAGCAGCGCGATCTGCGCAGCAAGCGTGGCGACGTACAGCGTCTGCGCGCCGCCGCTGGCGAGCACCACTAGCGCGACGTTGGCAGCAAGGGCGAGCACGTGCAGGCCGGGCGTGGCGTAGCGCAGCAGGCGGTGGGAGAGGATCATCAGCGCGTATCCGGGTGGGTAGCCGCGCGGCGAGAGCATGCCGCCGCGCAACACGATCGGCCAGGTGTGGCTCATCATGCGCCGCTTGCGGGCGAACTCGCCACCGAGCGAGGAGACCATCTTCTCGCTGCTGTGGGCGCCTGGGACATACACGGCGCGAAACCCCCGCTTGACCATGTTGAACGGCAGCGATAGGTCGTGACCCATGATCGGGTCGACCACGATGTAGGAGTCGCGGCGGGTGGCGTAGATGGCGCCGTTGCCGCCGGTGATCGAGGACAGGCGCGACTCGAGGGCGCGCAGGGCAAGCTCATAGCGCCAGTAGACCCCCTCCTGGTTGGCATCCACGCTCCTACCCACCGCTCCGCCCGCCCCTCCAGAAGAGGTCGCCGCCTGGGGCAGGTAGCGGACCTGCCCACAGGCATAGCCGACGCGCGGATCAGCAAAGGCGGCTACGAGTGAGAGAGCGGCGTCGGGCTCCCACAGGGCGTTGGCGTCGGAGAAGGCGACGATCTCCCCCCGCGCGCGCTGAACGGCGGCGTCCTGCGCGCGAATCTTGCCACCGCGGGGCAGGTCGAGCACGAGGTCGGCGCCGGCGTCCCTGGCGCGAGCGGCAGTCGCGTCTGTGCACCCGTCGCAGGCGACGATCACCTCGAGCAGCTCACGCGGGTAGTCCAGGCCGAGCGTATTGGCGACCTTTGCGGCGATCACCGACTCCTCGTCGTGGGCGGCGATGATGAGCGACAAAGTGGGCAGCTGTGGCGCAACGTGCGAAGGCACCGGCCGATCCGCCTCCCCGAGCACGCGAACGAGGACGGCGAGGACGGCGGCGTAGCCGAGCTGCGTCCACACGATCAGCCCGCAGGACAGCCAGAAGAGGATGGCCAGAGCGAGCACGGGCAGGCATTGTTGCGGACGCGCGGTTCGCGCCGGACCGGGACGCGGTGCCCGTAGCACTGATCATCGGTCCAGCAGCTGTCGATACAGCGCAAGCGTGCGCTGCGCGATCGACTCCCAGGCATAGGGCCCAGTTGCCGCAGCACGGGCGCGCTCGACCATGTCGCCCAGCGCGGCCTGGTCTGCCAGCAACTCGCGCATTGCCGTGCCGAGCGCCGCCGAGTCGCCGGCTGCAAACGTGCGCGCGGCGCCGGAGGCGGCGATCTCGGGGAATCCGCCAACGTCGCTGAGCAACAAGGGGACCCCAGCTCCGAGGCCAGTGAAAGCCACGCCCGACTGGTCGATCTCGCGATAGGGAAGCACGAGCAGGCTGGCGCGGCGCATGACGGCGAGCATCTCCGCGTCGGAGATAAAACGGGTCAGCCAGCGCACGCCCCCTGGCGCAGTCGCGCGCAGCGCAGCCAGGTCCATACGCGGCATGCCGACGATCCACAGTTCGGCACCCTGCATGCCCCGCCAGGCGTCGAGCAACAGGTCGAGTCCCTTGTAGGGGCGCACCAGCCCGAAGAACAGCACGACCGGGCCTTGGCCGTCGCCGGCACCCAGCTCAGCTGGCAGCGCCGCCTCGGGAGATCCCTCCCAGGGTGCCAGCACGCCATGCGGGAGCACATGCACGCGTCCAGGCTCGACGCCCAGCTCGCCGATGAGGCGTGAGCGGCCGTACTCGGAGTGAACGACCACGGCGTCGAAGCGGTCATACAGGCGCCGCTGGGCCGCGAGTTGACCGGGACGGGGCTCGCGTGGCAGGATGTCGTGGGCGGTGAGAACGAGCGGTCGCCCGCGCGCCAGCAGGTGCCCGTCGAGGTGCTGGACGGTCAGCCATTGGAAGTGGACCACGTCGGCTGCGCGCGCCGCGCGCCGGTAGCGCAGCATGTCGGGGACGTGCTCGGCGAGCTTGACCGCGCGGCGAACGCGAGGGTCGCGGACGTGGCCGGCGGCCCGGTAGAAGGCATCTTGGCGTGCGTAGCCGGCGGGCGGCGCGACCGCGCCGTACGCGAAGCGGCTCGTGTAGAGGCTGACCTCGGCGCCGACGGTGCCGAGCGCGCGGCAGAGGGCGTGGTCGTAGGGCGGCGTGTAGGCCGAGGGATCGACGACGTGGACGCGCATGTGCTCAGAGACGTGCGCCCGCAACGGTAGCGCGATGCCAGCTGACAGCCGGCAGGCGAGGCCACCGGATTACGAACACAGCGCGGCGTACAGCCCCCGGGCCGTACGCCTGTCAGGCGACGGCCGCGTGCACGCGCTTGGGCGCGGGCGCGCGCCTGCGCACAACGCGCACCGCCGCACCTCCGCGCGGAGCCAGCGTGGGGCCGCGCGGCATCGGGCGCGCTGGGTGTGGCGACGTCGGTGCCAGCTCCACGCTGGCGAGGATCTCACGCAGGACGATCTTGATCTCGAGCAGCGCCAGCGACGCGCCCAGACAGCGGTGGGCGCCGCCGCCGAACGGCAGGAACGAGTAGCCGTCGGGTGGTTCGTCGATAAAGCGCGTCGGGCGAAAGACATCCGGCTGGGGATAGATGTCGGGGTCTCGGTGAATGCCGTAGGCGTCCACCAGGATGGGCGCCTCGGACGGGATGGTCCAGCGCCCGACGGCGAACGGCTCGAGCACGTGACGCCCTCCGCCGATGGGCACCGGCGAGCGGATCCTCAGCACCTCCTTGGCCAACGCATCGAAATACGCGTCGTCGCCCCCGCGTGCCTCGGCCATCACGGCGGGGTTGTGCGCAAGCAGTTCCACCCCCCAGGCGATCGCCGTCGCGGTGGTCTCGTGGCCGGCTGCGATCAAGGTGACCAGCTCGTCGCGCACCTGCTCATCGCTCAGGCCCTCGCCCTGCTCATTGCGTGCGCCGATCATCATCGCGAGCACGTGCTCGCGCTCGGCCAGGAGCGGATCGGCGCGGGTGGCGGCGATGTGCTCGAACAGCAGAGCGTCGAGCTCGTCTTTCAAGCGCCAGGGGCGCCTGGACAGGAGGTTCCACGGCGCGCGTCGGCTGAGCGCGGGCACGAACATCGCGAAGGCGTTCAGGGGCGTGTTCAGCGCGTCGAACAGGTTACGCAAGCGCGTGCGCACGGTTGCGTCGGAGACCCCGAGCACGGCCTGCAGGATCACCTCGAGCGTGAGCGTCTGGGCGAAGGACTGCACCTTCGGCGTGTCGCCGGGGCGCCAGCGATCGAGCTCGGATGCGACGAGCCCCTCCATCAGGCGCGCATAGGCCTGGACGCGCTCGCCGTGGAAGGGTGGCAGCAGCATCTTGCGACGCGCGAGGTGCGCGGCCGGCTCGAGCACGAGCAGCGACTGCTCGCCCACAAACGTGCGCAATACGTCGTTTGCGTGGCGCTTGGCCAGCGGGTCGCCGGTGAACAGCCGCCGGATCGCGTCGCGGTCCTTGGTCAGCACCGCCGGCGGCACGCCGCCTACGCGAACCGTGAAGGTGTCTCCGTAGCGCGCGTGGCCACGGTCGCTCAGCTCGCGGTAGAACCACAGCCGCATGGCCGCCTGCACCGCTCGCGGCAAGCGCGGCCCGGGCGGCAGCGAACAGGCATCGCCCTCATAGGCGTGGGTCACAGCCGACATCTGCACGTCTTACGTTATCCCGATCGACAGAACCCGTCAAATGACTTGCCGGCGCGGCGCCATACCGCAGCCGCACGGGCCGGATGCGCGCGACCGCCCGAGATCGCTTGCGCGTGAGCGCGAATATCTGGCAGTAGGGTCCGGGTGTGCCCGACGTCGAGCTCACCTTTTGCATCGTCAACACCTCCCAGCGCGAGCTGCTGCTGCGTGGACTCGATGCGATCGCACAGGAGCGTGAGAGCGTGCCGTTCGCCACCGAGACGATCGTGCTCGACAACGGCTCGCGCGACGGTTCCGCGCAGGCCGCGCGGGCGCACCCAGCGGTCGACGAGACGGTCGCGATCGATTGTCGCCGCGGCAAGGCGGTCAACGACTCCGAGCTGCTGCAACGCGCCCGCGGGCGCTACGCGCTGCTGCTCAACGAGGACTCCGAGCTGCTGCCCGGAGCCACGCTGGCGCTGTGGCAGGCGCTGCAGAGTCGCCCCGACGCTGCCTGCGCGGGCGCGAAGCTG
>Ga0209420_1001715_pt1 | contig 10152 bp, 10 predicted proteins | sample BlaSpr_A8_OM1_O1_FD_187972 | JGI IMG/M metagenome (GOLD analysis project Ga0209420, IMG submission 187972) | Forest soil microbial communities from Thunder Bay, Ontario, Canada - Black Spruce, Ontario site 2_A8_OM1_O1 (SPAdes) (version 2) | ecosystem: Environmental > Terrestrial > Soil > Boreal...
TTTCCAGCGCCCTGGTGCGCAGGTAGCGGTCGCTGAGCTTGAGGTCCCGGGCGCCGACGTGCCGCGACAGCCAGGTGTCCTCCCAGAACCCGCGCACCTCGTAGACGACCGGGAGTTGCGTCGCGTCGCGCAGCGCGAGCGCGATGACCGCGTTGGCGTAGTTGGAGGCGGCGTGCAGCACGGCGTGGACCACCCCGACGAACTCGTCCTGCGTCCCGTAGTCCGAGAGGAAGAAGATGGTCTGCATGGGCGCTCCCTCAGCGATGCAACGAACGGGACCGCTCGGTGGCCGCCGCCACCGCCTCCATGAAGGCCGAGCGGACCGCCCGGGCCTCGAGCGTCCGGATGCCCGCCGCCGTGGTGCCGGCCGGCGACGTCACCTCGGCCCGTAGGGACTCGGGGTCGCGGCCCGTCTCGGCCAGCAGCGCGGCCGAGCCCCGCATCGTCTCGACCACCAGCGTGCGGCTCACCTCGCGGGTCAGGCCCATCTGCACGCCCGCCTCGATGAGCGCCTCGGCCACCAGGAAGAAATAGGCAGGTCCGGACCCCGATAGGCCCGTCACCGCATCGAGCAGGCGCTCGGGCAGCCGGACCACCGTCCCCACGGCCGACAGCACGTCCTCGGCCCAGGCCAGGTCCTGTGAGGTGGCGAACGACCCGCCCGAGATGGCCGTGACGCCGGCCCCGACCAGGGCCGCCGTGTTGGGCATGGCCCGCACCACGGCGGGCTCGCCCCCGAGCGCGGCCTCCAGCCGTTGGCACGGCAGGCCGGCCACGATGGAAACCAGGCGGGTGACCCCGGTCAGGCCGAGAGCACGGCAGGCGCCTTCGGCGGCGTCGGGCTTGGTGGCCAGAATGGCACCGGGCATGTGCTCGCCGTCCTCGGCCAGCAGTCCCGGCTCGGGACCGGCCACGGCGCGCAGCCCGGGGAACTCGGCGGCCAACTCGGCGCGCCGCTCGGCCACCGGCTCCACCACGGTGATGTCGTCCGCCGTCGCCCAGCCCGAACGCAACAGCCCGCCCAGCAGCGCGCCCCCCATCTTTCCCCCACCGACGATGACCAGGCTCGACACGGTCGCGACGTTACCGAGCGCAGGCTCGACCCGCTGTGTGCGGCCGACCGAGGTGATCGTCTGGTACGGTCGAGCAGCGGCCGGCCGCTCCAGCGGGACCCTTTCCGCCGCGCTGCACGCCTGCGATTGAGCGTTTTCGCCACCAGCCCCGGGAGGGACCCCGGGCGACCGCTCAGCGACGCCGGGGGCGCCGGCGGTAGGTCGACGGGTACCCGAGCGTCATGGCGGTCGGGAAGTGCTCGTCGGTGTAGAGGACGGACCCGCCGGCGATGCGATCGAGCTCGTCGTCGTCCACCAGCCGGGCCGGTACCCGCCCCACCAGGTAGACGGCGTCCTCTGGCCCCAGGGCGAACCACATGCCGAACAGATGGTTGTTGCGCCGCAGCAGGTAGGTGTACACGTCCGACTTGTTCGCCTCGGGCGCCGGCATGAACTGGGCCTCGTGGTGCAGCGTGCGCTGCTTGAGCGTCAACCAGACCGTGATGAAGTCCTTCTCCTCCCCCTTGAACCTGAGGTACCAGCGGAACGACGCCGTGCGGTCGGTCACCTCCTGGCGCTCGGCCGCCACCAGGAAACCCTCCGCCGCCAGCTCGCGGGCGGCCCAGCGGTCGATGCAGGCGACGGCGGCCGCCATCTCCTCCTCCTCGGGGAGATCGACCAGGGGCACTACGGGATCGGCCGGCCCGCGGTCAGCCGCACTCGACGAGGCGGCCGGCGGCCAGCTCGTCGTGCAGCTCCACCAGCGCCCGTGCCGCCGCCCGCCACGTGTAGCGCCGGGCCCGCAACACCGAGGCCGTGGACAGCCGCTCTGCCGCCAGCGGCTCCTCGAAGACCGAGCGCACCGCGGCCGCGTAGGCCGCCGGCTCGGCTTCGTCCACCAGGAGACCGGTCACGCCGTGGTCAACCAGGGTGGTCAGTCCGCCCACGGCGGAGGCCACCACGGGCGTGCCGCACGCCGCCGCCTCCAACGCCACCAGCCCGAACGACTCGGACCGGCTGGGCACCAGGCACACGTCGGCCGCCCGGTAATAGGAGGACAACAACTCGTGCGGCTGCGGCTCAATGAAGTGCACGTGCTCGCGCACCCCCCGGGCGTCGGCCACGTCGTGCAGGGCCGACAGGGACTTCTCGCCGTGCGGCCCGCTCGGCCCGCCCACCACGACCAGCCGGTAGGGCTCCCCGCCGTCGGCCAGCAGCTCGGCCAGCGTCTCGACGGCGGCGTCGGCGCACTTGAGCGGCTGGATGCGCCCGACGAAGAGCAGCAGCCGACCGTCGAGCGGCAGGCCCAGGGCGCGCCGGGCCTGGGGTCGGTGCCCGGGCCCGAAGAAGGCGTGGTCGACCCCGGGCGGCACGATGCGGATGCGCCCGGGCTCGCCGCCGTAGAGCGAGGCGATCTGCTCGGCCTCGACCGTGCACGACGCCAGCACGGCGTCGGAGCACTCGATGATGGACGCCTCGGCCTCGGCCCGGCGGTGCGGCATGTCGGCCTCGACCTCCTCGGGCATCGACTCCGCCTTGACCCGGTCCAGGGTGTGGAAGGTGCACACCAGGGGCAGATTCAGCTCGTGCTTGATGACGTGCCCGGACAGCCCCGACAGCCAGTAATTGGCGTGGATGGAGGTGTAGGGCAGCTCGGCGCCCTCCTCCGCCTGACCCGCGTCGGCCATGGCCTCGAGGACCCGGCCGGTGAATTCGTCCACCACGGTCGGCAGTGACTCCTTGGGGACGGCGTGGCGCGGCCCGGCGGGCACGTGGTGCACCCGCAGCCCCGGCTCGAGGTCGACCACGGGCGGCAGGTCCCCGGACCAGGCCCGTGTGAAGACGTCGCAAGCGACGCCGCTGCGGGCCAGTGCGGCGGTGAGCTCACGCACGTAGACGTTCATGCCACCACCGTCGCCGGTGCCCGGCTGGGCCAGTGGAGAGGTGTGCAGGGAGAGGACAGCGAGCCGGCGCATGGCGCTGAGCAGCCTACCGGCAGCACCGAATTGCGCTCCGGGACCCCGGAGCCGGCACCGGCCCGGGCTCAGGCAGGGACGACGCGGTCGGAGGGTGGCGTCTCGGCCCCGGCCCCCTCGTCACGGTCGGCCACGTCGGCACCCTGATCCCCCTCGGCCGCGGCGGCGCCTTTCGGGCCAGACCCCCGTTGCTCGCCGTGCTCGTCTTCGTAGTCCCGGCGGAACGCGAGATAGATGCGCACGAGCGCCTGCTTCTGGTCCTCGCTGATGCGCTGGTCGGCCATGATGGCCCGCGTCAGGTCGGGCGTGCCCTGCGGTGCCTCCAGGATGCCGGCCTGCACGTACAGCGTCTCGGCCGAGATGCGCAGCGCCTTGGCGATCTGCTGGAGGATCTCGGCGGAGGGCCGCCGCAGCCCGCGCTCTATCTGGCTGAGGTAGGGGTTGGAGATGCCGGCCAGCTCGGAGAGCCGGCGCAGCGACAGCCGGGCCGAGGCCCGCTGCTCACGGATGAACGACCCGAGATCGAGCCAGCGATCCGTCGGGTCCGTGCTCACTCCTGCAAGCGTACCGCCGCCTCCGTCCGCGCCGGGGTTGCCCCGCCCCGCGCCGCCGCCGCGGCTCTGGTTCCGGCGGCGGCTCGTTCGGGTATGGTCCAGCACGCAGAGCAACCACGACTGAGGAGAGACCATGGCCGACTACACCCTCCCCGACCTGCCATACGACTACGCCGCGCTGGAGCCCCACGTGTCGGCGCAGATCATGGAGCTCCACCACGACAAGCACCACGCCGCCTATGTGACGGGGGCCAACCAGACGCTCGAGAAGCTGGCCGCGGCGCGCGACAAGGACGACTTCGGCTCCATCGTGGGGCTCGAGAAGACGCTCGCCTTCCACATCTCGGGCCACGTGCTGCACTCCATCTTCTGGAAGAACCAGAGCCCCGACGGGGGCGACAAGCCCGACGGCGCGCTGGGGTCGGCCATCGACGAGAACTTCGGCTCCTTCGACAAGTTCAAGGCGCAGTTCACGCAGGCCACGTCCACCATCCAGGGCTCGGGCTGGGGAGTCCTGGCCTACGAGCCCCTCGCCGGCCGGCTCATCGTCGAACAGGTCTACGACCACCAGAGCAGCATCGGCCAGAGCTCCATCCCGCTCCTCGTCTTCGACGCCTGGGAGCACGCCTTCTACCTGCAGTACAAGAACGTGAAGGCCGACTTCTTCGCCGCCCTGTGGAACGTCGTCAACTGGTCCGACGTGGCGGCCCGGCTCGACGCGGCCAAGGGCTTCAAGCTCGCGGGCTGAACCCCCGATCCGGGCGGCTGCGCTGAGCGCGGGCGGCGGGTGCTCCGCCCCGAACGGCCGGGCCTAATTCCCGCCTATTGCAATGCCAGATGCAGCTCGCACGCCCTGCGGATAGGGTCGCGCTCGAGGTCGGCCGCCTCGATCGGCGCGCCGCACATCTCGCAGGCCCCGTAGGTGCCCTCGCTCAGGCGGTCCAGGGCACGGTCGACGTCCTCGAGGACCGCGGCGGAACCGGCTAACTCGGACTCGTAGCGCACCTCCATGGTGACGGAGGGTAGCGCCCGCGAGGGATTCGTGAGCAGAATTGGGGTGGCTACGTAGGTTGCGGGCGGTTTCCGGCGGTTTAGGGGTGGCTCAGCGGGGGAACTAGTGGATGCAACCGGTATGCGCGCCCAACCGCTCAACGGTGGGAGCCCAGCAGCCGCGCACCGCGATGTCGGCGCGGTCAGTGGGGGAGCCACACACGCCTCGAGGCGGTTCCCTGCTGTCGCGCCCTCGGCGGCCGAGGCGCGTCACTTCCTGCTCTCGCTGTTGCCCGAGGGTTGCGGCGAATCGGCCGACACGGCCGCGCTCATGCTCTCCGAGCTGGCGACCAATGCCGTCCAACACGCGTCGACCGACTTCGAGGTGGCGATCGACGTCGCGGCTGACGGGCGCCACGTGCGCGTCGCCGTCAGCGACGCCGCCGAGAGCTTCCCGGTGCCCCAGGACACCGATACCGAGTCGTCCGACGGCCGCGGGCTGCACATTGTGCGCGAGCTGGCCGACGCGTGGGGGATCGACGTGCGCCGCGGCCGTCCGGGCAAGACGGTGTGGTTCTGGCTGCTGCTACCGGCCCCGGGCGTGCCGGCTCCGGTGCTCTCCCTGGCGGCCTGCGACGCCGTCGAGGCCCGGCAGCCGCTGCCCGACGCCATTCCCTCCATTCACGGCTGGGACGTGACGGCGCGCTACCTGCCGGATGCGGTGGGCGTCAAGGTCGGCGGGGACTGGTACGACGTCGTGCCCATCACCGACTCGCTGGTGGCGCTGGTGGTCGGCGACGTGCAGGGCCGCGACCTCGGCGCCGCCAAAGTCATGAGCCGCCACCGCCACACCCTCGAATTGCTGGTCCGCGAGGAGCAGTCGCCCGGCAAGGCGCTCGAGCGGCTCAACCAATTCTGCCTCCTCGGCGCCGAGCAGCGGCTGGCCACCGTGCTGGTCGGCGTGCTCGACCGCTCGAACGGCACCATCACGTTCTCCTCGGCCGGGCACCCACCGCCGCTGCACGTCGACGGCGACAAGGCACTGGAGCTGCCGGTGCCGCCGGGGCCGCCGCTCGGTGTGCAGCGCTGCCGCTACAAGGACCACAGGTTCGAGCTCGACGACGGCTGCCTCGTCATGTTCACCGACGGATCGGTGGAGCGACGCGGCTCCTTCCTCGACGAACGGTTCGGGAGGTTCGAGATGTCCCTGCGCGCGGCGCCCAGCAGCGGGCCGGGCCCGGTGGCCGACTTCGTGATCGAGGCGATGACGTCCGACGAGCGGAGCTCGGACGACATCGTCGCCCTGACCGCTCGGCGGGGCGTCGGCGCCGCCTGAGGCGGAGCCGGCCCGGGAGGCCGGGCGGGTACCTCGGCGCTGCCCGCGGTCCCTATTGTGACGGCCGTGAGAACAGAGGACGCCGTGGCGACGCTGGTGGGCGCGCACATTGCGGTCCCCTGCGTGGACGGCCAGGAGCGGCCGTACCGCGACCTCGACTGCGCCGCTTCCACCCCGGCGCTGCAGGTGGTGGCCGATCACGTGGCCGAATTCCTCCCCTGGTATTCGAGCGTGCACCGTGGGGCCGGGTACAAGTCACGCCGGTCCACGGCCGCCTACGAGGCGGCGCGCGACAGCGTGCACCGCTTCGCCCACCGTCCCGCCGGCGGTGACGACGTGGTCGTGCTCGTGCGCAACACGACCGAGGCCATCAACCAATTGGCCTACCGGTTGCAGCTCGGTCCCGACGACGTCGTCGCCACCACAGTCGTGGAGCACCACGCCAACCTGCTGCCCTGGGCGCGGGTGGCCCGGCGGCGCTGGGTGGAGTGCGGCCCGGAGGGCACCTTCAGTACCGAGGACGTGGTGCGCGTGCTCGACGACGGGCGCCGCCCGGCCCTCCTGGCCCTGACCGGCGCCTCCAACGTCACCGGGTGGCTGCCCCCGGTAGAGGAGATCTGCGCCGAGGCCCAGGCGCGCCGCGTGCCGGTCCTGCTCGACGCCGCCCAGCTGGCGCCGCACCGGGCGCTGCCGCCGGGCCCCGACTACCTCGCCTTCAGCGGGCACAAGCTGTACGCGCCGTTCGGGTCCGGCGCGCTCATCGGGCCGCGGTCGTCGTTCGAGAGCGGCGACCCGTTCCTGGCCGGCGGCGGCGCCGTCGACCTGGTCGACCTGGACGAGGTCATCTGGACCGAGCCGCCCGAGCGCGAGGAGGCGGGGTCGCCCAACGTGGTCGGCGCCGTGGCCTTCGGTACCGCCATGGACGAGCTGGAGCGGATCGGCTGGGACACCGTCATCGGGCACGAGTCCGCGCTGGCCCAACAGCTCTTCGAAGGACTGCGCGCAGTGGAGGGCGTCCGCGTGTTGGGGCCGCACGCGGCGGCGGGCGGCGGCGACACCGCCACCCTCGCCGTCGCCGCCTTCACGGTGGAAGGGATGCACCACGCGCTGGTGGCCGCCCGGCTGAGCGCCGAGTTCGGCATCGGGGTCCGCCACGGCTGCTTCTGCGCCCACCCCTACCTGATCCGCCTGCTCGGCGTCGGGCGCGACGGGATGGACCAGGCGCGCGCCGCGGTCCGGCGGGGCGACCGGAGCGGCATCCCCGGCGCCGTGCGGGCCAGTTGCGGGCTCGGCACCACGAGCGAGGACGTGGACGCGCTGCTCCAGGCCCTGGGGGCGCTGGCCGCCGGCCTGCCGGCGCCGGTCACCTACGTGCAGGACAGCGTGACCGGCGACTTCTGGCCCGAGGGTGACGCCAGCGGGTGGAGCGCGGCCGACCGACCGGCCGGGGCCGCATGCGCGCGGGGCTGAGGGAACCGTGAGGCTCCGGGGGCTGGCGGCGCTCGCCCTCGTCGCCGCGGTACCCGTGCTCGCCGGCTGCTCCAGCACCCCGGCCGGCAGCGCGTTCACGCGCGACGTGGCCTGGGTGGCGACGAGCGCCTCGGTGACGCTGCCCGGCAAGGGCGTCACGCCCGTGCACCTGGCCGCCCAGAAAGTGGGCAAGCAGGTGGTGCTCGGCAGCCTGCCCTCCGCCCTGGCCTACACGGCCGGCGAGGCCGGCCTGCTCGTGGTCACCCAGGGCGACGACACCCTGCACGAGGTCGACCCGGCCACTCACCGCGTCGTGCACATCGCCGGCGTCGGCGTCGAACCCGACGCCGTGGCGGTGGTCCCCGGGGGGTCGGGGGACAAGGGCATTGCGCTGGTGGCCAACCTCGACTCGAACACGGTGACGCCGGTCGACCTGGGCACCTGGCGGCCGGGCCCCGCCATCCCGGTGGGCAACGAGCCGGTCGCCATCGCCGTCTCGGGAGAGGGGACGGCCTTCGTAGCCGACTTCGGCAGCAATCAGGTGACGCCGATCGACGTGAACACCATGCAGGCCGGCGCACCGATCACGGTGGGGCCCGGACCGCAGACCCTGGCCGTGGCCGGGAGCGAGGTGTTGGTGGGCAACTTCACCAACAGCACGCTGACGTCCATCGACGTGTCGACCCTGCGGGCAGGCCCGACCGTCCCGCTGCCGCTCAACCCGACCGGCATCGCGGTGGCACCCTCGGGAGCGACCGCGTACGTGTGCGGTGGCGCCGGTGTCGTGCCGGTGAGCCTGACCGCGCTGGGGCCGGACCTCGGGACGAAGATCGCGCTGCCGGGGATCGCCCAGGGCATCGCGCTCGACGCGACCGGCAACACCGCATGGGTGACGCAGCAGGCCGGGACGCTGGTTCCGGTGACGCTGGCCACCGGCGGTGTGGGCAAACCCATCCACTTGGGGGGGCACCCGTCGGCCATCGTCATCGGCGCGGGATGAGCAGATAGCCGGCGGCCGGGTGGCGGTGGTGGTGGCGGGGGTCTCGAGCCCCGCGCTGAGTTCACCCCGTCGTCACGAGCGTCGGCAACGGGAATGGCATCTTCGATATCGTCGGTGCGAGGCGGAAAGGCCAGAACGTCGCGTTGACGGCAGGCGCCCACCCACATGATGCGAAAGTTCAATGAACTCGAAACCAAGCTGGCCAACGGCGAGATCGTCGTGGTCCCGGCCATCGTGGCCGGCGCACTGGTGGCGATCGCGTCCCTCCTGGTCGGATCAGACCGTGGCGACGTGCGGGTCGACGTGGCCATGGCGAGCATGGCGGCCTTCCTCTTCGGCGTCCTCCTCGCCTTCACCATCGTGCGCACCAGGGAACGGCTGTCGCTGATTCAGGACCTCGTGGCCAAGGGGAACTCGTCACTGTTCGCCATCCACGAGGCCGTGGCCGTCTTCGGCGAGCGCGACAAGGAGCACATCCGCGAACTGGTCGACCTCCACCTCACGGACCAGATCGACTACCGCCTCGTCGACTACTACCGGGCGACGCCGTCCCACCTCGAGCTCATCGAGGCCGTGATCGCGCTCGACCCCGAGGACGCGCAGGAGGAGGCCGTCTACAAAGAGCTCGTCGGCCTGTGCATCAACATGAACCTCGACCGTGCGCTGATCGAGTCGGCGACGGGGCAGGCGCTGTCGACCATCGAATGGGGCGGCCTCCTCCTGCTCCTTCTCGTGTTCGCCGGGCTGTTGGCGATTCTCCCGGGCGGCACCATCCCCGGGGCCCTGGTCTGTGGGGCGCTGGCCGGCTCGCTGGTGACGTTCATGGTGCTCCTGCGCAAGTTGGACCGGCTGCGCTGGCACGAGCGGGTGAGCATCTGGGAGCCGACGGCGCGGTTGTTCCGCAGCATGGGCCTCGACCCCTACGTGCCGCGAGAGGTCATCGAGAGCGGGCGCTTCCGTCCGACGGGGCGGGTGCGGGTCGTCGAGTACCCGGACCCCTATCCGATCCGCGATACCAAAATTGTGAAGGTCGAGGTCCTCGACCCCCTGCCCGGGGATGAGACGCCGAGCCTGCACTCCCGGACCGGTTAGACGCTGTAGACGGCGCGGGCCCGGAAGCGCAAGGACGGCTCGGTCAGTTCCTCCATGTAGTGCGCCGCCCACCCGGCCACGCGAGCCACGGCGAAGAGGGTCCGCCCGGTGTCTGGTGGCATGCCGGTGCCCCAGCTCATGGCGGCCAGGGCGAGATCGCAGTTGGCCAGGGGCACCTCGTGCGCCGCGGCCAGGGCGATGACCTCGCGCAGGATGGCCCGCCGCTCGTCGCTCAGCAGCGGTTCGGCCAGCGCCAGCAGTGCGCCGAAACGAGGGTCACCGCTCTTGTAGACGGAGTGACCGAAGCCGGGCGCATAGCCCCGCTCGCGCATGACGTCGTCGAGGGCGCGCGGCGCGCCGTCGCGTTCGGCCAAGGCCAGCAGCTCGTAGGCCTGCTGACTGGCGCCGCCGTGCAACGGGCCGGCCAGGGTGGCCAGTCCGGCCTGGAAGGCGTCGTAGGGATCGGAGCGGACCGAGGCGGCCACGCGCACGGCCACCGTGGAGGTGGCGAGCTCGTGGTCCGCCAGGAGGACGAGTGACGCATTGACGGCGTCGGTCGGGACCACGGCGCCGGCGCCGGCCAGACGCACCGCCAGCCGGGCGGCCACGGACGCGGCGGCGGTCGGGTCGGCCCGTGACGGCGTGCCGACGGCGTCGGTCAGGGCGGCCACGGCGCGGCGGG
>Ga0209420_1001716_pt1 | contig 10152 bp, 7 predicted proteins | sample BlaSpr_A8_OM1_O1_FD_187972 | JGI IMG/M metagenome (GOLD analysis project Ga0209420, IMG submission 187972) | Forest soil microbial communities from Thunder Bay, Ontario, Canada - Black Spruce, Ontario site 2_A8_OM1_O1 (SPAdes) (version 2) | ecosystem: Environmental > Terrestrial > Soil > Boreal...
CGACGACGCAGCGCGGGCCGAGGCCGGGCGTGACTGGTGGCCCCTGGCCATCGGGTGGGCTGCCGAAGGCGGCGTGCCGCAGCGGCCCGCCGTCGTCGTCCGTCCCGGCACGACCGACCAGGTGTCCGCGGTGCTGGCCGTGTGCCACGAAGCCGTGATCCCGGTGACGCCGGTGGCCGGCCGCAGCGGCGTGTGCGGGGGCTCCATTCCCGTCCACGGCGGGGTGTCCCTCGACATGACGGCCATCAACGGTCTGGCGACGATCGACGAGACGTCGCTGACCGCCGACGTGCGCGCCGGCACGTTCGGGCCCGACCTCGAGGACGCCCTGGGCCGGCTCGGTCCCGGCTACACGCTGGGCCACTGGCCGCAGTCGATGGATCTCTCGACGGTGGGCGGCTGGCTGGCCTGCCGCGGCGCCGGGCAGTACTCGACCCGTTACGGGAAGATCGAAGACATGGTCATCGGGCTCGAGGTGGTCCTGGCCGACGGACGCATCGTCCATACCGAAGGTCACGGACCACGTGCCGCCACGGGGCCCAACCTGACCCAGCTCTTCGTGGGCAGTGAGGGGACCCTGGGCGTCATCACCGAGGCCCGCCTGCGCATCCACCCGTTGCCACCGGCGCAGGAACGTCGGGCCTTCGGGTTCACCACCTTTGTCGCCGGACTCGATGCGTGCCGGCGCATCATGCGCCGGGGAGCCACGCCCGCCGTCCTGCGCCTCTACGACCAGAGCGAGTCGGCCCGCAATTTCGACCAGCCCGAGACCAATGTCCTGGTCGTCCTCGACGAGACGGACGCCGCCGTGCTGGCCGGCACCATGGCCGTCGTCGACGATGAGTGCGGCGCCAGAGCCGGCGCCACACCGCTCGGGCCCGACCTCGTGGAGCGTTGGCTCGGGCACCGCAACGACGTCTCGGCGTTGGCGCCGCTGTGGCGCGGTGGCATCGTCGTCGACACGGCCGAGATCTCGGGACCGTGGGCCGCCCTGCCGGCTCTGTTCGACGACGTCGTGTCCGGTCTCGGCGCACTCGAGGGCACCCTGGTGGCCTCTGCCCACCAGTCGCACGCGTACACCGACGGCGCCTGCCTCTATTTCACCTTTGCCGGCCGCGGCCCGACAGGTGACGCCGCCTGGCGCGAGGCCTATTACCGGAAGGCCTGGGACACGGTGACCGACGCCACCATCGCGCACGGCGCCGCCATCAGCCACCACCACGGCATCGGGTTGAACCGTTCCCGGTTCCTCCCCCGCGCCCTCGGAAGCGGGTTCGACGTCCTGGCCGGGCTCAAGGCGTCGTTCGACCCGGCCGGCATCCTGAACCCCGGCAAGTTCGGACTCCCGTCGCCCTTCGGCCCACCGCCCTGGACGTGAGCGGGTCCGGCGGCAGCGTCCTCGTCGTCGACGTCGGTACGTCGAGCGTGCGCGCCGCCGTGGTGCGGCCCGACGCCACCGTGGAGCACACCCATCAGGTGCCGGTGCTGCCCGACACCCCGGCGCCCGGCCTGGTCGAGTTCGACGCCGCGCAAATGGCCGATGCGGTCCTCGCGGTGGCGCGGGCCGCGCTGGCGGACGGCGGACCGGTGGCAGGCGTCGGCATTGCCAACCAACGCGCGTCGAGCATCGTGTGGGAGCGCGCCACCGGCAGGCCGGTCGCCCCGGGCATCGGATGGCAGGACCTGCGCACCGTAGGCACCTGTCTGGCGCTGCAGGGCGAGGGCATCCGCCTGGCCCCCAACGCGTCGGCCACCAAGGTGATGGCCATCCTCGACGACGTCGACCCCGATCGGGTGCGGGCCGAACGCGGGGAGCTGTGCTTCGGGACGGTGGACAGCTGGGTCGCCTGGACCCTCTCCGGTGGCGCCTCGGCCGGCGCCGAGGCTCTCCACGTCACCGACGCCACCAACGCGGCCGTGACCGCCCTGGTGGACCCGGCCACCATCGACTGGGACGACGCCCTGCTCCAGAAGCTCCGGATTCCGCACGCCATGCTGCCGGCCGTGGTGGATTCCGCCGGTGTGCTGGGCCCGGCCCGGGCCCTGTCCGGCTCGCCACCCATCTGCGGCGTGGCCGGGGACCAGCAGGCATCGCTGGTCGGCCAGGGCTGCACGCTGCCCGGACTGGCCAAGGCGACCTTCGGCACCGGCGGGATGCTCGACCAGTGCACCGGCACCGGGCCCGGTCCCGCCCAGGTCGGACGGGGCGGTGCCGGCACCTTCCCGATCGTGGCCTTCCGGCTGGGTGGGACCTCAACCTGGGGCACCGAGGCCGTCATGCTGTCGGCCGGCACCGCCGTCGAATGGCTGCGCGATGACATGGGCCTCCTCGCCACGGCGGACGAGTCGGCCGTCGTGGCGGCCCAGTGCGAATCCTCGGGTGACGTCTGGTTCGTGCCGGCGCTGCTCGGTATCGGGACTCCGCTGTGGGACTTCGGCGCCCGGGGCACGCTGGTCGGCCTCACCCGGGGCTCCGGACGGCCCGAGGTCGTGCGGGCCGTGCTCGAAGGCGTGGCCCACCGGGGGGCCGACCTGGTCGAGGCGTCCGAGCACGACAGCGGCTACAGCATCGGCGCCCTGCGGGTCGACGGCGGCATGTCGGCCAACGAGGTGTTCGTCGCCGCCCTGGCCGACGCCATCGGACGGCCGGTCGAGGTCTCGCCCGTGCTGGAGGCCACCACCCTCGGCGCCGGGCTGTTGGCCGGGCTGGCCATCGGTGTCTACGCCTCGAGCGACGAGCTGGCGCACACGTTCACTCCGCGCCGCACGGTGGAGCCCCGGAACAACGACCGGGCCCGGTCCGGGACCCGCGAGCGCTGGCTGGCGGCACGGGCCAAGGCCGAGGCCACCATCCCGGAGCTCTCGGGGATCACCTTCTGAGCGGGTCAGCCCCGCTCAGAAGGTGACGTTCCCTCCGAGAGCTCCTGTCCTACTTCTTCGCCTCGGCGGTCCGCGGCCGGCGGCGGAGCCGTGCGATCACGATGAAGGCTGCGCCCATGAGGGCCGCCCCCAGGCCGAAGAGCCACTCCTGCTCGAGACGAGCACCCGTGAAGGCGATCGTCGCCGGAGCGGTCGCCGGGGCCGTCACCGGAGCGGTCGCCGGTGCGGTCACCGGCGCCGGGGTGGGCGGGGTGCTCGACACGGTCACTGCCGGTGAGGTCACGGGCGTGACGGTGTTGGTCACGGTCGACGAGCATCCGGCGGACGTTGTGCACGTCCCGTCGGTGATCGTCGCCGTGTTGGTGATGGTGCCGGTGGCGGTCGAGGACACCAGTGCGGCGAAGCTCGCCGTGGCGGTGTCGCCGGAGGCCAGTGTGACCGTGAAGGTCCACGTGCTGCCGGTGGGGTTGCCCACGGTGCAACTGTCCGAGCTGGCCGTGACGGCACAGGTCGGGTCGCCCTGAACGGTCAGCGAGGACGGCACGACGTCGGTCACCGTGGCGCCTCCGGTTGCGCTGCCCACGTTCTTGATGGCCACCGTGTAGTGGATCGTCGAACCGGGCGGGACCGCGACCCCGTTTCCGGGCGTGTCCGACTTGGTGACGGTGAAGTTCGGCGCCGTCGGAGGTGCCGTGACCGAGAAGCACTCGTCATTCTCGATGGTGCCTGCCATGTTGTCGGTCGCGGCCGAGTAGTTGGAGCCGGCGCTCGGTGTGTAGGCCGCAGCGAAGCAATAGGTGCCGACGGCCGTCGGCGTGAAGCTGACCGACGTGGCCGTCGAGTTGAGGCCCGAGCCGGGGGTGAGGGCCACCGGAGCGGACCCCACCTGGGTGCCGTTAGGACAGAGGGCGGCCGCCGAGCCGGTCGAGCACTCGGTGAAGGTCACCGTCCCGGTCGGCGCGCCATAGCGCGAGTTGCCCGTGACCGTCGCCGTGTCCGTGACGGACCCGCCGAGGACGATGGAGCCCGCGCCGGAGGTCGAGGCCGACTGCTGCGTCGCGACCGTCGGAGGAGCCAGGCCGGTCGGGTGGACCCCGAAGCACTCGGGGGTCTGACTCCACACCGGGTAGTAGTTGACGACCGAGTTTGCAGGCTCGTACAGCGTGTAGAAGCAGTAGGTGCCCACGCCCGGCGGGGTGTACGTGGTCGGCAAGAGGTTGTACGTGGCCGAGGTGTCCGTCGTCGAGGACGGGGTGCTCACCGAGCCCACCGTGGTGCCGCCATCCGTGTACGTGCAGGTGGCGCTCGACGTCGGCGATGACGACGCCTTGCAGACGGAGAACGTGACCGTCCCGTAGGGCGTGCCGCCGCCGTAGACACCGTTGACCGTGGCCGAGTCGCTCCAGGACTGGCCCACCGTGGGGTTGCTGGGCGACACGAGTGTCGTCTGGATGCCCGGGTAGGCCGGAGTCACCGAGAAGCATTCGGCCGGTCCGGACGCTGCGAGGTACGGCTCGTTAGCGAGGGGCGCGTACGCGGTGTAGAAGCAGTAGGTGCCGACGCTCGTCGGCGTGTACGAGGCAGCCAAGGAGTACGTCGACGAGTTCCCGGTCGACGACGTTGGGCTGGCCGTGGTCCCTACGAGGGAGCCGCCGCTGCTGCAGGTCGATCCGGAGGCCGCCTGGCAGACGTAGAAGTTCACCGAGCCGGCGGGAGCCGGACCGCCGGCGCTGCCGGTGACCGTCGCCGAGTCACCCCAACTGCTGCCGATCGTGTTGCTCGACGGCGCAACGAGGCTCGTCGCGATGGTCGGCGTGGCCTTCGGCCCCGAGCAGCCGTTGGGCAGGTTCAGGGCACCGAGCGTGGTGCTGAGGACGCCCGAACCCGGCGTACCGTCCGTCCACTTGGACGTCCAGTTCACGCTGAGGGTGGAGCTGGGGGTCAGCGCCGCCAGCTCGGCGGCCGTCAGCGTCTGGGTGAAGGTCTGCGACACCGCGCCGGTCGCCGGGGTGGCGTTGTTCTCCGGGGACGCCCCGATGGAGAGCGTCGGCGTGCTGAGAAGGCCCTGAGTCGTCGCCAACGTGCCCGTCTCCGACTCGCTCCAGTCGTTGTAGAGCGTCCAGGTGATGGTGGCGCCCTCGCCGTAGCCGGGCGCATTGCAGGCCGCGGTCACAGACTCGAAGTAGTTGTCGTGGGCCGAGGCCTCGGTTGCGAAGACGACCAGGCCGGCGACGGCCAACGCCGAAGCCAGAACACCCATCGCCCCGCGACGAAGCCTCAGCCTCGCGCGGCCGCTACGAAGAGAAACCCGATTAAGCCATGATGGTTGCATACCGCCTAGTCCTTCCACTTTCGCCACAATTCGCCCGTCACGTGCACCAACAAGGGCTATTTCTTGATTGTGAGCTGCTTTTTCATTGTAAACACATCGATCCTACGTCGCCACAATTCCGCTCAAGGGAGGCTTGGGTTCTGCCGATATACGGCGCCCTCCCGGCCCCCCTCCGGATAAGCGTGTCTGCAAGGTAACCCGGCGGCCCCGTCCCTGGTTAGGGCTGAACGGCTCCTCTTCTATGTGCGTTCCTTGTGAAATCAAATTCCTGGGCTCCCAGGACGGGGCCTGCCGACGATCTGATCGTGAGAACTCCCGTCGGGACCCCCCTTTTGGGTCGTCCGTGGGCGACGTTCGCCATGTGCCGGTCTCTCACCGCCTGGGTCGTGGAGCGACCTGACGACGTCTCGGGCGTCGGCCACCCCGACTCCGCTCATCGGCTTCCTGTCACCAGGCCGTCACTACCGGCCGGCCACCAACAGTCACCGACGGCGGTCACTTCCGGTCTGAGGTCGGCGAGCCCGTCGCCGACCTGCCGCCCCGGCGGCACCGGACGAGGCTCACCACTCGGGCCGTCGGCGCCGGCCGTCGACCACTCGACGAACGGGTGGGCCCGTTCGAGAGCGTCAAGCCATCCTCGGACCACCGCCCCGCCATGCATAGCTCCCGACCTCTCGCCAAGCTTCTTGTGATCGTGATGCCGTCAGGACAACTCAGGGCGTGGGCCCGTCTTGCGAACGAGGTGACGGGCTCGCGAACAAGTTGACGGTTCCAGCTCGGAGATCACGCGTTCCACTCTCATTCCGACTGGACCAGACCCCGACGCCACGCTCATTCCCGATGCCTGTCGGAAATGGTCCATCGGAAGCGTGGTGAACGGGACCTCGACGCGACGACCCGGCCGTCAGAGGTTCCCGCCCCACCGGCGACCCGATTCCCTCACCTGCAGGGCGCGTCGGGCACCAGCCCTCAGCCCGTACGACCCTCCTGATGTCCACCAAACAACTGGACCAGTCGGCACGGAGCGCTGGCGAGATGCTGGAGGTGGTCCAGGACGCCGCCCGACTCCGCCAGGCGCGCCGTTTCCGAGTACCGCGCCAGCCAGACGAGGTCGTGGACAAGGCTGGTCCGTACCCGGAGGAGAACCGGTAGCCGGTCGTCCAGCAACGGGATCCTGCAGGCCGGAGGGAGCGCAGGGTCCGGTGCATTGCCCGGGTCCGAGACGGGACTGCGCTCGGCCTCCTCCCCCGTCGTTGCGCCCGGGCGGGGTGGCTCCGGACCCTCGGCCGGCTCCCGCCAGGTCTCATCGGGCCCTGATCGCGGGTCCAGTTCGGACGGCGTCATCTCGTCGTCGACGTCGTCGTCCCCTGCGGCCCACTCGTCGGCGAACCCGTCCTCGCCGGCGCCCGTGAGGCCGTACCTCTGGGTGGAGCGATGCTGTCCGACGATCCGGCAGGCGCGCCGCTCCGAGATGCCGTAGTGGTCCACGAGGTACGCCACTGCCAAGCGCCGGCGGGCGGCGCTGGGGATCTCGCCCTGTGTGAGGTCCTGCAGCATGGAGATGTCCTGTGCCTGCTCCTCGATCACCCGCCTGAGCCGCGCCCGCTCCTCGTCGAGCTCCCTGAGCCGCTTCGCTTCGTCCTCGGACAGCGAGCCGTACCGCGTGCGCCAGCGGTCGTAGGTCTGGTCCGTGATGCCCAGTTCGCTCACCGCGGCCGACACCGACATACCCTGCTCAGTGAGACGCTCCATCTGCCGCAGGGTGGCGACGATCTCCTCGACGTTGCGTTTGCGCGGCGGCACCGTGCCCCCTACCGCGCCGTTCCCGCGGCGATGCGCCGGCACCGGACCGCTCCAGAATCATCCGTCACCTCGTGGCGAACGCCAGGCGGCGCGGCCGAACACACGTCATCGCGACGTGCGTAGCGCGCGCCGAGCCGCAGAACGCCGCCACGGCGGACGCTGGAAGGGTGCACCGGCATTCCTTTCGCCAAGTCCAGAACACCACCTGCCCGGCATCATCACCTGAGCCGACCGTAGCCGCCCAGTCGATGGCGCCTCGTGGTGCGCAACGGGTGCACAACTCTCTCAGGTCAGGCACGGGCGCGTCGGGAGCACCGACGCGGCATGACCGCGCTCCGGGCACAACCTCGCCACACGCCCCTTGCTTCCTGTCGCCGTGCGGCCCCGCCCGCCTGCCCGGGGGACGGCGCGTTCAAACGTGGTGGGCCAGCGCCTCGTCCCAACTGGTTCCGCGCTCGAGCAGCGGGCGGAACCCCATGAGCTGGCGGGGCCGGCCGAGGGCCATCACGGCGCGCAAGCGGCCGGCGCGTCCGAACAGCGCGACGAACTTCCCTTCGGAGAGCGAACCGGCGACGATCTCGACATCGTCGTCACCGCGAGGCGAGCCGATCACCTGGAACCGGATGTCGAACTGGTCCGACCAGAAGTAGGGAACCGGCGTGAACGATTGCGCTGCGGCGCGTCCGACCAAGAGGGCGCGGGCCGAGGCCATGCCCGCCTGCGCCGCCACCTCCCAGTGCTCGATGCGGATCTGCTCCTCTTCGCCGTCGTGCCGCCACAGCCAGTTGGCCACGTCACCGGCGGCCACCACACCGTCCGCAGCGAAGAGCTTGTCGTCGCACACCACACCGTTCTGTATCGACAGCCCCGAGTCCGCCAGCCAGTCCGTGCACGGCGTCACGCCGATGCCCACGACGACCACGTCGGCCGGCACCGTCTCGCCGCCGCTGAGCTCGACCACCAGCGGGCTCGCAACGGCGCCCTCTCTCTCCCCACCCTTGCGCACACCCAGCACGGACGCGCCCGTCCGCAGGTCCACCCGATGCGCGGCGTAGAGCGACGCGCAGTGGCTGCCCAGCATCGGCCCCAGGACGTTGCGGAGCGGGATGTCAAGAACCTCGAGCACGGTCACCTGGCAGCCCAAGGCGGCGCACGTCGACGCCACCTCGGCCCCGATGAAGCCGGCCCCGATCACGACGACCCGCGTCCCGACCGTGGCGGTGACCGCGGCCCGCAAGGCCAGCGAGTCGTCGAGCGTGCGCAGCGTGAACACGCCGTCACGTTGGCTGAGCCCTTCGGTGGCGGGCAACGACCGTGGTTTTGCTCCGCAGGCCAGCACCACGGCGTCCGCCGTCAACACCTCGCCGCCCTCCAACTCAATGGCCCGTCGCTCCGCGTCGAGGCGGATGGCCCGGCGTCCGAGCACCTCGTGCAGGAGCAGCTCGCTGGCTCGGTGCCGGTCGGCCAGCAGCGCCTTCTCCGGCGGCCACGTCCCGGCCAGCACCTGCTTCGACAGCGGCGGGCGGTCGTAGGGGAGGTGCGGCTCGTCGCCCACCAGCGAGATCTTCCCCTCGAATCCCTCCCCCCGCAGCGTCTGGGCGGCCCGGAGCCCGGACAGGGCGGCGCCCACCACGATCACGCTGCCGTCGGCGGCCAACCCCTCTGCCGACGCCGACGAGCCCTCCGGTGGGCTCACCACCCGAACATGGCCATCCACTCTTCGGCGGAACGGGGCCGGAACACATAATTCAGTCGCCGGGTGTCACCCATGCTCTGCGACGGATCCGCCGAATACAGATGGCCCGGGAAGAGGATGGCGTCGTCGGGCACCCGGGCCAGGCGGGTGTGCAGTGACTCGTACATGGCCAGCGGGTCCGAGCCCGGGAAGTCGGTCCGCCCACATCCCTCGAGGAAGAGCGTGTCGCCGGCCACCAGCCGTCCGTCGACCAGGAAGCACTGGCTGCCCGGTGTGTGCCCCGGGGTGTGGATCAGCTCGATCTCCAGCTCTCCCACCCGCACCACGTCGCCACTGTGGTGGCCGACCAGGTCGGCCGGGCCGACCCCGGTCGTGCGCTCGACCCAGGGGAGCTCGTCGCTCTGGACGTGGACGGGCACCTGGACGATGTCGAGCAGGGCGCTGATGCCCTCGAGCTGCCAGCCGCCCATGGCCCCGCCCAGGTGGTCGGGGTGGAAGTGGGTGCCGAGCACGCCGGTCAGGCGCATGCCGTCGGCCTCCACGATGTCGACCAGGTCCTGCACGGCGTAGGCCGGGTCCACCACCACCGCCTCACCCGTTTCGCGGTCGCCGATGAGGTAGGCGAAATTCACCATCTGCCGCGCCATCATGTCGCCCCGGGCAAAGTCGCGGCCCGACAGCAGCTGCTTGAAGTACACCCGGTCGCCCGCGGCGTCAGCCATCACTCGTCTCCCTCTTCTCGGTCGGCGTCGGCCGCCAGCGCATCGAGCCGCGGCACCAGCTCCTCGACCTGCGCCCGCGTCTGTCGCAGCCGCTTGTCGAGCTCGTCGATCAACGCGGTCGCCCGCTCGAGCCGGGCCACCAGCACGTCGACGTCGACCTCGCGCTGGTCGAAGAAGCTCACGATGGCATCGAGCTCGCGGCTGGCCTCCGTGTAGCTCAGCCTGTCCACCGGCACCGGTTCGTCGGTCTCGGTCAATTCGATCCTCCCACTGGTCCGGTCTGCTCTGTCGCCTCGACCCGGCTGTGCACGGAGCCGTCGGCCAGCCGCGTCACCAGCTCCTGCCCCGGCGCCACGTCCGCTGTGCTGCGCACCAGGGAGCCGTCGGCTCGCAGCGTCAGTGTGTAGCCGCGCTCGAGCTGGCGGTCCACGTCGTAGGCGGCCAAGAGCCGGCGCCAACCGGCGTGCTGCTCGGCCACGCGGTCGACGTGTCCGATGCTGCGAGAGCCGAGCCGGCCGGCCTGGCCGCGCAGACCGGTCTGGCGTGAAACGAGGCCGATGAGCGAGGTGCGGGTCAGCGCGGACGCCTTGGTCCCGAGCCGCTCGCGGTGGACCCGCAGCTGGTGGCGGGCCGCGGTGGTGAGGCGGCCGCGCGCCTGCGCATCACGGGTCTGCGCATCGGCCAGCAAGGAGGGGACGCGCCGGGCCAGCAGGCCGGCC
>Ga0209420_1001717_pt1 | contig 10149 bp, 9 predicted proteins | sample BlaSpr_A8_OM1_O1_FD_187972 | JGI IMG/M metagenome (GOLD analysis project Ga0209420, IMG submission 187972) | Forest soil microbial communities from Thunder Bay, Ontario, Canada - Black Spruce, Ontario site 2_A8_OM1_O1 (SPAdes) (version 2) | ecosystem: Environmental > Terrestrial > Soil > Boreal...
CCAGCTTCAGGAGCAGGCACAGTGAGCGGCGCACGCGCAGCGGGCGCAGAAGCGAACCGGGGGGCACTGAGCGGCGCACGCGCAGCGGGCGCAGAAGCGAACCGGGGGGCACTGAGCGGCGCACGCGCAGCGGGCGCAGAAGCGAACCGGATGGCACCGAGTGGCGCACGCGCAGCAGGCGGAGAAGCGAACCGGGGGGCACTGTGAGCACGACCCTGGCCCGGCCGCGGGAACCGTCCGGCGCGCCGCCCGAGATCGGGTCGCGTCGGCTGACTGAGCGGGTCTTCCGGGTCAGGGAGACCGGCATCATCGCGGTCCTGGCGCTGTTCGTCCTGATCACCGCCGTGATCCAGCCGCGCTTCGTCAGCTCGTCGAACATCCAGTTCATCCTCGTCGACACAGCGGTCTACGCACTCGTGGCGCTCGGCGAGACCATGGTGATCATCACGAGGAACGTGGACCTCTCGGTCCAGTCGGTGCTGGCGCTGTCCGCGTACCTGTCGGCCGGATTGTTCGGGCACGTGCACGGCATCCCGATCCCCGTGGTGTTCCTGGTCGGGCTGGGCATCGGGCTGGCATTCGGCGCGGCTAACGGGCTGATGGTGTCGCTCGGGCGGGTGCCCAGCCTGGTCGTCACGCTCGCGACTCTCTACATCATCCAGGGCATCGACATCCTGGTCGTGGGCGGCAACGAGGTCGTCGCCTCGTCGCTGCCGGCCGGGTTCGTCGACATCCCCAACGCGACGATCTTCGATATTCCGTGGCTCGCGATCGTGGTGGCCGCCGTGATCGGAGCCGGGGCGTACTACCTGCGGTCGTTCCGTTCCGGCCGGGAGTTGTACGCGATCGGATCGAATCCCGATGGCGCCCGGCTGGCCGGCATTCCCGTGGCCAGGCGGGTGTTCACCGCCTTCACGCTATGTGGTGGGATCGCGGGCGTCGGCGGCGTGCTGTGGGCCGCCCAGTACCAGACGATCAACACCAGCGCCGGCGGCACGAACTTCTCGCTGATCGTGATCGCCGCGGTCGTGGTCGGCGGCGTGGCGATCTTCGGTGGCAGCGGCAGCGCCGTGGGCGCGGCGATCGGCGCGCTGCTGCTCGGCACGATCAACGTCGCTCTGGACGTGCTCGGCATCTCCGACTTCTGGGACCAGGCGATCGCCGGGTTCCTGCTGCTGCTGGCCATCACCCTGGACCGGGGCATCTCGGTCCGGCTCGCGGCGGCGCTGCGCAAGAGGAGTGCCCGTGATGCAGCCTGATCAGGACACGTCGCTGGCCGCGACCGTCGACGCGCCGCCCGGCTGGCGGTCACGGTTCGACTCCAGAAACATGCTCCGCTGGGAGAGCGGCCTGGCGGTCGCCGTCATCGCGATCGGGATACTCGGCGTTTCGACGTCGTCGGAGTTCCTTACCGGAAACAACATCTTCAACCTGGGCTTGCAGTCGGGCGAGATAGCGATCATGGCCCTGCCGATGACGCTCATCATCATCAGCGGCGAGATCGACCTTTCGGTCGCCTCGATCATGGGCATGTCGAGCGCGGTGCTCGGGTACCTGTGGGGCAAGCACTGGTCGATGCTGGTCATCTTCGTCGTCATCCTGCTAGTCGGCGTGCTGGCAGGGGCAATCAACGGCCTGCTGATCACCCGGCTCGGGCTGCCGTCTCTGGCGGTCACGATCGGCACGCTTGGCCTGTACCGCGGAGTGGCCAACATCATCCTCGGCCCTAACACGATCTCGAACTTCCCCGCCAGCTACGCGAACATCGGTGTCACCGGGGTGTTCAACAGCAATCTGTCGTTCTCGGCGGCCGTCTTCATCGTGCTGGCTGTGATCTTCGGCGTGGTGCTTCACTACACGCCGGTTGGTCGCTCGATCTATGCGATGGGGGCCAGCCCTGAGGCAGCGATGTTCGCCGGAATCCGGGTCAAGCGCATAAAGACGCTGCTGTACATCGTTTCCGGCGTGGTCTGCTCGCTGGCAGGCGTGCTGCTGACCTTCCGCCTTTCCACCTCGGTCAACAGCAACGGACTGGGCCTCGAGCTTGACGTCGTCGCCGTTGTCCTGCTCGGGGGGGTCTCGATCTTCGGCGGCAAGGGAACGATCGTGGGTGTTGTGCTCGGGGTGCTCGCATTCGCGGGAATCCAGAACGCCCTGCTGCTGACGAACTTCAACCAGGAGGCGGCCAGCATTCCAGTTGGCGGCCTGCTGCTGGTCAGCGTGTTCGTGCCAAACATGGCCACGCTTACACGCCGGATCCGCGGCGCGATCGCAAGGAGAAGCAAGGCCACGCCCTCGGCGATCGGAGCCGGGCATGACTGACGGCGTGGCGCGCGCGCAACGCGGGCAGCGAGACGGGACTGGCCTCGTGCCGGCATTGGCCCGGGCCGTCTGCGCTACCCGCCCATTACCGCCTCGGGCGGCACCCCCTATCCGCACAATCGGCACCCAGCTTTTTGGGCCCATCAGTTGAAAGGATTCATCTATGAGAGGTTCGGCCAGAGGAAGAACGTCGGCGAGAAAAAGAGCGCTGCCGCTGCTGGCTGCGCTGGTCCTGCTGTCCATCCTCGCCGCGGCGTGCAGTTCCTCGAGTTCGTCGGGCGGGAGTTCGTCGGGTTCGAGCTCGGGAGCGCTGAAAAAGGGCCTGAAGGTCTTCATCATTCCGAAGAACCTCGGCAACAACTACTTCACCACCGCCGACAGTGCCAAGACCGGAGGTGCGATCTCCGCGCTCACCGCGCTTGGCGAGAGCGGCACCGAGACCAGCGGGACGGCGGCCACACCCGCGTCGCAGATTCCCGCCATCCAGGCGGCGATCGCGAAGGGCGCCAACGTCCTGATCGTGTCGGCGACCGACCCCAGCGCCCTGTGCCCGACGCTGAACGAGGCGATGAAGAAGGGCATCACGGTGGTCACCTACGACTCGGACGCGCCGGGCTGCCGTGACCTCTTTGTCAACCAGGCATCCACGGCCGAGATCGGGACCAGCGAGGTCGATCTCTTGGCCAAGGAACTGCACGACACGGGCGAGATCGGGATCGTCTCGGCCGCGGCCACGGCGACCAACCAGAACGCCTGGATCGGCTACATGAAGCAGGAGATGAAGAAGTACCCGAAGATGAAGCTCGTGTCGATCGTGTACGGCAACGACGACCCGCCGACCGCCACCCAGGTCACTGAGGGTCTGCTGGAGAAGTACCCGAACCTCAAGGGCATCATCTCGCCGACCACCGTCGGCATCCTGGCCGCGGCCCAGGTCGTCGCCACGCCGAAGTGGAAGGGCAAGGTCATCGTGACCGGCCTGGGCACGCCGGACGAGATGAAGGCGTACGTGGCCGATGGCGTCGCGCCCGCGTTCATCCTGTGGAACCCGGCCAACCTTGGCTACCTGGCCGCCTACGCAGCCGTGAACCTCGCGTCCAAGAAGATCACCAACGCCCAGGGGCAGACCTTCAGCGCGGGCAAGCTCGGCAAGTACACGATCGGGTCCGATCACACGATCCTCCTGGGCCCGCCCACGGTGTTCAACTCGGCCAACATCAACAACTTCAACTTCTGACATGACTGGGACGGGGGTGCCGACGGCTCCTCGTGCCGCTCGGCACCCCCGTCTCGCGGCTCGAGAGCTGGAGGACACCAGATGGAGCGCGTGTGCTTCCTCGGCCGGATCCGGCCGGAGCGGCTCGAGGAGTACCGGGCCAGGCACCAGGAGGTGTGGCCGGGATGACTCAGGCGTTGCAGGAGGCGGGCTGGGCGAACTACACGCTGTTCCTGACCGACGACGGGCTGCTCATCGGCTACCTGGAGACCGATGACTATTCCGCGGCGCAGCAGCGGATGGCGCAAACTGACGTCAACGCACGCTGGCAGGCGGAGATGCAGACCTACTTCGCTGATCTTGGCGAGCTGCGGCCCGACGAGGGGTTCCGCAGGGTCACCGAGATCTTCCACCTCGACTGAGCGCGCCGGAACTGCTGTATGGAGATGACCTTGAATGCCTGACCTGACCACCGCAAAGACCGCCCTGCGGGAGCACCGGATCGAGATTCCGTCGTGGGCGTTTATGAACACTGGGACCAGGTTCAAGGTGTTCGCTCAGCCCGGCGTCCCGCGCACGCCGCAGGAGAAGATCGATGATGCCGCGCAGGTGCATCTGTACACCGGCGTGGCGCCGAGCGTGGCCGTGCATATCCCGTGGGACCGCGTGGATGACTACGCGGCGCTGGCCGCCTACGCGCGTGACGCCGGGGTCCGGATAGGGACCGTCAACTCGAACGTGTTCCAGGACGACGACTACAAGCTCGGCAGCGTCGCCAACCCCGATGTGCGGGTGCGCCGCAAGGCACTGGATCACCTGCTCGAGTGCGTCGACATCATGGACGCGACCGGTTCCCGGGACCTCAAGCTGTGGTTCGCCGACGGCACCAACTACCCCGGCCAGGACGACATACGAACCCGCCAGGACCGGCTGGCCGAGGCGCTTGCGGCCGTCTACCAGCGGCTCGGGCCGGACCAGCGGATGCTGCTGGAGTACAAGCTGTTCGAGCCGGCCTTCTACACCACCGACGTTCCGGACTGGGGTACCTCGGTGCTGCACTGCATGGCGCTCGGGCCGAAGGCCCTGGTGGTAGTCGACACCGGTCACCACGCGCCCGGCACCAACATCGAGTTCATCGTGGCGGTTCTGCTGCGGGCCGGGCGGCTCGGCGGCTTCGACTTCAACAGCCGGTTCTACGCCGACGACGACCTCATGGTCGGGTCGGCCGACCCGTTCCAGCTGTTCCGGATTCTGAACGAGGTGGTGGGGGCCGACGCGTTGCGGCCCGACGCCGGGATCGCGTTCATGCTCGACCAGTGCCACAACATCGAGCCGAAGATCCCCGCGCAAATCCGGTCGGTGATGAACGTGCAGGAGGCGGCGGCCAAGGCGCTGCTGGTCGACCGGGACGCGCTGGCCGCGGTCCAGCAGGGCGGTGACGTGCTCGGCGCGAACGCCGTGCTGATGGACGCGTACAACACCGACGTCCGGCCGCTGCTCGCCGAGCTCCGCGAGGATATGGGCATCGACCCCGATCCGGTCGGCGCGTACCTCCGCTCCGGCTACGCGGAGAAGGTCGTGGCCGAGCGGGTCGGCGGCACGCCGGCCAGCTGGACCTGAGCGACAACACGCAACCGAGAGGAGAAGCGCTTCATGGCGCCGCAGCTACCGCCGGAGGTCGCCGCGCTGCTGGCGCGCAGCAACCGGCTGGGCTCCGATCCGCGCAACACCAACTACGCGGGTGGCAACACGTCGGCCAAGGGTCCGGCTACCGACCCGGTGACCGGGCAGCCGGCCGAGCTGATGTGGGTCAAGGGCTCCGGCGGCGATCTGGGCACGCTGACCGCGGACGGCCTCGCGGTCCTCCGGCTGGACCGGCTACGGGCGCTGACCGGCGTCTATCCCGGGGTCGAGCGCGAGGACGAGATGGTCGCGGCGTTCGATTACTGCCTGTTCGGCAAGGGCGGCGCCGCGCCGTCCATCGACACCGCCATGCACGGGCTGCTCGACCCGCCGCACGTGGACCATCTGCACCCGGACTCGGGGATCGCGCTCGCGACCGCCGCCGACGGCGAGCGGCTGACCAGGGACTGTTTCGGCGGGCGCGTCGCGTGGGTGCCGTGGCGGCGGCCAGGGTTCCAGCTCGGCCTCGACATCGCCGCCGTTGCCCGCGACAACCCGGACCTGATCGGCGTGGTGCTCGGCGGTCATGGCATCACCGCATGGGCCGACTCGAGCGACCAGTGTGAAGCCAACTCCCTGGAGATGATCGCCACGGCCCGCCGGTACCTCGACGAGAACGGGCGGAGCGACCCGTTCGGGCCCGATATCCAGGGGTACCTGCCGCTGCCCGAGGCGCAGCGCCGGGCCCGCGCATCGGCCCTGGCCCCGGTGATCCGCGGGCTTGCCTCGACCGACCGGCGGCAGCTCGGGCACTTCACCGACTCCCCGGCCGTGCTCGACTTCCTGGCCCGCCGCGAGCATCCCCGGCTGGCCGCGCTCGGCACCTCGTGCCCGGACCACTTCCTGCGGACAAAGGTGCGGCCGATGCTGCTCGACCTGCCCGCGGCGGCGCCGCTGGATGAGGCGGTCGCCCGGCTTGCCGAGCTGCACGCCGCGTACCGGGAGGACTACCGGGCGTACTACGAGCGGCACGCGACGGCCGATTCGCCGCCGATGCGCGGCGCCGACCCGGCGATCGTGCTGGTGCCCGGCGTCGGGATGTTCAGCTTCGGCGCGGACAAGCAGACCGCGCGGGTGGCCGGCGAGTTCTACCTGAACGCGATCAACGTGATGCGCGGCGCCGAGTCGGTGTCGCAATACGAGCCGATCAGCGAGGCCGAGAAGTTCCGGATCGAGTACTGGGCGCTCGAGGAGGCCAAGCTGGCCCGGCGGCCGAAGCCCAAGGCGCTGGCCACCCGGGTCGCGCTGGTCACCGGCGGCGGGTCGGGGATCGGGCGGGCCACTGCGCAGCGGCTCGCCGCCGACGGCGCATGCGTGGTGGTCGCCGACCGGGACGAGGCCGCCGCCAGGAAGGTCGCGGAGGAGATCGGCTCGGCCGACGTCGCAGTGGAGGTCGTGGCCGACGTGACCGACGAGGAGGCCGTTGCGGCCCTGTTCGCCGCGGTCGTGCTGGCCTTCGGCGGGGTCGATCTCGTGGTCAACAACGCCGGGCTGTCGATCTCCCGGCCGCTGCTGGAGACCACCGCAGCGGACTGGGACCTGCAGCACGACGTCATGGCGAAGGGGTCGTTCCTGGTGTCCCGCGAGGCCGCGCGCGTGCTACGAGACCAGGACATGGGCGGCGACATCGTCTACATCTGCAGCAAGAACTCGGTGGTGGCCGGGCCGGACAACGTGGCCTACGGCGCCGCCAAGGCGGACCAGGCGCACCAGGTGCGGCTGCTCGCCGCCGAGCTCGGCCAGTTCGGGATCCGGGTCAACGGCATCAACCCCGACGGCGTGGTGCAGGGCTCCGGCATCTTCGCCGGGGGCTGGGGGGCCAAGCGGGCCGCCGTCTACGGCGTGCCCGAGGAGGAGCTCGGCGCGTTCTACGCGCGGCGGACGCTGCTGAAACGCGAGGTGCTGCCGGAGCACGTCGCGGCCGCCGTTGCCGCGCTGGCCTCCGGCGACCTGTCCCTGACCACGGGGCTGCACATCCCGGTCGACGGCGGGGTGGCGGCCGCGTTCCTGCGGTGACCGGACGGGCCGGGGGTGGCGGAGCCGCCGGGGGCGCTGGTGCCGCCACCGTGGCCGCCGTCGACCTCGGCGCGTCCGGCGGGCGCGTCATGGCCGGCCGCGTCGGCCCCGGGATCCTGGAGCTGCGCGAAGCGCACCGGTTCCCGAACCTTCCGGTCAGGATCGGCGGAACGCTGCACTGGGACATCCTTGGCCTGTACCGGGAGGTCGTCGACGGGCTCAGGGCCGCGGCCGACGGCTGCGAGCTGGCCAGTGCGGGGATCGACTCGTGGGGCGTGGACTACGGGCTGATCGACTCCGGCGGCGCGCTGCTCGGCAATCCGGTGCACTACCGCGACCGTCGCACCGAGGGCGCGGTCGAGCGGGTGCTGGCCAGGATCCCGGCGCGGGAGCTGTACGCGGTCACCGGAATTCAGCAGCTTCCGTTCAACACGGTCTGCCAGCTCGTAGCCGCGGAGGGGACGCCGCAGCTCCGCGCCGCCGCGACGCTGCTGCTGATCCCGGACCTGCTCGGCTACTTTCTGACCGGTTCGGCCGGGGCCGAGATCACCAACGCGTCCACGACGCAGCTGCTCGACGTGCGGGAGCGGACGTGGTCCCGGCCGCTGATCGACCGGGCAGGCATCGCACCGGGGATCTTCCCGGCGCTGCGCCGGCCGGGCGAGGTCATCGGCGAGCTGCTGCCGGAAGTGGCCGCAGGTGCGGGCCTGCCGCCCGGCCTGCCGGTGGTGGCCGTCGGCTCGCATGACACCGCGTCGGCCGTGGCCGGCGTCCCTGCGCAGGGCGAGAACTTCGCGTACATCTCCTGCGGCACCTGGTCGCTGGTCGGGATGGAGCTGGACCGGCCGGTGCTGACCGAGGCCAGCCGGGCCGCGAACTTCAGCAACGAGACCGGCGTCGACGGCACGGTCCGGTACCTGCGTAACGTGGCCGGCCTGTGGCTGCTGCAGGAGTCGCTGCGGACGTGGGCCGCCGACGACGCAGCCGACCTGGACGATCTGCTGGCCGCTGCCGCGCGGCTGCCGGCGCTGCGCTGGGTGATCGACGCCGACGATCCCGCGCTGGTGGCTCCCGGCGACATGCCTGCCCGGATGGCCGCGGCCTGCGCAGCGCTCGGGCAGGACCCACCAAACGACCGTGCGGAGACCGTCCGGTGCATCCTGGACAGCCTGGCGCTCGCGCACCGGCGGGCCCTGCTGGACGTTCAGGAGCTGTCGGGCCGGCACGCCGACACCGTGCACCTGGTCGGCGGCGGCGCCAGGAACGAGCTGCTGTGCCAGCTCACCGCCGACGCCTGCGGGCTGCCCGTGGTGGCCGGGCCGGTCGAGGCGTCGGCGGTCGGCAACATCCTGGTTCAGGCGCGCGCGCTGGGGGTTGCGCCGGGAGACCTGGCCGGGCTTCGCGGCCTGATCCGGGCCAGCAGCCGGCTGGGGCGTTTCCAGCCCGAAGGCTCACCGGATCGCTGGCGCGCGGCCGCGCGCAGACTCGGCTAGCCGCGCCGCCCGCCGTTATCCAGTTGGCAGCATCACCGAAAAAGTGATATCACTATGATATCGCCAAACTGGCGCTGGGAAACGCAGGAGGCCACCCCATGCAGGCACCAACGGAGAATCCCATGCAGCCGACGGAGAGTGCCACTCCCTCGCGACCGATGATCGTCACCACCACCGAGAACATCCCGGACAGCGAGGTGGTGAAGACCCTCGGCCAGGTCTTCGGGCTCACGGTGCGGTCCCGCGGCATTGGCGGCAACATCGCCGCCCTCCTCAAGAGTCTTGCCGGGGGCGAGATCCGGTCGTACGTCAAGCTCAACGAGGATTCCCGGCGGCAGGCGATCGACCGCATGGTGCAGAACGCCGCGGTCATGGGCGCCAACGCCGTGACCATGATGCGCTTCGACTCCAGCGAGATGGGCGCGGGCATGACCGAGATCGTGGCCTACGGCACGGCCCGGGTGCTCAAGTGGGTTCCCCCGGCGGACGAGCAGAGCTGAGAGGGGCTGCCATGAGCATCACCGGTTGGGTCATCATCGCGGTCGTGGTCGTCGGGGCCGTCATCGCGCTCTTCGGCTGGGACCGGTACCGAGGCAACCGGAATAGCGCCGGCGACGGTAGCGCCTCCCAGCCGACCAACGAGGTGTTCACCGATCCCGAGACGGGGCGGCGGACGCGGGTCTGGTACGACTCCAGCACCGGGCGGCGCGAATACCGGGCCGAGGAAAACCACGACCAATGATCATCTGCTGGGTTGCCTGCTGACCGTGCCAGGTTGCGGCCGTGACCGTGACGGGGGCCGGCCGCAGCCACAGACTGCCGAGTCGTCCAAGGCTCGGGCTTCGGGATCCTCCTGGACCGGGATCGCGTCGTGGCCGGCTTTTCTGAGCTGCTCGGCGATGGCCGGGGGGTACATCTCGTCGATCAGGAGCCTCACCGCAGCAGCTGCTCGCGTCCTGCCGCGAGCGCCTCGGCCTCGGCCTGCGCCTCCAGGTTTAGACGGATCCGCTCGTCGATCTCCGCCGCGTAGAGAATACGAGCCGCTGATGACAGTCAGCCGACAACGAGGCCGGTTCACCAAAGTGCCGCGGTCAGGACTTCGTCAGGTACCAGTACTCCGGCATGAGCGTCTGCAGCGGGTTGAAGACCACGCCGTGCAGGTTCTTGCTCACGGCGAACACCAGGGGATAATCCGGCAGGTAGATGGAGGGAAGCTGCTCGGCCGCGTACGTGGCGAAGGTGTGGTAGATGGCCAGGCTGCTACTGGTGTTGGTCTCCGCGATCAGCTTGTTCATCTCCGCGTTGCTGTAGCTGCCCTTGTTGGCCCCGGCACCGGTGCCGAATATCTCTTCACCGGTCGGCTCGTAGTCGGGCCCGTAGACCCATCCCCCGACCGTGGACGCGTCCCAGGTGCACGAC
>Ga0209420_1001719_pt1 | contig 10135 bp, 5 predicted proteins | sample BlaSpr_A8_OM1_O1_FD_187972 | JGI IMG/M metagenome (GOLD analysis project Ga0209420, IMG submission 187972) | Forest soil microbial communities from Thunder Bay, Ontario, Canada - Black Spruce, Ontario site 2_A8_OM1_O1 (SPAdes) (version 2) | ecosystem: Environmental > Terrestrial > Soil > Boreal...
CGTGGTGGATGTGAGCAACTACGTGATGTTCGAGCTGGGCCAGCCTCTGCACACGTTTGATTTGGATAAATTGAGCGGGGCGGAGATTGTGGTGAGGATGGCGCGGGCGGGCGAGGAGATTCGCACACTGGATGGAATGAAGCGCACGCTCACGAAAGAAATGTGCGTGATTGCTGATGGAGAGAGGGCCACGTCGATCGCCGGAGTGATGGGCGGGGCGGAGTCGGAGATTGGATTTTCGACGCGAAATATTCTGGTAGAAGCGGCAATGTGGGACGCGGTGTCGATACGGCGGACGTCGAAGGCGCTGAATTTGAGGAGCGAAGCGTCGATGCGATTTGAGCGCGGCGCGGATATTGAGATGGCGGAGACGGCTTCACGGCGGGCGGTGGAGTTGATTACGCAGCTTGGCGGTGGCGAAGTGCTGCGCGGTGTGGTGGATATTTATCCGGCGCCGAGGCGGGCGGCGGAAATTGAGTTGACCAGCGCGGAGATTTTGCGGGTGATGGGCGAGCAGGTGCCCGAGGTGGAGGTGGAGCGGACCCTGGGGGCGCTGGGATTTGCGCCGAAGCGGAAGGCTGAGGTTGCGACAGCGCGCGGCGGCACAGTCAGCGCGGGAGCGGTGTGGAGTTGCACGCAACCGTCGTGGCGCGGGGATGTAACGCGAGAAATCGATTTGATTGAGGAAGTGGCGCGCATTTATGGGTACGACAAGTTTCCGCCGCGGTTGCCCGCTGCGAAAAGGCCGGCGGCGCGGCTGGAGCACGCCGAAGCGGAGGATTTGCTGCGGCAGCGGCTGGTGGGGCTGGGGTATCAGGAAATTGTAACGATTCCGCTGGTGGGACGTAAGGCGGATGCGGTTTTCAGAGGCGTGGCTGGGAGCGCGGCGATTTCAGCGCCGGCGGTGATTTTGAATCCGCTTTCGGAGGAGGCGGACGTGATGCGCGGGTCGGGCGTGGTGGGAATGGTGACGGCGCTGGAATGGAATTTGAATCACGGGCAGCAGAATTTGCGCCTGTTTGAAATTGGCACGGCGTATTCGCTGGAGGGCGGCGAGCCGGTGGAGCGGCGGGTGGTGTCGTTGGGGGCGACGGGGGCGGCGCGCGAGAAAAGTGTGTGGGAGGGAGCGCGAGAGTTTGGGTTCGCGGATTTGAAGGGCGATTTGGAACGCTTGGGCGAATTGGCGGGCAGATTTGCATTTCAGGCCGTCGGGCCGGGATGGCTGGCGGGGTCGGAGCGAGCGGAGATTTCGATCGCGGGTGGTGGAGCGTTAGGAGTGGCGGGAAAAGTAGCGCGGCGAGCGGTTGCGGAGGATTTCAAGCTATCGCAGGACGTGTTTGTTGCGGAGCTGGCGCTCGAGCCGCTTTTGGCGGCCATGGAGGCGGCGGATCGCGCGCGGAAGTTCGAGGCGCTGCCCCGATTCCCGGCGGTGGAGCGGGATTTTTCGGTGCTGCTGCCAGAGGGAACGAAATTTTCGCAGATCGTTGGAGCGATTCGGGAATTGGGGATCGCGGAGGCGCGGCAAATCGAGGCCGTGGATTTGTACCGCGGAAAAAATGTGCCGGCAGGGAAATATTCGATGCTGGTGCGGGTGACGTTGCAGAGCAACGAGTCGACATTTACAGACGCGCAGCTGGGTGATTTTTCGGCGCGAATTATCGGGGCCCTGGAAAAGTCGGTGGGGGCGGTGCTGAGGGCGAAGTAAGCGCGCGGCTTTTGCTTGCGCGGTGGAGTGTTCGGCAGCAGAATACGGCTGCCTGCCCAGCTTTGTGGAGATTCCAAGTGAAAATTGAAATTTATCACCAGACGTACAACGTTCATGCTGAGGAAAACGAGGAGTATTTGAAGGAGCTGGCGGCGTACGTTGACGCGAAGATGCGGACGGTGGCGGAGGCGACGCAGACGGTCGATACGGTGCGGATCGCGGTGCTGGCGGCGCTGAATATTGCGGACGAGTTGCACAGCCAGGAGCCGGGCGCGGCGCGGGCGGCCAGTGCGGATACCTCAAAGGCACGGGCTGAGGCCGCGGGCAGGGCTGAGGCGATTCGGGAGGCCAGCGAGGAAGCGCGGACGCAGGGTGTGCGTGAGGCGACGGACCGGATGCGCGTGGAACGAGAAGAAGAGCGCAGGCGGCAGATGGAGAAGAATGCGTCGGTGCGGCGACAGCTTGAGGAGTGCGCGGCGCTGGTGGACAAGGCGATCGCAAGTGCGGGAAACGCGGCGGCGTAGTTTTGGGTTCGGGTTTTAGCCAGCTCGCTGGCATTTCGTTGTGATTGACCGGAAATTTAACCTACCTAGTTTTGATTTTCTGTTGCAGCTTGGGCGCGGCGGAAGGGCGCGGGGGCCTGTTACAATGAATTTGGAGGTTGCCTGCGACCTGCGTGACGGTGTGACGGCCTATTTGAACCAACACTGGATCCCTGGGAGCCCGCGTCGTCCTGCCCTTGTGCAGTCCTCGCCGGAAACGGTCGGGAAAGCCTTAAAGCAGGCGCTGGGCACCCCCTTATTTATGTGGGGTTCAGGGTCTAGCACCGCACGATGAAGCGGACGCCTCCTTCTCATTTTCATTTTTGTTTGGAGTGTGTTGCATTTTAGGGAGTGTCCGCGTCTCTACCATGAAAGTCCCCGGATGAAAAGCATCGCAATTCCCTGCTCAAGAAAACCTAATCGCTGATGCGAATCCTGTTTGTAGGCGACATAGTCGGATCACCCGGACGAAAGATCGTGCACGACCACCTGGCTGATATTTTGGCGCAGCGGGAAATCGACCTGTGCATCGCGAATGGCGAGAATGCGGCGTCGGGATTCGGGATCACTCCGCGGCTGGCGGATGAGCTGTTTGCGGACGGCGTTGAAGTGATGACCGGCGGGAATCACATTTGGGACCGGAAGGAAATTCTGGATTATTTAGCGCAGCAGCCGCGGCTGATCAGGCCGGCGAATTTTCCGGACGGGGCGCCGGGAAGCGGATTGTATGTGGGCGAAGCGAAGAATGGAGTGAAGTTCGCGGTGCTAGATTTGCAGGGGCGGACGTTTATGACGCCGATTGATGATCCATTTCGAGTCGCGGAGCGGGAGCTAGCGAAGGTGCCGGCGGACGTGAAGGTGATTGTGGTGGACATGCATGCGGAGGCAACGTCCGAGAAACAGGCGATGGGATGGTTTCTGGATGGGAAGGTATCGGCGGTGCTGGGGACGCACACGCATGTGGCCACAGCGGATGAGCACGTCCTGCCGGGAGGGACGGCGTTTATGTGTGACGTGGGAATGACCGGGCCGCACGATTCGGTGATCGGGATGGACAAGGCCGGGATTATTCAGAGATTTTTGGACGGGATGCCGGCGCGATTTGCGGTGGGCGAGGCGGATGTGCAGTTGCACGCGGTGCAGATTGATGTGGATGAGGAGAGCGGGAAGGCGAGGTCGATTGAGAGGGTGACGTTCAAGGTGTCGGATTGACGGGCCCGCGCCGCGGATGAGTAGCGGGCCGATGCAACACGGGGGTTGATAGGGCGCATCTGGTGCGTGCGGGAGTGGTTTAGTGGTGTTTTAGGGGTGTTTCACGCGTTTTCTGAGGATGGTTGGTTCCCGGCCGGCAATGATTTCCAAGCGAACAATTTATGCGGTGGTTGCGGCGGCGAGCGTGTGCTGCGCGGGCGTTGGCTTGGCTGCGGCGCAGGATCAGTTGCCGGATTTGGAATTGGTGGCGACGGCGCGGATGTTTCCGGACGTAGGCGCGGGGCTGCGGGCAATACATCGCGATGGGCGCGGGCGATATTACGTCCTGACGCGCAACGCACCGGCGGTATTTGTGTACGACGCGAAGGAGAGGAAGCTGGGGCAAATTCCGGCGCGGCCGACGAAAGAAACGGCGCTGATTGCGGGCGCGGATTTCGATCTGGGTTCAAATGGATTTTTGTATGTGGCGGACCAGGGTGCGAATCAGGTGAAGATTTATGACGACGATGGGCGTCTGGCGCAGTCGATTGCGGTGACTGACCCGGAATCGGTGGCGGCGCTGCCGGATGGAAAGGTGGCGGTGGCGGGGCTGCAGAGCAACAAGCTGGTGGAAGTGCTGGACCGCAACGGAGTGCAGGTGAGCGAGTTTGGCGATCGCGAGCCGCTGTCGACACGGCGGGAGCTGAATCATTCGCTGAACGCAGGGAAACTGCTGGCGGATTCGGCGGCGCATTTGTACTTTGCGTTTACGTACGTGCCGGAACCCACGGTGCGGCGCTACGATCTGACTGGGGAGACATCGCTGGAAATTGAGCTGCAGACGATTGAGTTTTATCCGACGGCGACAACGACACGGCGAAGAATTTCAGAGAATGAAGAAGAAGACCGTCACGGAAACATGGTGCTGCGGCCGGTAGTGAATGCGATTGGAGTAGATCCGCAGAGCGGAGATATTTGGATCGCAATGGACGACGAACTTGCGCATTTCGACAAGAACGGCAACCGAATCGGGGCGACGTACCGGACGTACGCGGAGGAAGACGAGCGATTCGTGCCGGTGTCGATTGTGGTGGAACCGAAGCGGCTGGTGATGGCCGCGGATCCGACGGGGGTCTACGAGTTTGAGCGGCCGGACAAAGCGCCGGGAGTGGATTTGACGCCGGCGGCAGCGAGCGCGCCGGCTACGAGTTCGGCGCCGGGATCGTCCAGCAGCTCGGGGCCGCCTGAATCACGGACGACGACTCCGCCGACAATTCCACAGGATTCTCCACAGGGTAAGCCGCACTGAGATTTGCGGCTTTCGAGTTTTCCCCAGGTAAGTGACCATTTGGTGTGACTTAGCAGAGCGGAGGTGTGGATTTCCCTGCGCATTCCGGACGGGTGAGATGTTGTTGACTATCGAGATAATCGCGGAAACGGCGGATAAGGCCGTTTTCAGTGGGGTACGTGGGTTTACGAATTGGGCTAAACGAAGCTTTTGGATTCCGTGAGTGGAAATTGGAGGAAATTCGCGGTGCACATTTTTCGTGCAATGTTAAACGCAAGCAGGGGTCAAGAAGATTCGCACGAGCGAGACAATGAAATGAGCGCGCGTAGCCTGTGGAAAAGTTGTGAATCTTCTGTGAAATCTATACCTGTCCTTCGCTCAGTTTTCTCTTGCTCGTGGGGGAACTTTTAGGCAGAATCCGCCCGCGTTCACCGACCGTGGTTTGGCGCTCCTTCATAAAGGCCTCGGACTTAAAGAAAAGGCTGAGGTTCCAACCGGCAAGAACGCTCGAACATACAGGCCCGTAAAGGAGGGCAGGGTTTTCCACAACATTTCCACCGGTGTGGAAATGTAAGGACCCGTCTTTGCATGAATCAGTGGGACAAAATTTTGCAACGGATGGAGCGGAGGGTAAATCCTCACAGTTTTAACACTTGGTTCCGGCCGACCCGGCTAGAAAAAATTGACGAGAACCGCTTGGTGGTACGAGTACCGACCCGGCTTTTCCGGAAGCGACTGCGCGAGACGTACGGGGAGTTCTTGCAAGCAGTGCTTCAAGAGCTGGGCCTGGGCGAGATGCAGATTGAGTTTATTTGTTCTGAGCCTGAACCACAGCCTTCCACTTCGACCCAGACGCGACTCGATTTTGATGCGGTAACGCCGCAGCTCAACCCACGATATACCTTCGAGAGCTTCATCGTAGGCGCGTCGAACCAGTTTGCTCATGCCGCTGCGCTGGCCGTTGCGGAACAGCCTTCGAAATCCTACAACCCGCTGTTTCTTTATGGCGGGGTGGGCCTGGGCAAGACGCACCTGATGCAGGCTATTGGGCATTCGCTGAAGAAACGCAGCCCTTCCATGCGGCTGACGTATGTGAGTGCGGAGAAATTCACGAATGAAGTAATTGCCGCGTTGCGATTCGACCGCATGGGCAACTTTCGGGATCGTTTCCGAACCATGGATGTGTTGATGGTGGATGACATTCAGTTCATCGCGACACGCGAGCGTACTCAGGAAGAGTTCTTCCACACCTTCAACGCGCTGTATGACCAACAGAAGCAAATTGTGATCTCGTCGGATTGCCCGCCGAAGGAAATTTCGACGATTGAAGAGAGGTTGAGGTCGCGATTCGAGTGGGGATTGATCGCGGACATTCAGCCGCCGGACCTGGAAACGAAGATTGCGATTTTGCAGAAGCGCGCGGAAGCCGAGCACGTACATTTAACAGATGACGTAGCGGAGTACATCGCGCGGTCAATCAAGTCGAACATTCGCGAGCTGGAAGGGGCGCTAATCCGGTTCATTGCGTACACCTCTTTGACGGGCGCCATAGGGAATCTGACCACGGCGCAGCAGGTTTTACAGGGAATTATCGACACCGCAGCAAAGCGGGTAACGATTGAAGAGATCCAAAACCGGGTGAGCGAGCACTTTGGGCTGCGGGCGCAGGATTTGAAAGTGCGGTCGAACGCGAAAGTGATCGCCTTCCCGCGGCAAGTAGCGATGTTTTTGGTGAAGCAGTTGACTTCCGCTTCCCTACCAGAAATTGGAAGACAATTTGGCGATAAGCATCACACCACGGTGCTGCACTCGATCAACAAGATTGAGAACTTGCGGCGCAGCAACAAAGATTTAAACAAGACAATTAACCGGCTACTCGATTCATTCGGATAGATTTAAGTAATTCGCAGGCGCAATGTGGGAGCCCAGCCCTGTGTATCGCCTGTGAACGCGCTGTGAATTCTCAGTGATGCTGAGTTTGATTTAATCGCAAGCGTGGATTTTTCCGGGATGCGAGTTTGATTTCCCACGAGATTCGAATTTCTTCCACTGCTCGCGTGAATGGCTATTTGGTTTGCGGTGCTGGATTTGAAGAGGTTTTCCGAAGTTTGCACAGCTCCGGCGACTACGACGGTATCTTTACCATTTCTAAGTTAGGAAATAAATCTGTAGACTAGGCTGACATATGAGCTCAATTGGCACACAACTGACCAAAGAAACCGCACGGGGAAAAATGGATATGGAATTTAGCGTAAAAAAATTCGACCTGCAAAGGGAGCTCGAACTGACGCAGGGCGTAGTGGAGCGCAAGACGACTATCCCCATTTTGTCGAATTTACTGCTGGAAGCGAGCGGGAGCCGGCTGGCGATCACGGCGACGGATCTGGAACTGAGTATTTCGACTTCGTGCGAAGCGAAGGTGAAAAAAGAGGGCGCGGGGACGATACCGGCGAAGAAATTGTATGACCTGGTGAAGCTACTGCCGGATGGCGAGATCAAATTTAAACTACTCGAAAACCATTGGATACAAATCACTTGCGACCGAAAGACATATAAGTTGGTGGGGATGTCGCGGGATAACTTTCCGGCAATTCCAACATTTCCCAACACGCTGGTGAAGATTCCAGTGGCGACTCTGAATGAGCTGATCGCCAAGACGACTTTCGCGATTTCTCTGGAGGAGTCGCGGTACACGCTGAATGGGGCGCTGCTGGTGCTGAAGCCGGACACCATAACCATGGTGGCGACGGATGGGCATCGGCTGGCGATGGTGGAAGCGAAGCACAAGTTCGATGGATTGAGCAGCGAGATTCGGGTGCTGGTCCCGAAGAAGGCGATGACCGAGTTTGGCCATCTTGGCGGACAGGCGGATGAAGGGACGTCGGCAGAATTTGCGCAGGACGACAGCCACCTATTTTTCCAGATGGGGCACCGGCTGCTCACCTCGAGAAAATTAACCGGGCAGTTCCCCAATTACGAAGCAGTGCTGCCCAAGGATGCGAACAAGACGGTGGTGATTGAAAAGAGCGAGCTGCAGGACGCCCTGCGGCGGGTTTCGCAACTAGCGGACCAGAGATCGCACGCGGTGAAATTTGTGCTGGCCAAGGAAGGCGTGGAAATTTCGGCATCGAGCCCGGAGTATGGCGAGGCGAAGGAAGCGATCGAGAAGGAATATTCGGGCGATCCGCTGTCGATTGGATTCAATGCGGCGTACATTTTGGATTTTCTGAGTGCGTCACCGGATGGACCGATCAGTTTTGAGTTGAAGGATGATCAATCGGCTGGGCAGTTGCGGCCGCTGGCGGACAGCGACAGCAAATATCGGTATGTAGTGATGCCGATGCGGATATGATCCGGACCTAACGGTGTTTCGTTTGAATTTGCGCGAAGTTTGCGCGTGTTCAGCCTGAATTCTGCGTGAATACGACTCAAAAATTTCTTAAAAAAAATGGGTTAAGACGTACCGGACGTAGGCACGGGTGTGGAAAGAGCGCAATACCTCCAGTCCTTCCTTAGAGTTTCTTTAAATTACTGTAAAATAAGAGGATAGAGGCATCCCGAGCGCAATTGCAGCTTGTGTTTTGGGCGGGCGTTCGGGTAAAATTGTATCGTTGTACAGCGCACAGAAACCTTCCGAAATTTAGGCACTAGAAGCGTCTTCGCCGTGACTCTCCGGGCAGCCGGGGTGAGTCAGGATGAAGGCAAAAAGCACCCTTCGAGCCCCAGCTGAAGTGTTAGGGGCCAATGGGCAAAGCCGGTGTCGCAAGTTCACGCCACTCGCTTTCCCGCAGAAAAATTCGAGGAGATGTTTAATCCATGAGTGAAAAACAGGGCACCGCAGCCGCGCCCGGGCACAAGTACGACGCAACGTCCATCAAGGTGCTGGGCGGTCTGGAAGCGGTGCGCAAGCGCCCGGCGATGTACATCGGGTCGACAGGTGAACTGGGATTGCACCACCTGGTGTGGGAAGTGGTGGACAACTCGGTGGACGAAGCGCTGGCGGGATTCTGCGATGAAATCAACGTGATTGTGCACGAGGATAATTCGGTCACGGTGACGGACAACGGACGCGGAATTCCAGTGGACATGCACGCGACGGAGAAAAAGCCGGCGGCGGAAGTGGTGATGACGGTGCTGCACGCGGGCGGGAAATTCGACAGCGACACGTACAAGGTTTCGGGCGGATTGCACGGCGTGGGCGTCTCGGTAGTGAATGCCCTTTCGGACTGGCTGGATCTCGAGATTCTGCGCGACGGGCAGGTGTGGGAGCAGTCGTATGAAAAGGGCATACCCACGTCGAAGCTGAAGGTAACGGGAAAGACGCGCAAAACCGGGACGAAGGTGCTGTTTCATCCCGATCCTTCGATATTCACGACTCAAAATTTCAATTACGAAACGCTGGCGCAGCGGTTGCGCGAGCTGGCCTTCCTCAATAAGGGCCTGAAAATCACGCTGGATGATGAGCGGAGCGACAAGAAAGCCGAATTTCGTTTCACGGGCGGGATCGTCGAATTTGTGAAGCACCTGAACCGCGGCAAAAGCACGCTGCACGATTCGCCGATTTATATCGAAGGGAAGAAAGACACCGTCGAAGTCGAAATTGCGCTGCAGTACAACGACAGCTATGCGGAGACTGTTTTCGCCTTTGCCAACACGATCAATACGGTGGATGGCGGGACGCATATTTCGGGGTTCCGATCGGCGCTGACGCGGACGATTAATTACTACGCGGGATCGCTGGGGATGCTGAAGGATCAGAAGGGCGAGACGACCATCACGGGCGACGACGTGCGCGAAGGGTTGGTGGCGGTGGTATCGGTGAAATTGCCGCAGCCGCAGTTTGAAGGGCAGACCAAGGGCAAGCTGAATAGCGATATTAAGGGCTCGGTCGAGCAGCTGGTGAACGAGCGGCTGGGCGAATATTTCGACAAGCATTCGGCCATCGCGCGAAGGATTATCAGCAAGGCGATTGAAGCGGGACGCGCACGGGAAGCGGCGCGAAAGGCGCGCGAGTTGACGCGGCGCAAGTCGGCGCTGGATTCGAGCGGCTTGCCGGGGAAGCTGGCGGATTGCCAGGAGCGGGATCCGGCGCGCTGCGAGCTTTTCCTGGTGGAAGGCGAATCGGCGGGGGGATCGGCCAAGGGCGGGCGGGACCGGCGGTATCAGGCGATTCTGCCGCTGAAGGGCAAAATCCTAAACGTGGAGAAGGCGCGTTACGACAAGATGCTGGGGCACGAAGAAATTAGAGCGATCATCACCGCGCTGGGAACGGGGATCGGCAAGGACGATTTTGCGTCGGAAAAACTGCGCTATCACAAAGTGATTCTGATGACCGACGCGGATGTGGACGGCAGCCACATCCGGACACTGCTGCTGACATTTTTCTTCCGACACATGCGCGCGCTGATC
>Ga0209420_1001720_pt1 | contig 10132 bp, 10 predicted proteins | sample BlaSpr_A8_OM1_O1_FD_187972 | JGI IMG/M metagenome (GOLD analysis project Ga0209420, IMG submission 187972) | Forest soil microbial communities from Thunder Bay, Ontario, Canada - Black Spruce, Ontario site 2_A8_OM1_O1 (SPAdes) (version 2) | ecosystem: Environmental > Terrestrial > Soil > Boreal...
TTCTTTGGAGACACTCGTATATCGCATATCAACTCCGGTCATATAGAGAACTATCGACTCTTGCGGATGGCCGAAAAATCCAAGCACGCCCGGAATGGTGTAGCTTCCCGAAGTACGATAGATCGCGAAGTTCAAGTCCTGCGCGCAATGCTCGAAAAGGCTGTAACGTGGGGCAACATTTCGAAAAACCCTGGCCGGCAGGTCGAGGACTACCGCGACGACAACAAACGGCAACGGTTCCTGACAACCGAAGAGATACGGCGACTCTTGCAAGCAACAAAGCAGACTGCATCACCAATACTCCGTCCCGCCGTCTATCTTGCGTTGCAGACTGGATGTCGCAAGCGCGAGCTATTGGACCTTCGGTGGCGAGATATCAACTTCGAAGCTGGCAAAATCCTTATTCGCGAAACCAAGAGCGGCGAACCCAGGCACGTTCCGATGAGTCGGCGATCCCGCTGGGTTCTAAACAAATTGGCAGCGAAAAATCCCCTGTCTGAATGGGTATTTGAATCACGTAAGCGGAACGGTGAAAATGCGCCAACGAGTGATGTTAAGCGCGCTTGGAAACACGCCCTGAGGATCGCGCGGATTACCGATTTCAGATTTCATGATCTGAGGCATACATTCGCGAGCCACTTTGCGATGAACCGAGGCGACTTATACGCGTTGGCGGAAATTCTCGGTCACAGTAATCCGAAAATCACCTTAGACCGTTACGCTCATCTATCTCCAGAATTCGTCCACGCACAGGGCGGCGTGATCGATGCGATGTATTCGAGTGCCTCGACCAATGGACACCAAATGGACAGTGGAAGGAAAACGGGAATAAAGGAACACCGCTAAGTCGTTGAAAGTATGGTGGAGCCGGCGGGGTTCGAACCCGCGACCTCCTCGATGCCATCGAGGCGCGCTCCCAACTGCGCTACGGCCCCACGAAATGCACATGCTGGTATAGCGTTTATAGCACCTTGCGAATGCGAGCGTCAAACAACTCCCATACAATGGATGCATATCAGAACGCGTTCCCGGAGCATCAGAAAACCAGCCAGGCCCTATGAGCAGAAAGATTACGCGCCGCGATATGACGAAATTGCTGGCCACCGCCGGAACCGGCACGCTCGCGTTGGGACTTTACACCTGGCGCGTGGAACCTCATTGGCTGGAGTTCACTTTTCCCACATTACCCATCTCCGGCTTGGGCACCGGGCTCGAAGGCCGCACTCTCGCGCAGATTAGCGACATCCACGTGGGACCCCGTGTTGACGACGACTACATCATCCATTCCTTCCAAAGAGTTCAGGAGCTAGCGCCGGATTTCGTAGCGTTCACCGGTGACTTCATCACCTATAGAGGTACGCAGCAGTTCGAGCAGTTGCGCCGCGTTCTGGAGCACGTCCCGCATGGCCGACTAGGAACCGTAGGGATACTTGGCAACCACGATTATGGTTTTCACTGGCGCATGCTTGAGGTCGCTGACCGCGTTACCGCCATTGCGCGCGAGGCAGGCATCGCGGTGCTTCGCAACCAAGCGGTCACGATTGCCGGATTACAATTCGTGGGGCTCGAAGACTTGTGGAGTCCGCACTTCCACCCCGCTGATCTGTTGGCAGAGAAAAGCCGGGACGCCTCCACAGTTGTACTCTGCCATAACCCTGACGCAGCAGATCGCCAGGTCTGGGCTGGTTATCCGGGATGGATTCTTGCCGGTCACACGCATGGCGGCCAGTGCAAGCCGCCGTTTCTGCCGCCGCCGCTGGTTCCGGTCGTAAACAAGCGCTATATTTCGGGCAAGATTGAACTGTCTGGAAACCGCCATATGTACATCAGCCGAGGCGTGGGCCACTTGCTTCGCGTTCGTTTCAACGCGCGTCCGGAGGTAGCGGTATTTCAACTTCAGCGCGCGGCATAGCCAGTCGCACTGCAAACCACGATTCGATTGGTGGCCGTCAGCTGGCGGCCATAACTCTCAGGAATGATGGAACCAGGTATACCCCACGGTAAAAGTAAAAGTGCCGTTGTATCCCGGATTATGCGGACCCAAACTCGCGCTCGACAGATGGCCAAACTCAATTTCAAAAAGTAGCGCACGCTTCTCTTTCACGAACACGTTCGCTCCAAACGCAGCTCCCGGCGTGAAGTTCACCTGAGAGGTATCTCCCGGCGGAATATTATCTCTGCTGAAAACGATGCCCCCCTCCGGAGCGAAGTAGGGAACGACTTTCTTCCAGCTCGTAAAATTCCATTTCCAAATGAGGGGCTTGATGCTGCCCCCATACACGGCGCTTTCCGGCGGGAAGACTACGTAGATCGGCATTACGTCAACATCCCACTCGAAATTGCCGCGAAAGATTCCGGATAGATGATCGGAGGTAAATACCCGGCCGGCGCGACCGCCCGCATAAAAAAACTGAGTGGTATCAGACTTACCCAGGCCCATGCCGCCTCCGCCGAAAAGCGCCAATTCCCAGGTACCTTTTTGAATGGGATTCGCAGCCGAATCTTGGGCCGCGATAGCCGATCCTGAGGTCAGAAGCAGAATCAATACGCCGAAAATCTTCATGCACTCCCCCAATTTCATACGTTCCGGAATCCTTCGAACCCCACAGTGCGGCGGATTTCTGGTATCAAGATATTAAATCCCGTCGAGCCTAAAACCTCTTGCCTTTGCGGTCAAGGTGCCAGCGTACAGACGCGCACGAATTCAGAAAGGTCGAGGATTTTCCGCCTCGTAAGTCTAAAATAAGCGCCCTATGCCCAAAATTACTTTTTTAGGCGCAGCGGGAACTGTTACAGGATCGAAATATCTGATCGAAGCCGGCGGCAAACGCCTCCTTGTTGATTGCGGCCTGTTCCAAGGCCCCCAGGAACTGCAGCAACGCAACTGGAATAATCTCCCAATCGATCCGGCCAGCATCGATTGGGTTCTGTTGACGCACGCGCATATCGACCACACTGGGTATATACCACGGCTGGTGCAAAACGGTTTCCGCGGCCCCATTTATTCGAATGCGGCCACACGCGAATTGTGCGAATTACTTCTGCTGGATTCGGCACACCTGCAGGAAGAGGACGCGCAGTATGCAGCCAAGAAAAACTACAGTTCGCATCATCCTCCGCTTCCGCTTTACACCGTGGCCCAAGCGCAAACTTCCCTGGCTCGGTTTCGGGAGATTCCGCGAGCCGATGTTTTTTCGATCAGTCCGGAGTTTTCCGTGCGCCCACACGACGCCGGACACATTCTGGGCTCCTCATGGCTGGAGCTGACTATCACCGAAAGCGGCAAGCAGACCGTGGTCGTTTTCTCCGGCGATGTGGGCCGGTATGAGCAGCCCATCTTGAAGGACCCTGAATCGCCGACGCACGCCGATTTTCTACTGTGCGAGTCCACCTATGGCGACCGCGACCATCCAACCGGCTCGGTGCCCGACGAACTGGCCGACGTAATCAACCGAGTCGTAAAACGCGGCGGCGCAGTAGTGGTCCCGGCCTTCGCTGTGGGTCGCACGCAAACCTTGATGTATTACCTGCGCGAACTGTCAGAAGAACAGCGCATTCCGCGCCTTCCGGTGTATGTGGATAGTCCGATGGCGATTAACGTGACGGACATTTACGTGCACCACCAGGAAGACCACGACGCCGATTTCGTTCAGCAAGAGCAGCAAGGCAATCTCGATCCGCTAAACATGAAAGAAGTGCACATGACGCGCTCGGTGGAAGACTCCAAGAAAATTAACGAGGTGCTGGGGCCCTGCATCATCATTTCCGCCAGCGGCATGGCTACCGGCGGACGCGTCTTGCATCATCTGGCGCGCCGCTTACCCGATTCGCGCAGTGCTGTTTTGCTCGTAGGGTATGAAGCGGAAGGCACGGGAGGCCGCGCGCTGGCAGATGGAGCGCAATATCTCCGCATACATGGCCAAGAAGTGCCGGTGCGCGCTGAAATTGTGAAAATCGATCAGTTATCCGCGCACGCCGGGCGCAGCGAGCTCTTACGCTGGCTTTCTGGTATCACCGTGCCGCCGCGCCAAACTTTTTTGGTACACGGCGAGCCCAGCGCGCTCGATTCGTTTCACGGCGCCATTATCAACCAGTTTCATTGGCCGGTGACAGTTCCGCAGTATCTGCAGTCAATCGATTTGGGAACGCAATGAGCGGTCAAGCGGTCCGCGGCGATGCCGGATTTTGTGTGAATGCGGGAATTTCGTTCAGATTAAATCCAAGCACAAACACTGGATGCGGCGCGCCACGGCCCCATCGCGTAAGTTCCCACTTCGCGCGCAGGAACTTTACTTCGGGTTTCATCGTCAGATCGAGAATCTGGCGAGTTTCTCCGCGATAAAAACGTTGTGGCATTTTCAGCAAAGGTAATTTTCCAAAATCCTGCCCGTCGGGCGATCCCCACACCGAAACATCCACCGATTCCTGCTCGATTTGCTCGGTGATGAACATGGTGCACATAAAGACTCGCGTCTGGCTGGCCGCGAGCTCGAAGGCGTGGCCTTCCCCGTTGGCCGTCAGCCGTGTGCCGGGCGGAATCAGATCGAGTCTCATGTTCATTGGCCTCTGTACCGGAAAATCTCGCGGATTCTAGCACAGCCGCTTGCCTTTTTACTTTTGTCGCGCGCTGGAACTAACTTTTAACTTGGCGAGCCTTTCGGCGGCGGCTTGAAATGTCTTTTCCGTCTTGCAAAATGTGAAACGCAAATGCGTTCGACCGTGCGCGGGATCCTGGTAGAAACTCGAACCAGGTACGGCGGCCACGCCAATTTCCTTTACCAAGTATTTCGCAAAAGCAACATCGTCCGGGAATTCAAAGGCCGAAATATCCGTCATGATGTAATACGCGCCACGCGGCTTGAAACACCGAAATCCTGCATCGGTGAGAATTCCTAGCAAGCGGTCGCGCCGCGCCATATATTCGCGGGCCAGCGTGTCGTAATACTCCTGCGGAAAATGCAGAGCCGTGGCGCCCGCTTCTTGCAGCGGCGCAGCGGCTCCCACCGTAAGAAAGTCATGCACCTTGCGTATCCGCGAGGTCGCCTCGGGAGGCGCAATTGCCCAGCCTACTCTCCACCCGGTGACGCTATAAGTTTTAGAGAGCGCGTTGATGGTGATGGTGCGCTCGCGCATGCCAGCGAGCGTGGCCATGGAAATGTGCCGCGCGCCGTCATACAACATATACTCGTAAATTTCGTCTGTGATGGCAAACGCGTTCCAACGCACGCAGAGGTCTCGAATTTGCTCCAGCTCGGCGCGTTCGAAAACCTTTCCTGTGGGATTGTTCGGTGTATTTAAGATGATGGCCTTCGTACGTGGGCCGAAAGCGGCGGCCAGTTCCTGCGGATCGAACTTCCAATCCGGCTCGCGCAGTTTCACAAAACGCGGTTGCGCTCCGGAAAGAATCGCGTCCGGCCCATAATTCTCATAGAACGGCTCGAACACAACCACTTCGTCGCCCGGATTCACGATGGCCATCATCGATGACATCATCGCTTCCGTAGAGCCGCAGCAAACCGTGATTTCGCGCTCGGGATCAATTTCCAGGCCCTGCCTGCGCGCGAATTTCTCAGCGATTGCCTCGCGCAACGATTTCGCGCCCCAGGTGATGGCGTACTGATTGATGTCGGCGGCAATCGCTTCCTGCGCCGCATGTTTTATTTCCAGGGGAGCGGGAAAATCCGGAAAACCTTGCGACAAATTCACAGCTTTATACTGGATGGCCAACCGCGTCATTTCGCGGATCACGGACTCGGTGAACTGCGCGGTCTTCGAGGAAAGTTCAGGGCTGATGCTTGCGGTTCGCGGCGAGTTTGACGGGATCATCTTTCTGGCCACCATACAGCTTGCGATAAATGTCCGCGTTGCGCGTAACTATTTCTACATACTCGCGCGTCTCGGTGAACGGGATCGAGTCCACAAACTCAGCCAGGTCCCGATACGATTGCCCTGCGGTCCACAGAGCTACGCGGTCTTCGCCAGCATTGTACGCGGCTAGCGCCGATTCGACACTGCCGAAATCGTTTTTCAAACCGGCCACGTAGATGGTGCCCAGCCGCACGTTGTAATCCGGGTCTGTGAGCAGTGAATGAGAGTATCGGACCTTGGCCTTCTTGGCCATTTGCCGCGCAGTCTTGGGCAAAAGCTGCATCAATCCAAATGCATTCGCGCCGGAATGCGCGTCAGGTTCGAAAGCTGATTCCTGACGGATCAAGCCGGCGGTCAACATCGGATCGATTCCCGCGTGCGCCGACCATTGCCGTATCGAAGTACCAAAGGGAAGCGGGTAAGCGGCCAGCCAAACGTCGTGGGGCACCTGATCGAATGGACGTGAATCCAGTTGCGGATAAATTTGCCGCACGGTGACGATAGCGGCTCCCACGTGCCCGGCAGCCACCGCTGCTTGCGCAGCTTCCAGCAATAGACGCGGCTCGCCTGTGGACGCATAGGCAGCGCGAAGTTCAAGTTCTGCAGATGCGTCAAATGCGATCGCGCGCAACGCGTCCGCGCGCGCCTGCCTTTCTGCTGCTGCCGGCGGAATCGCGCCGAGCGGCTGCGCGGGTAGAACCGGCGGGACTTTTTCCAGCACTTCCGCATTGACGACGGGCTCGGCGCCCAGTGAACGCGCGCGCACCATGGCCAGACCCTCGAAATAATTCTGCGGATAGCGTTCCTGCAATTTGCCGTAGTATCCGCGCGCCAGTGACGGATTGCCAGCTTCCTCGGCCAGTCGGCCTAGCCAATACAAGGCATCGGGTGTGAACTGAGAACCTGGGAAACGGCGAAGATGCTCTGTCAGCAGATCGCTCGCGTCCGGCTGGCGTTTTAGCACCGCAACCCATGCTACTCGCCACTGCGAAGGCTTAGCGTCCGCCATCATCGGGAAATTATCGGCGAGCCGTTTGTAATAGCCGGCTGCGCGATCGCGATCCATCTGCACCCAATAATAATTTCCAGCTAAATACAGAGCGGCCTCGGTCCATTCGCTGGCGGGCGCACGCGATGCCGCCGATTCAACCGCGGTGGCCATTTCCGTGTCACGATGTTGCGAGCGATACCATTGCGCCAACGCAAGATATCTTTCCGCGTCTACGTCCGCATCGGCAATCTTCAGATTTATTATCGCGGTGGGAGCGCTTCCCAGCTGCAGTTCGCATTCCAATACGCGCACTGCAGCGCGCTCGCTCTCGGCGCCGGACAGCTGCGACACCATATGCGAATACTCGTTGCGCGCATCGCCCCAAAGTTTTGCGCCGAAAAGTATTCCGGCGTGCGTGAGCTGCTGATCGAGCGGAATCGGCGGGATCTGATCGCTAGCCTTGCCGCTGCGCAGAAAATTTAATTTTTCCCCGGCCTCCCGAGCTTGCGTGCTGGTGGGATATTGCAAATAGATTGCTTGATAATCCTTGGCGGCTTCCATTAGCTGGGCGGATTGCTCGTGAGCTTCGCCGCGCAGAAAAAGCAGGGCCGGGCGTTGCGAAGTGAGCGCATACGCATCGAGTGCTGCCAGAGCGTCGCTGGGCTGGTTCAAAGCCAGCGTGGCCGTGCCGATGGCTTGCAGAGCCGGTTCGGTCATCACCGAGTCTGGATATTTCTCGCGAAATTCTTTCAGCTGCGCTAACGCATCCGCGTCGTGATTCAGCGCGATATTTGTTTCCGCGCTCCAATAGAGTGTGTAATCACTCAGCAGCGGATCGTTTTTTGCGCGCGCCAGCCATTTGGCGGCGTCCTGATAATGCGCCTTGCTGTAATCGTAGTAGCCCAGCGCTAAGGCAGCGCGGGACGCGAGCGCTCCGGAAGATTTCTGCATGGCGAAGGCGCTGAGCCGCGCATAAGCCACCGTTGGGTTTTTCTGTTTCAGAGAGCGCGTTAATTGTTCGAGCTGTTTTTCGCCGGACGCGGGCGCTTTTTTCGCCGCCGCGGCCGCTGTCTTAGCTTTCGTAGTGTCCGTAGAGGTTGCTGCAAACGAAGGAAGAGAAAAAATCAGGCAGGCTGCCGCCACACCTATAAAACGGACGGCGAATTTCATCCCAGCCTTCCTAGTGCCGCAGAACGGGCGAGGGATAAGGATATTCTCCGAGGGTCTTGCTGTCACCCTCACCGAGGATTTCCACCATCCAGTGATGGAAGTAATCCACTGGGTGGTCCTGAATCGCGCGGAAGCGGCGGTCGTATTCTTTGCGGGCTTTATCGATTTCTCCACGCAATCTGTGACAGATGTCTTTGTGTTCGCGGCCCAGTTTAACCTCTTTCGGCCGCAATAATTTGATGTCTTGCATGGAAACTTTGGCTGCACGATTCGCGCGGCGGTGCAGCTCTTTCATGTCCGACGGTAAGCTTGCAACGTCGAATGCCACTACCTCTGGCTCCGTGGCCACCGCTTCCAGCGGAATCTCGGCGGTTATGGACGCGGCTACGGGCTCTTCGAGCGGCACGTCTTCTGGAACCATCGTGCCGGCCGGCATTTCGGCAGGTTCTTCGGCCCATTCGGACTCGTATTCGGGTTCTGCTTCTGCAACAGTCGCAGGCGTAGCAGCTTCTTCTTCCTCTTTCGCGGGAGCTGGTGCGGAAGTTTCCTCTTCCTCTTCGGCCTCTGCGGTCGCAGCGGCAACCGCGCCGGCTCGTGCGCCAGATCCAGCTTCCTCGCGAGGATTTAGCGCCACCGCAACGAAGTTCGAAAGGACGGAGAGGCCGGCAGCCAGGGACGCCGCGGACGTCTGCGCGCGAAGAAGCGCGGGCAGAGCGTTGCTTGGCCGGCTTGAGGAGCAAGCCGCAACCAGGTCGGCGTACGCCTGCTGTAGTTCATCCGCAGTGCGCTGCAGAGGCGCCAGATTATCGCGCAAAGCGCGCGAAACCGCCTCTTCCAGAGCATGCTCCAGCGAATTTTTCCGAGCTGTCAAATGGTTCTACCTATTTGAATTATGGAAACGGTAGAACAGAGTGTCAACTGACATTCCTCCCACGCGTTCCTGAAGCAAAAAACGACTCTGGGAGCCAAGCCGTCGGCTAAAGGGTCACAGCGGAGTCCAGCAAGGACCATACGTTCTGAAGCCTTACGCTACAGGAAGGCCAGGCCGACGGCTGTGGTAGGATGCCGCCAGCTCGCGCACAATCATGAATCCCACGCTAGCCTTCTGCTAAAAGTTTTCCGCGGAAATCCACTTTCGTTTTCCTGGCCGGAGTCTTCTTCACCTTCAGCACCGTCGGAATTGCGAGTGACCTGGCAGAAATGGGGCGCCAGCCTGCTCTTCTCTATGTTTTAATGGTCCTGATATCCGGCGTTTTCACTACCATCTACGCTGCCGCCGGCCTCGTTTTTCGAAAGAAAATGTGGAAGGCTTTCTTCCCAATTTTTGCTGTCCACATGCTGCTGATAAATCTGCTGCATCACTGGTTGCCTTCCTTTCCACCTAATACTCGTTCCATCCATCGAAACGAAAATCGGCGAAGTTGAATTCTATGGCCACTCGGTACCCAGCGGTGAAGTGGGCGGCGACCTGATGGCAGGCCATCCCGCGATCCTGCATTACCGCGCCGCTACGAAAGAAATCTCCGAACTTTCGTGCCTCAACATGCCGCTGGGAATGTTTGACCAGCAAAACTTCGACACCGCGTCAGTGCATTGCGCTCCCGACGACTTGTTTCTCATTCTCACGGACGGTTTGCTCGAAGTTACCAACGCAAAGGGCGAGGAGTTTACTCATACTGGAAAATAAGGCCAGTCATGCTCGCGCACGTGGCAGCGCCGCTCGGCGCCATCTTCAGGTTCATCGTGGATGCGGTCCACCACCACGGCGACGCCACCGATGACCAATCAATGTTGCTGGTGCGCTGTCAGCGCACCGCCTAACCTGCGGACAGCAAACACTCTTCTTTCCTACGAAAAACGTCGTTATGCGCCACGAATACGGCTCGGATTTGGCTGCGTCACCAGTGGGTGGTAAACTGTAAGTCCCAAGGGGGCGACACGGTTTCGACGGAAGCTGTCGCGGCCCGAAGGCATGCCGGGGCTCACTCGCCCGTAACAGAGTGAAACAACACAACTGGCAACTCACAGTTGGCACTCGCAGCCTAACTTAAATTAGGCTACGCGCTTCCTCAGGCGTCACCTACGCGTTTGAGATGAGGCGTC
>Ga0209420_1001721_pt1 | contig 10128 bp, 11 predicted proteins | sample BlaSpr_A8_OM1_O1_FD_187972 | JGI IMG/M metagenome (GOLD analysis project Ga0209420, IMG submission 187972) | Forest soil microbial communities from Thunder Bay, Ontario, Canada - Black Spruce, Ontario site 2_A8_OM1_O1 (SPAdes) (version 2) | ecosystem: Environmental > Terrestrial > Soil > Boreal...
TCAAAAAATGACCTCCCTCGCATCTTCGAAAAGTTCTATCGCGGAACAATGGCGCCCGCGGCTTCGAACGGCGGCAGCCGCTCCGGCGCCGTATCGGCCACGGCCACCAGGCGCGCTGCAGGAGAACGCCGTACCGCCTCCGCGTGCACCTGGCCGATCTCGCCCAGGCCGACCAGCCCGACGGCACCCGGATCCATCGCGTGCTCCAATCCCATGCCGTCCTTAGGCGACGGCTACCGCCACGGCCTCGATCTCGACCAGCTGGTCGAGATAGCCGAGCACGGTCACGCCGACGAGCGTGCTTGGCGCGTCGTGGTCGCCGAAGGCGGCCTCGACGACCTCCCAGGCGGCGACGAGGTCGGCCCGTTCGGCCGAGGCTACGAAGACGGTCGTCTTGAGCACGTCGGCCAGGGTGGCACCGGCCTCGGCCAGGGCGACACCGAGGTTGGCCACCGCCAGGCTGGCCTGCGCGCGGACATCACCGGCCCCCACGACGTCACCCTTGTCGTCCAGCGGGCACGCCCCCGCGGTGAAAACCAGCGAGCCGCGCGGGGCGACAGACGCGTACGCGTAAGGGACGGACTTGTACAGGCTGTCAGAACGAACCAGTTTCACGGTCATGGTCGGAGCCTTTCGGTGCTAGATCCGGTCGTTCCCGGCTGCGGCCTCACGTCCAGTGCGTGCCGTTGCTGAAGTCCGCCTTGAATGTGCTGGCGATGGCGGACAGGACGGCAGAATTCGAGGTGATCAGCCCGAGCTCGCGGTTGTGGTTGAGGGACGTGCTGGAGAAGTTCTCCGAGCCGATGAATATCTTGGCATGCTTGGTGCCGTAGTCGGCCTCGATGACTTTGCCATGGATGTAGAAGCCGGTGGAGGACTTGTAGTAGCTGATGTGGACCCCGGCCCGGGCCAGCTTGGCGAACGCGCTGTCGTACTCGCCGTCCTCGTTCTCCCCGCAGACCTGCACGTCAACGCCGCGCTTGGCCGCCTTGATGAGCGCGTTCTCCACTGTGGTGTCGCCCATCTCCTCGCTGTAGATGTGCAGGCTGCTGGTGGCCCCGTTGATCAGCCCGAGCAGCTTGTCCTGCGAGTCGGTGGGCGACCAGACCAGGTCGGCCCCGTCGCCGGGGGTGATGGCGTGATGCGCGAAGTCGGCGTTGAACACCGCGGTGATCGCCGCAACATCTGCGTGGTTGGTGTCGATGACCAGGAAGTCACGCGATGTCGAGTAGTACTCGCTGGTCAGGTTCGCGGTCATGATGACGGCCTGCGACCCGTCGATGATCAGGGTCTTCTGGTGGGTGTAGGTGAACCGGGATGACGACCAGACGACCTTGATGCCGTTGTCCCGGAAGTAGGAGTACGCGCTGGAGTTGACGCTCTTTTCCTTCTCGTCCAGGATCACCTCGACATGCACGCCGCGCTTGGCCGCATTCGCCAGGTCGTGCTCGGCGGTGGTGTCGGCGAACTCGTACATGGTCACGTCGACGCTGTGCCGGGCGCCGCTGATGAGGCTGTAGACGGGGGAGAACCCGGCACCGGGCTCGATGACCAGCGGGCCGGATCGCGTGATCCCGGCGCCGGCCGTGACCCCGGAGGCCGAGCCGCCCTCGGCGCCCTGGGCGGCGGCGGCCGGCGGGTCTATCTTGCAGCCCGCCACGACGAGCATCACGGCAGCGACGCACACCGCGGCGGAAGCGGCAGCTCGGGCGTTGCGGCGGAACATGGGAGGCATCCTCCTAGGGGGACTACGCCAGCCGTTCGTCTCCCTTCCCTACCCCGAGCGCGGGAGCTAAGCAATCACGACACGCCCTGGTGTCCGGCCAGGTTGGAGGCTAGGAGCCGGCCAGCCACGCGAGCAAGCGGCCCTGCGACCAGCAGCGGCCAATGGCCTCGGCGCGCATCCCCGACCGGTCGAACACCGCCAGGCCGATGATGCTGTGGCCAGAGGCGCGCCGATCGCCAAGTGTCGGTACCGCCGGCGCGACTCCAACGCCCTCCGCCGACACCCACGTCACCGCCCGGCCGGCCGCCGCTTCGTCGAGGCGGTGCAGGAAGCGCAGGCGGCTCTCGAGCGGGAGGTGCGACAGCGCCCACGTCGTGATGACGACAGGCAGGGCCTCTGCGGGCACACGGGCGAAGGCGTCGGGCAGCACATGCACGGCGTCACCGGGCAGCAGCAGCGGAGGAGCCGTCGCCGCCAGCGCCATCTCCGCTTCGAGCCTCGCGGCCCGCTCCGGCTGATCCGGCCACAGGCAGGCGCGCAGCCAGCGGGCGTCATCCGCGTCGGTCACGTCGACCGGATCGAGGTCGACGCCGACCCGGGCGGCGACCTCGGGCATCGCCCGCATCGGGACGGGACGGCCTCCCACGATCGAACACGACTGCTGCACGGGAGATGACAGATCGCCCAGCGACTGCCCGTTGCTGTACGTGATGCCAACGCGGTCGACGTTGAGATTGAGCCCGGCCGAACAACCTACGTCGATCAGCCCGACCGCGTTCGCGCCTACCCGGCGCGCCGCTTCGGCAATGGCGGGATACAGCACGGCGCAGTGTCCGGTCTCGTTGCTCCGAATCGGCCGGCGCACGGCGATAGCCACCACCGAGTCGGTCATTCGCAGCAGCGTGTCGATCGCCACGCCAGCGGCAGCCTCGCCGTCCGCAGCGGCATAGGCCGCGGCCAGCGCGGGGGCGCGTCCGGCGAGGGCGAGATCGTGCAGCGCCGCGAGGATCACCCTGGGGTGCCGCTTGCGGGCCGGCGCCGCCTCGATGGCGCGCAGCGCCTCGCCGGACTCACTCAGGGCGACGGCGACGTGCTCGTACAGCGGCGATGCCCCGGCGGCGTCGACCTCACCGAAGTGCCGGTACGCCTGAGCGAGCGTGCGAGCCCTACCCACGGGTCCGGCGCTTCCTGCGGTCGGCCCTGGCATCCCGACGATTCTAGCCATGGGAAAGGTAACGTCCTACCCGGCAAGGTCGCACCTTGAGCCGGACTTTGCCATGCTGGAATCCGTGCCGGTGAACGAGCGCGGACGTGCGGCAGGTGACCGCACGACCGGTCGCGTTGCTGGTGTCGGCCGCGGCGGTCATGGCCGCAGCCGCGGCGTGCTCCGCCCCTGGGGCTCAGGGGACGGCTGCGCGGTCGGCACCCGCATCCGCATCGTCCGGGTCGCCGGCCGTGTCGGCGGTCGCGGTGCCAGCGGGGAGTTCTGCGACGCTGCTGGCCGGTCCGGCGGGGGAGGGCGGCGGGGCGCTGTCCGCGCCGCACACGCTGATCGTCCCGGCGGGCTGGACGGCCCGGGTGTGGGCGCGGGTGCCGGGCGCGCGGATGGAGACGTGGACGCCCTGAGGGGACCCGCTGGTGAGCGATCCGGGCGGCGGCAAGATCATGGAGCTGCGGCCGGCCACGTCGGGTACCGCGGCCGTGGCGACCCTGCTGGCCGCTCTGACCTACCCGCAGGGCATGGCGGCCCACGGGATCACCAGGAATAAAACCGTACAGCATATATTCATTAAAACGTTCGAATAGACCGCGATTCACGGTTGCACGGCGCATCGGCCGACGGGCCGACTTCGAGCTACAGCTTGGGGTGTATGCAGAACCGGGGGAGTCCGCCGCCGTCGTGTAGCCAGGGGACGAGTGTCCTGTCTCGGTTGAGACGGCGGATGGGCGCCGCCCGCCTTCGACCCCGCGCATTACAAGGAGCGCAAAACCGTCTAGCGCTGCGCTGCGGCACGTCCCGCTTAGCCGATGCTCTGGATCAGCTGGATGAGCTCGTCGCGGGTGTAGCCGTGCTGGCGGGCGTAGCCGACGAGCTCGCGGGCCCGGGCCAGGACGGCACCCCGGTGAGCGGATCCGGCCACGGTGACGCCCCGGCCCCGGCGGAACTCCAGCAAGCCCTCATCACGCAGCATGCGCAGGGCACGCAGCACGGTGTTGGCATTGACGTGCAGCACCGCCGCCAGGTCCCGGGCCGGCGGCAGCCGCTCGCCAGGGCCGATCTCCCCGTCCGCGATCGCCCGGCGGATGCTGGCGCAAACCTGGTCATACAGCGGCAAGGCAGCACCGCGGTCCAGGTTGACCTCAAGCATAATGCTAGTGATAATAGCACCATGCAGCTCAGGCAGGGAACAACGGCCCAGGTCGCCGGTCACCAGCTGCCCGGCACGACGGCGATGCCGCCCGGCCAGGACATGGCCGCCGAGCAGGCACTGATCGCCGAGGCCCGCGCCCGCACACGGCGCCGGCGGCAGAAGATCACCCTGGCACTGACAGCAGCCGCGGCAGTCCTGTCAGCAGCCGGGGTGCTCATCACGCTGACCGTTCCCGGCCCGCCGCACCACGCCGGTGCCGTCGCACCCGCCGGGCCGGTGATACGGACGGGCACCGTCACCGGGCATCTCTCCGCGTGCATCGGCCCGGCCATACCCCCAGGCCACCCGCTGCCCGTCACCCCAGGCACGGTCATGGTGGTCCGCGGAACGGCCCGCAACGCGCGGCAGCCCGGCGGACATCAGCGTGCACTGGTTGAAGTCGCATCAGTACATGGTCCCGGTCAGGTTGCTGCCCAGGTCATCGACGTACCAGGTTATGATCGCATCATCCTGCCCAGCGGGCCGGTCGTCGCCCGGGCCTACATCAGCAACAACTACCACCAGCTATTCCGTTTTTCCTTGCTGCCAGGCACGTACGTGCTCATCGGACGCTACGGCCAGGCCCCCTATGCCCCCGGCACGTACGGGCCGTACACCCAGGTTTCCGTCATCGCGGGCAAAACCATCAACGCCGACCTCCCCGACGACTGCTCCTAGCGCGCACACGCCGCCACTGATCTACGGGACGGCCTAGTGCGCCCGCCGCGATAGTGGATGTTTTACTTTACATAATGTGCATTATCGGCGCACTAGGTTAGCCGACCAAACACGGCTGCACCCGCCCTGTCCCGTGACAGCCATTGTGTTGTCGGCCCTGTGCGACTCCCTCCGATATCACGCGGCCGGGCGCAGCCAGAGCACGCCGCCGCAACGGGCTGTCTCATGGCCGGCCGCGGCGGCGGCGAGTGCCGCCCCTAGCCGGGACACATACGCTTTCGTCCGCGGGAACGTGAGGTCGGACGTGTAGATGAGGCCAGGAACCTCGGTTCCGGCCGCCTCGCGTGCCCGTCGGAGGCTCTCGAAGTCAGGGACATTGTTCGTCACGAGGACCCGGCCCTCGGCCAGTGCCGCCTGGAAGATCTCCAGGTCCGACAGGGCGCGCAGGACAGGATCCGCAACGACCGCACGGCAGTCGATGCCGCGGGCAGCGAGATCGGTCGCGATCGCGGGCGAGAACATCTCGTCGAGGAGCAACGCGTCGGGCACGTTACCGGGTACCCCGCTCACAGTCCCAGCAGTCCCTGCTGCCGTTCCCATGCCGCCTGTGCCTGTGCAGCCCCGGCGCGTGCCCTGTCCAGGAAGTCGTCGACCTCCTCCGGATAGTCGCTCCAGTAAGCCAGGGCTGCGCGTATGAACGGTACGGGCGTCCCTGACGTCTCGGCGGCGACCTCGAGAACCTCGTCACCCGCCAGTGCAGGCTCGGCTTCGCGGACCGACCGGATGGCGCCGATGACCTCCCACACGTCAGGACCGCCGACCAGCCTGGCCCTGCGCCCGGCCGGGCCATCCTTGAACGTGATGAGCGGGTGCTCACGGATCCGGAGCGCCTCATCGACGAGCCTACTGGTGGCGCTGGACAGGGTCAGATCCCGGTGCGCCGCAACGAACGCGGAGAGTCGCTCGAACACGCGCGGTTCGAACCGGACCGACGACGGGCCAGGATTAGCTACCATGTACGACAATGTAGGTGAGTGTAAGCGGCCGTGCAAGCGACTTGCATTGCTACCCCGGGACCGGCCTGGAGCCAGGCTCCGTAGTCTCCCGGGGCGGGTTGGCCGCGCGGGGAGACAAAGAGCACGTCGGGTGCCACTCCCCGGCCCACGAGACAACATTGGCACGCGCCGGGCGGACCTCGGCGATCAGCCGGAAGAAGAGCAGGAACGCCACAGCGGTGCAGATCACTGCGAGGCCGGCGACCGCGGCGAGGACCTTCGCCGACGGTAGTACGCTCGTCCAGGTCAGCGCTGCCAGCGGTGCATAGACGACGGCAGCGAATGCCAGGCATGCAGCGGTCGTGCCAACGGGCGGGAGCCCGCTCAGCTTCCGGCTGGCGATCAGCGGCCCGATGGGGTAGCACACGGCAACGAGCAGCACCTCCGTGATCGGCCAGCCAGCACTCCGCCGGCACTGGGCCCCGGCCAGCAGCGCGACCCCCGCCAGCAGCCCGGTCCACCGGGTGACCGTCAGCCTGTCGCTGCCGCCCGTCAGCCACGCGAGCACCGCCACGATGACCGGCACCGAAGCAATCAGCAGGCCGCTCAGGGAGCTTGGCTAGCCGACCGCGACCGCCACAGCGCCAGGAAGACGAAGATGCCCCAGATCAGGAACCAGGGGTCCCAGAGGTATGCGTGCCATTTCAGGGCCAGGCGGTCTGCATGGGCGGCCACCTTGATCACGCCGGCCTGGACCAGCAGCCCGCTCGCGGTCGGGACTAGGCCGTAGCCGGTCAGGATCGCCGCCTCGATCCAGGTCAGCACACGAGCCAGCCTCCGCAGGCCACCGTTCGCGGTTCGCGGCCAGACCCCTATCGCGAGCAACGGCAGGAGTGCGGCGACGGCCTTGACTGCGGCCGCTCCCCACACCGCGAGCAGCGCCGCCAGGTGCCCGGCCTGCCCCGGCTGGCTCAGCGAGATGCCTACCGTATTGAGCAGCCACCTGCCGCCGGCGCCCCAGTAGGCGCTGATCGCGGCATAAGCCAGCCCGGCCACGAGTCCGGCCAGCGCGGGCAGCATCCCCCGCCTGCTCGTTGCGCTATGGGGGATATCGGCCCCCGCCGCATGCGTGAACCCGGCGTCTGCCATGGCTTGCTCCTTCCGTCATAGGCGTCGGGCGAGGGTTACGGGATCCTCGAAGGAGGGTGCTGCCTCGGGTGGTTCCGCCTGGAGGTGCGGCAGCCAGTCCAGCCAGCGGGGCAGGTACCAGCTGCGTTGACCGAGCAAGCTCAAGGTGCTCGGCAGGATGACCAGACGGATCAGCGTGGCATCCAGGATCAGGGCTACCGCCACGCCGAAGCCCATCTCCTGGAACTGGAGGAGCTGCCCGCGGGCGAAACCGGCGAACACCGCCACGATGATCAGCGCCGCACCGGTGATGATCCTGGCCGTGGATGCGACACCACCTGCCACCGCCTCCCGTGTCAAACCGCATTGGTCATAGCGCTCCTTGATCCGGCTCATCAGGAAGACCTGATAGTCCATTGAGAGGGCAAAGAGCACCGAGAACATGAACAGCGGGACCCACGCATCGATGGCGGGAACCTTCTGGAACCCGAAGATGCCCGCGCCGGCCCCGTGAATGAACACGAGTGTGAGCAGGCCGTAGGCGGCCCCGGCAGACAGCAGGTTGAGCAGGATCGAGACGGCCGCGATCGTTAGTGACCGGAAGGCCAGCAGCAGGAGCAGGAAGCTCAGTCCCAGCACGAATGCCAGCACGTACGGGGTCGGGCTGGTTACGGCATGAAAGTAGTCGGCTTCATCGGCGGTCTGCCCTCCGACGTAGACCTGTGCGCCGGAACCGGCGAACGCCGACGGGATCAGCTGCTGGCGCAAATTCAGTACAGCGGCCACGTCCTGGCTGGAGACGGCGTCACCCCCGATGGGAACGGTCAGCGTCAGGATCTTGCCGTCAGGCGAGGCCTGAACGACGCCGGACCCGAAGGGCGGGTCGCCGGCGAGCACGGCCTCGAGCTTGGCGAGGTCTGCCCGGGCAGTGCCGGTCCCTCCCACCGAGACGATCTCGACCGGGTCCTGGCTCTGGCCCGGGAAGTAACGCTGGACGGCCAGGTAGCCCTGTTTGGACGGCAGGTTGCCCGGCAGCGTTGTTACTCCGCTCTGGCCGATGTGAAGGCCGAGCACCGGTACCGCCGCCAAGACCATGACTCCTCCTGCCAGTGCCAGGCTCACGGCTGGACGGCGCATCACCCTTCCGGTCACGGCTGTCCAGATCCGGGCGCCGGCAGCGTCGGAGCGCCCGAGGTTCTTGCCCACAATGGGCAGAGGCAGCGAGTTCACCCGGTCACCGATCAGGCTGAGCACCGCCGGCAGGAGGGTCAGCGCGACGGCGACGGATACGACTCCGACGATCACCGCGCCGGCCGCCAGGCTGCGAAGGATGGTGACCGGTACCAGGAACATACCGAGCAGGGCGACGACGAAAGTACTCCCGCTGAAGAGCACGGCGCGGCTGGCGGTGGCTCCCGTCATCCGGATCGCCGCCTCCTTGCTGCGGCCATGGCCGCGTTCCTCCCGGAAGCGAGAGATCATGAACAGCGAGTAGTCGATGCCGAGCGCTAGGCCCATTCCGGTCATCATGTTGACGATGAAGACCGAGAGGCTGAACTCCCGGGCGAGCAGCGCGGCGATGCCCAGGCCCACGATGATGGAAAGCAGAGCCATCAGCACCGGCATCAAGCCGGCGACCACGGCGCCGAACACCAGCAGCAGGATCACGATGGAGATCGGCAGCCCGAAGTCCAGTTCCCCGTGCCGGAGGTCGCTCGCTGACAGAGTGGTGAAGTCGTTGCCGACCGTGTGGTCGCCGGTGACGGCCACCGAGAACCCGCCGCTGCCGTTTGCCGCCTGGACGTCTTTCACCACCGGCTTTATGTCGGCGTCGCTCGCGGCCCGCAGCGCGATCAGGGCTGCATGGCGGTCGGACGAGACGAACTGGCTCCCAGCGCTCAGATCCGTGGCCACGTGCGTGACGCCAGGAGCCGTCCGGACCTGAGCCGCCAGCCGGGCCACCAGCTGCTGGAAGCTGCCGTCGCTGACGGTGGAGCTCTTCGAGCTGACCACGATCACGTCGGTCGGCCTTTGGCCGGCCGGCGCACCCAGCGCCTGGCGGTACAGGGCTTCGGCCTGGCTGGACTGCGTCGTCCCCACCACATGGGCACTGGTCGTCAGGCCGTGCAGCGAGGTGCCGACGAGGATCAGCGCCACCACCACGGCGATCCCCCAGATTGCCAGCACGCGGCGCGCCTGCCTCGCGCTGGCCGCCGCCAGCCTTTCAGTCAGACCAGCCGAACCGCGGCCTTCCGATGGCTTCCCGATGACGCCCCTTTCGTGGGCGGTATCCGGGCCAGCGGCCCGCGCCGCTATGGGATGCGCAGGCGGGCGGGCTCCCAGTCCCGAGCCTGGCGCGTCATGGCCTGCCTCATCCGAATTCCGGGAAGAATCGTTTCGCATCGTGGTCTCCTTGTTGTGCCCTGACGGTCCGGCGCCAGCGTGCGCCGGGCGGCTACTCGACCGGGCCGATCTCGGCGCCGGCGAGCTCGGCGTAGATGAGGAACTTGAACGGGTCGAACTGCTGGTAGGCCTCCATGAGGCGATGCAGCGCGGTGCGGCGCAGCCCGGCCAGCGTGGTGCTGGCGGGATGCCGCAGCAGGCCCGGCTCGATGATCTGCAGGGCGAGGGCGTGATCGCCTTGGCCGAGGAGGGTGGCAGCGGCGGCGGCGAACTGCTCGTCCCGGCCGCCGGCCAGCAGGTCGAGTGCGGCGGCATGCTCGGCCGCGGTCGCCGGCTCCAGTCCCTGCCCGTCTGGCTGCCAGTAACCGGTGCGCTGGTGGTAGAGCCGCTCGGTGAAGTGGTCGCGGATCACCAGGTACGGCACGACCGCCGTGGGGTGATCACGGAGCACTGCCGGGAGGCTGGCCTCTGCCAGGATGTCCGGGAGGGCGCGGCCGCCGCGGATGCTGGCCAGCACCTGGCCGTGCAGCTGGGTCAGGGCCGCTTGGAGGCCGGCGACCGCCTCGGCGGTGAACTGCTCGGTCAGCGTCGTGTGGCCGTGGATGAGCAGGCGGGGCTGCAGGCTGCCGATGAAAGCGAGGGTCTCCAGGAGCCCCTCAGGGGAGCCTTCGCCGGCGAATGGCTGCCCCAGGTAGGGCATCAGCACGTCGCCGGCGAACAGCACGCCGCTGGCCGGAAGGTGGACCATCAGCGCGTCTGTGGTTTCCCCGCCCGGCGTCGGATACAG
>Ga0209420_1001722_pt1 | contig 10123 bp, 13 predicted proteins | sample BlaSpr_A8_OM1_O1_FD_187972 | JGI IMG/M metagenome (GOLD analysis project Ga0209420, IMG submission 187972) | Forest soil microbial communities from Thunder Bay, Ontario, Canada - Black Spruce, Ontario site 2_A8_OM1_O1 (SPAdes) (version 2) | ecosystem: Environmental > Terrestrial > Soil > Boreal...
CCCCCGGCGTCACTGCGATATTCAAGACCCGTCCCGGCCCGCCGAACCACGTGTCGGTCCACCCACCGATGTCGCAGATCCGCACGGGAACCGACACCTCGATCATCGTCAGTCCCGTAGGTGGTGGGTCACGGCCTTATCCGGCCGTTGTCGGGCATGGCTGCGTGACGATGAATCCAGCACGGGGCAGAGCGGTGTGTTGCCCTGTTGCGACAGTTCGGTGTCACCCTCTTCATCGCCGCACCGGGTTCCTTCATCACATCTCGATCGTGGTGAGCTCGAAAGGCCGACTCGGTCTCAACCTTTCGTAGCCCCCGCCGACGGGTCGATCTCGATCGTGTCGAAGTTGATCCAGGGCAACTCAATCGGCGACGTGCCGATCGCGCCCCGTGTGATCAGCCGTACGACATCGCCTAAACGGGCTGGCAAGACGGCCTCGTTCGTAGTGTGGAGCTCTTCGATCGTCCACCATCGCCATGCTGCGTGGAGTTCGCGCTCCAGAGGTTCCCATCCCGCAGTCGATGGCTCGAACCGCTCCGTGCGCCACGCGAAGAAGGAGTCCACCGCGTACAGCGGCTGGCCGCGAAAGGTCCACGCGCCTCGGCACATCGCGACAGGCTCGCCCAACTCTGCGGGTTCAACGGTCAGGCCCGTTTCTTCAGCGAGCTCGCGCGCCGCGGCTTCACCGAGTGTTTCGTACGGCTTGACCCCTCCACCCGGAGTGATCCAGATCGGGGGCTTGGAGTCATGGGGGTCTTCGATCCGGAACAGCAACACACTGCCGGCCCCGTCGACGACGATCACGCGTGCCGAGGGCCGATTGACAGGCGTGGTCACCCCTCCATCGTGACCGACGGAGAGTCCTCCCGCACGTGGTACCGCAAGGGAGTCCCCGAGGGGTTCCAGGGCGCGTCGTGAAGACCCATCCCGAGGGCGCCTCGACGCGCATCACGACTCAAGGCAATCGGACAGAGATACCTCGTGACTACCGTCGCGATGCTGGGGCAGATGTCTGGAGGAGTATGCCTCCGCATTGACCTTCACCGAATCTCGACTTACAACCCCCGGTCGGATGCGGGCTGGCACCCCGAGCGCCATGGCGCCGGCTGGGACTTCTGTCCCCGGCGGGACGACGGCGCCGGCTCCGACAAGTGAACCTGAGCGGCAGGTCACCGCTTCGAGGACGACCGCGCCCGAACCGACGAGCACCAGATCCTCGAGAAGGCAGCCTTCCAGGTGCGCCAGGTGGCCGATCACACAATCGGCCCCGATCCGAGTCTGGTTCGTGGCTTGGGTATGTATGACGGCGCCGTCCTGAATAGAAGTCCGAGCACCAATGACGATCGGGCCATTGTCAGCACGGATGACCACGCCAGGCCACACACTTGAGCTCGGTCCGATCCGCACCTCGCCGATCAGAACCGCTTCGGGGTGGATGTAGGCCTCAGGGTGGATTCGGGGCCGTTCTTCGCCTAACGCATAGAGAGTCATGGGGACCATTCAAACAGCGCGACGCAGGCCCAGGTCTTGACCGAGGATCCCTGCCTCCCACGCCGAGGGGGGGACGTCACTTCGAACACCTACCACTCGAATGGAAACGGACATCGAGCAGAATCATCGACCTTGCCAGGTAGGTTCCGACGGCTACTGGAGATTGAGCAAGCTCGCGAGGTTAGACAGGTAGTCGATGTGGCTGCTGACCACCGGGTCCAATCCCAGGCCCAGGGTGACCACGGTGACATGGGTGCCACCTGCCTCGCGCCAGGCTTCAATCTCCCTGATGAGTTCGGCTACGTCGGCTCCACTCAACGCCACGTAGTCCCCGCCGAAGTCTTGGGCCGGCCTGCCGAGATCAGCCACACGCTCACGTACTTGTCTCCAGGATGTGATGGCATGATCGACCCCGCCGCCGAAGAAGAGAAAGCCATCCGCGAGTCTGGCCGCCCGGTCAAAGGCTTTCTGGCCGGACCCACCGAGCCAGATCGGAATGGTCCTCATTGGCTTCGGCACGAGTGAAGCCCTGTCTATTCGATCGAAACGACCTGAGAAGTCGACGACCGGCTCAGTGAACAGCCGGCGGAGTAGCCCTATTTGCTCTTCCTGCCTCGCACCGCGGGTGTGAAAACCTTGACCAAGCGCCTGATACTCGACGTAGTTCCACCCGATGCCCACGCCGAGACGCAGCCGACCGTCTGAAAGAAGATCGACGTCGGTCGCTTGTCGGGCCACAAGTGCCGTCGGACGCTGCGGAAGGATCAAGATCCCGGTAGTAAAGGAGATTCGCTCCGTGATGGCCGCCAAATAGGCGAACATAACGAACGGATCATGGAAAGGGTCGCGTTCCGTATAGGGGCCCGTCAGAGCCGGTGTGCGATCGCCGTGAACAGCTCCGAGGACGTGGTCGTAGGAGAGGATGTGATCGAATCCCAAGTCTTCGACCGCTCTGCCGAATTCGCCAACGGCGGCCGGATCGCCTCGAAGCTCGTTCTGCGGGTATGCGACACCAATCTCCATGAGCAGCAGCTTCCCATAAGTGGTTTCGAGTTCCCAAGGGCAGGCATCTGCATGGGTGCCCTCCGACCCCGAGGGCGCCCCTCCGAACGCGAGATCTCAACGAGGCACGCGTTGGGGTAGAACGGTGATCGCACCGCCCGAAGAACCTGCGCGACGAGAGAAGGCAAGCGATCATGACGTTCGTTCCCTACGACCGGCCGATCCGGGCTGCCTTCGTCGGTCTCGGTCGTATCTACGACCTGAACGTCCGGGCCTACGTCGGCAACCCGGACGTCGAGGTCGTTGCGCTGGTTGACCCCGATCCGCAGCGTCTTGCCCAGCGCCAAGCCGATTGGCCGCGGGCGCGCACCTTCGCCACCGCAGCCGATCTTGCGTCGAGTGGCCTGGCCGTCGATGCAGTCGAGGTCCTGCTTCCGATCCCCCTCCACGCCGAAGGGGTTTGCGAGATGCTCAGCTACGGCTGGCATCTGAACCTGCAGAAGCCGATGTGCAGTGACCTGGGCGAAGCCCAGCAGATGCTCGAGGCGGCCCGAGCGAACGACCGCGTCCTGCGGGTGATGGAGAACTATCTGTTCTATGAGCCGTTGCAGAGACTGAAGGAGACGGTCGAGGCGGGGGACCTCGGCGCCGTGAGCGGCTACCACATGAAGATGGTGGGCAGCGGCCGTGGCGGCTGGGACGTGCCCCGGTCCAGCTTCGAGTGGCAGTTCGCCCAGATGCGTCGCGGCAGGGGCATTTTGGTGTTCGACGACGGCTGGCACAAGCTCTCGACAGCGTTGTGGCTCTTCGGTCCGCTGCGGGAGGTTCGGGCCTGGGTCGGCGGCACCGAGGTCCTGCCGGATATCGAGGTCGACGCGCCGACCACCATCGTCTGGGAGCACCAGAACGGCATCCGCGGCGTGTGGGACATCACCTTGGCCCCCGACATGTACCTCCGGTCCGACTACTACACCAATGACGAGCGGTGGGAGGTGACGGGTCGGCGCGGCTACTCACGGGTGAACCGGTGCACCGGCCGGGGTATTCAACAACCGAGCCTCGAGACCTACGTTGACGGCGAGCTGAGGACATACCATGCGCTGGACGACGACTGGGCCAGCAGCTTCCGGAACTCCGGACGCCACTGGCTGCGCTGGCTCCGTACCGGCGAGGGACCCTTGTTCTGGGGTGCGGAAGAGGCCGTCGAGGTCTTGCGGTTCGCGCTCGCCGTGTACGCCAGCAGCGCGGCCGGCGGCGTGGGCGTGGACCCGTCGTCGATTCGAGCAGGCTGAACATTCGGTCTGACCCACATTCAGGAGGCCCGGTGTCCGGCCCATACTGAGCTCACCCACGACGCCGGGTCCGGCGCTTCTGGGGACGTTTCGTGCGAGCGGGGCACGGAGCCAGATCCAGCCGGATGAATGCGCCCGACAACTCAGTGAGCGGGTGCCCTCCAGAAGAACTCCAGCTGGATGTTGTCAGGGTCACGGAAGGTCAGCATTGCGTTGTGCGTGTACCCGGGCTCCTTTACCCCTGAATGCTCGATGCCGAGTCGATCCAGCCGCTCCGCCCATTCGTCGAGGTCTTCTCGGCGCTCCACCAAGAACTCCAGGTGATCGAGACCCGTGCGGAACTCGCTAAAGCGTTCCCCGGAATGCTCCTGGTGACCGACGAGGCACAGGACGAGCTGACTCTTCGGCTCGACGAGGGCGATGTAACGCATTCGCCCGTCCTCACCCAGGAAGTCGTACAGCTCGTCTAGGCCCAAAAGGTCTGAATACCAAGTGGCACTGCTCGAAGGGTCACGGACGGTCAGATTGACCTCGACACGACCGGAGATCGAGGGCACGGCCTGGAGTCTTTCAGCTCCGCTCAACCAGCGGAAGCGGGTGTCCGCCGACCGCTGGCTCTAGGGTTCGATGGCCGTCCAGCCGCGACGACGAAGCTCGTCAGCGAGCTGTTGAGAAGGCAGCGCGCTCAGCACCTTCTCCTGGGCGGACTGCCGCCACGCCGGGGCGGCGATGGCGACACTCCCGTCGGACTCTGCGTCCAGTAGCTGGGCGATGAACGTTTCCGCTTCGTCGCGTGAGAACTTTCCCGCCGCCTGACGCTGCGTAAAGCCCATGGGGCCTCGTGCGTCGCGAAAGTCCGAATGTCCGGCTTCTTTGAGGAGGTCGAGAAGCTCTCTCACCCGCTTTGCGGAGGCCGGTGGACCTGACTGTTGTCCGAATGCCATTGCGGGCATTCTTGTCCACTCGGACATGAAGCAGTGGGAGTGGCCCAGATCCGTCGCCGGGGCGGGGGCCCGGGCGGGATCGCCGGGCCTCCGATCAACCGGCGGTCGCGAATCACAGATGGACGACGCGAAGGATGTCGTCGATCGAAAGTTCGGCTGTGTCGTGACCACCACATTGAGCGCAATCTCGCGTGTGTCTCCAGGATTGGATCTGACGGGTGTGGGCCGCGTTCAGGTAAATGGTGAAGGTCTCGATCCCCGGCTCGAGATGGAGACCCCAGAACGGACGCCATTCGGTGCTCACCGGTCGATCCGCGACTTCGATGCCTTTCAAGATGCGGCAGTACTGCCTGTGCTCAGTGTCGAAGATCCAGGTGCTGTGGCATGACTCCAAAACAATGGCGTCCACGACACAACCCTGGTCCGATGGCCTGGATCTAGGCGTTGAGGAACCTGGAACCCCCCTGAGGACCTCATTGCAATTGGATGACGCCCGGAACGGCGCCGCCGACTCGCAGTTCATTGCCGGCGAGGAGACGCAAGGCACGATTCCCCGATCCCGAAAAGACCCGCTGGACCCCGATCGGATCCGGCGATCCTGGCTCCCTATCGGGTCGCTTCGATCTCACCCATGTGCCGTATTCAACGCAGCACGAAGACGGGGTGGCGGGCGGCGACGGCGAGCCATTCATTGTCGCCGGCGTCGGGCGAAATGCCGTCAAAGAACATGCCCGTCTCGAACTTCCACTTGCGCAGGTAGGCGCGCAGGACCTCGATGCTGTCGGCCGGCGCCAACTCGCTGGCGGTGCAGATGCGGCGACGGCGCCCGAGGATCAGCACCATGTGGCCCCCTGAGTGGCGCACGTTGCGCACCCACTGGGTCTCGCCCCGCGGCGCCACCAGGTACTCGGTCCCCTCGAACGTGAGCAGATTGACCGGCGTGTGGTGAAGCTCGCCGGTGGTGCGCCCCCGGTGCTCGAGCACCCGGGAGCCCCAGACGCTCAGGCCGAGACGGGTCAGTCCCTTGACGGCCCTGTTGAAGACGTGACGGGTGAACCAGTCGGGGCTCCGGTAGTGGGCGGCCACCGGGGACTCTGCCGTACCGGTGGTGGGGATGGTCATGGTGGTCATCGAGGCCTCCTGGGTGGTCGTGTCGGACTTTATGAACAGTGATGGTAAGCGTGAACATTGTTCTTGTCAAGTACTTGTGTTCTCGTTCTGGAACCGTCACACTGGGCGGATGACGGTCTCGGCTCCGCGCACGGCCCGCGATCGGGTGCGAGAGGAGATGACGGCCGAGATCCTGGCCGTGGCCGGCGAGCACCTCGGCCGGGAGGGCGCGGCTGCCCTGTCCTTGCGCTCCATCGCTCGTGACCTGGGTATGGCGCCTTCGGCCCTCTACCGCTACTTCGACGGGCGCGACGCGCTGCTCAACGCGCTGATCCTGGCCGCCTACGAGTCACTCGCCGAGACGGCCGAGGCGGCGGCCGACGACGCGAAGAGCCTGGAGGCACCGGACGCCGAGCGCTTCCTGGTGGTGCCCCGGGCGGTGCGCGACTGGGCCCTGGGGCGCCCACACGAGTGGGGCCTCATCTTCGGGACCCCGGTGCCGGGCTACCAGGCGCCCGAGGACACCGTGGTGCCCTACGCCCGGATCGCGGCGGTGATGGTACGCCCGGTGGTCGAGGCCAACGAGGCGGGACGGCTGCAGCCGGCGCCGGGAGGCGACGTAACGGCGGAGTTGCGGGACGCCGTCGCGCCCGTCAGCAAGGGGCTCTTGCCCGGCATGCCGGTCGCCAAGGTGGTGCGGGTGGTCCAGGCCTGGACCACCCTCATCGGCATTGTCAGCCTGGAGGTGTTCGGCCATTGGCGCAACACCATCGGGGACCCCGCAACGCTCTTCGAGGCGACGGTACGTGACGTGGCGGCCTCCATCGGGTTGGAGTGAAGGCTGGAGCCACGTCTGGCCGGTGAGGGCGGCTTTGCACCTAAAGCCCTGGTCTGCACCAGAAGGAACTCAGTTGCACCTAAAAGTTCCCTCGGAGTTGCCCCCCGCAAAGTGGAGATAGTTGCTACTCTAGGAGCGTGCAGAACAAGGAAGCCGAACAGGCTGTCCGAGAGCTGGGCACAGAGCTGGTCCTGACGGCCCTTGAGATTGCCCACGGCCAACGGAAGCTGGTCGGGCTCAGACAGATCATCAAGGGCTATATCGCCCTCTACCCAGACCTTGCGTCCATGCTGGACAACGTCACCCTGGAGGTCCTGAACGCTGCCGATGAGCCGCCCGCCGAGGGCGAGCAGGAGGGCCGGCCTCGCGGAGCTGAAGCCGTGCATCTCATTCTTCAGGAACACCCGAACGAAGAGTTGCGGGTTAGCGAGTGCGTGGGCGAGTTGAGAAAGCGTGGCTGGCTTCCTGATTCGGACAACCCGGCCAATGCTGTTCGGGCAGCCCTTGAACGGCTGGTCGCAGACTCGGACGAGTCGGATGTCGTCAAGTACGTAACCCGCAACTACGTCGCCTACTCGTACGAACCCGACCGGATCCGCTCGTCGGAAGGAGGTTACGGATTCGACGAAGAGCCCTTCTGAGCGAATCCGGGAGGGCCAAGTTTGCGGCCCAACCCTCCCGGACCCATCTCTCCATGCGGGTGTGGTGTAACGGTCAGCACCCCGGGCCTTGACCCCGGTAGCGCCAGTTCGACCCTGGTCACCCGCACGCCTCTTACAGCCTAAGTCTTTTTCGGCTTGCGGGGCCTGTCCCAGTAGGGGGATTTGCATTTCGGGCACACCCGCGGCCCCTCTGCCGGAGAGTCCTCGCGCGGCATCCAGACGTGGTCGCACCGCTCGCATTTCCAAGCCCAGACCTGGACCTTCACCATTCCCTCCCATATAGGAGTCTCGGTTGTCTGTCTCAACTATATACCTCCTAGGTATTGACTTCAAGGTACACCCGGTGTATATTCCTATTAAGGATATACTCGGAGGTACAGGCAAATGGACGCAAGAGAACTCAGGGGTTTGGAAATCGCAGCCAAAGAGCGTTTGCGCTACTCCAAGAGCCACGGCTGGACGGTCCCCTCGCAGAGTGGGCTGGGCTCCTACAACGTGCGCCAGAACGTCCCCGAATCGCTCGGCCTGCGTTGCACCTGCCCTGACTTTGAGACCCGCGGCCGGGCCTGCAAGCACATCTTCGCCGTCGAGATCGTCCGCAAGCGTGAGAACCCTGACGGCTCCGTTCTGACCGAGACCGTGCGCGTGACCTACACCCAGGACTGGACGGCCTACAACGCCGCTCAGACCGAAGAGAAAGAGCGTTTCCTGCCAATGCTCCGCGACCTCTGTTCTCTCATTGAGAACCCCCCGCAAGGGAAGGGGCGCCCGCGGATGCCCATGAGCGATATGGCCTTCGCCGCGGTCCATCGCGTCTACGCGGGACTGTCCGCTCGGCGTTTCGACACCGACGTTCGCGAGGACAAGGCGAACGGTCTGACCGAAGCCGACCCGCATTTCAACACCGTCCTGCGTTACCTGCGCTCGCCCGAAATGACGCCCGCTTTGCGGCAGCTTGTTGAGATTTCTGCACTCCCGCTGAAAGAGGTTGAGACCGACTTCGCGGTGGACTCCACTGGATTCAGCACCAGCCGGTTCGTGCGCTGGTACGACCACAAGTGGGGCAAAGAGCGGGTCCGGCAGGAGTGGGTGAAGCTCCACGCCATGACGGGAGTGCGTACCAACATCGTGACCGCCGTAGAGCTGTCGGGTGCCTACAGCAATGACACGCTCTACTTCCGTCCCACCCTCGCCACAACGGTTGAGAACTTCGACATTCGGGACGTAACCGCCGACAAGGCGTACTGCTCCAAGAAGAACATGCAAGCGGTTGAGGACGCAGGCGGAACGCCCTACATCCCCTTCCGCGGCCACATCCCGGCCTTTACTGCCGTTCAGCCGTCCTTGCCAGGCACCATGAGCATCTTCTACAAGATGCAGCACCTTTTCGCCTACCAGCGAGACACCTTCCTGGCCCACTACCACAAGCGGTCGAACGTCGAGACCGTGTTCTCCATGATCAAGCGCAAGTTTGGGGACTCGGTTCGCTCCAAGTCCGAAGTCGGTCAGATGAACGAGGTTTTGTGCAAGGTCATCGCACACAACCTCTGCGTGCTGATTGCTTGCATCCACGAAATCGGGCTGGAAACTCCAGCCTTTGGAGTGAGCTAGCTCGCGCGAGTGAGGCTGAATTCCTCGACCGGTAGCAGGCGGGGAAGAAACTCCTCCACGGCCTTCACCACCAGATAGTTGATGGACAGATCCCGCTCCTCGGCTGCGATCCTCAACTGCTCGTGAAGCTCGTCGGGAAAGCGGACGGCGGTTGTTGTCCGAGGCTTTGCACTCATAAACCACATGGTAGTAGTTACAAGCATGTTGTGTCAAGACGCGCGCATAGCAAAACAGATCAAATTCACATCGCGCGCAGAGCCACTTGCAGGACATTCGCAAGAAATGGCAACGCTTCGAGGGTCCACTGGAGCGAACCGCCGTCAGGTAGAATCCATCGTGAAATGAACAAACCCTGGGCCGAAATCCGGCCCAGGGTTTGTTCACGTCGGAGTTGGCTCCAACCACTACAGGAAGACCCAGGCTAGTCAGCCTGGGCCAGTGTGTCGAAGCCAGTCTCCGGGTCAGGAGAACAGGCAGATGAGTAACGCCAAAACCGGGGTAGCGGCTCGCGGCTGGGAGATCTACAAGACAAGCGTGCCGCGCCTCAAGCTGGTCGGTGTCAACGAAGCACTCCTGAAGGAGGGCCTTGGAGGGATCAAGGACCGCACCTTCCGGCACTACCACAGCATGGATCGGACGGGCTATGACGGCCCGTACATCACCATCAACAAGTGGGACGTGGGTCGCTCGGCCTAGGGCGTTTTGGTGCAGGACTTCAGGATGCACCATTAGTCACCTGACCTGGACCCTTTTGGTGCAAAGCCGGTGAGGGCTGCCAATGGGATCGGCTTACTGGTTCGACGGGACGCGGCATTCCTTCTGGTATCGCGACACTTTGCGTAGCCGGACCCCGTATGCCGCGGCGGGCGCGCGCCATTGTGCGGCCGGGCGCGAAGCATCGCACGCGGTGCTCTGGGGGTGTCGTCCTGCGGGACCGGCGCGGAGGCCGGTCGATCAGCCCAGGACGGGCAGCTTCACCTCGATGCCGTGGTTGGCCAGGAAGAGGAGCTTGTGCTCGAGGGCGTTGTGCCAATCGACCATGTCCTTGTCGAACTGCATGCGGTCGCCTTCTTCGCACGCGTGCTCGAGCTCGTCGAACGCCAGGTCTTCTGCGTCGAGCAGGGCCCGGTACTTCAAAAGGAAGTGGTCGTCGATCGGCTGGTGCACGTCGTC
>Ga0209420_1001723_pt1 | contig 10119 bp, 9 predicted proteins | sample BlaSpr_A8_OM1_O1_FD_187972 | JGI IMG/M metagenome (GOLD analysis project Ga0209420, IMG submission 187972) | Forest soil microbial communities from Thunder Bay, Ontario, Canada - Black Spruce, Ontario site 2_A8_OM1_O1 (SPAdes) (version 2) | ecosystem: Environmental > Terrestrial > Soil > Boreal...
CGCGCTCAAGCCGGACGGACGACTGAAATGGAAGTTCGACTGTGGGATTGGCTGGAATGCGTCCCCGGTCATTGGCAACGACGGAACAATCTACCTCGGCTCTGGTTATGGGACATTCTTTGCGGTACGTACCGACGGCAAACTGAAATGGTCTTTAGATGCCAAGGCAGATTCCCCAGCGGCCATAGGATGCGACGGCACAATCTACGTGGACGCTCACGATCGTTACTGTCTTAATTGGGACTCGGCTAGCTTGTCCCGGTCGGCCCGGGAGATCTTCTGCGAGGACGCGAGAACAAATACCCACTGTAGTGTAGGCAGGTCGAAGAGCTGCCTGAGCGAACCTTGGAATTAACTGCGCCAAATTGAGGTTGAGGTGGCAGCCGATTCCGACCACAGTGCTGATCTTTGCCTTCCCACGTTGTTGAGATAGTAGAATAGCTATCTGTGGACGCCCGCTCACCATCGGCATTAGCCGCGCCAGTTGAACTCCGCGGTCTTACAAAAACTTTCGGCGCTTTCACCGCTGTCAAAGACCTCGATCTGTCAGTGTCGTCGGGGCAAATTTTTGCGCTGCTCGGTCCGAACGGCGCCGGCAAAACCACGACCATCCGGATGCTGATGGGCATTCTCGCGCCCACGTCGGGTTCGGCGCGAATCGATGGCCTCGATTGTTTCCGTGATCGGGTCCAGGTGATGCGGCGGGTCGGATACCTGCCCGACGAGCCGGTCTTCTACGACTATCTCCGCGGCAGCGAAATCATTCGCTTCGCCGGAGAAATGCATGGCTTGCGCCGCTCCGAAATAGAGTTGAACACGTGGCCAGTTCTGCAACAACTGGATCTCACCGATGCGCTGGAAGAGTTCGCAGTCAACTACTCCCGCGGCATGAAGAAGAAACTTGCCCTGGTATGCGCAATGCTTCACGAGCCCGCGCTTCTGATCCTCGACGAGCCGACCAACGGCCTCGATCCGTTTGCGACCCGCGCGCTGCTTCGAATAGTCAGGGCCAAAGCCGCCGAGGGCAAGACAATCTTTTTCAGCACTCATCTACTCGATCAGGCCGAGAAGCTCTGCACGCAGATAGCGATCGTCGCGCACGGACGGCTTGCAGCGCATGGAACGTTGGATGAGTTGCGTGAGCGTCTCAAGACTGACAGTTCACTGGAGGAGATCTTTTTTTCAGTGACCGGCGACGACTCGATGGTGCCGGAGGAATGAATGATCGGCCACCCTCGGCGATGCGCGCGGCTTGGTTGATCGCGCGGCTCTCGCTTCGTCCCTGGCTGAATCTCCTGCAAGGCGCCCAGATTTTTCGTGCGGTTCGAGGCCCCGAAAGCGGGCGGATCGGCACCGTTCCGAAGTCGTCAAGTTCCGGGGACGTCAGAAAAATTCTGCTCCCATTCCTGCTCGCGTTGATATTCTTAAGCATTTTTTTCACGGAGTTTGCCGGGTTAGCGACTCTCTCTGCGAGTTCGGAGGAGTCGGCCGGCAAGATCATGGTGAGCCCGAGTACGTATTCGCGGCTGGAGGCGTATCAGCAGCAATTCCGGATGGCGGGCATATCGACAGTCCAGGCGGTACGTCTGTTCAACGAGGAGGCGTTCGATATTTTCCTCGATGAGCTGTTTTCGTATGAAGCTGTCGATCGACCTTTTGTCGAGCGCGACGAGACGATCTCGGCGTCCGAGATGCAGCGAGTGTTCAGAGAAAAAGGCCTCTACGGATTCGCGGCGGACAAAGCGGGAAATCTAACCTCCTTTCCAAGCTGGCCATCGGAAGAAGGCGCAAAGTCTGTCTTCACGCGGGCATTGGCGGTCACACTACTGGCTTGGGTACTGATTCTGGCGGCGCTTCCTCTGGGGATTGGCAACAAAGACCTCGGTCAAGTCGAGTCGAGCTTCGAGTGGCTATATACATTTCCGGCACCGGCTCGAGCACTGTTTGCTTCGAAACTACTCGGCTATTCGTTTTTCAACGGAACCGCGCCGTTGCTTCTATTTCCCTACTTCTGGCTGGTCTTTGTAATCGGCGGATTTGGCTACGCCTCCGCGATTCTGTTGGGACTCGCATCCACCATCTATGTGGCTACGCTAGCGGGCTCGATCGTGCTGGTGGCTGAATTGGCGCTACGGAAATTCTTGAGCCTTAGCACGCTGAAGAACATCCAGGCGTCGTGCACGATTTTAGGCACGGCTGCCCTTTTCCTCTTGTTGTTGATGATCGCGAAGCCTGTCGCCGACCTTTTGATGCGTTATGCCAAAGCGCTCCCCGAGCCCATAGTCTGGAATCCTTTTTCGCTGCCGCTCCTACTCGCTGTTCCTGGGGCACAAGCGGCACAGCTCCGACTGACTGGGTTGGCGATGATTGCGGGACCGATGGTTGTTGCTCTATCGGCCCTGTACGCGTGCGATTGGCTTACTCGTGATGGACTACTTACTGCGGGAGGACCTTACCAAGGCAGCAGAGGAGCCAAACCATCGTTCTCGCGCGGCGCCTCGCTCGGCGGCATCGCGGCTCACGAAATGACGCTGCTGCGCAGAGACAGAAATTTGTTGGCGCAAGTATTCGTGGTTCCGCTGTTTCTGCCGGTTTTCTACCTTGTCTTCAATTCACGATTTTTCTCAACTGTGATGAGTAACTTTCGCGGCGCAGCGGTGATGGCGTTTGCGGTCGCTGCTTATTCCTATCTCGGCAGCGCGGGACTGCTGCTGAGCCGCGAGAAGAAGACCCTGTGGTATCTGCTCTCGTTCCCGCGCTCGCTCACGTCGATCCTGCTGCAAAAGACGGGGGTGTGGGCAGCGGTCGGCCTGCTCCTTGGAGGCGGAACGCTGGCTCTGCTGGTCCATCTCAACAACCACATGCGCCTCAGTTGGGGCTTGGGTTTGATGGCGCTCTACGGAATCGTTCTTTTCGCGTTTATCGCGGCCGCACTTGGGATTGTGACAACCGATTTGCTGAAGACGGGGCCTCAAGTGCAGATGAACTTGGGCGGAGCGTACTCATACATGCTGCTCGCGTGGATCTACGGTGCGACGTTTTATGTTGCTTCGATTTGGGAACGGTCCGGGCAACTGGTTCTCTGCACTTTGCTCACGGTAGCCTTGTGGCAGAAGGTCGACGACGCTTGTCCCTTCCTACTGGACCCAGATGAGTTGCCACCCCGCAGAATCAATCTAGCGGACGGACTGATCGCCGTCTTCGCATTTGGCGCAGTCCAAAGTCTGATGGCGACAATACTCGAGTACGGGTCATCGCTATCTCAGTCCGCGCAAACAACTGTCGCATATATATTTGCTGGGTTGATCGTCGCGAGTGTGACCCTGTGGGTCCTCTGGGCGCAAAGTGCAACCGATCTGTGGCGAACATTAGGCCTCGATTTCTGGAGTGAGGACCACCCGCGTTTGCCTCTGAAGCGATACGCGACGGGCGCGGTGATTCTGGGCCTCGCCGCGGTTTTAGGTGTGGCGGCCTATAATTGCGCCCTGACTCTGCTGCCTCAGTTGCAGTGGGAGCAATGGGGGCATGACGAAGCGTTGAAGTCTTTCCTGGCTGGAGCAGATGGTTCTTGGTGGGTATGGGTACTTTTCATCGTTGCGGCTCCACCGGTTGAGGAATTTATCTTCCGTGGTCTGGTGTTCCAGGGAATGCGCCGCGTCGCCGGTCCGGCGCTGGCAATTCTGGGCAGCGCCGCGCTCTTCGCACTGCTGCATCCGCCAGTCGCAGTGATCCCGGTGTTCGGCCTGGGTATCGCGACAGCAATCAGTTTTGAGAAGTCACGGATTCTCTGGGCCCCGATAATCACGCACGCGGTCTACAACACCTGCGTTTTGATTCTCAGCAGGTTGTGAATCGACCGTCAGACTCTGAGATTTCCACCTAAGCGCACGCTCCTTCGGGAACCGCTCTCCCGGAATTCGACCAAAACACGCAACAACCGGCCCGGAGTCTACTTCTATCTACCGACTTAATGACCTGCTGGAGGAAACGACGCCGCAAGGCAAGCTGAGGGCACCGGAGAAGCGCCGATTGGTCCATCAGAGGCCGATTCATGCTCGATTCTCTCTGTCGAGATTCGAGGCGGTGCCCCATTTGTCGATCAAGCCTAATGCGGTGCTTGCGAGACCTCGATTCGCGAACTGAGTGCGGTCTCCGGAAACAATCCTTCCAGGAGTCGCACCTGTGCGGTTAACAGCGACCCGCGGGCAGCATAAATCGACCTAGGAACCGCGTTAACAGAGGAACAATACGATTAGAAATAGGCCTCCTTTGCGCAGCAAACGTTCAGAATCGTTCCTCCTGTAACCTAACGCCGGTGGAGTTAATCGCGCGTAGTTACTACAAAGGATCGTCGGCTTTGCCTCCCCGGGGAGCCGAAGGCACGCTCGGCCACATGCCCTCATGGTGAAGCCAACGCGTGCCTTTTTTGATCTGATGTTCGGAATGCACACCCACCGAATAGGTCTTTTTGAGGGCGTGAGGGTACTTCCGCATCACGATGAGCCGAAGGCGTCATCCAGACGCCGGGCAGACGCCGTTTCGAGATCCTTTCGAGATGGAATGAGGAAGGCAGGCAGCTCATGAGTAAGACAAAGCACAGTCACCACGAGTACGGCCCGGATAGCGACGGTGTAAACCATGGCTTCCATCGTCCTTACTGGAAGCATGCGCATTATGACTGGCGTCTGTGGATCGCTGTGAGTTTGATGCTGGTAGCCCTGCTTACCTATGTGATGACCGGCGACCTGGCGTGGTGGCCTCGCAGCCAGCGGCAGCAGCCAGCCTCAAGCGCCGTCATGAAATAGGCGGGCCTTGGACTTTCACGACCAGCGAGTCATCGCAGGTGAGTACTCAGCGAAACCGATGACCGGGAAACCCAAGCCTAACATCTGAATACAGGACATTTGATAGGCAGAACAAGAAAAATTTCAAAATTGGTACCAGCCTTTCTGTCCCTCGTCTCGACCGACCTCGCGCTGGTTATTTGATTGGTTATGGGGCGACGCAGTGTTAGGGTACCCGAAGGTCGATGATGCAATGAGTCAAGGTTGGAAAGTGAAGTGGGGAGCCGGGTTTGCTGCTGCGCTAGTAATGCTAGGGCTGCTAGTGCACTGGCACAATTTAAGCGAAAAGCGGAACATTCTCGGTTCGGTCAACACCGAATTCAAGCTCATTGGACCGGACCATAAAATTATCATCGAATCCTACGACGATCCGAAGATCGACGGCATAACTGTTTTCATCAGTAAGTCGCAGACGGGCGGAATCAAAGGAGCGCTCGGGCTGGCGGAGGATACGTCCGACGCCTCGGTAGCCGTGCGCCAGACCGGGCCGATCAAGGTAAGGGAGACGTTCGTTAACGGCGAGGACGCTTTCACGGAAAAACGCTCGGTGCTGTTCAAACGGCTACATGTTAGCCGCTTCTGGGACGCCGCGCATAAGAGCTTTGTGTACGTCGTGTGGACCGACCGGTTCATCAACGGCTCGCCGCAGAATTCGATTTCGGCGGTGGTTGCGGAGCCTTGGGGAAACCAAGCGCCTGATCTGTCCTTGGTGGAATCTGCTGCCGTCGCGCCTTCGCAATAATCCGAGTTCCGTCGGATCTAGGGCAGGCGGGCAAAGTGCGCTTGCTGGGCGATGTGAACGATTGAGCCGCCGACCTCTGGCGGCTGTACAAATATCCTCATTGGACGCAATTTCAATTTCTATGTTGCTTGAGCGCGTCCGTAATCAATGCGCGCCGATGTCTGTCCGATTCGTCTTTGAGGGCCGACAAAGCCAGTTTGTTTCGTTGGGCGTCCCGGCAGGTTCAAACACACACGGCAGACTCCATGAATGCTCAAAGGTTCATCGGGGTTTAAGCCGAAGTGCCGTTTAAGCATCTCTCTCGCGCCATCGCTGAGCAAAAACCGATCAATCTTAATTTCCCTCGACGTCCCGCCGCACAAAACGCATTTCATCGACAGCTCAACGACACATCCCATCGCTTTGAAGCTGTGACCCGGACGGGCACGTACTGGTGGGTACGATTTCCGAATTCACCCGCCACCGTTCCTCACTGGAAGCCTTGCAAAGATGCCAGACCGTTCTCAGTGATCATCGTTCCGCTTTCCATAACTACTTTCTCATCTACATTGTTCACCATAGCTTCCTCAGCCGGCAGATAACATCTGGATCGTCAGTCTTCGTTATTCCGATAACCAGATAGAGCGTCTGGCGATGGCTTTTGCATCAATGCAGATATAAATTCAAATAGCTAGAGGTCGATATGCGGATCGAGCCCGAATTGATCCAGCCCAAACGACGGTTCTTCCACCAGCCTTTGACCGCGTTCCGCTAGACCAACCACAAGTCCGACAAGCAAGGCCTGAGGAGTTGATATGTACCTTCCCATTTCTCTGGGAGGCATTGTGGTGGTCGTTCTCGTACTCTGGCTGCTCGGCGTGGTTTGAAGATGTGCGATTGATTATTGTAGCCGGACTTCTCATGGGCGTGTCGTTGGCGATCCAGTCTACGCACAACGCACGCGCCAGCGGCAAAGTGAGTCGCGTGACAAGCGCTGATCGCGTTCCAGTAAGCTTGCCATCGTACGTCGCAATGAATGCCGGGAACAGCGCGCGGCATTCTCGCGCGGCGTCCTGGAGGAGCTGATTCTATCGGGTTTTAGTCGTCATCGCGTAGAAGTAACTATCTAGAAACTGGAGGTGAACGGAAATGAAGTATGGAATCGCATGGCTGCTAGGAGTTCCCGTATCGGTTCTGGTCATTTGGTTCGTGCTCAGTCACGTTCTTTGAAATTAGATAACAGGAGGTCAAAAACAAGGGAACTGGAAAAGCAAGTCAAGTTGTTGGTCGAAATGAAAAGGAAGACCGAAGCATGAACCGAAAGAAGACAGTCGCCGCCGTGGCCAAGCTGATCGGCCTGGTTCATTCACTCTCGCGTCTGACACTCCAACAAGTTATCCGAAGCAGAGACTCCAGTCTGCGCTGGGACGAAATCGAGAAGCTGTCCGAGCGCGTGCTTTGGTCCCGAAATCACCAAGATACCGTAGCTGCCAGTTCTCCTTAGCACTCAATATGCAATCAGCACCGCCCTCGTCCTTGTCCTTTGGATGAAGGCGACCGTACTGTGAATCAACCAGTCATCAGGAGACTAATCGAGACTCATATGAAACATTCATTGAAAGCTGCAGCTTTATCTTTCGGCGTCGCGGCACTGTTCGGCAGCGTAGCCGTCGGATTCGCGCAAACGACTGACACTTCAAGCTCGCGGTCGAGTGAGACCACAACTTCGGCCCCCGGACCTGCGGTCGTGTACGCGCCGCCGGTAGTCGTTGCATCTCCTCCCCCAATAGTGGTTGCTGAACCCGCGGTAGTCGAGCCGTCGACCACAGCTACCGAACACCACTCATCGTCATCGAGCGACAGCTCGCCCAGTGGCGACTCGAGTCAGCATTCCTCGAGTACCAGCACCAGCAACTACTAGGAACCTGTTTCGACTGCGGAGCGGCAGACCTGTACGATGCAACCAGCATCGCGTCGGGTCTGTCGCTTCTATAACATCATCGTCGGCGAACCGGGCGTGGCGGAACCGAAAAAGGCGTCGGGTCGTGCAATAGCTGCTCCCCATTTCAGTCTCCAAGGTTTCGGACATAGCGGAGAATCGATCGAAATTCGGGCGTGTGCGCGCGACTTGCGATCACTGGCGGACCCTGAGCATTTCTGCGCCAGCCAACATTGCCCGAAATTTGGCGAATCCTATCCCGGCGTGGTTTACCTAGATCCGCGGATCATCGCCATTCATTCGCCTAGGATTCCCGAGCGGCGGGATCTGGGAATTGCATGCGCTTCAAATGGATAGTCGCTGTTTGGGCAATGCCCTTCGAGTTTAATGAGCCACCATCCTTCTCGGCCCGGAAGATTAGAGTTGCGGCTGGTTTCAGCCTTCGCCGATCCGGCGCGCTCTACGGCGATTGGGATGGTAACCAGTCTGAGTCGCAATTGTGGCTGGGGCTAGCCTGCGTATGCGTTCGTGATTGCAATCAAAACAACACGCCGCAAGGGGTAGAGCTTGAAGCCGTTCCAGCGAAATTTCATCGCCGCAATCTTCACATAGTCCGTATTTGCCAAGTTGGAAGCGCTGAAACGCAGCGTCGATATCCGACAGACTCGTCCATCGACGTTCGAGCAATGGCGCATTCGCTTGCGCCTGCGCATTGCTCTCGCGGGCAGCATCGATTTCTTCTGAAGAACAGTCTTCGAATTCACTCGCGGGAAGAATGTGATGTTTTCTCAGGCGTATAGGTTCGAAGCTGCGTGTGCATGTCAGCAAGGCGTAAAGGGCGGTGTGTCGCTCGCTCGTCGAATATTCCTTTCTCAACTGCATTGGGGATATCCTTTCCAATCCTTTCCATTCGCTAGCATAAACGTCTGTTCATATAGACGTTCGCGGCGCGAAAGAGGTTTCAAGGTTCGCGCTCCTTTTCACGTCAGCGGCTGGCCAGCAACAGGCCTGAGTTTCTCCACTGCATAGCAGACGAATCAGCCGGCGAGTTTTATTTATGAGTGAAGCTGTGCGGATGCGGGCATCGGATCGCGTATACCACGCATCTAAGCAACCGCGACTTCTCAGCGCGGTAACCCGAACAGGAAAGGCGCGCGCCACCGCAGCTCATTCGGTAGCTCCCTGGCAGGGTGTTGATACGAGGCCAACGATGAAGCCTTGCTCTGTCGATTTGAAAATGCGCGGCCATCGCTTACTCCCTGGGCTGCACGGTGGACCCTTGGACAACCGTAATGTCGCCATCCGATGTGCGCTCCAGCGTGGGCGCGTACAGGCCTACAAGTTGCCGCCGCCACCACAATCCGGTTTCGCGTTTTTCCGCCATGGTCGTGAACCAGTACTGCCAAAGCACAACACGAATCTGCCTGGGCGCTTCGTGGGCGAAAGGATTGTCGGCAAAAAGCTCCAGCACATCCTTATCGTTCGAGAGCAACCGCACCTCCGTATTTGGCACGATCGGATACTCGCGCCAGGAACCCAATGAAGCGAACCAGAGGTTCCAATCGAATCGTGGCTGATACGGGGCATAGATGAGCGGCGGCTGATTCAATTCTTGTGGCTTGTAGCGAAACGGATAGGCCACCCAATGCTGTCCATCTGTGGAACCCTGGAATTCGATCTCATATCGTCCACGCGTCATCACCGCGAAGAGTCCGTATCGATTGGCGATCCTAAAGGGCTCGAGCGCTATAACTGGGATAGTTGGCAGCGGTGCTTCCGTGAACATCCAGATCAATTGCGCGCTGGTCGCATACCAGATCCAGAGCAAGAGCACCGAACTCGCGTTCAGCTTCAGGAATTTCCATGGCCCGCGGAGCCTGCCGCCCCAGCCGCCCGGCTCTTTCACCCGCATTGCGTTCGATTCGAATGCAGTGGTTATTCGATTTTTCCACCGCTCGGGTAAAATGCCCAGTACGAAACGATCGTCCAGCAAAAGCACGCCCATCGCGAGAACGAGATAGTTAAGAAAAGCGTAGTTCGCAGACAGGATTACGAAGATCTGCCACGGGGTCACGATGAAAAAGCACGCAACCCGCCATCGGCGCGGAAGAAACAGCAGCCATACCACGCCCAGTTCCAGAGCTAGCGTGACGCCGACCGTCGCTGCATGAAACCCGTGCGGCAAGTGCTGCGCGTACCAGCCAATCCAGGTGGGCAAGGGACCATTCTGGTAGTACTCATCCATGGCGGTGAAATGGTGCCATTCCTGATCCCCACTAAGAAGCTTCACCACGCCGGATTCGAAGTAGATGCGAAACCACTCCCACTGCAGCAAGAACAGGCTGGCGCGCGAGGCGGGATGGGTGCGGCCCAACCCCGGACGCATCCCTGGCGGCGCGGAAAAAAAAGAGACGAATCCCGCAGCCAGCAACATGCCATCCGATTGGTAGCTGGAGAAGTCCTGCGCTGCGCTGACAAACGAGAGAAAACACACGAAGCAAATTGTCAGCATTCCGCGGGGCCAGATGTTTAGCAGAAGGAGCAGCGACGCCAACATGCCCGCCCAGCACAGCGCGTTCAATGCAACCGGCCCACTCGACCACCAAAGCAGCGTC
>Ga0209420_1001724_pt1 | contig 10117 bp, 13 predicted proteins | sample BlaSpr_A8_OM1_O1_FD_187972 | JGI IMG/M metagenome (GOLD analysis project Ga0209420, IMG submission 187972) | Forest soil microbial communities from Thunder Bay, Ontario, Canada - Black Spruce, Ontario site 2_A8_OM1_O1 (SPAdes) (version 2) | ecosystem: Environmental > Terrestrial > Soil > Boreal...
GCATTACCCGCTCGGCCGTCTCAATCCCTTCCGGCGTGTTGTAACCCACGTCCAGCTGCATCAGCGCGTCGGCAAAGCCCATAATGCCCAGGCCGATGCGCCGGATTGCCCGTGTCGTCTGCCGCACTTCTTCGATCGGATACTCGTTCATATCCAGTACGTCATCAAGGAAGCGCGTCACCAGGTGCACCGTGCGCTTGAGCTTCTTCCAGTCAAAATCGCCGTTTTCCGCATCCACGTGCTTGCCCAGATTGATCTGGCCGAGCGTACAGGCGTCGTAGGGGAGCAACGGCTGTTCGCCGCACGGGTTGGTGGCCTCAATCATGCCCAGCTTCGGCGTCGGGTTGGCCCGCGAGTTATTAATGCGGTCAATCAAAATCATGCCCGGATCGCCGTACTGCCAGGCCAGCCGCGTAATGAGGTCAAACATCTTTTTGGCATTAAGCCGCCCCTCTTCTTTGCCGGTCCGCGGGTTGATCAACGGGTAGCCGTGGTCCGGATCGCTTTCATCCACCCATTCGTGCAACTTCTTCACCACCGCATCAAGCCGCACCAGTTTCAAATCCTGGTCGCGGGTCTTGAGCGCATCTTTGGCCTCGGCAATCACGCTCTCAAAATCAAATCCGTCTTCATAATCTTCCGGCAGCGCCGCCTCATCACGCTTCAAGGCCTCAAAAAATGCCTCGTCCACGGTCATGGAAATATTAAAATTGGTCAGCGAAAACTCATCCACCTTATACACGGCAAACAGCAGGATGTCCGGGTGGTTGTAGTGCATGATGCCCATATTGGCGCCGCGCCGCACCCCGCCCTGGCGCACGTTTGAGGTCACATCGTTGTACATCTGCATGAACGCCACCGGGCCGGTCGTGGTGCCGCCGGAGCTCTGGATCACGTCGCCCTTGGGCCGCAGCCTCGAAAAGCTGAAGCCCGTGCCGCCGCCACTCTTGTGAATCTTGGCCATATCCGTGGCGCTCTTCAAAATGCCGTCCAGATTATCTTCCACCGGCAGTACAAAACAGGCCGACAGCTGCTCATGCGGCTTGCCGGCATTCAGCATGGTGGGGGTGTTGGCCACATATTCCTGCCGCGCGATCAGGCCGTAAAACTTGCGCGCCAGCTCAATGTGGTCACGCGCCGGGTTCTCGCTGTACAGCCGCTCCGCCGTGGCAATGTTATACGCAATCCGCCATACCATCTGGCGGGGAGTCTCATTGGGCACGCCGTCTTTGTCACGAAACGCATAGCGCGTGCGCCCGATGTACCAGGCATTCTCGCTAAATTGTGGCTCCGGCAAATCCTCCGGCACCTCCGGGATCTTCTTGCCCAGCGTGTACAATTCTTCCAGCCGCTCGCGGTCTTCCGGAGTTTCGGCCTCGATGTTATTTGCTAATAGTGCATGCGGCGTACTCATGGCGGTGTATTCCCCTCATGTATTAGTTTGTTGTTTGTGAAGCGTTTGTTTGCTGCTCGCTATCCAGCAGATCCCGGACTTCGCGCTGAAACGATTCCGCGTCCTCAAAATCGCGGCAGACGCTGGCGAAGCGCAGGTACGCCACATGGTCGATGCCTTTCAGCTCTTCCATCACCAGCGCTCCGATCAGCGCGGCCGGCACCTCGCGGCTCTTTTTGGCGCGCAGACTCGCCTCGATCTCGTCCACGATTGAATCGACCTGAGCTTCCGTTACCGGCCGTTTGGCGACCGCAAGCCTGATCCCGGTTCGTAATTTATCCGGGCTGAAATGCTCACGGCGGTCGTCGTGCTTGATCACCATCAGATCAAAAGGCTCAACGCGTTCGTAGGTCGTGAAGCGCTGATGGCAGCCCAGGCATTCCCGGCGCCGCCGCGTGCTGGTAGCGTCACTCTCACGCTTATCCACCACCTTTGTATCACCGTTTTCGCAAAATGGGCAAACCATTCCTGCGTCCTCCAGCTCACCAACGTTAATTGTTTTTTAGTTGCTGCACCACAATGACTTGTGTTACATTAGCAGTATGCACCCCACATGTTGTGGGCGTCAACAAGAAAACCAACAATCAAATAGTGCTATAATAAATACAGCAACGTCGCCGGACCGTGTTGAAAGAGGTGAGTTGGATGGGGAGCAACAACCTCTCTTTCTTTCGGTCTTCGGCGCCGCTAAAAAGGAGGAAAATCATAAAATGATTAAAACAGTCAACAAATCAACATTCCAAAACGATGTCGTGAAGGCCGCCAGGCCGGTCCTGGTTGACCTGTGGGCGGAATGGTGCGGTCCCTGCCGAGCCATGGAGCCGGCCATCGAAGCCGTGGCCAAAGAGTTCGAGGGCCGGGTCGATATCGTTAAGCTCAATGTTGATGAAAACCCCGAAATCGCGCAAGGCCTCGGCGTTATGAGCATCCCCACGCTCATGTTGTTTAAAGATGGCCAGCCGGTTAATCGCATCGTCGGCCTCACCTCAAAGGATCGCTTGTCCGGGGCGTTAAATTCGGCTCTGGCGTGAAAACGCGCAACACCATCATCATCGGCTCCGGGCCGGCCGGCTATACCGCTGCCATTTACGCGAGCCGTGCGAGCCTGAAGCCGCTGCTCATTGAGGGCGAACCGTCCAATGTCAACGACCAGCCCGGCGGTCAGCTCATGTATACCACCACCGTTGAAAACTTCCCCGGGCGCCCCGAGGTACAAGGCCCCGAGCTCATGGGCGACATGCGCGACCAGGCACAAAAATTCGGCACCGAAATCATCACCAAACGCGCCACCAAAGCCGACCTCAGTCGCCGTCCCTTCAAAGTTTGGGTTGGTGACGACGAGTACCAGACCCACACACTCATCGTGGCCACCGGCGCCCATGCGCTCATGCTCGGTCTCGCGGACGAGCAACGCCTGCTCGGCCGCGGCGTCTCCACCTGCGCCACCTGCGACGGCTTCTTTTTCCGCGGCCGGGACATCGCCGTGGTCGGCGGCGGCGACGCAGCTATGGAGGAGGCCGACTTCCTCACCCGCTTTGCGGGTTCCGTTACCGTGATCGTCCGCCGCGACGTGCTGCGCGCCAGCCAAATCATGCAAGACCGCGCCAGGGCCAATCCCAAAGTCAAATTCCTCTGGAATTCCGAGGTGAAGGGCCTTTCCGGTGAGGAGAAACTCGAGCACCTCACCATCCACAACCACAAAACCGGCGAAACCTCACAGCTCGACATGGCCGGACTCTTTATCGCCATCGGCCACAAGCCCAACTCCGAACTCTTCACCGGCCAGCTCGATCTCGACGAACTCGGCTACGTTACAACCAGCGGCGTTACAACCAGCGTCGAAGGCGTCTTTGCGGCCGGCGACGTCCAGGACCGCCACTACCGCCAGGCCATCACCTCAGCCGGCACCGGCTGCATGGCCGCGCTCGAGGTGCAGGAATATCTGGCAAACCACCTGGAGTTGCTGCAGGAAGCGCCGAAAGCCGCGGCCCAAGCGTAGGTAAGCATGGATGATGCAACACCCTTGCACTCTGTCAGCGTCGCCGGCGCTGTCTACGATAGAGTCACGGATTCGTTTCTCGTTATCAAACGACGCGACAATAGCCGATGGGAACTGCCGGGCGGCGTACTTGAGCTAAACGAAACCGTTGAAGAGGGTGTGGTTCGCGAAGTCCTCGAAGAAACCGGCGTAACGGTGCGGCCAATCAAGCTCACTGGAATCTACAAGAACATGCGCCAACATGTGATCGCGTTGGTCTTCTTGTGCGAGACATTTAAGGGAGAGCCTCACGCCACGAATGAAGCCAGCGAAGTCATCTGGATGCCCACTCGCGAGCTGAAAAGCCGTATGAAAGAAGCTTTTCGCGTCCGCTTAACCGATGCCATGCAAACTGGTCACGTCGCCATACGATCTCACGACGGCACCAGCCTTCTTTGACCCCAATGCGCAATATATAACAAAATTAGATAGCATCGAACCTTTCTGCTCAAAAATAAGGCTTGGTAAAGTCCTAATTTCGTACCCTATCTAATTCTGTTATCTAGTAGCTGACATGACCACCCCGACTCTCAACTCCACCCTCGGCGCCAATGCTTTTTATGCCTTATTGGCCGTCGTCGACCGCCCGCTCCACGGCTACGGCATTCGCGATCAAATTGCATACGACTCAAAAGGGCAACTTGTACCAGCCACCGGCACAGTTTATATCACCCTTAAAAGGCTGACCAGTCAAGGTCCAGTTGAATGCATCGAACCGGGTGGCGCCCGGACGGACACTACCTGCCGCTACCCGTATCACTGCCAGGGGTCGCACACGTCTGGAAGCCGAAATCACCCGTCTTGAGCGCATCGTAGGCCATGCCAAATACAAGCTTAACGCACGAATTCCGGCTCCGGCTCGAGCATAATCCCAAACGTTTTCTGCACCGTCCGCACAATCAGCTCCACCAGTTTCATCAAATCATCGTACTCGGCGCCGTTCGGATTCGTAATCACGAGCCAGTGGTGCTCCCAGAGCTTCAGCCCAAAATGCTCCCGCCCTTCCAGTCCGCAGTGCTCCACCAGCCACCCGGCCGCAATTTTATAATTGCCTTCATACGGGTATAACGGCACGTGCTCAAAGCGCGCTTCCAACTCCGCGACTTTGGCCGCGTCCACGATCGGATTCTTAAAAAACGACCCTGCATTTGGCACCACCCCCGGATCAGGTAAAATCCGGCCCCGCACCGCCGTTACGGCCGCGCGAATCTGCTCCAGACCGGGATGGGCAATACCCTCCTCGTCCAATCGGCGTTGCAGCGATGCATAAGTCGGGGCCTTTGGCGGGAGCTTGCTCAAATTAAGCGTAACGCTGGTAATCACAAACCGCCCGGCCCATTCGCGTCGGAACTTGCTCGTCCGGTACTCAAATCCGCAATCTGCAGCCCGAAGCGTCACGAACTCGCGCCGGGCCATGTCATAAGCTTCAAGTTCCGCCAACGTGTCTGCGATCTCCTGGCCGTAGGCACCCGCATTTTGCACCGGAGCCGCACCGGTTGTACCGGGAATCATGCTCATGGCTTCAATGCCCGAAAGGCCAAGCTGAACCGTCCGCTCCACCACGCTGTCCCAGTGCTCGCCCGCTCCCGCTGTAACCCGCACCGTTGCAGCATCCACCGCCCGCGTCTCAAAACCCGGGATCTCAACTTTAAGCACCAGCCGGTGTAATGAGCCGTCGCTCACCACCACATTAGAGCCCTCGCCCAGCACAAATACACGCAAGTCCTGCTCCGCCGCCCAGTCGCACACTGCCTTCACGGCCACTCGCGACTTCACAGCCACAAAATAATCGCACCAGCCGCCGATCTTAAGCGTGGTGTAATCGGCCAGGCGCACATTACGGCGCAGACCGCCGGGTTCGTTCACAGTATTGGCCGGGCGCTGCCAAGCGCGTTTACCTGAGCCAGTATCGTTTGGGCCTCGGCTTCGCTCACATCCTGCATCTCGTTACCGGCCGCCGTCCCTGCCTGCGTGCCGAAAATCATGTCGTTAGAATACTTCACCAGTCGGTGGTCCGCAAACAATTGGTACCCCAGCTCGCGCACTCCGCCTTCCACGCGGCTCAGCACCTGCACCTTGTAGCGCGGCACGTTCGTCTCCGACACCGTGCACTGGGTGAGATATACCAGCACGTTGTCATTGGTCAGAAATTTCTTCGTTACAATCGGCGTGTGTGCGTCCTGCACCTTGTCCGCCAGAAACCAGTTAATGCTGTTTTCGAGGGTGGTTTTAGTGGCCTCGGCGGCCGCGGCTGGCTCATTCATGCTCTCATGATACAATAAACTCCGCGCGCCCGTAGCTCAGTTGGATAGAGCGTTGGTTTCCGGTACCAAAGGTCGGGGGTTCGAATCCCTTCGGGCGTACCAGGGAATAATTGACAAACCTGCAGATACTTCTTATGCTTGAGGCAACATAAGCAAGAAAAAATGCATGCCCAAAAAATCCAACAGGAAAAGATTATCCGATCGTCTGTTTAAAATCGGCCATGGTAACCTGGCCCTGGTGGCGGCTTTCATTGTCATCTTTGTCGGCTTTGGCAGCTTCTTCGTGTACAGGTCCGAAGCTGCCGGTACGGCTTGCGCTTGGACGACGCTGAGCATTGGCATGAGCGGTCAGTGCGTGGCCGACGCCGAGCAAATGCTCCATAACATCGGAATTAACCCCGGCATGACCTATCTCCACTTTAGCGATGTCCCGCAGTTGGGCTATGACACCAGCGCCGGATGGCATGCCGACGGCATCTTCGGATCGGGCATGCAGCAGCAAGTTAAGTATTATCAAACCTATGAATTCGGGTCCAGGTCCGCCACCGGCAAGGTCACTCCCCAAACCTGGGCAAGTATGTGTGACCGAAACGGCAGCCGCTGGGTATACACCAATGCCGGTTGCAGCCAGGTTGTCTGGGCCTTCTAAGATAAGACAGGAGCATAATTATGAATCTCTATAACATACACTTTTTCGGCCACCCGCTCGTTCATCATTACAGTGCGCTTGGCATCGCCCTCCTGATCCTTGCTCTGCTCCTCGTCCTCGCCTTTGAGGTCTGGATGCTCGTCGACGTGCTGGCCTACCGCAAAGTGCCCACCAGGCACAAGGTCTGGTGGGTGATCGGCATGTTCCTGATCCACCCGTTTGTCGCGATCATCTACTTCTTCGTGCGCCCGGCTTACAAAAGAACCAAACCATAACACAAGGCAAAACCATGCCCAAAAAATCCCCCAAAGCAAAATCAAAAACGTTCTCGCGCCTCATGCGAATCGGACACACCAATCTCGCCATCCTGGCCGCCTTCATGCTGGTATTCGTCGGCCTGGGGGCCTGGTTTGTAAATCATTCCGAAGCCGCGGGCCCACCTTGTGTGAGTCGAGTCTTTTACTATTACGAGCCCGGCACAATCGGTAGCCAGTGCGTTAAGGATCTCCAGCAAATGCTGCACAATATAGGCGACTATTATTACACGTACAACGGATTCAGTAACAGTGGAATTTACCCGCCTGATGGTGTCTATGGCTCAGCTACCCGGACCCAGGTAGTGGATTTCCAGAAATTCTCTAAATTCCCTAAATCCGGTCAGGATGGAGAGGTCGGTCCATACACCTGGAGCTACTTGTGCACCGATGACAGCCAGACGGGCGGCACCTCGGTCTATAAAAACGCCGGTTGTTGACGGGTGAGTGCGGTAAAAAAATGAGGCTGGTTGTGATTCGATTTGGTGATGACTAACGCCCGCCCGCCGGCCGTTGAAATAAAACGGCTGGCCGTGGTGGTAAGCGGCGGCTTTACCGCGCTTGAAGACATCACCGTCAACCTGCCGGCCGGGCAAATCACGGGCTTCATTGGTCCTTCGGGCGCCGGCAAAACCACGCTCATCCGCGCTATTGTGGGGCGGCAGCGGATCGCGCGCGGCCGCCTCACGGTTCTGGGACAGCCGGCCGGCAGCGCCAAACTGCGCTCCCGGATCAGCTACATGACCCAGGCGGTGTCGATGTACGCTGACCTCACAACCCGCCAAAATCTGCGTTACTTTGCCGCCATGGCCGGCCTCACCCGCCCGCAGCTGAATGACCGGGTTGAAGCCGTACTCGATATCGTTGGGCTCAAAAACCAGGCCCGCCAGCTCGCCGGCACGCTCTCCGGCGGCCAGAAACAACGCGTTTCGCTCGCCATTGCCCTCATCGGGCAGCCAAAATTACTGGTGCTCGACGAACCCACGGTTGGCCTTGATCCGGTCCTGCGCGAGGACATCTGGGCACTCTTCCACCGGCTGTCGAACGCCGGCGCCACGCTCATCGTCTCCAGCCATGTCATGGAGGAAGCCGCCCGCTGCGACGATCTGGTGCTCATTCGCAACGGCCGCCTGCTCGCGCACGACACCCCCGAGGCGCTCTGCCGCAACAACCACGCTGCCACGGTTGAGCAGGCCTTCCTCAAACTGGTGGAGGAGGCGAAATGAGCCCGCGCAAAACACTCGCCACCGCCCGCCGTGTCCTGCAGCAACTCTCACACGATCACCGCACGCTTGCGCTCATTTTGCTCGTGCCCAGCGTTCTGCTCATCATCTTCAAATATGCCTTTCAGGGAGAGCAAACGGTTTTCGATCAACTCGCACCCATGATCCTCGGCATCTTCCCCCTGGTTATCATGTTTATTGTTACCTCGATCGCCACCTTGCGCGAACGCACCGTCGGCACGCTCGACCGCCTGCTCACCATGCCCATCGCCAAGCTCGATTTCCTGCTTGGCTACGCCCTGGCCTTTGCGATTCTCGCCCTGGCGCAGGCCTCGCTTGCGAGTTTTGTCCTGCTCGGCCTTCTCAATGTCTCAGTCGCCGGCGGCGCCGGACCGGTGCTCATTTGCGCTATTCTGTCAGGACTGCTTGGCATGTCGCTTGGTCTTTTCATGAGCGCCTTTGCTTCGAGCGAGTTCCAGGCGGTGCAATTTATGCCGGCCGTCATTTTCCCGCAACTCCTTACCTGCGGCCTGTTTGTAGCCCGCGATCAAATGGCCAAACTGCTGCAGTGGTTTGCCAATATTATGCCGCTCACCTACAGTGTTGACGCGCTCAAGCAGGTCACCGCGCACGCCGATTGGACCGCCACGCTCACCCGCGACCTGGCCGTGGTTGCAGGTTACACCGTGGCCGCACTCATCTTCGGCGCGCTCACCATCCGCCGCCGCGAATAACCGGCACGCCACATCCGACTCAGACTCGCCGGGCGCCCAATTTTATGCTATAAATGCTTGGGTTGCATCCCTGTTTGCGCCCGTAGCTCAGTGGATAGAGCGTCTGGCTTCGGACCAGAAAGTCGGGGGTTCGAATCCCTCCGGGCGCACCAGAGGATTTATCACATTGTTCAGAGTCCAAGAAGGCCCAATAGAACCAGAAAAAGCACTTTTTTATCGAAATCTCCACCAAAACTGTGGGGGATCGAGTGTAGAGCAGCCTTTTGCCGTTTGACGGGTGAGCATATAATGGTTATGTTATAGCCAATGAAACAGCGAGCCACTCTCAAGTCCAAGCTGCGGGCCATAGGTCGCTTTAATCTGTCCATCGTGGCAGCGTTTGTGCTTGCATTCGTTGGTTTTGGCACCTGGTATGTGTCGAGATCCGAGGCTGCTGGCACCCCGTGCGTTGAGCTGTCGTATAGTTACAGCCCGGGCACCTACAAAGTGTGCGTCGTATGGCTCCAAAGAGCCCTGCAACAGGAAAATTACTATCTCGGAAGTTCAGTGCCATCCCCCGGCGCCGCTGATGGCTATTTTGGAACGGCGACGCGCAACTCAGTCTGGTGGTATCAATACAACCAGATGGGACACCAATACGCCAGCGGAGTCGTGACGGCGAAAGGATCAACCTGGATCGACCTGTGCAGTGACCTCTACCACTATCAGCATAACTATGGGTCGAGCACCAGTGGCACTATCTACAACACCATAGGTTGCAGCCTCATCTACTGATAAGTGGATAAACACGCATGAACACTTTTCCACGATCTTTAACCCGTGCTATTTGAATGTGGGTATAGAGACGTATTCGTTGTAGTTCATAAAAACAGTTCGAATGTCGTCGACTGGGGAGCGCCAGAATCTACTTGTTATTATTACTCAACAGGCCCGGGTCAAATGACCCGGGCCCTTGCGTGCCGCCGAAGTATCACCGGTTCCTGGGATGGATGTCGATACCCACCCTGTCCACTCGTCCATTCCTGCCGTAGTAGATATTCTTCGGCATTTCATCCGCGTTGAGGACATGACGGTGCGGGGTTGTCCTGTAGCCCGAGCGCCGGCTGCCGGAAGTTACGGTGAACCAGCCGCACACCTCGTATCCATAGTGGTTGTAGTACCCACGGAGCAATCCGAGCCGCAGCTTCATGGGGGATATCCCAGCTTCATCCAGGAGCCCGCGCTCATCGACCGCGCTCAACCGCACTGTCCCGTAACCCCACGACACCAGCACCGCACCATAGCGGAATGAAGCCCCTGAGTCGCTGCTGAACTGCTGTGTCAGCCCCAACATGCCGTTGATCTTGACGGCAAAGTTATACATATGCTCAGCCAGTTCAGGGCTCCCTGCTCCTCTCGGCGGCGGCCCCACTCGTGGTGGCTCTGTAAGGCTCACGACCGCA
>Ga0209420_1001725_pt1 | contig 10113 bp, 10 predicted proteins | sample BlaSpr_A8_OM1_O1_FD_187972 | JGI IMG/M metagenome (GOLD analysis project Ga0209420, IMG submission 187972) | Forest soil microbial communities from Thunder Bay, Ontario, Canada - Black Spruce, Ontario site 2_A8_OM1_O1 (SPAdes) (version 2) | ecosystem: Environmental > Terrestrial > Soil > Boreal...
CCCCGTCGGCGCCGCGGCGGGACCGATTGGAATCGACTGGAAGGGCGGAAGGTTCGGATTGCCCAGCAGGTTGTAGTCGAAGTACTGGCGGTCACGGCGGAACAAGCCGGAGAAGTCGTAGAGCTTGCCCTTGGAAAAGTCCAGCTTGGCAACGTTGTTCGGATCGCCGCCAAGCCCGCTGGTAAAGGCTTTCAAGTGATCGACGAGGGTGTTCTTCGTGTACGGGAGAGCGCGCAGCTCAAAGGTCTCGCCCAGTATGCGCGGACCGGACTGCTGGTTGACCAGAGTGTCGTACATGGCACCGCTGCCGTCGATATTGGCCACATGTCCGCCCACATCGATAGACTCATGAAGCGTGTAGCCGTCCGGAGCGGTCTGGTGAGACACAAATATTGGAATCTGCGCGACGGCACTGCGCGCCGTCAAGCCCAAAATGGCTGCGGCCATGCCCCCGACAATGCATCGGGCCGCCGCAAGAGAATGCTTTTCAATCAACATTCGGGAAATCCATCCTGGGTTCATCATGAAAGCCTCAATTGAAAAACATTGCTCGTCGAGACCTTGAATCCCTACACCCAATCGAAACACGGCCGCGCCTCCGCAATTCTCCAGGCGCGTTGCAATCGATGACTCCTACCTGAGGAACGCCGCATTCATGTTCGAGCCATGGATATAGGTATGGCAGTTCGTACAAGTTATGATTTCCGACGACCCCGCGCCCATTCCGTGAACCGTGTTGGCAGCTACGCCGCTGTGGCACTGGTTGCATAGCGGGGCGATGGCCGGCATGTTCAGCAGGCGGGCGTTCTGGGAACCGTGCGGAGTGTGGCATCCCAAACACCCCTCGGCCTTGACCGCGACGTGTTCATAGACGAACGGCCCGCGCGTCTCGGTGTGGCACTTGGTGCAGATCGCGTTCTGGTCGGCCGTGGACTTCAGGTTGTTGGCTCCGAAGGTGCCGTGCACGTCGTGGCAATCGCTGCACGTGATCAAGCCTTCGTTCACCTTGTGGTGGAACGGCATATTGAACGCCGGTTTAGCGTCGGAGTGGCACTGGAAGCAGAGCGTAGGCTGCGAAACCTTCAGCAGGTTTTCTTCTTCCTTGCTCTGATGAACGCTGTGGCAGCTAATACAGCCGACCTTCGCCTTGGCGTGGGGCGAGCGGTCAAAGTTCGGGTGCGCTCCCGCGTGACAGGTCAGGCACTTGGCGTCAACCTCTTTGGCCGAGTGCTTCGCGGGATTGAATATCTTGCTCGTGTCGCCGCCGCCCGCCACGTGCTCCGCTCCGGGACCATGGCAGCCCTCGCAGCCTTGATGGGAGGGTCCACCATTGGTATCGAGCGTGGTCTTCCAGTGCGGTGTTTTCTCCCAGGAGTTGTAAATGTCCTCGTGGCAGGTCTTGCAGGTCTCTGCTCCCACGTACTTGGAAGCTTCGGAAGAAGGCGCAGCGGCCGTAGGTGCGCTGGTGGATTGGGCGTTCTTACCAGCAGCCTGCGGGCTAGCCTGGCCAGCGGCAAAAGCGACCGCGACGAAAAGACATACGGCCGAGAATAGAAGAACTCGACAGGCTCCGTGGTAAACTTTGTGGCTCACAAGTTTAAAGTCCCTCGGCTTCATCTCACCACAAGTCCTATCTCATCAAGCGGAACCGCCATTCCGCGGGCGCAAGGATTCCCTTCGTCACCACTTCGATCTCCTTGGAAATTGCAGGAATTGTAAAGTGCCTCACAATTCAAGGCTGTTCACAATTGCTCAACTCTCAAAAATTAAACAAAGACTGTCTAGTGCGCATTTGGTCTCAGCCGTCGATCGATTTGTGGGAGTGGCACCGGCAGGCGGATTGTCCAATGGCAGTCCGGCGCAACCAGCACCTTACTCAGTATTCGCGTGCCGGCAGAAAGGTTCGACGAATTCCGCGTCCAGATCCGAAAGCTCAGCTTGCGCGTGGAAAGCGAAAGCATCGATCCCAAGACCTCACCAAACCATATGTCGACCGGGAAGCACGCAGGCGCGCGGAGCGCGACCGTGGGGCGCGGCTCGCTTTGCGGAAAAACAAGGCGGACCCTTCCTGCGGGAGGAGGGATTGCCTCTTTTCGAGGCTCGATTACCCACTCCGCCTATCCTCTGGCTACGCTTGGCTGTGTCCCTCGCGGTAGCGGCGCAAGACTGGAGGCCGAGCGGATGGCGCCGAGATCTCCTCAGGAGGGTAAAATCGATTTTTGTATTTTCCTATACATCAAGGTGGGCCACTGGGTAGCGGCCCACCTTTGATGAGTCAGATCCAAATCGCGGTAGTCCCAGCCATTACTTTGAGAGCGCCACGACTTGTTGAATGAACGGTACTGCGTTCGGGGTGCCAACGCCGGTCACATCGTCCCATCCCGTGCCAGTTTTCAGAGACGAGTCTGTGCCGAAGGTAAACACGTCCCAGCGAGTGGAAGAGGCGCTTTGAAATAGCGCGCTGACGTAGTTGGTCGTACCGTCCAAGGGAGCGGCCAATGCATTCGCACTTTCGAAAATCGCAGCATTCGGCGGGTCGAAAATGACGCCGGCCACATTGAAGGGCGAAGTGACTGCGGTCACGTCAGAGATCGCGCTGCCTTTCAACTGGTACAGATAGGGCGCCGCTTGGCCGAGCGGAGCGCCAGCGGCCTGGTTGGCGATTGCCCATAACCCCGAAAACATGGGGCAGGAGAGACTGGTGCCGCCAAACACTTCCACCGACTGCGGGTGGCCCGGGATCTGGTCCAGCGTAACGATGATTTCGACGCCAGTCTCCGGATCGGCATCCATCGAAATGTCTGGCACCTTGCGAAACTTCCCTGGCAAACCGTGCTGATAGGCTGGCTTGGCGAAAAAGACGCTGGTACCGCCTCCGCTTCCGCTTTGGAAGCCAAATGGAAGAGGCGGAACCGTTGGAGGATTTGGAGTAGGCTCTGCGATGCGGGTGAAGTTCATACCCCACCCCGTCTGGAATTTGATCGTGTTGTTGTTGTTGAGGAAGGTGCTGGTTCCTCCGACTGAGGTTGCAAAGGGGGAACTTGATCCCGCTTCGACAGAGACCGAGTCAATGCCGTAGTCTGCCTGATCGACCGCCAGGAAATCGCCGTCATCGCCACTGGAAATGTTCTGCGATATACCCAGAGCAGCGGCGATCTCTGAGATTCCGTTTTCGACCACGAGTTCTGAGGGCAAGAAATCGACCAGTGCGATCTCCGATATGCCGAAACTGTTGGACACTACATTACCCAGCAGATTCTCGACAGCGAAAAGGTTTCCTATATCAAGATTGGTAAACGAATTATCCGCTGTGAGCACCAGCGCAATATTGGCGCCCGGCGCGATGGAGTGCGCCCACTCCACATCCAGAGTGGTTTCAAATTGCCAGTTTCCGTCCACACAGGCAGTCCCGCAATTCACCGGGCCGTTCGGGGTGAAGATTTGGAAGTTGGCTGACGTGAGAGCGGGTAGTTTGTTCAGCGCTGAAAACGTGTTGGCGTCGTCAACGATGGTGTTCGAACCAAAAGCATCAACGATTACGATGGTCTGGCCAGCGCCATTCCAGCCCCGGCTGTACGCCTTGTTCAGCCCGTAAGCAGTTTGCAGCTCGGTTGCATCATAACCGCAAGACGGCAAGTTGGGAGGGGCGGACGTGATATTAGCACCATAGCGGTTGCCGAAATAGACTGCGACGGGACCGCCGCCGCCCGTGGTGAATGTTTCGGTCTCGGGCGACCGGAAACAATTGGCGCTGAAGAACAGTCCATTCGGATTCACGCCGGGAGTCAGCTGAACTCCGCGAAACGGAACACCGGTATCCAGATCCTTGGCCGCAGCCGCGTTCGAAGAATACGTCAAATCACTCACTTGAACGGCTGCCACAACAGCACTTGCCGGTCCCGCAACTGAGGGCTCCGAGGTGGCCGCCTGATGGATTGTCCCCTTGACGTTAAAGCGGTTGATCTGAACGTTGAACGCATCTTGAACATCGCTGATGCGGCCGCTCGCGGTCACATAATGATTGTTTTTCTCCGTCGAGGAGACCGTCAGGTTGTGCCCGGAAAGAAAGTCCCGCACGAGCGCGGCGTCTTTCTGAGTGGGCGCAAAAGTTGCTTTGTACTGCTCCCTAGTGAGCCAGTGGTGATACTGTGGCGATCCTTCCTGATACATCTGTTGGACCAAGGCATCAAATGCGTCCTTATTGTGCTGGTGCAGCCAGACCGTAACCGTGACTTGTTTCGAGGAATCTTCCGGACCCAGATCCTGCCGGCTGCCCACGATTGAGTGTGAGCCGCCGGGTTGCACTTGAGAGAATGCGGAAGCCGTCATCAAAATGAGGACGGCGAGCAGAATGGAAGATCCTCTACCAGTCTGAGATTGACTACGACGAATCGACATGATATCTCCTTCGCGGGGCGCGAGAAATGTGCTGCCCTTGCACGTCAGAAGCCTGAAGTGGCGAGCGGGGCCAAGTCTGCCATCACTCAGAGAAGCTGTCAAGGAGCTCGCCTTTCCCGGTTAAGATTTAACGCAAATTTGACAAACGGTCCTTGCCGCGATGCTCAGACCTTTTGATGGCCGCCCTGGGAAAGTGATCACAAGTGCACATCCTCCGTAGAGGGTTGCACGCTAGACTAGTTGGCCTAGAGTAGTGGTGAGAAAAAGATGAAGGTACTTTTGATCGAAGATAGCAAGTTCCAGCGGACCGCAAATGGGAGGGCGCTCATCCGAGCGGGATACGATGTCCTCTATGCGGCGGACGGCGAGGAAGGTCTCGGTGCCGCCCAAGAGAACATTCCCGATCTTATTTTGCTCGATATGATGTTACCCAAAATGTCAGGACTCGATGTCCTTCGGGCTCTCAAAGCCGACGTGCTGGTAAAACACATCCCAGTCGTTGTGCTGAGTGGGCTTGGCCAAGCGAATGAAGCCAGGCTCTTGAAAGAGGGTGCGGCGGCGTTCCTTATGAAGACAGCGGAATCATTCGAGAGCAATTCATCGGCCCTGATTCAGGCATTGCAGAGTCTGACCGGATCAAAAGCCTAGCCGCGCCCCACCAATTCGTCCGCTTTTCCCCTGCTTCCTTCCCAACGGCGCCATATCCCAGAGCTAGGAGTCCGTGCGAGATTGGCACGTAACTCTCGACGCCACCATTGCCTAAACCGCTGTCCCCTGCTTTGCAATCCCGCGCGCCCAATGATAGACTAAACTAGTTAAACTAAGTTCAGTACAAATCCAATGAAAACAGTGAATATTCACGAGGCGAAAACGCAGCTCTCGAAACTCATAGAAGAGGCGACAAAGGGCGAGGCGTTCGTTATTGCTAAGGCCGGTAAACCAGTCGTAAAAGTCACGGCCCTTAGCGCTCCAACCGGTGCCCAGGTACGGCGGCTCGGTTTCATGGCGGGCCAGATCTCTGTGCCGGACGACTTTGACCGAATGGGCGAAAAGGAGATCGAGCGAATCTTCGGCGGTAGTGAATGAAACTTCTGCTGGATACACATCTTCTCCTCTGGGCTGCCGGTGAGCCCCGACGCCTCTCGAAACGAGCTCGAGCTTTGATCGAAAATCCGGGCAACGAGCTTCTCTTCAGTGCGGCTAGTTTGTGGGAAGTGGCGATTAAGCGCGGGTTGGGCCGGGAAGATCTTAAGGTGGATGCACGGCTGCTGCGCCGCGGTCTACTGGACAACGGGTACAGCGAGTTGCCAATCATCAGCGATCATGTCGTTGCCACTGAAGGTTTGCCGCTGATTCATAAGGATCCTTTCGACCGAATCTTAGTGGCACAGGCGACTGTCGAGGGCGTTACGTTGCTGACCATCGATTCCTTGGTGTCGCAGTACCCGGGCCCGATCAGGATAGTGTAGGAATCCATGCTGCTGGAGTGGAGAGTAAGGCCGAAGATCTGGTTGGACTGAACTCTTCACTTGAGACAATCGGAAAGGCAGAGGTCAAGGGCCACCTGCAATTCGCTTCCCCATGACGCGCAGATGGGGTGAACACACCGCGTCTGAGGCCCCATAGAATTGTGAGGTGCTCTTCGCTAATTGTGTGCGCGCAGTGCTTCTCGCGCGATGGGCTGGCCATTGAGAAAGATAGTCTCGATCGAGTCATACGCTGTAACGTTTGCCAGCGGATTTTCCCTGAGCAGGAGCAGGTCAGCTCTCTTGCCAACCTCGATGGAGCCTAGTTCGTGCGACAGTCCTAAGGCGGTAGCATTGTCGAGCGTCGCGGCGCGCAAGATCAGAGAGAGTGGAGCACCGGCGTCCGCCCAGTTCTGCAATTCAAGTCGCCCGTTCAGCCCCGGCGGATTGCCGAAGCCATCAACCCCTGGGGTGTCGCTCCCAAAAACCAGAGGAACTTGGTCTTGCAACATAACTTTGAACGTTGCTTGCGTTCTTTCAATTGCAGCCCTGAGCAACGGCTCGAAGCCGGGCGGCGGGGAGGCTTTGCGATATTCGCCCAGTAGCGCAGTGCGGGCCTTCGCGCCTTCAGGCGACCGCAAATAAGCGATCACCGCCGGCGGCAGTGACATGGTGAGTCTGGGATCGTTGAGCAGGCTTGAATCGATCATCGCGCGCTCACCGGCAACTGTCTGCAGCGTCGGCTGTACATGGGTGCCGGCGCGCGCGGCGGCAGCAATCACATTGCTCGCGGATGGAGGTGGCATGGCATTGCCGAAATCGCCTGGCCAAACCCAGAGACCGTGCGCGATGATATCAGCGTGAGCATCAAGCGCTGACCGCCAACTGTCAACGCTATTGGCATGGACCATCAACACCAACTTGCGCTCTCGCGCGACGGCCTGGATCTTCTGCAGCGTCTCGGTGTGCAAATAGGGCCAGTGGAACATACCGAATCCGGATTCGACGAAGGCCTTCACGCAAATGGCTCCGGCGTCCGCCGCGCGTGACACCGCCCGTTCCGCCGTGTAGTCGCCCGTGCTCAGTTCCTTGGGCCAGTGTTCCGCTTCTTTCGGTTCATAGACCAAGTTGGGAAAGTTCGTCGATGAGATCGCCGGCACATTCAATGCCATATATCCGCCGGCGACCTTTATTCCTTTGCCACATGAGTAGAAGCGGGGATGCAACGGCGTGTTTTCAAACCACGCCTGATCGCTTGGTGTGAGATCGAGATCAACGATGGACGTAAAGCCGAACCCGAGATAGGCGCGGGGAACCTGCGCGCGATAGGCAGCCCAAAGCTCCGGGTGAGCATCGATTGCGTCGTCATCCAACGCCGCGGAATGGCCCGCATGCACGTGTGAATCGATCAGCCCAGGAACCAGAAATCGGCCGCCGCCGTCGGTCCGCCGGGCATGCGGACCGGGAAGCAAGTTTGTGCCGATTTCAGCGATCCTGCCATCGCGGAGAACAACATCAGCATGAAGCAGCGGAGCGGCGCGTTCCGGCGAGATCAGAGTGACATTTTCGATTACCATGCCCTGATCAACAACGCGCTGTGCGAGCGCGGCACACGCAACATTCAAAACGATGAACGCAGCCAGTGTCCTCGCTGACAGTCGATTGCTCAAGTCCGCCCCCTAGGATTGCCACCAAATATCGGCCGAGGTGGTCGCGCCCAGTCTATCCAGATATCTGATGCGACAGGAGGACTTTACGAACTCTCCCCTTTGAAAGTTCCACTCGTGGCACATATATAAGGATATGTCTTCCCCAACCTCGCGTCAGAAATCGATGGACCTCACGCCATGATGGTCGGCAACAGAAACTATGCTGGTCTTTGCCGTCCATCGCAAGTGCACTTATTGAACAAGAGATCCTGGGCGGTATAAGCAGAGGGGACGACGTTTCGGGGGTGCTGGATCGGGAGATAGACAAAATGCACAGTCAGAGCGATTTCTGCAACGCGAGCAGAGTATCATTTGCCTGGAAGCGGCGGAACGGCGTGCCTACCGGCAAGAACTTTGCCAACGCTAATAGCGTGCCTTACGACGATGCCCCCAGATGCCGGCCATGTCAAACGTCTGAAAGCGTCTATTATTTCGCGAACCGCCGAACGCTGAAGGAAATCGGCAGCCCGACTACGACCATGTGCACCAGCAGCCCTTGAATCACGTCACGGAGTTCGTAAGGACCCCTGTCGTGAAGCGCCGACAACGGCAAAACGACATAACCCATGACTAATTCAACCGCCATCCCATAGAACAGGCCGCACACCAGCGGGTGCTCCTTCAAGAAAGCCAGCCTGCGGCTGGCCGTGTAGTAAATCGCCGCTGCCGAGCAGGCGATAAAAAAGTGCAAGACGACACCAAGAACATAGGTTCCGACGCCTCCTTGGCGAGCCTGCGGTCCAAGCAGGCCGGCGGCAATCGTCAGCGGAACGTGCCATCCAAACAGGATGCAAGCTTGGCTAAGGTCCAAAATGCCGGCGATCAGGCCACCGACCGCGATTGCCAATAGAGCGTTCCTTTTCCCCAACGGCCAAGATGCAGAATCTCCAATCATCCGGTATGCTCTCTTTCACCTCTGACTTGTTCGCAATCCGCAATCCAGTCGTATGATACCCACGTGAGATCCGAGGAATCCTGAGCTTGGTCTGAAACACTCTGAATACTTCTGAAATGACGGTGTGTCGGGGTGGCGCGGGCAGAGTGTCGCTGAGCGCCAGACCGGCCGGAACGCGGTCTGCGCCTGTCAACTGTGTGGATCTAATCGGCGAGCGCCGCTTTTCTATTTGAGAACAGAGGCTAACCACCGATCCTGTATGGAACGTCCAACCACGACAATGCTTCGCATCGGTGCCTGGCGCGTCAACCCGACGTCCGGCCAGATTTCACGAGATGGACAGACCGCTCGGGTAGAGGCGAGGACGATGCGACTGCTGATGTGCCTGGCCGAGCACGCCGGCGAGATCGTCAGCGTCGACGACTTGCTCAACCAGATCTGGCCTGAGGTCCACGTCTCGCCAGACTCCGTCTACCAGGCAGTGACATCGCTCCGCCGTCTGCTCGGCGACGACCCCAAGGATCCCACTTACATCGAGACGGTACCGCGACTCGGGTATCGGATGGTGGCGACGGTCAGTCCCTGGATGGATCAGCCCATCGCCCAGACGGGCTCTTCGCCGGCTTCGGACAGCCAACATCCGGCCCCGGCGACCAGCGATGCGGCGTCGCCAGGTGCGCGCCGCAGAGTCGGCTTCATGTGGGCGGCCGGCGCGGCGATTTGCCTCGCGCTCGTCGTTTTTGTTACTTTCCAGTTTCGCCGTAGCGTCGTCAACAACAATCACTCAGCCTCACCTGCCATCGCTCCCCCATCGCAGAATTCCATCGCGGTACTGCCGTTTCTCGACCTGACTGCAGGAATGAAGGAGGAAGAATTCGCCGACGGCATGACCGAGGAACTGATCGACAAACTCAGCAAGATCCCGGGTGTTCGGATACCCGGTCCCACGTCCTCATTCTTTTTCAAGAGCAAACAAATGCCGGTCGCGGATATCGCTAAGACACTGGGTGTGGTTTATGTACTCGATGGGAGCGTGCGCAAGTCCGGCACTAAGCTGCGAGTCGCCGCGCGGCTGATTCGTGCAGACAACGGGTATGTTGTCTGGACTGAAACCTACGACCGATCATTGGACGACATCTTGGCGGTCCAGGACGACATCGCAGGCGAAGTAACGAAAGCGCTGAGGGCATCCATCGGGGCCAGACCGGACCATGATAATTCCCGGTGATGATCTCTGGTCAAACTGATGTGTTCCCAGACGAGTGCCGATAATGGGCGAGATCACCCGGTGCCGGATCGTGACCCTGCTTGCGCAGGTGATCGACGGCGCAATGCAAGCTTCCGGTCAGAGATCTTTGCAACTGCGTCCCGGCTGGAGCCGATGTTTATGCGATGAAACACGTCCTTCACGGCCTTCAAAATGTAGGGGATGCCGGCCTGCGTCACCAGCCCCGGGCGGGCTGGTCACGAATCTCACGTTGGCAGAGAATCTTGCGAACATGTTCCTGCGAAGCAACTCTCAGCCCGGACCTGCGCTCAAGACTGCCTAGGAGTGTGTCCGAGTATTCAACCGTGAACCGCTGATTTAGATTGAAACTCACAGGTTCGATATGCCAAGTTTCAGAGCATGGGAAAAACCTACCGC
>Ga0209420_1001726_pt1 | contig 10104 bp, 6 predicted proteins | sample BlaSpr_A8_OM1_O1_FD_187972 | JGI IMG/M metagenome (GOLD analysis project Ga0209420, IMG submission 187972) | Forest soil microbial communities from Thunder Bay, Ontario, Canada - Black Spruce, Ontario site 2_A8_OM1_O1 (SPAdes) (version 2) | ecosystem: Environmental > Terrestrial > Soil > Boreal...
GCGCCGTGCGCAGCTGTGGCGCTCGCCGGCGGACCAGCCGGCCTGGGCCCGTCCCTTCCTGCTCGTCGTCGCGGCACTGGCCGCGCTGTCGTACAGCTGGGACGTCGGCTCGACGATCGAGATCTACTACGCCGCCGCCGTGCGCTCCATGTCGCAGAGCTGGCACGACTTCCTCTTCGGCGCCTTCGACCCGGCCGGCACGGTCACGGTGGACAAGCTTCCCGGCTCCATGTGGGTGCAGGCCTTGTCGGCGCGGATCTTCGGCTTCCACGAGTGGGCCGTCCTGGCACCCTCGGCGGTGGAGGGCGCGCTGACGGTGCTCGTGCTCTATCACTGCGTGCGCCGCCTGGGCGGGCCGCTGGCCGGCCTCGGGGCCGTGGTGGTGCTGGCCGCCAGCCCGGCCACGGTGACGCTGAACCGGGGCAACATCCCCGACTCGCTCACGATCCTGCTGCTGGTGCTGGCGGCCGACGCCACCGTGTCGGCCATCCTGAACGACCGCTGGCTCAGCGCCGTTCTGGCCGCGCTCTACGTGGCGCTGGCCTTCCAGGCCAAGATGGTCGAGGCCTGGCTGGTGCTGCCCGCCCTCGGGCTGGCCTACCTGGTGGCCGGTCGGGGCAGCACGGCCCACCGGATGGGGCGGCTGGTCGCCATGGGCGCCACCGTGGCCGTCGTCTCGCTGTCCTACATGACGTTCGTCGCGCTCACGCCGGCCTCACAGCGGCCGTACGCGGACGGCAGCCCGAACAACTCGGTGTACCACCAGGTCTTCGTTTACAACGGTTTCAACCGGGTCGGCCAGGCGTCGCCCAACGAACTCCTGGGCCAGACGCTCGGGACGCGCCTCTTCTCCCAGGCGGAGCCGCCGCCGGTGTGGAACCGGCTCTTCGCCGGGAGCTATGGGCGCGACACCGGATGGCTGCTCCTCGCCGCGCTGGCCGCGTTCGCCTGGATCCTGGTGCAGCGGCGCCGCGCACCGCGTACCGATCTGGTGCGCGTCGGCGCCCTGCTGTGGGGCGTGTGGCTGGTTGTGCTCGGCGTGGTCTTCACCGTCAGCACCACCATGAACTCCTACTACGCCGGAGCGCTGTCGCCGGCCGTGGCCGGCCTGCTCGGCCTCGGCGGTGCGTTGGCCTGGGAGCACCGGCACGAGTCGGGCGTGCTGCTCGGGACAGCCGGGGTGGTGCTCATCACGACGGGGTACACGGCCTGGTTGCTGCCGACGGGCGGCACTGGCCAGCCGTCGTGGCTGACTGGTGCTGTCGTGGCACTCGGCCTGGCGGCGGCGGCGGTCCTCGTCGGGCTGGCCGTGGCGGGACGAAGGGGCCATCGCGCCGTTGTGCCCGCCGCCGTCGCCGTCGGGGGCGTCCTCGCCGTAGCCGCCGTGCTCCTCGTGCCCGCTGCGGCCAGCGCGTCGGTGGTGGCCGAGGGGCTGGGTCCGTTCGACACGCCGTTCCAGCCGGACCTGGCGACGGAGGTGATCCATGGCGTCTTCGCTCCACCCCCGGCGACGCTGGCGACGCTCGGTCAGATCGAGCAGGTGCGCCGCGGGGCGCCGTATCTGATGGCGACGCAGACATCGGCCGTGGCGGCGGAGTTCATTTACGACACGGGCGAGGAGGTCCTCCCGCTCGGTGGCTACACGGGCACGATCCCCTCGCCGACGGCGTCCGCCACGGCAGCGCTGGTGGCGGCGAAGCAGTTCCACCTGGCGCTCGTGGCGTCTCCCGGTGCCACGCCGGGCGCGGCTTGGGTGGTGGCCCACTGCCTCCACGTGTCGCCGCATGCCGCCGCACCGGGGCCGGCGCCGCGGCTCAAGATCTACTACTGCCTACCGAAGCCCGTGGCCGGTCGCTGAGCATTCCGTCCCACCCCTGACGCGGTGTCCGCAGCCCGCGGACAAATTGCAATTGTTCGCGCAACCGTCGCGGAGACTTCGCGGACGCCAGCCGACGTTCGTATTCCGGTGGCCGGCGACGACGAGCCCCAGCGGACGGTGTGTCACACTGCCGACGTGTCGGCAGTGAATCGACGTCTGCCCCACATCCTCGCGTGGCTCTGCATGGTGACCGCGGCGGGGTTCGGCGCCGCGTGCAGCTGGGGCACCCTTCCTGCTTCGGCCGGCACGCCCATCCGATCTCCACACGCGACGGCACTCCCGGCACCGAAGACGACCTCGGCGCAGAACACGAAGTTCCTCGCCGATGTCACCATGGCCGACCCTGCATTGGCCACCTACGCGCAAAAGGCGGGGAACGCCGCCCTCCACGCGCTGCTCGTCGACGGATCGGCCTTCTGTGTCCTGCTCACACGAGGTGGCGGAATCGACGACGCACTGGTGGCCGAGGCGGACGGAGTCAGAAACACCGAGTCCCGGACGAACCTTCCCTTGTCGGTGACGACCTTCAACACCATCGAAGCCGTGGCGCTGCTCACGCTCTGCCCGACCACAACCACGTCGTGGCGTACTGGGACTACGAGGTCGAGAACGACTGACTTCCCCGTGAGGGGGATGGTGGTGCGGCGCTAGTTCGTGAAGGCCTGGACGACGGCGCGGTAGTTCTCGCTAGGCGCCGACGGCGTCGGCGTGGGCGAGCCCACGACACGCCGGCCGATCTGGCGGCTCAGCGGCTCCTTCACGTCGGGCGGCGGGGGCGGCCCGACGACCGTCTCGATCCTCGAGAAGCCTGCCGCCCGGCACAGGTTGTGCAGCGCGGCGATGGTCGGCACGAACCAGTTGCCGAAGTCGGTGCGCAGCGAGCTGCCGGCGTGGAACTGCAGGAGCACCTCGTTGTCGAGGCCCTGCAGGTGCACGGCCTCGGTCTCAATGACCGCCACCTCCTTGGTGAGGGCCCGCACCCGCTCGAGGCAGGTGAGCGGCTCCTTCATGTGGTACAGCACGCCGAGATACAGCACCACGTCGAACTGCCCCAGCTGGTCCAGGTCCACCTTCTGGAAGTCGGCCACCACCGGCTCGACCTTCGACCCCAGTGCGGCCGAGGCGAACTCGAAGCCCCGCCGGCCGGGTAGGTCGGGCCGCCAGAAGTCGGTCTCGTCGCGGGACTGGTCGGGCAGGGTGCCGTTGGCGATGCACTCCTGCCAGTAGGCCCCCCGGGCCACGAAGTCGACTCCCCAAGCGTAGTGGTCGAGGGCCACCACCCGGCTGGCGCCCCGCTGCTCGGCGAGGAAGGAGAACTTGCCGTCCCAGGCCCCGATGTCGAGCACGCTGCGCCCGCTGACGTCGGGGAGCACGCCGACCGAGGTCTCCTGGACGCTGATGCCCTTCGTCACGACGCCGTTACCAAGGTCGATCGTGTGGTACCAACCGAACGCGTCGGCCTGCGCCTGCAGCTCTTCGGGCGTCGTCACGGGGCGACAGCGTAGCCAGCCGCGAACAACCCCTAATTTGGCCCGATGCCGCGGCCGGTCCCACCCCAGGTCATCCCGCGTCCGGCCGAGTGGCGTCTGGGTGGGCCGCCGCCTTGGGCCGCCGTCGGATCGGAGCGGCGGGCTTCCATCTCCCTGGACCAGGTCCTGGCCGCGTTCGGCGCCGCGGGTCAGCGCGGGCCCGTGCCCGAGGGCGCCGGCCTGGACGCCATTTTCACTCCGCCGCCCCTGTTGACCGAGCGCGACGGTCCGCCGGGTGAGCTGTGGCCCGCCCAGGCGAACGCCGGGGTACTGGTGCCGCTGTTCGAGGAGGACGGGCAGGCGAGGATCGTCTTGACCCGGCGCTCGACAGAGCTGCGCACCCACCAGGGGCAGGTCAGCTTCCCCGGTGGACGGCTCGATGCCGGAGAGGACACCACCGCGGCCGCCCGGCGCGAGGCGCACGAGGAGGTGGGCCTCGATCCGTCCCTGGTCACGATCGTGGGCTGGCTCCACCCGCTCACGACCCTGGTCTCGAGCTCACTCATCCAGCCGGTGCTGGCCACGCTGGCGGCGCGCCCACACCTGGTGCCCAACCCGACCGAGGTCGAACGCGTCTTCGACGTTTCGCTGGCCGAACTGGCCGACCTCCACGTCTTCCACGAGGAGCGCTGGCGCATTCCCGGGCGCGCCATCCCCGGGTCGGAGGACGACTCCTTCCCCGTATGGTTCTTCGAGGTCTCGGGCGAAATGATCTGGGGCGCCACGGCGCGCATGCTCTACGAGCTCCTGGGCATCGTCCTCGGCGCGCGTTAGTCGAACGCCACCGCCAACGCGCCCAGCGGTCCGAATCCGACGTCGAGCGCGTCCCCCGGCGCGACCGCCACCGGGGCGACCAGGGAGCCGGCGATGATGCGCTGCCCGGGCTCGAGCGCGGCACCGTGCGCGGCCAGGAAGCGGCGCACGAAGTCCACCGTGGTCGCCGGGTCCTCGGTCAGCGCACCCTCGTCTCCGCCACGGCCGTTCTTGGCCACCGTCACCCGCACGGCGAACGGGTCGACCCCGGCTACTTCTGTCCCGAAGACGACGCCACGCTGGCAGATGTTCCCGGCCAGCACGCCTTCGAGGTCGGCGAAGTCGACGTCGAGGTCGACCAGCTCCAAGGCCGGTGCCAGTCCGGCCACGCCCAGGTCGTCGCCCACCCGGACGGCGACCTCCACCTCGACCGCCGGCTTTCCCCAGCCGACCAGCGACACCGTGGCGCCGTCGGCCGTCACGCCGTTCTCGAGCAGGCACCCGACCACCGGTTCGCTGATGCCCAACGCCTGCTGGATCGTCGCCGTGTTGAACCCGATCTTCCAGCCCACCTGGCGGCCGCCGGCCGCCAGCTCGCCGTCGCGCCGGGCCAGCAAGGCGCGCATGCCCCTGGTGACGGCATCGTCGGTCACGCCGGAAGTCTCGCGCCCGCGGCCTACAGGTCGCTCGGGGAGTCGCCCTCCTGCTGCGGACCGCCGCCACCCCCGTAGGGGCCGCCACCGCCACCCCCACCCCCACCGCCACCGCCGCCGCCACCGCCACCCCAGGGTCCCCGACCGAACGGGCCGCCCCCGCCCCCGCCCCAGGGACCGCGGCCACCCCCACCACGGGAGCGGAAGCGGAAGTACATCAGAACGGCCGCGAACGCGAAGAGGATGACCACCACTCCGGGCGACGCGGTCGAGTGCGCCGCCAGCAACTCGGGGATGTCCACGAGGCGACGCTAGGCGCTACGACCTGGCCCATCCGGTCACTGACCGCCCTCGTTCGCCGGACCACGGCTCGTCGAGGTGACCCCGAAACACGACGAATTCGTGCCTCGGAGGAGCCTGGGGCAAGGGTCGGACGAAGTAGGATGGGGGATCGTCGGCGTGTCGGCCCGGCGTTCGCAATTGAGGTCGCACAGACAATGCCGGTGCGGTTGGTGAGCCGTACCGGCCCCACGAATGCCGGAGGGCTAGCAAGTGGCAGACATCGAGATCGGCATCTTCAAGTCGGGACGCCGGGCCTACGGGTTCGACGACATCGCCATCGTTCCGAGCCGGCGGACCCGCGACCCCGAGGACGTCGACGTCTCCTGGGATATCGACGCGTACGGGTTCGAGCTGCCGCTGCTCGGCGCCGCCATGGACGGGGTGATGAGCCCGACGACGGCGATCGAGCTGGGGCGCCTGGGCGGCCTCGGCGTGCTCAACCTCGAGGGCCTGTGGACCCGCTACGAGGACCCGACGCCGCTCTTCGACGAAATCCGCGAGCTCGACGATGACAAGGCCACGGCCCGCATGCAGCAGATGTACCAGGAGCCGATCATCGCAGAGCTGGTGACGGCGCGCATCCGGCAGATGAAGGAGGCCGGCATCACCACGGCGGCCTCGGTGACGCCGCAGCGGACCGAGGCGCTGGCCCCGGCCATCCTGGCCGCCGAGCTGGACATCCTGGTCATTCAGGGGACGGTCGTCTCGGCCGAGCACGTGTCCAAGACGTCGGAGCCGCTCAACCTGAAGCGCTTCATCCGCGAGTTCGACATCCCGGTGATCGTGGGTGGGTGCGCCTCGTACCAGGCCGGGCTGCACCTCATGCGCACCGGAGCCGTGGGCGTGCTCGTAGGCGTGGGCCCGGGCAACGCCTGCACGACTCGGGGCGTGCTCGGGCTGGGCGTTCCCCAGGCCACCGCCATCGCCGACGTGGCCGGCGCCCGCATGCGCCACCTGGACGAGACCGGCGTGTACGTGCACGTCATCGCCGACGGCGGCATGTCCAAGGGGGGCGACATCGCCAAGGCCATCGCCTGCGGGGCCGACGCCGTCATGCTCGGCTCGCCCCTGTCGTCCGCCGTGGAGGCGCCGGCCCGCGGCTTCCACTGGGGCATGGCCACCTTCCACCCGACGCTGCCTCGGGGTGCGAGGGTGCGCACGTCGGTGCGGGGCAGCCTGCGCGAGATCCTGCTCGGTCCGGCCCACGAGAACGACGGCCGCATGAACCTCTTCGGCGCGCTGCGCACCGCCATGGCGACGTGCGGCTACGAGTCGGTCAAGGAGTTCCAGAAGGCCGAGGTCATGGTCGCCCCGTCGCTGCAGACCGAGGGCAAGGCGTTGCAGCGGTCTCAGGGCGTGGGGATGGGCCATTGAGCTCCCGGTGACCGACACCGTTCTCGTCGTCGACTTCGGGGCGCAGTACGCCCGTCTGATCGCCCGCCGGGTGCGCGAAGCACACGTCTACTCCGAGATCGTCCCGGCCACCATCACCGTCGAGGAGATCAGGGAGCGGGCGCCGAAGGGGATCATTTTCAGCGGCGGGCCCAAGTCGGTCTACGAGACGCCGGCGCCTTCCATCGACCCGGCTGTCTACGACCTCGGCATTCCCGTCCTCGGGCTCTGCTACGGCGCGCAGCTCATGGCGCTCCAGCTCGGCGGCACGGTGTCGCGCACCGGGCAGGGCGAGTACGGCCGCGCCGAGCTGACCCAACGCGCCAAGTCGGGCTCGCCGCTTTGTCCCGACTGGCCGGCCCGCTCGACGGTGTGGATGAGCCACGGCGACGCCATCACGGCGGTGCCCGAGGGCTTCGTGGCCACGGCCACCTCGGCCGGAGCGCCGGTGGCCGCCATGCACGACCCGGACCGCCGCCTCTTCGGGCTGCAGTTCCACCCAGAGGTGGTGCACACCGACCGCGGCGGTGAGGTGTTCGACCACTTCCTGATCGACGTGTGCGGGTGCCTGCCGGCGTGGACGCACGTGTCGATCATTGAGCAGCAGGTGGAGGCCGTCCGGCGCCAGGTCGGCACCGACCGCGTCCTGTGCGCGCTGAGCGGCGGCGTCGACTCGGCCGTGGCCGCCGCGCTGGTGCACAAGGCGGTGGGGGACCAGCTGACGTGCGTCTTCGTCGACACCGGTCTCATGCGCTCGGGGGAGGCCGACCAGGTCGAGGACACCTTCCGCCGACAGTTCAAGGTCGACCTGGTCCACGTGAAGGCGGCGGACCGCTACTTCACCGCGCTCGAGGGCGTGACCGACCCCGAGCGCAAGCGCAAGATCATCGGGGAGCTGTTCATCCGGATCTTCGAGGAGGTGGCGCGCGACCTGGGCGCCGGCGAGGAGGACGGCGGCGAGGGGCCACGGTTCCTGGTGCAGGGGACGCTGTACCCCGACGTCATTGAGTCGGGCAGCGACACCGCGGCGAACATCAAGTCGCACCACAACGTGGGCGGGTTGCCCGAGGACCTGAAGTTCGAGCTGGTGGAGCCGTTGCGACTGCTCTTCAAGGACGAGGTGCGCGCCGTGGGCGAGGAGCTCGGCCTGCCCCACGAAATCGTGTGGCGTCAGCCCTTCCCTGGTCCCGGCCTGGGCGTGCGCATCATCGGCGAGGTGACGCCGGAGCGCGCCGAGATCCTCCGCAACGCCGACGCGGTGGTCGTCGAGGAGATCCGCCGGGCCGGCCTCTACCGCGAGCTGTGGCAGAGCTTCGCCGTCCTGCCGGCCGTGCGTACCGTCGGCGTCATGGGCGACGGTCGCACCTACGCCTACCCCATCGTCATCCGCGCCGTCACGAGCGACGACGCCATGACGGCGGACTGGGCCCGACTGCCTTACGACCTGGTCGAACGCATCGCCTCCCGCATCATCAACGAGGTGGAGGGCGTGAACCGGGTGGCGCTCGACGTGACGTCGAAGCCGCCCGGGACCATTGAGTGGGAGTGACCGTGACGCCGGGGAGCGGCGGCCTCGCGAACGGGCAGCTCTTCGACACCTCCGACGAGGAGGCGGGCGCGGCAGCGGCAGCAGCCGCCGAGCAGGACGGGCACGAGGACGCTCCGGTCGAGGGTGCCGACGACGGGCGCCGGCGCCGACAACGCTCGGCCACTAAGCGGGGGGCGTTCGCGGGCAACCCGAGCGCGCTGGTCGACGACCTGACCCTGCCCCAGCGCGCCGCCGTGGAGCACCGTGGCGGGCCGCTGCTCATTGTGGCGGGGGCCGGCTCGGGCAAGACGCGGGTGCTCACCCGGCGCATCGCCCACCTGATGGCCACCGGCGACGCGCCGTCCTGGGGGATTCTGGCCATCACTTTTACCAACAAGGCGGCCGACGAGATGCGTCGCCGCGTCGTCGAGCTGGTGGGCCCGCCGGCCGAGAAGATGTGGGTCTCGACCTTCCATTCGGCCTGCCTGCGCATCCTGCGTACCCACGCCGACCGCCTGGGCTACCGCTCCGCCTTCACCGTCTACGACGACACCGACTCGCGCCGCCTCATCGAGATGATCACGGCCGAGCTCGGCCTGGACCAGAAGCGCCTCCCGTCGCGCGCCGTCCAGGGGGTCATCAGCCAGGCCAAGTCCGAGCTGGTCGACTTCGAGACCTTCCGCGAGGACGCCTGGTCCGGTCCTGACCCGTTCCGCAAGCGCATCGCCGAGGTCTACGCCCAATACCAGGACCGACTGCACCAGGCCAACGCCCTCGACTTCGACGACCTGCTCATGATCACGGCCAACCTGCTGCAGGCCTACGACGACGTGCGGGCGGCCTACCAGGAGCGTTTCAAGCACATCCTCGTCGACGAGTTCCAGGACACCAACCACGCGCAGAACGAGATCGTCAAGCTGCTGGGCGAGGCGCACGGCAACGTGTGCGTGGTGGGGGACTCGGACCAGTCGGTCTACCGCTGGCGCGGCGCCGACATCCGCAACATCTTGGAGTTCGAGCGGGCCTTCCCCAACGTGACCACCATCCTCTTGGAGCAGAACTTCCGCTCCACCCAGACCATCCTCGATGCGGCCAACGCCGTCATCGCCAACAACATCGGCCGCCAGCCCAAGGAGCTCTTCACCGTGGGCGACACCGGCGGGCCGATAAAGCGGTACCGGGCCGAGGACGAGCGCGACGAGGCGTCGTGGGTCTCGGGCGAGATTCTCCGGCTGCACGCGTCCGAGAGACTGTCATGGGGCGACATGGCCGTCTTCTACCGCACCAACGCGCAGAGCCTCCCGCTCGAGACGTCCATGAAGTTCAGCGGCATCCCCTACAAGGTGGTGGGCGGGGCCAAGTTCTACGACCGCAAGGAGATCAAGGACGTCCTGGCGTACGTGCGCGTGCTCGCCAACCCCGACGACGAGGTGTCGGCCCGCCGCATCGTCAACGTGCCCAAGCGCGGCATCGGCGACACGTCGGTGGCCCGCCTGGCCGCCTGGGCCCAGGTGGAGCACGTGCCCTTTGCCGACGCCGTCGACCGGGCCGCCGACGCCGGGCTCACCGGCAAGGCCCTCAGGGGTGCGGAGCAGTTGTCCAAGACACTGCACGAGCTGCGGCCGCTGGTGCAGACGGTCAACCCGGCCGACTTCGTGCAGCTGGTGGCCGACCGCACCGGCTACCTGGCCGAGTTGGTGGCCGAGCACACCCACGAGGCCGACGGCCGCATTGAGAACCTGGCCGAGCTGGCCAGCCAGGCGGGCGACTTCGAGGACGTGAACGGCTTCCTCGAAACGGTGGCGCTGGTGGCCGACTCCGACGAGATCGACAGCGACGGCACCCGGGTCTCGCTCATGACGCTGCACACGGCCAAGGGCCTCGAGTACCCGGCCGTGTTCGTGGTCGGCCTGGAGGAGGGGATCTTCCCGCACTTCCGCTCGCTGGCCGAGCCGACCGAGCTCGAGGAGGAGCGGCGGCTCTTCTACGTCGGCATCACGCGGGCGCGGCAGCACCTGGCGATCTCGC
>Ga0209420_1001727_pt1 | contig 10103 bp, 6 predicted proteins | sample BlaSpr_A8_OM1_O1_FD_187972 | JGI IMG/M metagenome (GOLD analysis project Ga0209420, IMG submission 187972) | Forest soil microbial communities from Thunder Bay, Ontario, Canada - Black Spruce, Ontario site 2_A8_OM1_O1 (SPAdes) (version 2) | ecosystem: Environmental > Terrestrial > Soil > Boreal...
TCCGCCGCGGCTTTGCTTATACCGTACGGATTCACCGGCTGCAGCGGAAAGCCTTCGTCAATTGGTCCCTGCTCTTCGGTCGGCGCGCCATACACTTCCGAGGTCGAGCAATTCATCAGGTGGCATTCCGGCTGCCGCGTCCGAATCGCTTCGGCCAAATTGACGCTGCCCACGGCATTGGCCAGAAAGGTGCCGCGCGGATCGAGAAAGCTGGTCGGGGGGTGACTCTGCGCCGCCAAGTGAAACACGCCGTCAAATTTCGAGTCGGTGAAAACGCGTGCCACCGAGTCGAAGTCCACCAGATCGCCATAAACGAATTGCAGCCGTTCGAAATTCTTGTCGGAGACAACATCGCGAATGTCGTCTTCGCGGCCATTCGAGGCGCGGACGAATCCGGAGACCTGGTGACCTTGCTCGACGAGCAGGTTGGCCAGGTGCGGACCGACAAATCCGGTGATGCCCGTGATCAGAAAGCGCATTTTTCTGGAACCCCAATGTGGGGTCGCACGATGAATCATGCGACCGCGGGAACTGCCAGTTTGCCGATTGTGGCCCGGAGTGTCAAATTGCGTGGCATGTTGAAATGAAGAAGCCTTCAAACGTGCTGCAAGTAGAGGGAGAGTCAGTGTTTGCGGTTGTCCTTGAGAACACTCCACGAATGACCGCCAACGGCGCTGTGTATAATCCAATAGTAGGGTAGTGCGATCTGCTTACTGGCGGACGTGCCGCAAGAGCCCGTACTTTCTGTCGTGCGGTCCACTTTTTACGTGGAGTTCAATCATTGGCCGTGACCGCCCAATCCGAAAAATCGATCTCCCGGCTGCGCCGCGTTGTCATTGAGAACGTCGAGCCTGAAGTTGATGGCGGCCGGTTCCCGATCAAGCGCACCACCGGGGAAAGCGTAGTTGTGCGCGCCGATATTTATGCGGACGGACACGGTGTCTTGCGCGCCATGGTGCGTTACTCGCCTTCACTTACCGGTGCTTGGCGCGAAATCGAAATGAAGCTGGTTGAGAACGACCGGTGGGAAGCGCAGTTCGAAGTGTCCAGCGTCGGCACTTGGCGTTACACAATCACTGCGTGGCTCGATAGCTTTCGCACCTGGCACCGGGATTTCATCAAGAAAGCGGAAGCCGGGCAGAACGTTGCAGTGGATATCTTGACCGGCGCGGATTTGACGCGCGCTGCCGTCGAGCGCGCCATCGGCGCCGATTCGCAAAGGCTTTTTGAGCTGGCCACGGAACTCGCCCATTTGCCGGGTGACAACCAGCGCGCGATAGAACGTGCGAATCATCCGGACTTTGTGAGCCTGATGGATCGTTACCCCGATCGCCGCGCTGCGACCAGCTATGAGAAAGAGTCAGCTATTCTGGTGGATCGTGAACGCGCGCGATTTAGCACCTGGTATGAAATGTTTCCGCGCTCCTGCTCCACCGAACTGAATCGCCACGGCACTTTTCGCGATTGCATCGCGCGGCTGCCCGAGATCGCGGCGATGGGCTTTGACGTTTTGTATTTTCCGCCGATTCACCCCATCGGGCGCATCGAACGTAAGGGCAAAAATAACACTCCCAATCCCACACCGGACGAGCCAGGAAGCCCATGGGCGATTGGTTCGAAAGAAGGTGGACATAAGGCGATTCAGCCGCAGTTGGGTACGCTCGCGGACTTCAAAGAGCTTCAGCAACAAGCTGCAACACACGGCTTGGAGATTGCGCTCGATTTGGCATTTCAGTGTGCGCCGGATCATCCATATGTAAACGAACACCCGGAATGGTTTCTGCGGCGTCCGGATGGCAGCGTGCAATACGCGGAAAATCCGCCGAAGCAATATCAGGATATCTACCCGCTGAATTTCGAGAGCGAAGACGCCGACGGCCTGCGCGAAGAGCTCCGCAGCGTCGTCTACTACTGGATTAAACAGGGCATTCGAATCTTTCGTGTGGATAATCCCCACACCAAGCCTTTTGCGTTCTGGGAATGGCTCCTGGGCGAAGTTCACAGGGACTATCCGGAAACCCTTTTTCTCGCCGAGGCATTCACGCGGCCGAAAGTGATGTATCAATTGGCGAAAAGCGGTTTTACGCAGTCCTATACTTATTTTGCTTGGAAGAATACGAAGCGCGAGCTGACGGAATACTTCACGGAGCTCGACCAAACGCCGGTGCGGGAGTTTTTTCGCCCGAATCTCTGGCCGAATACGCCTGATATTCTGAACGAGTATCTGCAGAACGGCGGACGCCCGGCATTTATCGTACGGTTGATCCTGGCGGCCACGCTTGGCGCCAGCTACGGGATTTACGGTCCAGCATTTGAGCTATGTGAAAACCGCCCCGTGCGTCAAGGCAGTGAAGAATACCTCGATTCGGAAAAGTACCAGATTCGTTCGTGGCAGCGAGACCGGCCGGACAGTTTGAAAGACCTGATCGCGCGCATGAATGCGATTCGCCGCGAGAATCTGGCGCTGCAAAGCGATTGGAGCCTTCGTTTCCACCCAGTGGAAAACGAGCAGCTCATCGCTTACAGCAAGACAGCGAAGGACGCCTCAAATATCATTCTTACGGTAGTGAACCTCGATCCGCGTTACACGCAGTCCGGTTGGACCGAGATTCTGCCGGAGCAATTCGGCCTCGACATGCAAGGGCCTTTTGAAGTCCACGATTTGCTGACGGATGCGAAATATACTTGGCGGCGCGGCCGCAACTATGTGGAACTGAATCCGTGGAAGATGCCGGCGCATATTTTCAGGATTCGAGTCTAAGTTTCTGTTGTCGGCGGCTTTACGAACAATCGGGCGGCGAGGATCGCAAAAAGAGGCGACCAGCGGTGGCGGATTCAGACGACAAGCTTTGGTACAAAGACGCAATCATCTATCAGTTGCACGTTCGCACCTTTTGCGACAGCAACAATGACGGTATCGGCGATTTTACCGGGCTGATTCAAAAGCTCGATTACCTGCAAGAACTCGGAATCAATGCGCTATGGCTCATGCCGTTTTTCCCGTCCCCGCTGCGCGATGACGGCTATGACACCGCCGACTACCTCAACGTTCATCCAAATTACGGCACGCTCGATGATTTCAAACGGTTTCTCGTGGCGGCGCACAATCGAGGAATCCGCGTCATCATCGAGTTGGTCCTGAACCATACCTCCGACCAGCACCCCTGGTTTCAGGAGGCGCGCAGCTCGCGCGAAAATCCCAAGCGCGATTGGTATGTCTGGAGCGATACAGACGACAAGTACAAAGAAGCGCGGATCATTTTCCTCGACACGGAGATGTCCAACTGGGCGTGGGATCCGATTTCGAAATCCTACTACTGGCACCGGTTTTTCAGCCATCAGCCCGACCTGAATTTCGATAATCCCGCCGTCTTCGAAATGATGTGGCAGGTGATGAAATTCTGGCTGGATATCGGCGTGGATGGCTTCCGCCTGGATGCCGTGCCTTATCTCGCCGAACGTGAGGGCACCTCTTGCGAGAATCTACCGGAGACGCATGCAATCGTGCGCGAGCTGCGGCACCGGCTGGACGCGGAATATCCGAAAGCCATGCTGCTCGCGGAGGCGAACCAGTGGCCTGCGGACGTTCGAGCCTATTTTGCGGATGGCGACGAATTTCACATGGCCTTTCATTTCCCGCTGATGCCGCGCATGTTTATGGCCGTGCAGCTCGAGGACCGCAAGCCCATCGTGGAGATCCTCGAGCAAACCCCGCAGATTCCCGATAGCTGCCAGTGGTGCATCTTTCTGCGCAACCACGACGAGCTGACGCTCGAGATGGTCACGGACATCGAGCGGGACTACATGTACGACGAATATGCGAAAGATAAGGCGATGCGGATCAATCTGGGCATTCGCCGGCGTCTTGCGCCGATGATGGATAACGATCGGCGGCGCATTCAGCTTCTCAACATCTTGCTCATGACCATGCCCGGTACTCCCATCATTTACTACGGCGACGAAATCGGAATGGGGGACAATATCTATCTGGGCGATCGCAACGGCGTGCGGACGCCGATGCAATGGAATGGTGGTTGGAATGGCGGTTTTTCGGGGGCCGACCCCGAGCGATTGTATTCCCCTTTGATTTCAAATCCTGTTTACGGCTACCAAGCGATCAACGTAGAGGCGCAACATCGTCTGCCGCACTCGCTGCTTTCGTGGATGAAAGCTGTGATTGCGGTGCGGAAGTCGTCGCGCGTGTTCAGCCGGGGATCGATTGAGTTTCTCCGGCCATCCAATCATAGAGTGCTCGCTTACGTGCGACAGTTGGACCAGGAAAAGATCCTCGTGGTGAATAACCTGGCGGCCTCCGCGCAGGCGGTCGAGCTGGATTTGAAGCGTTACAAAGGCCACGTTCCGATCGAGATGGCCGGCGGGAACCTCTTTCCGCGGATCGGGGACCTGCCCTATTTGCTGACGCTTGGCCCATACAATTCTTATGCGTTTCGCTTGCGGCGTTTCTAGCCGTACCAGCTTTTGCCCGTGATCTAGAAAGCCCACTTCCTACGCCCGGCATGCACGGAGAGTTTTTTGGCTGAAGATACCTTCCTTGACGACGATTTTCTCCGCCAGCTAATGAGCGTCGGCGAAGTGGATCTGCTCGTGGGTATTCCCTCGCACAACAACGCCACCACCGTGGCCGCCACCGTGGATGCCATCGAGGAATGCTTTAGGCAGAATTTCTATCGGGACCGCGTGGTGATCGTCAACGTAGATGGCGGCTCGAAAGACGGCACACCGGAGGCCGTGCTCAACGCGGCGGTTTCCCAGCACGAAAATGGGCGCGGGCTGACCTCGCTGCGCACCGAACACTGCGTGGGTATGCGATACGCGCAGCCGGTATCGACCGGCCAACTGTACCGCACACTGCTCGCGGCCGCCGATCTTCTGCGCGCGAAAGCTTGCGCGGTGATATCACCGGCTAGTTCCAATGTGGCGCCTGCTTGGATTGAAAAGCTATTGAAACCGGTCTACCGGGAAAAGTTTGATTTCGTGGCGCCGCTTTATGGCCGGCATAAATTCGATGGACTGCTCGGCAGAAACCTGCTCTATCCCATGGCGCGCGCGGTTTTTGGCTGGCGGGTTCGAGAACTTCACCCGAGCGATTTTGCCTTTTCCGGAGGATTTGGAAGCTATTGCGTGAACCAGGACGTGTGGCACGAGGAAGCGATTGGAGCCTCCGCCGAAACCTGGATGGCCATCACCGGAACACGTCCTGATTTTCGAATTTGCCAAGCGTTCCTTGGTCAGAAAATGCATGCGGCCACGACTTCGGGCAGCGATATCGTCTCGGCCGTTCGCGACGCGGTCGGCGCGTTTTTTTGGTGTATGGAATCGCAGCAGGAAATCTGGACCGCTCGGACTGGATCGGAGGCAGTGCCCACCAATGGTCCCGATCACGAATTGACCATCCAGGCGGTACGGATCAATCGAAAACGAATTTTCGAATTGTTTCGGACTGGCGCTTCGGAGCTTGAAACGATTTTGAAGTCCGTGCTCTCGCCGGAGACGCACGCGGAAATCCAGCGCATAGCGGCGCTCGACGAGCGCAAGTTTCGGCTGGGCGGGGAACTGTGGGCGCGGATACTTTTTGAATTCGCAGCGTCCTATCACCGCGCGGTGATCAATCGCGATCACCTGATTCAGGCGCTGGTGCCGCTCTACCGCGGCAGAATCTATTCCTTTCTGCTCGATCATCAAGAATCCTCTCCACAAGAGATTGAAGACGATACCGAGGCGCTTTGCCTCGAATTGGAACGCCAGAAGCCATATCTATTGGAAAGATGGAATCAGAAGGGGTGAACGCCATGAGAGACGTGATCGTCCGAGGACTAGAACAGGCTTACGACAACTCCGTGCACATGATTGCGGAGTTCCTGCCCCGGTTTGTGGTGATGCTGATCATCGTCTTGATCGGGCTGGTGGTGGCCTTTCTCTTCGAATACCTGCTTCGAGCGATTCTTCACCTCACGCGGCTGGATCGGCTTTCGGAAGAGGCCGGCGCCACGCGAGTGCTCAAGAAGGCAGCGCTGCCTTCGGTCAGCGAATTGCTTAGCCGTTCACTCTTCTGGCTGACCTGGCTCGGATTCATTCTGGTTGGGATCAGCGTCTTGCAAATCGGAAGCTTGCAGGAGCAGATTTCACACCTTTTCCAACTATTGCCACAAATCCTGGTGGCGATCCTGATTCTCTTCGTGGGGTTGCTGGCGGCAAATTTCTTTTCACGCGCAGTGCTGCTGGCCACGGTGAACGCGGGTTACAAGTCGCCGCAAGTCTGGAGTGGCGCCACGCGGTTTGTGATCTGGATTCTGGCGATTTCCATGGCTCTCGAACAGATCGGCCTCGCACGGCAAACAGTGATCGCAGCCTTTTCGATTGTGTTTGGTGCGTTGATGTTGGCGCTGGCGATTGCGTTCGGTCTCGGTGGCAGGGAAATCGCGCGCGAAACATTGGAAAGGCATCTCGGAGAAACGAAAAAGGACCGCGAAGAGGAGCCTTCTCCCTTATGAGCGGTTCTGGAGCGATCGATTGAACGCTGCCAAACCGCAGAAAGAAATACTTGCCGCATTGCAGACCTCTCTGCCGGCAGCGTTGCCCGCTTACTTGAAGGAGCAGCGCTGGTTTGGCGGCAAAGCGCGCGTGATTCGGTCAGCAATACCTGTCGACGCGGTTCCATTCCCTTTACCTTCGAAGGAAGCGGTTATGGTGCTGATCGATGTGTCGTATGAGGAGGGCGCTACCGAGACTTATGCGCTGCCGATGATGCGCACGGGTCAAATGCAAGCTGATGAGCCAGAGCCGGGCGTACTCACGATTCGGGAGAACGGCGGCAATGCAATCCGTATGCGTAACGCATTGGCCGATGAAGAGTTTTTGTCGTCGCTATTCGAAGCGGTGCAGATGAATCTGGTGTTACCGGGCGTGGAGGGGCAAATTCGGGCCTCGTCTACGGCCGCGCTAAGAATGCTCGATGTTTCGCCCCAAGCGATTCGCAATCCTAAGCCGATCAAAGGCGAGCAAAGCAACAGCTCGATTGCGTATGGCGACCGCGCGATTCTCAAAGTCCTTCGCCGGATCGAGCCTGGCGTAAATCCCGATCTGGAGGTCGGCCTGTTCTTGACCGAGAAAGCCCATTTCCCGCACACCCCGCCGGTGGCCGGCTTCCTGGAGTACGAAGGCAAGCGCGGTTCGATGACGCTCGGCACCTTGCAGGGATTCGTTGTGAATCAAGGAGATGCCTGGCGATATACCTCGGGGGAACTTGCGAAATTCTACGACCAGTGCGAAAGATCGTCCGAGACGCAAGCTTTGAGCGCACTCGGCGGGTATTTCGACAACGTTCGCCAGGTGGGACGCCGCACGGCCGAGCTACATCGGGCCCTGGCATCCGACTCTTCAACCCCGGAATTCACTCCTGAGCCGTACACTGAGGCATTTCAATCAGAGCTCGAACAGAATTGCCGTGAAGCGACAAAACACGTTTTCAATTTGCTCCGGCGGCAGATGAGCAAGGTGCCTCCGGAATACCGAACGGCCGCACAAGAGTTGGCGAGCCGCGAAGGCGATGTGTTGAAGCGATTTCGAACGATGCTCGCGCGCCCGGTTCGCGGCATGCGCACGCGAATCCACGGCGACTACCATTTGGGACAAGTGCTTTATACGGGCTCCGACTTCGTGATCATCGATTTCGAAGGCGAACCGGCACGGCCGATCGCAGAAAGGCGCATAAAGCGATCGCCGTTGCAGGATGTGGCGGGAATGCTGCGTTCCTTTCAGTATGCGGCGTTCGCGCCCTTGCTCGCTGCTGTGGGCGACAATGCACAGGTGTTTCGAAATGACGCGGAGCATGCACAATGGGCGCACACTTGGGAAGGGTTGGCGAGCGAAAGTTTTCTTGCCGCCTATTTCGAAACGTCTGGCAATGCAAGCTACCTCCCTCCAACTGTGCAGGAACGCGAACTGGTACTACGGCTCCAGTTACTCGAAAAATCAGTCTACGAGCTCGGTTATGAGCTCGACAATCGGCCTTCCTGGGTGGGGATACCTCTTGAGGGCATTCGATCGCTGCTATTCGCGGGCGGATGACTTCGAATGGAGAGTGTTTTGGACAATAGCCGCACTACAGCGCCTGCCTTATTTGCCCGCAGGCCTGCAGGTCTGCTGGGTGCCGTCCCCACGGAAGAAAATCGTTGCCGGTTCCTGCTTTGGGCTCCATATGCCAAGAACGTGGAACTTCATATCGAAAATCCCCGTGATCGCGGCATTCGAATGAACCGTCTCGACGCAGGATATTTCGAAGTCGTTGCGGACGACGTAGGCATCGGAGCGCAATACCGATACCGGCTTGACGGCCAGAAGGAGTACGCCGATCCCGCATCTCGGTTTCAACCGAAAGGCGTTCATGGGCCCTCGCAAGTTATTGACTCGCGGTTTGATTGGCAGGATGCCGGCTGGACGGGAATCGCGCTGCGCGACTATGTATTTTACGAACTTCATGTGGGAACGTTCACGCCAGAAGGCACGTTCGAGGCGATCATTCCGCGTGTTTCCGCGCTGAAGGAGTTGGGCGTCACGGCCATAGAACTGATGCCCGTGGCGCAATTTCCCGGTGACCGAAATTGGGGATATGACGGCGCTTATCCGTACGCCGTGCAAAATTCTTATGGCGGACCTTTAGGTCTGAAGAAATTGGTGAACGCTTGCCACCAGCAGGGAATGGCGGTCGTTCTCGATGTGGTCTACAACCACTTAGGTCCAGAGGGAAATTATCTCGGTGCATTTGGGCCCTATTTTACCGACGTTTATAAGACGCCGTGGGGACAGGCCGTCAACTTCGATCAGGCTCAGAGCGACGAGGTACGGCGGTACTTCATTTGTAACGCCCTGCAATGGATCGCCGAATTCCATGTTGACGCGCTTCGCCTGGATGCCGTTCAAGCCATCATCGATCCATCTGCCAGCCCATTCTTGCGCGAGCTAGGCATAGCTTGCCACGCGAAGGCCCGCGAATTGAAAAGGCAGGTCCATTTGATCGCGGAAAGTGACCGCAACGACCCACGAATCGTCAACCGTTTCGAAAAGGGCGGTTGGCAAATCGATGCGCAATGGAACGATGATTTTCACCACTCTTTACGCGTGGCGCTGACCGGCGAACAGACGGGGTATTACGGCGATTATTCAGGTCTAAAGGATCTGGCAAAGGCGGTGCGAGAAGGCTTCATCTACGATGGGCAGCATTCGAAACATAGGGGGAAGCACTACGGCGCGCCCTCGCAGGAGGTGCCCGGCGAGCGGCTCGTGATATTCGCACAAAACCACGATCAAGTGGGCAACCGGAAGAGCGGCGACCGGCTGGCCGCGACGCAGTCTTTTGCAAAATTGAAGATGGCAGCCGGACTTACCTTGCTTTCGCCCTATCTGCCAATGCTTTTCATGGGCGAGGAATTCGGCGAGCGAGCGCCTTTCCAATACTTCGTCAGCCACGGAGATCCTGATTTGGTGGAAGCGATTCGCCGCGGACGTAAAAAGGAGTTCTCAAGTTTCGAATGGAAAGGAGAGTTGCCCGATCCGCAGGACGAGCAGACGTTTTTGCGTTCGAAAGTGAACTGGGAACTGAGAAATCAAGGCCAGCACGCGTTGCTTTGGAGATTGTGTTCAGAACTCCTTCGATTGCGCCGCGAAATTCCGGCGCTCACGAAATGCGACAAGCAAGCGATGGAAGTCAGCCTTCAATCAGAGGATAGGGTGCTCCTGGTGAAGCGTTGGAATGAGGACAGCCAGACTCTATTAGCCTGCAATTTTAGTGAGGTGGTGGCAGAAATATCGCTTCCGGACCCTCCAGGCGCATGGGGGCTGCAGATCGATTCCTCAGAGACGCGCTGGGGAGGCGAAGGTAGTTCGGACGCCGTCGAATCCGCCAAAGTCGAGGGCTGCTTGCAGACTTGCATTGCGCCGTGGAGTTTTCTCTTATGGGCAGCGACCGTGCGTTGAGGGGCTACCGCGGATCATTTCGAATCCTGTTTGCGGCGCGCCACCAACACCACACCGGGATCGTTGACGGTCATCACCATAGTTGCACCTTCTGCGGCATATCGGATGCG
>Ga0209420_1001728_pt1 | contig 10102 bp, 7 predicted proteins | sample BlaSpr_A8_OM1_O1_FD_187972 | JGI IMG/M metagenome (GOLD analysis project Ga0209420, IMG submission 187972) | Forest soil microbial communities from Thunder Bay, Ontario, Canada - Black Spruce, Ontario site 2_A8_OM1_O1 (SPAdes) (version 2) | ecosystem: Environmental > Terrestrial > Soil > Boreal...
TAGCCGACCGCGATCGGGTCCTTGAACGGCTCGCCGGTCCGGCCGTCGAACAGCCGGGCCTTCCCGTTGGAACCGACCATGCGCTGGCCGTCCCGGTTCGGCAGCGTGCTGCCGAGCAGGCCGGTGATCTCCTCTTCCTTCGCGCCGTCGAAGACCGGGGTGGCCACGGGCGTGCCCGCGGGAGCCGCGTCGGCCCCCACGCTGCGCAGCCGCGCCTTCCACTCATCGTCCGCGCCGTCGACCTGCCAGCCGGTCTTGGCCACCCACCCCAGGTGGGTTTCCAGGACCTGGCCGACGTTCATCCGGCCCGGGACGCCGAGCGGGTTGAGCACGATGTCCACCGGGGTGCCGTCCTCGAGGAACGGCATGTCCTCCACCGGCAGGATCTTCGCGATCACGCCCTTGTTCCCGTGCCGCCCGGCCAGCTTGTCGCCGTCGGTGATCTTGCGCTTCTGGGCCACGTACACCCGGACCAGCTCGTTGACGCCGGGCGGGAGCTCGTCGCCGTCCTCGCGGGTGAACACGCGGACGCCGATGACCTTGCCCTCCTCGCCGTGCGGCACCTTCAGGCTGGTGTCCCGCACCTCGCGGGCCTTCTCGCCGAAGATCGCGCGCAGCAGCCGCTCCTCCGGGGTCAGCTCGGTCTCGCCCTTGGGCGTGACCTTGCCGACCAGGATGTCGCCGTTGACGACCTCGGCGCCGATCCTGATGATGCCGCGCTCGTCCAGGTCGGCCAGCACCTCGTCGGAGACATTCGGGATGTCCCTGGTGATCTCCTCCGGGCCCAGCTTGGTGTCCCGGGCGTCGACCTCGTGCTCCTCGATGTGGATGCTGGACAGCACGTCGTCCTGGACCAGTCGCTGGGACAGGATGATGGCGTCCTCGTAGTTGTGGCCTTCCCACGGCATGAACGCCGCGAGCAGGTTCTTGCCCAGCGCCATCTCGCCCTGGTCGGTACACGGGCCGTCGGCCAGCACCTGGCCGCGCTCCACCCGGTCGCCCTCCTCGACGGTGGGCTTCTGGTTGAAGCACGTCCCCTGGTTAGACCGCTTGAACTTGGACACCAGGTAGGTGGTCCTGGTGCCGTCGTCGTTCATCACGGTCACGTAGTCCGCGCAGGACTCCTCGACCACGCCTGGCTTGTCGGCCAGGATCACGTCGCCCGCGTCGGTGGCGGCGCGGTACTCCATGCCGGTGCCGACCAGCGGTGCGTCGCTGCGGAGCAGCGGCACGCTCTGCCGCTGCATGTTCGAGCCCATCAGCGCGCGGTTGGCGTCGTCGTGCTCCAGGAACGGGATCATGGCGGTGGCCACGGACACCATCTGGCGCGCGGACACGTCCATGTAGTCCACCTCGTCCGGCGGGATGGAGTCCACCTCGCCGCCCTTGCGGCGGACCAGAACGCGGCGCTCGGCCATCGTGCCGTCGGCGTTGAGGAGGGTGTTCGCCTGGGCGACGACGTGCCGGTCCTCCTCGTCGGCGGTCAGGTAGTCGATCTGGTCCGTCACTATGCCGTCAACCACCTTGCGGTACGGCGTCTCGACGAACCCGAACGCGTTCACCCGGGCGTAGCTGCTCAGGCTCCCGATGAGGCCGATGTTCGGGCCTTCCGGCGTCTCGATCGGGCACATCCGGCCGTAGTGGCTGGGGTGCACGTCGCGGACCTCGAAGCCGGCCCGCTCGCGGCTCAGGCCGCCCGGGCCGAGCGCGGACAGGCGCCGCTTGTGGGTCAGGCCGGCCAGCGGGTTGGTCTGGTCCATGAACTGGGACAGCTGGCTGGTGCCGAAGAACTCCTTGATCGAGGCGACCACCGGCCGGATGTTGATCAGGGTCTGCGGCGTGATCGCCTCGACGTCCTGGGTCGTCATCCGCTCCCGGACTACGCGCTCCATCCGGGCCAGGCCCAGCCGGACCTGGTTCTGGATCAGCTCGCCGACGGTGCGCAGCCGGCGGTTGCCGAAGTGGTCGATGTCGTCGGTCTCCAGCGGCAGGATCTGCTCGCCGACGATCAGCTCCTCCTCGCCGGCGTGCAGCCGGACCAGGTACTCGATGGTGCCGACGATGTCGGCCTCGCTCAGCGTGCCCTGCCGGATCGGCAGCTCAAGGCCGAGCTTGCGGTTGACCTTGTACCGGCCGACCTTGGCCAGGTCATACCGCTTCGGGTTGAAGTACAGGTTCTCGAGCAGCGCCTGGGCCGACTCGCGCGTCGGCGGCTCGCCCGGCCGCAGCTTGCGGTAGATGTCGAGCAGCGCCTCGTCCTGGCCGTTGGTGTGGTCCTTCTCCAGGGTGGCGCGCATCGACTCGTAGCCGCCGAACTTGTCCAGGATCTTGGCGTCGTCCCAGCCCAGCGCCTTCAGCAGGACGGTGACGCTCTGCTTGCGCTTGCGGTCGATGCGGACGCCTACGCTGTCCCGCTTGTCGATCTCGAACTCCAGCCAGGCCCCCCGGGACGGGATGACCTTGCAGCTGTAGATGTCCTTGTCGCTCGTCTTGTCGACCTGGCGGTCGAAGTAGACGCCGGGCGAGCGGACCAGCTGGGAGACGACCACACGCTCGGTGCCGTTGATGATGAAGGTGCCCTTGGCCGACATGAGCGGGAAATCGCCCATGAACACGGTCTGGCTCTTGATCTCACCGGTGGTGTTGTTGATGAACTCCGCCGTCACGAACATGGGGGCGGAGAACGTCATGTCCTTGTCCTTGCACTCCTCGGCGGAGTACTTGGGCGGCTCGAACCGGTGATCACGGAACGACAGGGACATGGTGCCGGAGAAGTCCTCGATCGGACTGATCTCCTCGAAGATCTCTTCCAGGCCGGACTGCTCGGGCACGTCCTTGCGCCCGGCTTCCATCGCCTCAGCGATGCGGTCCTGCCACCGCTCGTTGCCTAGCAGCCAGTCGAACGACTCGGTCTGCAGGGCGAGCAGGTCTGGTACCTTTAGCGGCTCCTGGATGCGCGCGAAGGATACGCGGCGGGAACGAGAATTCGGTGCGGAGGTCGTCGTTACTGAGGCGCTGCGCGATGCTGCCAACAGGGGTCCTTCCGAACTTGTCGCGGAAATATCACCGCACGCACGCCAAACGCCCCGCGGCAAATGCCCCGTAGCGCGAGGTCGGAAACCGAGGACGTCAGAGTGCAGCGCAAACTAGCAGCATAGCCGGAAGGCACACTGCTTGTCAACTATACGCTACTATGAGATTCACGGTTGCTCCGCAGCATCGCTCTTCGGCGGCTAAACGTCAAGTCCAAACCGGACACTCAGGGCAGATTGCTGGCGTGACAGAGACCACATGCGGTGTCAAGTGTAGGTTGTAACACCGCGGGGTAGGACTTTATTTCGCGCTTCCGCGCGATCGTTGCGGGCGTGTTGCGCCGCCCCGTCCCGAGTTTTTCACTTTTCTCCGCGTGTCGTGACCGGGCTTGCTCCGCGTGCCGCGGCAAGGCTTGCCCTGCGTGTCGCCGCGGAGCCTGCTGCGTGAAGCCTGCTGCGTGAACGACTGAGACCCGGCCTTCAGGCCACCGAGGTGACCTGAAGGCCGGGTCTCTGGTCGCGCGGCCCCGGCCTGAACCGGGGCCCGCCTAGCGCAGCCTGCGGCTACTTGACGGTGACGGTGGCGCCAGCGCCCTCCAGGGCCGCCCGCGCCTTGTCCGCGCTCTCCTTGTTGACCTTCTCGAGCACCGTCTTGGGCGCACCGTCGACCAGGTCCTTGGCCTCCTTCAGGCCCAGGCTGGTCAGGCTGCGCACCTCCTTGATGACCTGGATCTTCTTGTCGCCCGCGGCCTCGAGGATGACGTCGAACTCGTCCTGCTCCTCGGCCTGCTCGGCGTCGCCGCCGCCGGCCCCGCCGGCCGCCGGAGCGGCCACGGCTACCGGGGCGGCCGCCTTGACATCGAACGTCTCCTCGAACTGCTTGACGAACTCGGACAGCTCCAGGAGGGTCATCTCCTTGAAGGCGTCAAGCAGGTCGGCGCTACTCATCTTCGCCATGGTGGTGTATTCCTCGTTCCTTGAAAGTGGGTCTGGTCAGCCCTCGGCGGGCGGGTCATCGGCAGCGGGCGCGTCGTCCGCTGCAGCAGCGGGCGCGTCGTCCGCTTCGGCCACGGGCGTGTCGTCCGCTTCGGCCGCAGCTTGCGGCGCGGTCTCGGCAGCGGGCGCAGCCTCGGCCCCGGCCTCGAGCTTGGCGCGCAGCGCCTCGGCGAGCTGCGCCATCTGCACGGGCAGCGCGTTGAACGTGGCGGCCGCGCCAGCCAGCGACGCCTTCATGGCCCCGGCCAGCTTGGCCAGCAGGACGTCACGCGGCTCCAGGTCGGCCAGCTTGATGATCTCCGCGGGGGAGATCGCCTGGCCGTCGAGCACGCCGCCCTTGATCACCAGCAGCGGGTGGGCCTTCGCGAAGTCGCGCAGGCCCTTGGCCGCCTCGACCACGTCGCCGTCGACGAACGCGACGGCCGACGGGCCGGCCAGCATCGACGCCAGCTGGTCGGACAGTCCCGCCTCGGTGACCGCGATCTTGGTCAGCGTGTTCTTCACCACGGCGAACGTGGCGTTGTCCCCGAGTGACCTGCGCAGCTCGGCGAGCTGGGCCACGGTGAGCCCGCGGTACTCGGTGAGCACCGCGCCGGACGAGTCCTTGAACCGCTCGGTGAGCTCGGCGACCGCAGCTACCTTCTCGGCGTTAGGCATGTGCCTCCTCTCGGTTTGCGTAGCGATTGCATACCTGCCGGAGACACAAAAACAGCCCCGGCGCGAGGCGCACGGGGCTCTGCCAGCCAGCCTTCTCAAGAAGGCGAGCCGGTACAGCTCAGTTCACCTGCGCGGGATGCCCGGTCCGGGATCTTGCGACCCGGGCCGGAGCCTTCGGCCGCCGCGCGAGCGCGACAGCATCCAGCGGTCTTCGGCGCTCACCAGCTTACTTGGTGCGGCACCTGCGGGCAAAACGGTGGCGGCTTCATGATCGCGGGCAGTTCTGGTCGCTATGCGGTCCGAACTGCCCGTGATCATGATTCCGGGGGCTGCGGGAGGCCGGTTAGCAAAGATCGTGGGCCGGTACCGCCCGCCGGGGGTGGTAACGGCCCACGATCTTGGAAGGCGCGGGTTACGCGGTGGCTTCCTCGAGCTCGTCGGCGAGGTTGCGGGTCTTGCTGGGGTCGACCGGGATGCCGGGGCCCATGGTGGTGGTGAAGGTGACCTTCCTCAGGTACCGGCCCTTGGCCGCGGCGGGCTTGAGCCTGATCACCTCGTCGATGGCGGCGGCATAGTTCTCCAGCAGCGCGTTCGGGGCGAACGAGGCCTTGCCGATGATGAAGTGCAGGTTGCCGTGCCGGTCCACCCGGAACTCGATCTTGCCGCCCTTGATCTCGGTCACGGCCTTGGCCACGTCCGGGGTCACGGTGCCGGTCTTCGGGTTCGGCATCAGGCCGCGCGGGCCGAGCACCCGGCCGAGCCGGCCGACCTTGCCCATCAGGTCCGGCGTGGCCACTACCGCGTCGAAGTCGAGGAACCCGCCCTGGATGCGCTCGATCAGGTCATCGGAGCCGACGAAGTCCGCCCCGGCCGCGCGGGCCTCCTCGGCCCGGTCGCCGGTGGCGAACACGAGCACCCGGGCCGTCTTGCCGGTGCCGTTCGGCAGGTTGACCGTGCCGCGGACCATCTGGTCCTGCTTGCGCGGGTCGACGCCGAGCCGCAGGGCCACCTCGACGGTGGGGTCGAACTTGGTCACCTGGTTGGCCTTGGCGATCGCGACGGCCTCGGCCGGGGTGTACAGCCGGTCCCGGTCGACCTGCTCACTGGCCTCGCGGTAGGACTTGCTGCGCTTCATTATCTTTCTCCCATGGTCGGAGTTCGTGGTCAGCGGGCCGCGCGAGGCCCTGCCACAGGTTGGAAATCCTGTTCTGTATAACCAGCCGCGGCGGCGGGTTGTTCCGGCCGCGGCCTGGGACCGCGGCCTGGGACCGCGGCCAGGCTGCGATTAGCCCTCGACCTTGATGCCCATCGAGCGGGCGGTGCCGGCGATGATCTTCTCGGCCGCCTCGATCGTGGTGGCGTTCAGGTCCGGCATCTTGGTCTGCGCGATGTCGCGGACCTGCGCCTTGCTGATCGAGCCGACCTTGGTCTTGTGCGGCTCGGCGCTGCCCTTGTCCACCCCGGCGGCCTTCTTGATCAGCTCGGGAGCGGGCGGCGTCTTGGTGATGAAGGTGAAGGTCCGGTCCTCGTAGATAGAGATCTCGACCGGGATGATGTTGCCCCGCTGGCTGTCCGTCGCGGCGTTGTACTGCTTGACGAAATCCATGATGTTCACGCCGTGCGGGCCGAGCGCGGTACCCACCGGGGGCGCCGGGGTGGCCTGCCCGGCGGGCAGCTGCACCTTGACGATGGCGGCGAGCTTCTTCCTTCTTGGCGGCATGCCTATTTCCTCACTTGCACGAAATGGTTCTAGATCTTGGTTACCTGGTCGAATGACAGCTCTACCGGCGTCTCCCGGCCGAAGATCGACACCAGCACCTTGAGCTTCTGGGATTCGGGGTTGATCTCGTTCACGGTGGCGGGCAGGGTGGCGAACGGCCCGTCCATGACGGTCACCGACTCGCCGACCTCGAAGTCAGGCGTGGCCGTCCGGGCCGCCTCGGCCTGCTTGGTACCAGGCTCGGGCTCCGGCGCGAGCAGGCTGGCCACCTCGCCGATCTGCAGCGGCGACGGCCGGCTGGACAGCCCGACGAAGCCGGTCACGCCCGGCGTGTTCCGCACCACGGCCCAGGACTCGTCGGTCAGGTCCATCCGGACCAGGATGTAGCCGGGCAGCACCTTCTCCTGGACCTGCTGCCGCTTGCCGCCCTTGATCTCGGTCACCTGATGGACGGGGACCTCGATCTGGTAGATGTAGTCCTCCATGTTGAGGGACTGGATGCGGCTTTCCAGGTTGGTCTTCACCCGGTTCTCGTAGCCGGCGTAGGAATGCACCACGTACCAGTCGCCGGGCAGCATCCGCAGCTCGCGCGTGAACTCCTCCAGGACTCCGTCCGGGGACTCCTCGGCAGCCTCGGCCCCTTCGGTGTCGGCCAGCTCCGCGTCGGCCAGTTCGGCGTCGGCCGGCTCAACCTCGGCCGAGTCATCCTCGGCGGGCTCAGCGTCGGCGAGCTCCGGCTCGGCCTCGGCCAGCTCGGCGTCGGCCGGGATGGGCGCGTCGTCAGCCGGTCCGGCGGCGTCCAGCCCGTCGGCTTCTTCGCTGTACTCGCTCACCTCATCGGCCTCCCCGGTTTCCGCGTCGGGTCCTGTCGTGCCCAACGCCACAGCATCGAGCTGGGTCTCAGACACGAATGCTCTCTCTTCTATCTCAGGCCACGACCATCTGCTGATCATGGCTGCCGCGCTCGGCGCGCGGCGCTACCCCGGCGACCTCGCAGGTGCCTAGCCGAACAACTCGAAGACCAGCTTGGTGAACCCGTAGTCCAGGCTCGTCACGAAGATCACCATGAAGATCACGAAGACCAGGCAGACGATCGTGTAGGTGACGAGCACGTTGCGGGTCGGCCAGATGACCTTGCGCAGCTCCGCAACGATTTGCCGGAAGAATACGGCGGGGGTGGTCCGGTTGCCGCGCTTGGCAGTCCGGTCGCCTCCGCTCCGTTTCTCCGGGGCCTCACCGCGTGTCTGAGTCGCCATAACCTCACCTATACGTTCGCCGGCTTCGCGGCTTTCGCCGGACCGCACTCGCAGGGCAGGAGGGACTCGAACCCCCAACCACCGGTTTTGGAGACCGGGACTCTGGCCAATTGAGCTACTGCCCTTTGCGCTTTGCAATACTGCGTTGGCACACCTGCTTGGCAACACTGCTAGTCAGCAAATCACTGCTTCCAGCCTACGCCCCATCGAGCCTACGGGCACGCTGCCGCAGCGACAGCCTGGCTGCCGGTCCATGCAGTGTACGTGGGTTCGGCCGCCGCGTCGAACCGTCCGGCCACAAAGGCTAGCCGGGCCCGGCCACCGCCCGGTGACCAGCGCCGGAGGTAATTGATGCGCCGGGCACGGCCGTCGTCTGGGACAATGAAGCTCATGCCAACCAGAGTCTCCGCGCGGGTTTCCGCCATCTCAGAATCCGCCACGCTGGCCGTGGACGCCAAGGCCAAGGCGCTCAAGGCGGCTGGCCGGCCGGTCATCGGCTTCGGCGCGGGCGAACCCGACTTCCCCACGCCCGGCTACATCGTCGAGGCCGCCCAGGCCGCCTGCGCGCAGCCGCGCTTCCACAAGTACACCCCCGCGGCCGGCCTGCCCGAACTGCGGCAGGCGATCGCGGACAAGACCGCGAGAGACTCGGGCTACCAGGTCGAGCCGGGCCAGGTGCTGGTCACCAACGGCGGGAAGCAGGCCGTATACCAGACCTTCGCCACCCTGCTCGATCCCGGCGACGAGGTCATCGTGCCCGCGCCCTACTGGACCACCTACCCCGAGGCCATCGGCCTGGCCGGGGGCGTCATGCGGACGGTGCCGACCGACGAGCGCACCGGTTACCTGGCCAGCATCGAGGCCCTCGAGGCCGCCCGCACCGACCGGACCAAGGTTCTCCTGTTCGTGTCGCCGTCCAACCCGACCGGGGCGGTCTACCCGCCGGACCAGGTGGCCGCGATCGGCGAGTGGGCCGCCTCCCATGGCCTGTGGGTGGTCACCGACGAGATCTACGAGCACCTGGTCTACGGCGACGCGGTGTTCTCCTCCATCCCGGTGCAGGCCCCGGCCGTCGCCGGCACCTGCGTGGTGGTCAACGGCGTGGCCAAGACCTACGCCATGACCGGCTGGCGGGTGGGCTGGATGATCGGACCCAAGGACGTGATCGGCGCGGCCGCGAACCTGCAGAGCCACGCCACCTCTAACGTGTGCAACGTGGCCCAGGCCGCGGCGCTGGCCGCCGTGTCCGGTGACCTGTCCGCGGTGGCGGTCATGCGCGCGGCCTTCGACCGGCGCCGGCAGACGATGACCCGGATGCTGAACGACATCGACGGCGTGCTGTGCCCCGAGCCGCAGGGCGCCTTCTACTGCTACCCGAGCGTCAAGGGCCTGCTGGGCAAGGAAATCGCCGGGCGCCGCCCGCAGACCTCGGCCGAACTAGCCGGGCTGATCCTGGACGAGGCCGAGGTGGCCGTGGTCCCGGGTGAGGCGTTCGGCACGCCCGGATATTTCCGGCTTTCCTACGCGCTCGGCGACGCCGACCTCGAAGAGGGCGTCGCCCGGATGGCCAAGCTGCTCGCGGGCGCCCGCTAGGGACGGCACACTGAGCGGATGCCGCGGTCGCTCGCAGCCCTCCCGAAGGCGCACCTGCACCTGCACCTGACCGGGGCCATGCGGCACGCGACGCTGGTCGAGCTGGCCGCCTACCACGGCATCCGGCTGCCGCCCGCGCTGACCGAGGACTGGCCGCCGCACCTGAGCGGGACCGACGAGCGCGGCTGGTTCCGGTTCCAGCGGCTGTACGACATGGCTCGCTCGGTGCTGCGCACCCCGGCCGACCTGCGGCGGCTGCTGCGGGAGATCGCCGAGGACGAACAGGCCGAGGGCTCGGGCTGGCTGGAGATCCAGCTGGACCCGGACGGCTACGCCGCGCGGTTCGGCGGAGTCACGGCCGTCCTGGAGCTCGTGCTCGACGCGGCGGCGGCCGCCTCGGCGGCTGCCGGCGTCGGGATGGGCATCATCGTGGCGGCCAACCGGACCAAGCACCCGCTGGAGGCCAGGACCCTGGCCCGGCTGGCCGCGCAGTACGCGGGCCGCGGCGTGACCGGCTTCGGCCTGTCCAACGACGAGCGCCGCGGTGACCCGCACGAGTTCACCCGGGCGTTCCGCATCGCCGAGCAGGCCGGGCTGCTGCTGGTGCCGCACGGCGGCGAGCTGGTCGGCCCGGCCAGCGTGGCCGCCTGCCTGGATGACCTGCACGCCGACCGGATCGGCCACGGCGTCCGCGCCGCCGAAGACCCGGCCCTGGTCAAGCGGCTGGCCGCCGAGGCGGTCACCTGCGAGGTGTGCCCGTCCTCCAACGTGGCCCTGGGCGTGGCGCCGGGCCCGGCCCAGGTCCCGCTCCGGCTGCTGTTCGAGGCGGGCGTGCCGGTCGCGCTGGG
>Ga0209420_1001729_pt1 | contig 10100 bp, 8 predicted proteins | sample BlaSpr_A8_OM1_O1_FD_187972 | JGI IMG/M metagenome (GOLD analysis project Ga0209420, IMG submission 187972) | Forest soil microbial communities from Thunder Bay, Ontario, Canada - Black Spruce, Ontario site 2_A8_OM1_O1 (SPAdes) (version 2) | ecosystem: Environmental > Terrestrial > Soil > Boreal...
GCGCCTCCGGGAATTACCTTTCCCTTTCGAACACTACTGTCCGTTGCGGAGCGAAAATCTCACCTCAGGCGATACGGCTGCAGTGTGAAGCGCCATCGGGCGGGCGCCCCGCGGCTTGCCGATCACCCGTGGGACGGCGTTTTGCCATGGGCGGCTGACCCTCTTTGGCGTGGTCCGGGCGCAATCCCGGTTTGCGCAGCGGCAGCGCTTCCCGGCTGGCTGCTCAGCCATCGCCTCGAGCGTCGCTGCGCCGGCCCGGTCGCTTCAGATCAGCGGCCCCTTGTGGGCCTTCTTCTCCTTCTTTGCGGCGCGCTTTTCCATCAGGCTCTTGGCCGGCTTTTTCTTGGCGTCTTTCTTTCTATCCATTCCCTTGCTCATGTCGGACTCCACTGAGTAGCTGAATTGGACTCACATTGCTCTGCAACCCTGCGACGATCCCCTATCTGTTGAGAAGCAGCAGGGAGGCGGACTGCCGATAAATCTTACAACACGGGGCAGCAGCGAGGCGCCCAAAGCGCCATCCATTGCGCTAAGTCTCCAAGAACGCGCCGGATCCGGCGCCTGGCATGGCGCATGCTTGTGCAGGAAGGGTCACCGGGCGGCTATCGAGCGCCGCATTGCTGCAACCCAGCGCCGCTCTGATCGACACCGCCCGGTGGCTCCGCGACGCTCCTTGGCAAGCGCGTCGTCCTGCACAGCGAGGACACCTGACGGAACGCGCAGCCTGAACTGGTCTTTGGCGAGCAGGCGGAGTCGGAGGATCCCGCTGCGCGACTTCGGGTCCCCACGATTCGATTGCGACCATGATGAGGTCGGGCCAGATCCTCAAAGCGGCCGCTGCTCCTGACCCCAGCGGATTCGGATGAGGGGCGGGGCGCACCCGGCCCTGGCAAGAAACAGGATCGCGAGCCGGAGGCCGCTGCCAAGGATGAGAAATGCCAGGCCAATCCTGTGCAGCCGGCTTCAGGAGTAGCGCCTCACGGGCGCAGTCTCGGTGAAGAGAGCTCGTGCCGTTGTGATGCGGGTGTCGTGCAGCCGCCGAGTTCGCGCCGCAGGTTCATCAGGCGTCTCATGCGATCTGGCGCCACGGATCAGCCGATCCGCACTGATAGTAGATTAAGGCAAAGCGGCCGCCCGTGACTGGGCCGGAATGCACCACACCGATGCGCTGCTGACAGCCTTATGTCGAACAATGCACATATTGCCGCGTTCATGCTTCGCGCCTATACGCCTGAAATGTTACAGTCTTTTTACAGCCTGTGATGAGCCCCGCCACAGACTGCAACTCCAGCGAACATCGATTCTGGGGAAGGAAGATTGAACCTGGACACCCTAGCTCAGAGCCTGCTAACGCCGTCGCGGACCGCGCCCGGGACCAGAACGGGCCGGGTTTTCTGGATCACCGGTCTTTCGGGCGCGGGTAAGACGACCGTCGGGACGGAGCTGTGGCAACGGCTGCGCGCGGCCGGGCGCCCGGCGTTGTTCCTCGACGGCGATGCGCTGCGCACGGTCATCGCCGAAGAACTCGGCCACAGCATCGCCAACCGGCGTCAAGCGGCCATGCGCAATGCCCGACTATGCCGGCTGCTCGCCAGCCAGGGCGAGGACGTGGTCTGCGCAACTATCTCGCTGTTCCATGAGGTGCAGCGCTGGAATCGCGCCAATATTCCGGGCTATTGCGAGATCTATCTGCAGGTGCCGCTCGAGGAGCTGCGGCGCCGCGACCGCAAAGGCATCTATGCGGCGGCAGCCCGAACCACCTCGCCCAATGTCGTGGGCCTGGACCTGCCCGCGGAAGTACCCGAGGCGCCGGATCTGGTTCTCGAGAATTACGGCACACTCGATGGCACGGCGGCAGTCAATCGCATCTGGGCGGAATGCGTCATGCGCGATGCCGGCCGCGTTTCGCGCATCCCGGGCGCGGTCACCTTTGCCACCAAGGCCGAGACGCTCGAAGCCCTGACGCCGCGGTTGCGCAGCGCTTTCGTACTGCCGCAGACGCGCTTTTCGGTGTCCGAGTGGCGACGGGATCCTGCCGCAGTCCTCGCGGCGATTGAGCGCACGCCCTGGGGGACGGGGCTTGTCATCGTCCGCAGCAGCGCTCGCAGCGAGGACGCTGCGGCGAGCTCAGAGGCCGGAAAATATGACTCCGTGCTCGGTGTGCGCGGCCGCGAGGCGCTCACCGCGGCGATCGCTAAGGTGATCGATTCGTTCGGCGAGGAGGCGCGCGGCGACGATCAGTTCTTCGTGCAGCCGATGCTCGAGCAGGTCGCCATGGCCGGTGTGGCATTCTCGCGCCGACCCGGCAGCGGCGACCCCTATTACATCGTCAACTATGACGCCTCCTCCGGCCGCACCGATCGCGTGACCGCAGGTCTCGGCGACAACCTCGAAACCTTCCTCTGCCTCAAATCGCGCATCGATGCCTGCCCGCCAGCGCTGGCGGCGGTTCTCGCGCTGGTGGCCGAGCTTGAGGTGCTGCTCGCTCACGATGCGCTCGATGTCGAATTCGCCGTTGGCGCCGATGCGCGCATGTACCTTCTGCAGGTGCGCCGCCTGGCCGTGCAGCAGCAGCGGCAGGTGCCGGACGCACAGATCGACGCCGCGCTCGCCGACGTTGCGCGCAAGATCGAGTTGCTCAGCCGCCCGCACCCGTATCTGCATGGCAGCCGGGCGATTTTCGGCGTCATGCCGGACTGGAACCCGGCAGAGATCGTCGGATTGCGCCCGCGGCCCCTGTCGCTCTCCCTTTATCGCGAACTCATCACCGACGCGGTGTGGGCTTACCAGCGCGACAACTACGGCTACCAGAATCTGAGAAGCTTCCCGTTGCTGGTGAGCTTCCATGGTCTGCCATACATCGACGTACGGGTCAGTTTCAATTCCTTCGTTCCACGCGACCTGTCGAGTGATCTGGCCGGGCGTCTGGTCAATTACTACACCGACTGTCTCTTGTCGCAGCCACAACTGCACGACAAGGTTGAATTCGAAGTCATCTTCTCCTGCTATACGCTCGATCTGCCGCAGCGTATCGGCGGACTGACGGACAGGGGATTCTCGCAGGTCGACATCGCCGAGCTGTCCGGCGCGCTGCGCCGTCTCACCAATCGCATCATCCACGGCGAGAGCGCGCTGTGGCGGCGCGACCGTGCCAAGATCGACATCCTGGCGCAACGTCTGCCGACGATCAGCCAGGCGGGGATCGATCGGATCAGCCGCATCTACTGGCTGCTCGAGGACTGCAAGCGCTACGGCACGCTGCCGTTCGCCGGTTTGGCGCGCGCAGGCTTCATAGCGGTTCAGCTGCTGCGCTCGTTCGTCTCCGTCGGCGTGCTCGGTGAGACCGACCACGCAAGCTTCATGGCCAGGCTTGACACCGTCGGCTCGCGAATCGGGCGCGATTTCGCGCAGCTGCCCAAGGCGGAATTTCTGGCGCGCTACGGCCACCTGCGGCCCGGTACCTACGATATCCTGTCGCCCCGTTACGATGAGGCGCCGGATTTGTATTTCGACTGGGCGGCGGCGCGCCCGGTGACGGACGAACCGCCGCGCTTCGCCCTATCGATCGAGCAGCTGCGTCACATCGAGCGTCTGATCAAGGAACACGAGCTCGAAATCGATGTGCTGAGCCTGATGGAGTTCATCAAGGCCGGCATCGAGGGGCGCGAGTACGCCAAGTTCGTATTCACCCGCAGCCTGAGCGATGCCCTGTTGCTGATACGGGAACTCGGCCGCGACTGCGGGCTCTCGGCCGAGGACTGCGCCTTCCTCGATTACGATGCGATCCGCACCCTCTACAGCGAGAGCGCCTCGGTCCGCGACACGCTGGTGGATAGCATTGCACGCGGCCGCGAGCGGTATGCGCTCACGCGCAATCTGGTGCTGCCGCCGCTCATCGCCTCACCCAACGACGTATTCGCGTTTCACCAGCCGCGCAGCGAGCCAAACTTCGTGACCGGCAAACGCGTCACCGCGCCGGTCGCTTCCATCAGCGACCCTCCGGCGAGCTTTGCCGGGAAGATCCTGTTCGTGCCGAGCGCCGACCCGGGCTTCGACTGGATTTTCACCCGCGGTATCGCCGGCTTCATTACCCAGTTCGGCGGCGCGAACTCGCACATGGCGATCCGCGCCAGTGAGCTCGGCATTCCTGCGGTGATCGGTGCCGGCGAAGTGCTCTATCAGCGCTGGCAGGCTGCGCGCAAACTGTGTGTGGACTGTACCAACCAGCAGGTTCAGTCCATCGCGTGAAGACCGTCGCCATCACGCAGCGGGTGTCGATCACCCCTGAGCATGCTGAACGCCGTGACTGCCTGGATCAGGCATGGCCACGGTTCCTGGCGGCGTGCGGCCTTCTGCCGCTGGTGCTGCCCAATGTCACCGAAGTGGCGCTGCAGCTGTGCGCTGGCGCGCAGCTGGCCGGGCTGATCCTGACGGGCGGCAACGACCTGGCGGCGCTCGGCGGCGATGCGCCGGAGCGGGACGAGGTTGAGAATGCGCTGCTCGACATGGCGCAGCGGCGCGGTCTGCCGGTTCTGGGCGTCTGTCGCGGCATGCAGGTGATTCAGCAACGCTGCGACGTTGCGCTGCGCCGGGTCGACGGGCACGTCACAGCGCGCCAGGTCATCTTGGTCGACGGCGAGGCGCGAGAGGTCAACGCCTATCATCGTTTCGCAGCGTTTGAATCGCGCGCGCCGCTTGATGTCTGGGCCATCGCTGCGGACGGCGTGGTCAAGGCGGTTCGCCACCAGTCGCTGCCTGTGACCGGCATCATGTGGCATCCGGAGCGAAACGAGCCGTTTGCAGCGGCGGACATCGCGCTGTTTCGCGGCGCGTTCCTGGCCAGCTGATGCGAGCCGTGATCCTTGCCGCCGGCCGTGGCAGCCGCATGCGGCATCTTGGCGATGAGCAACCCAAATGCCTGGTGCAGCTGGCCGGTCGGCCGCTGATCGAGCGCCAGGTTGCGGCGCTGCGAGGCGGCGGCATCGAACAGATTGGAGTAGTGCGCGGCTATCGCGCCGACATGCTCGACTTCCCCGGCCTGTCCTACTTCAACAACGAGCGCTGGGAACACACCAACATGGTGGCCTCGCTTGCAGCGGCCGCTGAGTGGCTGCGGGACGGACCGGTCATCGTAAGTTACGCGGATATCTTCTATCGCGCCGGGCTGGTGCGCGGCCTTGCTGCGGCCGCCGGGAGCCTGGTCATCGCCTACGACAGGATGTGGCGCGGGCTGTGGACACAGCGCTTCGCGGATCCGCTGGCGGATGCGGAAACATTCCGCCTCGATGCGACGGGCAGGCTCCTGGAGATTGGCGGCAAGACGGCACGGATCGAAGAGATTCAGGGGCAGTACATGGGGCTTTTGAAGTTCACGCCGGCGGCCTGGGGGGCGGTCGAATCCCTGCTCGGCACTCTTGATGCAACGACCCGCGACCGGCTCGATATGACCGGATTGCTGCGCCGGTTGCTCGTTACGGACCTGGTTCGCATCGGCACCTTCGGTACTGACGGACAATGGGGCGAGATCGACAACCCGGGAGACGTCGAGCTCTACCAGGCGATGCTCGCGCGCGGAGAACTGGTGCTCGAGGAAGCCGCCTGCATGGGCAACGAGAGTCACTGAGTCGCGCATCTGCCCATCCGTCGGATGGCGCGCGCCGCGTTGCCGACCCATCACAGCCGAAGCGCCAGGAGCAGTTACATGAAACATGGTGATTTCACCGCGCTGGCCCGCGACTACGCGAGGTTTCGCCCGGGCTATGCACCCCAGGTCGCCACCGCGATCCTCGGTCTGCTGCCGCGCGATGCCGCAAGCGTTGATGCGGCGGACGTGGGCGCCGGCACCGGCATCTGGACCCGCTTGCTCGCCGCACGCGGTCTGCGCTCGCTCATTGCCGTGGAGCCCAACGATGACATGCGAACCCAGGGAGTCGCGACCTCCACTGGCACGAGCATAGCCTGGCGCAAGGGCTCGGCCGAGACGACAGGCCTTGCGGACGGCTCGGTCGATCTGGTGACGATGGCCTCCTCATTCCACTGGGCCGACTTCGCCAGGGCGTGCGCCGAGTTTTATCGCATCCTGCGCCCGGCTGGCGTGTTCACTGCCGTGTGGAACCCGCGCCTCATCGAGGTGAACCCGCTGCTGGTTGAGATCGAGGCGGAGATCACCCGACTGAAGCCCGATATCCGACGCGTTTCCTCGGGCCGTTCCGGGCTCACCGAGCGGCTGACCGAGATGCTAAGCACGCAGCCCCAATTCGCAGAGGTGCTCTACCTTGAGGGTCGGCACTGCATGCGTCAGACGCCGGCGCAATACCTTGGCGCGTGGCGTTCGGTCAACGACCTGCAAGTGCAACTGGGCGCCACGCTGTTCGGCAAGTTTCTGGAGTTCGTACAACAGCGCACGGCGAAGCTCGCCGAGATCGAAACGACCTACCTGACCCGCGCGTGGGCGGCACGGCGCGCATGAACCCCGCCACCCCCAGCGCCATCAGGCCGGATCTGGATGCGATGAGCCTGCCAGTTGGTTTTCATCGCAGTTCAGATGAGAGGCTGCAGGACGCACTGCGCTCCTATTCCGACGAGCTGGGCGCGCTCGAGGGGCTCATCGCCGGGAAGCTCGATCTGCTTAAGTGCTATGACGTTGCGGCAATGGAGCGCGTCGTGGCCATTTGCTTCTGGGGTCGAAGCGGTTCGCATCTGCTGGCGAGCTATCTCGACGGCCATGATGAGCTGGTGCTGATGCCGGAGAATCGCGGAGAGGCGATCTACGAGTTCTGGCAGAAATTTCCTGGCCTCACCCTGTGGGAGAAACTGGTCGCCTATCCCACGTTTGTGCTGTCGAAAAAATGGGGGCCCGGTGCTGATTTCTTCAGCGGCAACTACGCCATCGGCGCGGCGCACTACTACGCGGCGGTTCACGCGCTGTTTGCGGTTTATGGCGACCGGGCAGCCGAATGGCTCGGCGAACGGCGGCGATTCCTCCAGTTTGCCCACGTGGCTTACGCGCTCGCGGCCGGGCGGCGTGTCGCCGGCCCGCGGCCGCTGATCATCTTTGCGCAACATTGGCCGGACGAGCAAGTGGCGCAACTTTTTATCGAGGACTTTCCCGAGGGGCGCTTCATACACACGGTCCGGGACCCGATTTCAACGTTCGACTCATGGTTCAATAGACAGGTCGATGTGCAAAAGACGGTGCGGGGCAATCGGCTCGATCTCGCATTGCGTTACGTGAATCCTGCGACCGAGACTTTTCGCTGGCTCGTTCTGTGGGACCACTCGCACGCGGGCATGCAGGCGCGCACCCGGGCGCTGCGCTTCGAGGACCTGCACGTGGCGCTGGAGGCGACCATGCGGCGCGTGGCGGATTGGCTCGGTGTTGCGTTCCGTCCGAGCATGCTGGAGAGCACCTTCAACGGCGTGCCTTTCGTATGGAAGAGCGATGGTGTCGCCTGGGTGGGCGCCAATCCGGCGAATGCGCAGCGTCGCTCGCAAAACCTGAGCAAGCTCGATCGGTGGCTGATGTTCGCGCTGCTGCGGCAGAACTTCATGGAATGGGGCTATCCAATGCCGCGCATATTCCGTTTCAGGGTGCCGTGCATGTTCATCGTCGCAGGGCTGCTGTGGCTGCCGATGAAGATCGAGCGACTCACGGCGCGCATGATCATACGGTGCCAGGCGTTACCCGCGCTGCACAACGGACACCTTGGCTTTGGCTGCCGGGCACCCTATGTTCTGCTCAAACTGCGGTTGCTGATGATGCGGATGCTGGCCGGCGAGACGCGAACCCGGCTGATACGCGGCAAGAAAATACTGCAGCTGCTGTGAGTTAGGGCCTTCACCCTCAAGCTCCGGCTAATCAAACCTTCACTGTAGGACCGTGTAGGACAAACCTCACACGCTGTCGGCCGGTCGGCGTACGCCCCCCAGGCGGCTGTCCCGGTACTGTGACAGCCGGTCTCCAACGCGCACCGACAAAAAAGGGGAGGCGTCATGGCAAGCGTTCTCATTGCCGACGATCACGCGATGATCCGGGCGGGCCTCAGGCACTACCTCGAACAGGACCGCTCGTTGCGTACGATAGGCGAAACGTCAACCGCAGCGGAGACGCTGCGGCAGCTGAGCAACGCCCACTGGGATCTCGTCATTCTCGATATCAATATGCCCGATCGCAGTGGGCTTGATGTGTTGCGCGACATCCGCGCCCGCCATCCGGCTACGATCGTCCTGATGATGAGTGTCTTCGCCGAGAAGCAGTATGCGGTCAATGTCCTGCGCGCAGGGGCTGCCGGCTACCTTGCCAAGGACAAGGCGCCCGAGGAATTCTCGCGTGCGGTGCGCACCGTGCTCGCGGGGCGGCGCTTCATAAGCACCACTTTGAGCGAGGTGCTCGACAGTGCGCCCGAAGAATCCTCCGGCGAGCCGCTGCACGCGGTCCTATCGCAGCGGGAGTTTCAGATTCTGTGCAAGCTCGCCGTTGGCCGCTCGGTCACCGAGATTGCCCACGAACTGTCGCTCAGCGTCAAGACGGTCAGCACCTATCGCATGCGTTTGCTGGAGAAGATGCACCTCGACACGAACGCAGACCTTACGACGTACGCGCTTCGCAACGGACTTGTTCACTGAGGGTACGGCCGACTCGGGCTGCTGCCACACTGCGCGTGATAGAGTGCGGCTTGCCTGCCAGCGCACGGCAGCGCCAGTGCTGCGGGCGCTGACCTGCGGGGAGAACGTTCCGTGAAGACAACCGATGAGCGCGGTGTGCGCGTGCAGAGGACACTGTTGCGGGCCTCGCGCGCGCTGCTGGTACTGGCCGTGGTGATCGTCGGCGCAGTGCTCTTTTTTGCGCGCGCGGTGTTCATACCCGTCGTGCTGGCACTGCTGTTTGCGCTGGTTCTTTCCGGCGCGGTCGAGGCGGCGCATCGTCACGGTGTGCCGCGCCCGCTCAGCGCGTCGCTATTGCTGCTGGTGTTGCTCGGGGCCATCGGCATGGCTGCCGATAAGCTCATCGATCCTGCGCAGCAGTGGCTTTCCAACGCTCCGCGCGTACTGCACACCATCGAGAGGAAGGTGCGGCCCACCGAGGCGTTCATACACCGGATCGAAGCGCTGACCAGCCGCGCCGGCCAGATCGGGAGCCCCGTCGCGCAGGCGCCGGGCGGCGAGAGCGACGCCACGCAATCGGGCAGCGCACATCCACTCGCCGACAAGACGGCGAGCAGCATGAGTGAGTCGGACGTGCTGACGGCCACTGGTGCGACCGCTGCGAGCTTTGTCACCTGCATCATTCTCGTGTTGTTCCTGCTCTCGGGCGGTCCGCCGATGCTCGCGCGGATGGCCGCCGCACTCGCGGCGGATCTGCACGCCTCGCACGCGTTGCGTGTCATCGAGGCCATGCGAGTGGAGCTGGGTCGCTACTACGGCACGATCGCTGTGATCAATCTTGGACTTGGAGTGGCGACGGGGTTCGTGATGCTTTGGCTTGGCGTACCCAATCCGTTTCTGTGGGGGGTCGTCGCCGGTCTGCTGAATTTCATTCCTTACGTCGGCTCGGCCACGACGCTTTTAGTGCTGGCCACGGTGGCATTCGTTTCGTTCGATCAGACCGGCCGCATACTTAGCGTCATTGGCAGCTTCCTCGCCCTGGCCACCATCGAAGGCCAGATCGTGCAGCCATTTCTGGTCGGCCGACGTTTGGAGTTGAATCCGATTCTGGTGTTTCTCGCCGTATGGTTCGGCGGCTGGTTCTGGGGTGTTGGCGGAATCGTCATCGCCGTCCCCGCTCTGGTCGCCCTGAAGGTCGCCGCCTCGCACAGTGAGGACGCAGCTGCCGTCGTCGAATTCCTGAGTCCGAGCGGGATCAATACGCTCAAATCGATACAGGGTCGCGTCACGAAGGCGCGCGCGCGCACTTGACCCGCAACACTTACCGTAACGGCTACACGCTGGCCAAGGCCACTCTGACCGCCCGCCATGGCCGATGCGGACGCGCCCATTCACGGGTGCGCCGATCCGGCCTGACGCGAGAATTCATCGACTGCGGGTCGCGGCATCGTAGGCGGCTCTGCCTATCTGGGCGATCACCTTTTCGCGCGTCGCCT
>Ga0209420_1001730_pt1 | contig 10097 bp, 9 predicted proteins | sample BlaSpr_A8_OM1_O1_FD_187972 | JGI IMG/M metagenome (GOLD analysis project Ga0209420, IMG submission 187972) | Forest soil microbial communities from Thunder Bay, Ontario, Canada - Black Spruce, Ontario site 2_A8_OM1_O1 (SPAdes) (version 2) | ecosystem: Environmental > Terrestrial > Soil > Boreal...
CTGCGTGCAGTTCAGGAGGGTGAGGTCGAGCCGGTCGGCGCGCGTAAGTCAGTCAAGGTCGACGTGCGCATCGTGTCGGCGACCAATCGCGATCTGATCGCTGATGTGAAATCGGGCCGCTTCCGCGAAGATCTGTTCTACCGCCTCCACGTGTTTCCCATCACGGTGCCGCCGTTGCGCGAGCGGCCCGCGGATATCCCGGCGCTGGCCCGGCATTTTTTGGCGCGCTTTTCTGCTGAGGAAGGAAAGCGCATTCGCTTCATCACGCCCGAGGCTTTGCGGTTGCTCGCGGCGTTCCCGTGGCCGGGCAACATTCGCCAGCTCGAGAACACGATGTTTCGCGCCGTAGTGCTGTCCGAAGGCGACAGCCTTGGGCTTGCCGAGTTTCCTCAGATCGCCGCGCAAGTCCCAACGCAGAGTATGGCCGAGGTGCCCTCTCCGACTTCGAGCGCAGACGACCCCCAAGACACTGACCTGGATGAGGCTGAACTGCCGCCTGCGGACAGTCCAAGTGAGGCAGTTCTGGTTGAAGCCTCTCCCACCGAGCGCCTCATCGCCGCGCAATCCTCGGCGCTTCTCGATGCGCTTGCGCTCCTCGACGAAGCGGGTGAGGTGCGGCCGCTCGAGGAGATCGAATCCGAGCTTATCAGGTATGCAATTACACATTACCGAGGACAGATGTCGGAAGTCGCACGGCGGCTGCGTATCGGCCGCTCGACCCTTTACCGTAAGCTTGAAACGCTGGGGCTGAATAGCGAGCAGCCCGAATCGGATAGCGATGGCGTTGCCGCGGAGCGACAGCCAAGGAAAATCGCATAATTTACGCACAGATTGAGCTCTGTGCACAGGACATGCTTTGCTGGCTCGCGTAATGTTAGCGTTAGGTTTCCGTCCGCAGCAATGACACACTTGGGGACGACTCTCCCCGAGGGTGATGGCTTTGCGGTTCCGCTCGCATGGCCTCGGGGAAGCTGGAGTAATAGGGAGAATTTGCAATGTCCGGCGTCCGCCTCCATAGCCTACTTGCCTCGACCGCCATCGCGCTCTTGTTGTCAGCAGGCGAAGGCGCGCTCGCGCAATCGACCGCTTCGCCGGACAACGGCGCCGCTGTCAGCACTCCCGATGCGGCGAAGGATATACCTGCGGCGACAAACCAAGCCGACAAGGCAAGCGGAACCACCCCGTCCATCTCGACGCCGCCCGAGCAGGCCGACACACCGGCCCCGGCGGCGGGTGCGACGCCACCTGCGGCGGCCACAGAGACAGTTGATGCGACGGTGGCGGATCAGTTGCACCTGCTTGCCAGCGGCAAATTCGATCACCTTCTCGGCGGCAAGTCTCAGCGTACAGAGATCGAGGCATACTATTCGGCCCACAACGATGCGCCGCTTTGGATCGCCGACGGCCAGGTCAACGACCGGGCCAAGGCCGCAATGAAGTATCTAGGCCATGTGGACGCGGACGGCCTCGAACCGGTCGACTATCCGGCGCCGGATTTCAAATCGACCGACGCGTCAACGCTAGCCGAAGCGGAACTGCGCCTTACAACGTCGGTCGTCACTTACGCGCGCCATGCATCGATCGGGCGCATCGCGTGGTCGCGCGTGGACGCCAATATCGACTACGACACCAAGGCGCCCGATCCCGCGAGCGTGCTCGCCGCAATCGCGGGCGCGCAGGACGTAGCCGCGGTGCTCGATTCCTACGAGCCGCACGCGCCGGGCTACCTCGCGCTCAAGGCGAAGCTCGCCGAAATCCGCGGCGGCAACGGCGACGGTCTCAAGCCAGCGATCCCCAACGGTCCGGTGCTCAAAGTCGGCGATAAAGACGACCGGGTGCCAGCCGTCCGCGACAAGCTTGGCATTCCCGGCGACGGCACGACCTACGACAAGGCGCTGGCCGACGCGGTGAAGAATTTTCAGAAGGAGCACGATCTCAATGTCACCGGCACGCTGACGGCGCCGACCCTAGATGCGCTGAACGGCCCGCGCCCTACGCACGTGACCGACATCATCCTCGCCAACATGGAGCGCTGGCGGTGGATGCCACACGATCTCGGCAAATTCTACGTGATGATCAATCTTCCGGATTACACGGCGAGCGTGTTTAACAAGGGTAAGCGGATCTGGAAGACGAGGATCGTCATCGGCAAGACCGATCTGCCGACCCCGATCATCACCGCGACGATGAAATTCATCACCGTCAATCCAACTTGGCACGTGCCGCCATCGATCATAAACAGAGAGTACCTGCCGGCGATGGCGCAGGACCCGACGGTGCTGCAGCGCATGGGCCTCGTCGTTGAGCGCGACACGTGGGGAAAGGTCACCGGCATTTACCAGCCCCCCGGCGAAGCGAACGCGGAGGGCCGCCTGCGCTTCAACTTCCCCAACAAATTTCTGGTGTATCAGCACGACACGCCGGACAAATACATGTTCGCCTACGCCAAGCGCCCGTTCAGTCACGGCTGCATGCGCACGCAGGACCCGGCGAAATACGCTGAAGTGCTGTTGTCGCTCGTGCGTCCGAACGACGGCTATACCGAGGAGCGCATCAAGAAGATGTTTGGATCGAACGAGATCAACATCGACTTTCCAACGTTCATTCCAATCAACGTCACTTATCAGACCGCCTTCGTTGACGACGATGGAAAGCTGCAACTGCGCGACGACATCTATGGCCGCGACAGAGAATTGCTCGCTATAATGAAGGGGTCGGAGCGCAAAGTCGCCGACATCCCGGTCGAGCACAAGATCGACCAGAGCCACCGGCAAGTCATGGCCGTGCCGGACAGTCCGTCGCTTTGGGGCGGAGGTTCGCAAGGATATTCGTCTACGCAGAGCAGTGGCGGAGGCTTCTTCTCCCGCCTGTTCGGTAGCTTCTCGGCCCCGCCACCACCTCCGCAGAAGCCGGCTGCCCGTCGTAAGGTCACCACTCGGACGCAGGGCACGGTCGCCCAGTAACTGGGTAAATTTTCTCTAAGTTCAGTGGGTTAATCATTTCTACCCAACCTCCAAGCGCGATGCTCAATGGCGCTAAGAGGTTGGGAAAACGGCCATTTTTTGCCACACTGTACCTTTAGCCCTTATGAGGTCGGGGGTTGGGGGTAGCGGCAAGCTCGTATTTACCCTTTGCCCAAATTAGCAATGCGTTAGCGATATGCGCCGCCGCGACGGGAAGGCGCGTGACGCTCGACGCTTGGATGCGAGCTCGCCAGTGCCCTTCGGTCACGTGTGCCCGAACACTTGTCGAATCTCGGCCGCGGGCGCCGGGTATTCGTGCGCGGTCGCTCTCCTGATTTTCTTTTTCGGCTCGAGCGCTTTGCAAAACGCGGTCGCCGAGGGCGAGACGCGAACGATTTCCCTGCATCACATGCATACTAACGAAGACATCACGATCACGTACAAGCGGGACGGCCGATACGACGAAGCAGCACTCGACAAGCTCAACTGGCTCCTGCGCGACTGGCGGCAGAACAAAGTGATCCGCATGGATCCGCAGCTGATCGATTTAGCGTGGGAAGTCCAGCGCGAGACCGGATCGAAGCAACCGATCTGGGTCGTATGCGGCTACCGTTCGCCCGAAACAAACGCGATGCTCCGCCGCCGCAGCAGCGGCGTCGCCCGTTTCAGCCAGCACATGCTCGGCCACGCCATGGATTTCTACATTCCCGGAGTGCGGCTTGAAGAACTTCGCGTTATCGGCTTGCGGCTACAGCGCGGAGGCGTTGGCTTTTATCCGAGCTCTGGATCGCCGTTCGTGCACGTGGATACCGGCGGCGTGCGCATGTGGCCGCGCATGACGCGTGACGAATTGCTGCACGTATTCCCCGATGGACGCACTGCGTACGTTCCGAGCGACGGGCGGCCTCTACCAGGCTACGAACTGGCGCTTGGCGATATCAGAAAGCACGGCAATGACATGCCGGCCGGGATCGAAATGGCGCGCAACGAGCGTCAGGACGTGAAGTCGCTGGCTAAGCTCTTCGCGAAGACGCAAGAGGATCCGGACGAGGAGGCCGACGAAACGGTGGCGGTCCCAACGCCCGCCGCTCCTGCAAAGGTCGCTGCCGCGGCGAACCAACCGGCGATCTATCACACTGCCTCCGTGGACCAACCGCCCAGCGGCGCGGCTCCGCAACGCGTTGCCGCGTTGACGCCGAACCAGGTCATCGTCGCGCGGGGTTATTGGGAAGGCTTGCCTGACGGCCAGACCGCAGCACAACCCGCCAATCCGCCGAGCGCGAGTGGATCCCGCAGCAAGGAGACCGCGAGCGCCGTCCCCGACATTACTGGCGCACTTAAGGCATTCGCCGGCGCGGCGCGGGACCGCGTTCCGCCCGATCTCGCGCTCGCCTATGCGGCGCAGCCCGCGCAGGACGCGCCGATCTTTCCGCCGCCGACCGCGGCCAGCGTAGCGAGCCGACCCATAACAGTGGCTCAACCGGCGAAGACTCAGACGCACTTGCCGATACCACCACCACCGCCCGGGACGACGATTGCGGTGAAACGCGGCGCCGATCAGGATGCGTCCACCATCCTGGGGGCACCACCGCCGCCTTCGACAGCACCTGCCGCCAGCACCACGGAGTCCGACAATCCGTGGCTGCGCGCGATCGTGATGTCGCCAAGCGTTGGGCGCTATCTCACCACCCTCATGCTCGGGGCGCAGGACTTCCGGTCCTTCGCGGCACTGGTGGAGAAGCCGAAGAACTCAGTGATGATGACGTTTGGAGCAGAGCCCAATCCGGGCTTGACCGACGATCACTTCAGCGGCAGCGCAATCGTCTTCGTGTCGACCGTGACATACCAGCCGCGCACCACTGCCTCACTCCACTGATCGTTCACGCCAGCATGCCGAGCGCGTGCAGGTAGGTTTCCAGAATAGCCTCCTGCTCCCTGCGCTCATTGATGTCTATCTTGCGTAGCCGCACCACCGAGCGCATAGCTTTGACGTCGTAACCGTTGACCTTGGCTTCGGCATAAACGTCGCGAATATCATCGGCGATTGTTTTCTTTTCCTCTTCAAGCCGCTCGACGCGTTCGACGAGCGCCTTGAGCTGATCCTTGGCAAAGCGGTGGGCGGGCTGCTCGTCTTTGACAGAAGCGTTGGCCATCGGGCACTCCTCGCGATGACGGAAGCGGGTGACCTTTCGAAGGCGCCGTGCTTCACGTCAAGACGCGAGTGCCCTCATCCACACCAACGCACAGGATCAAGTCGAAAAAGCTTGGAACTCAATGTTTCTGGCTTGATTGCGCCTTCTCGAACGCGGCCTTTTGCTGCGCGGTTGCTTCCTTCTGGTATTTGCCGCGCCATTCGTCGTAGGGCATCCCGTAGACGACCTCTCGGCTTTCTTCCTTGGTCATCGGCACGCCTTTGGCGTCGGCCGCATCCTTCATCCAATTGGAAAGGCAGTTGCGGCAAAAGCCGGCCAGATTCATCAGATCGATATTTTGCACGTCGGCGCGCGAGCGCAGGTGCTCAACCAAGCGGCGGTATACGGCGGCCTCAAGTTCAGTGCGGGTCTTTTCATCGGTAGCCATGGTCACCTCGTCGGCCTATTTGTTAACAACATAGAGACACAAGGCTCGTCTTTCCATAGTGCTAAACGTGGGACTTTATGGCTACGCCGGCGCGCGACCTACTTGAATCGCTGTTTCGAACTGCGGTCGCCACGGCCCATCCGTCGCAGTGCCTGCCTCCAAACTTGCCGGAGTTTCCGTCCGGCGGGCGGCTGATCATTCTGGCCGCCGGCAAAGCGGCCGGCTCGATGTCCGAGGTTGCCGAAAGGCGCTACCTCGCGCAGATGGCCGAGCGGAACATCGCCGCGGAGCAGCTCACCGGAGTAGCGGTGACGCGTCATGGCTACGGGCGACCGACCGTGCGGATTCCCCTCGTTGAGGCCGGCCATCCGGTGCCCGATGAAGCAGGGGTCAAAGGCACCGAGCGCGCACTGGCGTTCGCCGAAGAAGCCAACGGGAGCGACCTCGTCCTTGTGCTTCTTTCCGGCGGCGCTTCGGCGAACTGGATTGCGCCGGCTCAAAATCTGACGCTCGCCGAAAAGCAAGCGGTGACGCGCGCGCTGTTGCGCAGCGGCGCCAACATCGGCGAGATCAACACCGTCCGCAAGCATCTCTCACGCATTAAAGGCGGGCGCCTCGCTCAGTGTGCACAGCCCGCAGCGGTAGTGACGCTGGCGATCTCCGATGTCCCCGGCGACGATCCCGCAATTATCGGTTCCGGGCCGACCGTGCCTGATCCAACGACGCTTGCCGATGCGCGCGCGATCATCAGCAAATATCGGCTCAAGGTGCCGGAAGCTGTCACGCGCAGCCTTGCCGATCCCGCCAACGAATCGCCGAAACCTGGCGCGGCATTCTTTGCCGGGACCAAATACAAGATCGTCGCGCGGCCGGCCGACGCGCTGCGCGCTGCGCAAGCGCGCGCAGAAGCAGCCGGCTACGAATGCGTGGTCCTCGGTGATCGCCTGCAAGGCGAAGCGCGGGAGGTCGCCGCCGAGCATGCGCGGCTAGCCCGCAACCTCGCGGCGCAGCACCGCCGCGTCGCGATCCTTTCTGGCGGCGAACTCACCGTCACGCTGCGGGGCCAGGGCCAGGGCGGGCCCAATCAGGAGTATGCGCTTGCGCTCGCCGTCCACCTCGACGGGGTCAGGGGCATTGCGGGCTTGGCAGCCGACACCGATGGAACCGATGGCGGCCGCGGGCGCCCGGACGATCCTGCCGGCGCCTTCGTCGACGAGACGACGATCGGTCGCGCCCGGGCCACCGGCCTCGATCCCGCCGCGTTTCTCTCGGACAACGATTCCACGGGGTTCTTCAATGGTATCGGCGATCTGTTCAGGCCCGGCCCCACGTTCACGAACGTGACCGACTTCCGCGCCATCACCGTTGACAGGCCGTCTAGTTGACGTGGAAGCTGACCAGTAATGAGGCAGGGGACCCTTCCGAGAGTGACGGCGAATGCGCTGGTGCTGAGCGCCGTCGTCGTCTTGGTGCTGGCCGCATCGGCCGGCCCGGCCAAGGCCGACTTCCGCCTCTGCAACAACACTGGCAGCCGCGTCGGCGTGGCCGTCGGCTATAAGGACGCCGACAGCTGGACCACCGAAGGCTGGTGGAACCTGCCGTCACGGACCTGCGAGACCATCCTCAAGGGCGATCTTGTTGCACGTTTTTACTACGTCTACGCCATCGACTATGACCACGGCGGCGAATGGATGGGTCAGGCCTTCATGTGCACGCGCGACAGGGAGTTTACGATCCGCGGCACCAGCGATTGCCTGGCGCACGGTTTCGACCGCACCGGCTTTTTCGAGGTGGACACCGGCGAGCAGAAATCCTGGACTGTCCAATTGACAGAATCGGGCGAACGGCAACAGGCCAAACCTGTCGGCAATCCGTTGAGCGCGCTTCCGCCCGCCAGCGCTGCACCGACCCCAGGGGCGCCAGCCGGAACCAAAAAATGAGGCGGCAGCGGCGGACTAAAGTCGTCGCGACGCTTGGGCCGGCGTCGAGCGACCAAACTACAATTAATCGCCTCTTCCAGGCCGGAGCCGACGTCTTCCGCATCAACATGAGCCACACTAGCCACGAGCGCATGCGTGAGCTCGTGGCTTCGATCCGTGCGGTGGAGTCGGAGCATAACCGGCCGATCGGTGTCCTGGTCGATCTGCAGGGCCCGAAGCTGCGGCTCGGCGCATTCAAGAATGACGCTGTCGAGATCGACAAAGGTCAGGACTTCGTCTTCGACACCGATCCAACGCCAGGCGACGCAACGCGAGTAAACCTGCCCCACGCGGAAATTTTCGCCGCTATCAAACCGGGCGACACACTATTGATCGATGACGGCAAGTTGCGCTTGCAAGCGATCGAAACGAGCCTGCAGCGCATCGTGACGCGCGTCGAAGTCAGCGGCAGAATGTCCAACCGCAAAGGTGTCAGCCTCCCCGACACCGTCATTCCGTTGGCGGCACTCGCGGCAAAGGACATCGCCGACCTCGAAGCCGCTCTCGATGTTGGAATTGATTGGGTGGCGCTGTCTTTCATCCAGCGTCCGGAAGATATCGCCGAGGCTAAGAAAATCACCCGCGGGCGCGCGGCAGTGATGGCCAAGATCGAGAAACCGCAAGCCGTGGGCCGCCTCGACGACATCCTCGATCTCGCCGACGGACTCATGGTGGCGCGCGGCGATCTCGGTGTAGAAATGCCGCTGGAACGAGTACCCGGCGTGCAGAAGGACATGACGCGGGCCTGTCGCCGCGCCGGCAAGCCGGTCGTTGTCGCCACACAGATGCTGGAATCCATGATCGCGAGCCCGGTACCGACGCGCGCCGAAGTTTCCGATGTTGCGACCGCAATCTTCGACGGCGCCGACGCCATCATGCTCTCAGCGGAGTCAGCGGCCGGCCAATATCCGATCGAGGCGGTGGCGACGATGAACCGGATCGCCGAACAAGTTGAAAGAGACGCGATCTACCTGCCGTCGCTGCACGTCCTGCACACCGAGCCCGAGGCGACGGGCGCCGACGCTATTGCGGCAGCGGCAAGACAGGTGGCCGAAACCATCGACCTCTCCGCCATTGTCTGCTGGACCTCATCGGGCTCGACCGGCTTGCGGGTGGCGCGCGAGCGGCCGCAATGCCCAATCATTGCCATCTCGCCGATCATCGCCGCCGGGCGCAAATTGTCTGTCGTCTGGGGCATCCACACCGTGATCGCCGAGGATGCACACGATCAGGACGACATGGTCGAGCGTGCCTGCCGGCTTGCCTTTAAGGAAGGTTTCGCCAAAGCCGGCCAACGCATCATCATCGTCGCTGGCGTTCCGCTTGGCACGCCCGGCGCCACCAATATGATGCGCATTGCGTTCGTTGGCGACGGGCGCGCAGGCGAATAGCGAATGCTTGGTTGCGCTGATTGCTAAAGCAATCAGATGTCGCGCCCGTCGACCTTGTCGGTCAGCGTCTTGACGACCTCGGGAACGTGCTCGAGGTGCGGATCGATGGCGAGCGCCTTGCGGTAGGCTTCCAGCGCGTCCTTGTCGTCGCCGATCTCCTGCAGCATCTGTCCTAGGCCGGACAGCGCTCCGAAATGGCGCGGCTCGCGCGCCAGCACTTCACCGATGTCGGCGATCGCGTGCGCGTAATCGTCTTTGAGGTAGTAGATGGTGGCACGCCGGTTCCAGCCTTCAACGTAGTCCGGCTTGATCTCGACGATGGCGTCGAGAAGCTTCAGCGCCAGATCGTAATCCTTGGCGTCGGTCGCGACCTTGGCGCGGGCCATGAGCAGATTGCAGGTGTCGCTGCCGGAAATCAGCCACAGCGCCCAGATGCGCTCCTCAATTGCTTTGGAGCTGGTTTCGTCCGGCGCGATCTTGAGCGCAGAGAACAGGGTGTCGAGATTATTGGCCGGGTCGTCGTGTTCCACCTTGGGGAGGTTGGTCGGTGGCTGCGCCCAATCGGGGCCAGCGCGCGTACCTGGTTCTTGCGCCGCAGCGGACAGGACAGAGGCCGCCCCGACAGCAAGCGCCAGAGCGACCGGCAATAGTCGAATGCGGAATCCAGCAACCATGGGCATCGAGTCTATTCACCTCTCTCCCGGCAACAAGCCCGAAAACTTCTCAAAGAGACGTGAACATTGCGGCGCAATTGGGCAAAATTGGCGTTTCGAGCCTGGCTCCCGTCGCGGGACCGCACGAACTCCCGGATCCCTTAAACTCACAAAGACGGAAAAGCTTCGCCGAATAGCGCCTTTAGCCCTGCCGGGCCTTGAAGCGTCGCTGCGTCTTGTTGATGACGTAGACGCGGCCCTTGCGGCGTACGAGGCGATTATCGCGGTGTCGGCCGCGCAGCGATTTCAATGAGTTACGGACCTTCATGGGACTATTCCTTGTTGTGCGGTTGATTAAGGACGCGCCTTGCGCTTGTCAATGTGCGGCGCGGTGCAAGGCGGCTGCCGAACGGGAAAGCGAAATGTGATGAGCAAGGGACCGGACACGCTGCGGCTCATTTCCGGCGTCGGCGCCAAAGGCCCGGCTTGTTTTGTCATCGAAACGGCCGGCAGGCGTCTGATGCTCGATCT
>Ga0209420_1001731_pt1 | contig 10096 bp, 7 predicted proteins | sample BlaSpr_A8_OM1_O1_FD_187972 | JGI IMG/M metagenome (GOLD analysis project Ga0209420, IMG submission 187972) | Forest soil microbial communities from Thunder Bay, Ontario, Canada - Black Spruce, Ontario site 2_A8_OM1_O1 (SPAdes) (version 2) | ecosystem: Environmental > Terrestrial > Soil > Boreal...
TGGTGTGATGGGTGATGCGAAGCGCCCGAGGGGCGCCGGGCGGTGTGATAGATGCGAAGCGCCCGGGGGAGCGCCGGGTGGTGTGATGGGTGATGCGAAGCGCCCGAGGGGCGCCGGGCGGTGTGATAGATGCGAAGCGCCCGGGGGAGCGCCGGGCGGTGTGATAGGTGATGCGAAGCGCCCGAGGGGCGCCGGGCGGTGTAATAGGTAAGGCCATCCGGCACAGGCCGCGATCTGACATCCGGGCCGCCCGCCTCTCCGCGCTGGCGACGGACTCCGCCTCGCCTGACACATGATAGTCTGTGTCAGGTTCCAACTGTAATCTGTCAACAGCTAGATAAGCAATCGCTCCAGCGGCGTGCCTAGATCAGTGATCCCATCCGGCCGACGCTGGAGCGCCGGGCCGATCACGACATGGGAGGGGAGGGCATCCATGATCGTTTGTGAACGTAGATGCGGATACCTTCCTTATGGCGCGGCCGGGACACCTGTTTCCCTGACTGTCCGAGGAGCCTGGCTAACGCGAGCGGCTCAGGAAAGCTGCGCCGCTGATCCTTACCGGGTGGGCGAACGACGGTTACTGCGCCGCCCACAACCGCTAGTACTGGGGGCTGAAGCTTTGCCTAGCGCTGCGCGACCAGATCGTGCCGTGCGAGTAGGCGCGTCGCCCAGCACGTGCTGGCCATGGCAGCGTGCGTCTGGCACAACCGCTCTATCAGCGCCACAACTGGACGTTCAGCGATCGGCTGCGACCACTGAACCGCGAGGATCACTGATCTAGGGAGGCCCGGTGACTCCGGCATTTGACAACTCAACGCTGTGGCAGCGGGTGTACGAGCACCTTCACGCCGAGATCATGGCGAATCGCCTGCCGCCCGGCACCGAGCTGTCTGAGGTAGCGCTGTCCAAGCAGCTGTCGGTCAGCAGGGGCCCGATCCGCGAGGCGATGGGCAGGCTCGCGGCCGACGGCCTTGTGACCGTGCGGCCGCGGCGCGGCGCCGAGGTCCGGGCGATCACCCCCCGCGAGCTGGTCGACGCCTACCAGGTCCGGGAAGCGCTGGAGGTCCTCGCCGTCAGGCTGGCCGTGCCGCGGGTATCCGAGTCAGACCTGGATCGTCTCAGCGAGCTCGTGGACAAGATGGCCGCGCACGCGAAGAACGACGCGGTCGCTGACTTCTTCGCGGCCAACGTCTCGTTCCATGACCTGCTGTGCGAGCTCAGCGGAAACGAGAAGCTGGTGGAAGTGCACCGGCGCCTGGTCGCCGAGACCGGCCGGTTCCAGCCGCAGACGCTGGCCCTGCGGGGCAACCTGGAGAACTCCGTCAGCGAGCACCGCGCGATCCTCGCGGCCATCAGGGAGCGCGACGCGGACGAGGCCGCCGCGCTGGCCGCGGCGCACGTCCGGGTCCCCGGCGAGCGCCTGCGGGAATCCCTCGGTGCGCAGGACTGGGACACCCTGACCGCCAGCGGCACCGCGAGCTGACAGCTGCGCTGCTAGCGGCCGCCGGCGAGCACGGCAAGCGCGGCTTCGAGGCCCTCGCCGATGCGGACGTCGGCACCAAGGTCGGCCAGAGTGCGGCCCAGTGCCGCCAGCCCGACCACCGGATACATCGAGTTGGCGGACGGGCCCATGTGACCGATCCGGACGAGGTTTCCGGCGCCCTGCCCGTGGGAGATCATCACGCCATAGTGAGCCCTCGCGTGAGCCCGGACAGCCTCATGATCGATCCCGTCGGGAACCTTGATCGCGGTCACGCAGGCTGCAGCGATTTCCTCGGTCTTCGGCCAGATCTCCAGGCCCATCGCCCGGACCCCGGCCCGGCACGCCGCCCCGGCCCGGTGGTGGCGGGCGAACGCGGCCTCCAGCCCCTCTTCGAGCAGCTGGTCGCACGCGGCCTCGAGGCCGTTGATGTCGTTCACCAGCGGCGTGAACGGGAACCGGCCCTCGCCGTGCCATCGCTCGCGCCAGTCCAGCAGGGACAGGTACGAGGCCCGCGGCGCATCGGGATTCGCCTCGATCATCTTCCACGCCGCGTCGCTGACCGAGACCAGCGCGATACCCGGCGGCCCGGCCAGGCACTTCTGCGGGCCGGCCACGCAGACATCCAGCTGCCAGGCGTCCACCTCGAACGGCACGCCGCCCAGCGAGGACACGGCATCCACCAGCGTCACCGCGCCGTGCGCCCGCGCGATCGGGCCAATCGCCGAGCAGTCGTGCAGCGTTCCCGACGGTGTCTCCGAATGGACCACGGCCACCAGCTCAATTCCCGGGTGGGCGTCGAGGTAGTCAGCCACTGCTCCGGGATCGACCACGTCGTTGTACGCGACCTCCAGCTCGGCCACATCCGCGCCCAGCGCCTTGAGCCGGGTGCCCATGCCCTTGCCGAAGACCCCGGACGCCAGGTTCAGCACCCGCATCCCGGGGCGTACGAGCGAGCGGGCCGCCGCCTCCAGGCCGAGGACGGCCTCGCCCTGCAGCAGGATGATTTCGTTCTGCGTCTGGAACAGCTGTCCGACCTTCGCCTCGGTGCGCCGGAAGGTCTCCAGGAAGACTGGGTCGTAGTGATACGTTATCGGGCTGCCAAGCGCCGCAAGCGTGGCCGGGGATGCCGCCGTGGGCCCTGCGGTTAGCGTGAAATCCGGATCGCGCATTCCTGGCCAGTCCTTTCAGTTGGGCAAATCCGATTCTCTTCCGCTGCGGCCAGAGCAATCCGCGCTGCCGCGCGGGCCCGCTGATGACCGGCGTGCGCCCGGCGTCACCGGCCACCGAAGAAAAGGCGCTGAGCGTTGTCGTGCAGAACCGCTTGCACGCCGGCGTCATCCAGTCCGCTCACTTTGACCTTCAGCATCTCAACCGACGGATCGTGGAACGGGGCGTCCGATCCGTACAGCACGCGATGACCCACCCGCTCGACTGCTGCGGCGATCTTCGCGTGTTCCGGCATGCCGGATGTTTCCAGGTAGACGTTGGGATGCCGGTCTGCAATGTCGATACAGGCATTGATGTAAATAATGTTGCCGTGGCCCATGTGGCCAAGAATCACCTTGGCCTCGGGGAAGTTAACGATGAGCTCCTCGATGCTCCACGGCAGGGTGAATATCGGGTGCCCGCAGTGGATCAGCACCGGAATGTCCCGCTCCACGAGAAGCTCGATCAGCGGGTGAACCAGCGGGTCGTTGGGGTGATACCCGTCGAGCAGCGGGTGCATCTTGACCCCGAGGAATTTAGGATGATCGAGGAAGGTGGCAGCCTCCTCGACGAAGCCCGGCTGCTTGGGGTTCGCCCAGTAGAAGCCGTAGGCCGGCTCGATCCCCTCAATGACCTCCCGGACCATGGCGTTGTTGGGATGGAAGACCATGCCGGCGTCGATCTGATGCTTGCTGAAAATTCCGGCCAGTCCCTCGGCATCGAGGCGCACATTGAACAACGGGAACTCGCCGACATGCATGTGCGCATCAATAGTCACAGATTCACCCCAGGGTGACGAGAGGCAGCTTCCTTCGGCTGATTCCAGCACCGAATCGGGTTAGCTGTCAACTGCTAGCTGATGACAACTAGCGACCCAACGCGGTCATGGGGACGGCCGTCCCGGGGCTGATTGGAGCGGCAGCGCGACCTCGGCAGGGCTGCGGAATGCGCATCGCGGTGACTGGTATCCCGCAGAGCCAGGGGGTACCGGCCGAGGACATCGGCCGACTAGAGCCGTGTCCCCGGTCTCAGTACGCCGTGAGCCTGGAGGGCGACGACGAGGCGGCAAATCCGCGTGATCCTGCCGCGACAGCGCGCGAGCTCGCGGCGCTGCTGCTGGTCCTCGATCACCTCCGCGGCAGGCCGGCCTCCTCCAGCATCCCGAAGAGCTCGGCATCGCCGGATTCCCGGATGTTGTTCGCCCGGAACGGGTGACCCGAACTGGCCGCCACCATCGCGTCTGCCGCGTCGGTCCCAGCCAGGCCCGACGGAAACACCGGCCGGAAGCCGAGCGTGCGGTAGAGGGGTCCGATCTGCGCAATCAGCGACCTCGTCGCCGGGGCGGAGGCCTCCTCGTTGAAGCGCGCGACATAGGGCAGCAGGATGCCGTTCTTCAGCCCGTGCGGCAGGTGGACAGACGGCGCCGTCGAGAGCGCGTGCACGAGGGTGAGCCCGCTGTTACCGCAGGCCATGTTCGCCGCGCAGCTCGCATCGATCAGGCGCTGCAGGGATTCGTCATTGTCCCCGCTGCGGTTCGTGCCGTTGCGCGCTCCCTCCGCGACTTCGGGGAGGACCTCAATGATCTCCCGTGCGGCGGCCTCGCCGAGTGCGGCCGTGAACCAGGATCCCCGCCTGGCCCACTGCGCCTCCATCGCGTGCGACAAGGCGTCGAGCCCCGCATACAGGAGCGGATCACGGGGAAGCCGTCGCAGCACGGTCCCGTCGAGGATGGCGACGCGAGGCTCGCAGCCGTCGGCCCGCACGACGAGCTCGTCCTTCCTGCCGGGCTCGTGCAGGACCAGCACCTTGGACACCTCGCTGCCGCTCCCCGCCGTGGTCGGGATCGCGATCGTCGGTGCCGGAGGCGCCGGGACCTGGTTAACGCCCTGGTACGTGTCGATGCGGCCGTCATTGGCCAGCCGGATCGCCGTGGCCTTTCCCACGGCCAGGGCGCTCCCGCCGCCAACGGCCAGCACAAGGTCGCACTCGGCAGCACGGGCCGCGGCGGCCGCGTGCTCTGCCGCCGCCACATCCGGATCCGGGTCGACCAGCAGCGTGACAGCGATCGCGCTGCTGTCCACGCCCAGCAGCACCCCGGCCAGCAGGCCAGCGTCGGCCACGCCCCGGTCCGCGACCACCGCGAGCCGGCGCGCGCCGGACTGCTCCACTTCGCCGGTGAGCCGGGCGAGGCTGCCCAGGCCGCTGATCACCTTCGTGCTGACTGAGAACTCGGCCGGACTCAACGTGCATCACCTGCCCTCTTGCTGGCGTGTCGGCTGCCGTGCTGCCGCTCGTACGGGCCGGTTTACATCCGCGCGAACGCGGCGCGCGGGTCACCCAGCTTCAGGTGCACCGCCTTGGTCTCCAGGTAGCTGAACAGCTCGTCGCGGCCTTCCTCGCGGCCGATCCCGCTGTCCTTCGTGCCGCCGAACGGGGTGCCGAAGTAGTGGATGGTGCTGTCGTTCACCCAGACGTATCCGGCGTCCAGCCGGTCGGCGGTCTGGTGTGCCAGGTCCAGGTCCCTGGTCCATACGCTGGCGGTGAGGCCGAGCTCCACGGCATTCGCCAGCTCGATCATGTCGTCGTAGTCATCCCACGGCAGGATGCTGATCACCGGCCCGAAGATCTCCTCGCGGGCGATCGACATTTCTCCCCGGACGTCGGCGAAGACGGCCGGAGTCACGTAGTAGCCGCCCGATGGCGCGCCCGCCGGGTGCTCGCCGCCCGTCACGAGCGTGGCGCCCTCCCGCACGCCCGCCTCGAGGTAGCGGTTGACCCTCTCGTACTGCTGGGCGCTGACCAGCGGGCCCATGTCGGTGCTGTCGTCGTAGGCAACGCCAACCGTGTAGCCGCGAAGCTGCTCGGCCGTGCGGGCGACGAATTCGTCGTAGCTGCGCCGGTGCACCAGCACCCGCGAATTGGACCCGCAGGACTGACCCTGGCACGTCGTGAAGTTCATCCCGAAGATCGCGCCGGCCACTGCCTCCTCGACGTCCGCATCGGGGAACACGACCATCGCGTTCTTGCCGCCCAGCTCCAGCGAGATGTGCTTGACGTGACCGGACTCGGCCGCCCGGCGCTGGATGACCAGGCCGGTGGGAACCGAGCCGGTGAAGGCGAGCCGCTTCACGGCCGGGTGGCTTACCAGCGTGTCACCGGCCTCGGCGCCTCCGGTCACCACGTTGACCACCCCCGGCGGGAACGCCTCAGCGAACAGCTGGGCAAGTGCCAGCGAGGAGAGCGATACCTGCGGAGCCGGCTTGAGCACCACCGTGTTGCCGGTAATCAGCGCCGGCAGCGGCCGTGTCACGGCGAACATCACCGGATGGTTGAACGCAGTGATCCGTCCCACGACCCCGTACGGCCGGTACGTCGTGTAGTGCAGGCGGCCGGGGCTGCCGGGGATCACCTCGCCGGACAGCCAGCGGGCCAGCTGCGGCCAGCCCGCCAGATACGGCTTGCACAAGTCGATGTCGACGCGCATCGCGCGCACCGGATTGCCCGAGTCCAGCGCGTCCAGCATCGCGAGTTCTTCGCGCCGCTCGCTCAGCAGCTCGCCGAAGCGGCGGAAGCATTCGGCCCGCCCGTCGACGCCCAGTGCCTGCCAGGCGGGCTGCGCCGCGCCCGCCGCGGCCACCGCGGCGGTCACGTCCGCCGGGGACGCCACCGGCACCTCCCCGACGACCCGGCCCGTGGACGGGTCGATCACCTCGCTGACTGCGGCCTGCCCGGCGTCGGCGAACTCCCCGTCGATCAGCATCCGGAATTCGCGGCCCGCCACATAAGCAGCTACCGGATCTGCAGTCATGCAATCGCCCTGCCTTCCCCATCAATGATCTGCGCCCGTTCACGACCTCTGACCCCCGCCCACCACCCCTTCCCCCATCACATCCGTGGCCCGCCAGGTGCTCCGGCCACGCGAACCGGCCCCCGCGCGGGCGGCCGCCTGCGTGCATCACGGGATGGACGACTGGCCCGGCGCTGACACCGGCAGGAGACGCCGCCAGGGTACTGGCGTGAAGGGACAGATCGAGCAACGCACGCTCGGGCCCACGTTGCTGTGCTCATCAACGGTCACAGCGCACCCCTGCCAGCGACGGGGAAGGTCACGGCGATTCCAGCATTGTTGGCCGCCTGCTGTCAACTGTTAGCTAGAGACATGGAGTCTTCGCTGGATCGGCCGGTAGCGTCACATACGAGCGTGCGAGGGCGGGTCGGCAAGTCTACTGACGATTGTTGACAGTCCACACCAAGTGATTGTAATCTCTGGCCTGTCTGCGGTCAGGGATGCTTTCGCCAGTCCGGCAGGACCTTCTGTCCTTGCTGGCCTGGAGGGGATTCGTGGCCGTCGGCTCCGCGCCGGTGTCCTTTCGCACAAGTCAATTCAGGGCCGACATCGAGCGATCCAGGCTTCGGCCGGGAGGTCACCCACTACTCAGATATCCACACGTGGCACAGGGGAGAGGAGCTTCCTACATGTCTGACGTGAGGGCGAGTTCCAGCGAAAAGCTCGGTGAGATCGAGGTCCGCTCCATTGACTACGTCCCCGAGGACGAACGTCACGGGCGGGTACGCGATCAGTTCACGCTCTGGTTCAGCGCGACGCTGACGATTCTGGGCATCTTGCTCGGGGCCATCGCGGTCGAGATCGTCGGGAACTTCTTCTGGGGCGTCCTCGCGTGGGCCATCGGCACGATACTAGGGCTGCTGCTGGTCGGCTTCCACGCCGTGCAGGGCCCGAGACTCGGCGTCCCGCAGATGATCCAGAGCCGCGCTCAGTTCGGGTTCTACGGATCCCTGTTCGTCCTCGCCGCCTCGGTCGTGCTCGACTTCGGCTACCTGGCGGCCCAGATGGTCGTCCAGGCGCAGTCCATGAACGTGATGATCTCGAGCATCAGCATCCCGGTCTGGATCATCATCGTGGCCATACCCGTCGCGCTGCTCGCGCTGTACGGGTACGACTGGGTGCATCGCTGGCAGCGGTGGATGTTCCTGATACTCGTCGCCACCTTCATCGTGGTCATCATTCAGACGGCGATCTACGGAAGCAGCCATCACTTCCCGCACAGCATGACCGGCTTCCACCTGGCGAGCTTCCCGCTCTTCATGACCGTGGTCGCGCTTGCCGCCACGAACATGCTCAGCTGGGCGCCCTACGTGTCGGACTATTCGCGCTACCTGCCGAAGAACGTCCGCGCCCGCGGGCCGTTCTGGGCGGTCATGCTCGGTAACGCCATTCCCACCATCTTCCTGGGCATCCTCGGCGGCTACATCGGCAGCCTGCTGCCGATCGCCGGCTCAAACGTCCCGGTCGCCGTCAAGACGATCTGCGGAATCTGGATCCTGCCGATCATGGCGATCAGCCTCATCGGCTCCGACGTGCTGAACGTCTACACCGGCATGCTGGCCATCGCGACGATCGGGAGCTGCTTCAGGGATGTGCGCGACAAGGTATCCACGCGCGTCATCGGCTGTGGCCTGCTGCTCGTCGCGGGCGTCCTGGCGGCCCTCTTCGGCTACACCTCGTTCGTGCCCAAGGTCGAGGAATTCCTCGCCGTCCTGCTATTTGTCTTCATCCCGTGGTCGGCCATCAACCTCGCCGACTTCTATATCGTGCGGCACGGCAACTACGACGTGCCTTCGTTCTTCACGCCCAACGGCGATTACCCGGGCTTCATCTGGCGCGGCCTGATTCCGTACATCATCGCGGTCGCCGCGGAGGTCCCGTTCATCAGCCAGCAGTTCTACACCGGGCCGCTGGTGAGCTCGCTCGGCGGCGTCGATATCTCGTGGATCGTCGGAGGCGTCGTGGCGTTCGTGCTGTACCTGGTGGCCGTGCGGATCGCGCCACCGGCGCCAGTCGGGGCGGGCCTGCACCGCGCCGCTCTCGGCCAGGCCGGGGCCGTCGACTGAAGCTAGGCGGGCCGCGCGATGCCCCGAGCTTCTCTCGGCCCGGCCCTAACCCACGGTGCAGATGGCTGCAAATCTCCAGACGGGGCGTAGACGGCCCCGAAGCTGCTGCGGCATGGTGATCACGCAGGACAAGCGACGGAGGGACGTGCGATGTCTGTAACTGCGCTGTCAGAGAGCGCGCGGAAGTTCACGGAGGGCACTACCTCGATGCTGATCGGCGCTGACTGGGTGCAGGCCGCCTCGGGTGAGACCTTCCCCGTGTACGACCCGGCCACCGGCGGCGAGATCGCCTCGGCGCCGCGCGGGGCGGCCGAGGATGTTGACAGGGCCGTGGCCGCCGCGCGGCGCGCGCTGAAGGGGCCGTGGAAGCGCGTCACCCCGCAGGAGCGGGGAAAGCTGATCTGGCGCCTGGCTGACATGATCGAGGCGCGCCTGGAGGACTTCGCTCAGATCGACTCGCTGGACAACGGCAAGCCCATCAACGAGGCGCGCTTCTTCGACGTGCCGTTCACCGTTGACATGCTGCGGTACTTCGCCGGCTGGCCGACCAAGATCACGGGCGACACCATCCCGGTCTCCTTCCCCGCCACGCTCGGCAATTCCTACCACGCCTACACGCTCCGCGAGCCGATCGGCGTCGTCGGGGCCATCGCCCCGTGGAATCTGCCGCTGCTGGCCGTGGTCAAGAAGCTAGCCCCCGCCCTGGCCGCCGGCTGCACGATCGTGATCAAGCCGGCCGAGCAGACGCCGCTGTCGATCGCGCTGCTCGGACAGCTGGCACTCGAGGCCGGAATCCCCGAGGGCGTCGTCAACTACGTGACCGGGTATGGCGAGGAGGCCGGCGAAGCCCTGGTCCGCCATCCAGGAGTCGACAAGATCAGCTTTACGGGATCATCTGAGGTAGGCAAGCAGATCGTCGGGAACGCCGCTGGCACGCTCAAGCGCGTATCGCTCGAGCTGGGCGGGAAAGCACCGAACATCATCTTTGCCGACGCGGACCTCGAAGCCGCGATCCCGGCTGCCTGCATGGCCGGATTCGTCTGCCAGGGCGAGAGCTGCATCGCCGGCGCCCGCCTTTATGTTCAGCGGTCGCATTATGACGACGTTGTCGCCGGGATTGCCGATTACGCGAAGTCGCTGAAGATCGGCCCCGGACTGGACAACGAGACGCAGATGGGTCCCCTCGTCTCTCAGGAGCACTTTGATCGCGTGTCCCGGTACATCCGTCTCGGGCGTGAGGAGGGCGTCAAGATCGTGACCGGCGGAGCCCGGTGGGGCAACGACGGTTACTTCATCAAGCCCACCGTCATGGTCGACGCCTCCAGCGACATGCGGGTCGCCCGCGAGGAGATATTCGGCCCGGTGATAACCGCGATCCCGTTCGACACCGACGAGGAGGTGCTGGAGGCGGCCAACGACACCCGATTCGGGCTGGGGGCGGGCGTGTGGACACAGGACGTTACGCGAGCGCACCGGGTGGCCGCGGCCCTGGAG
>Ga0209420_1001732_pt1 | contig 10095 bp, 7 predicted proteins | sample BlaSpr_A8_OM1_O1_FD_187972 | JGI IMG/M metagenome (GOLD analysis project Ga0209420, IMG submission 187972) | Forest soil microbial communities from Thunder Bay, Ontario, Canada - Black Spruce, Ontario site 2_A8_OM1_O1 (SPAdes) (version 2) | ecosystem: Environmental > Terrestrial > Soil > Boreal...
GAGCCGTTGTACGCACGGGCCGACGCCATTGTGAACACCAGCAAGTGCGAACTGGAAACATGTGTAGGGGAAATGCTGGCGAGGGTCGCTGAAAACCAAGTAGACGTTGAGGAACGCATGTTGGCGGATAGACAGGTCAGACGAATGATACTGGGTGAGAAGAAGTAATTTGCCAAGTCAGGTGGAAGAGGGTTTGAGGGGGAATATGCATACCGAGACTTTGAATGCAGGGCCGCTGGTGACATTCGATGTGCGGCCGGAAAATTACCGGCATTGGCGATTGAAGGTGGATGGACGGATCGCGAATCTGATCATGGATGTGAATGAGGATGGCGGGCTGCGGCCGGGCTACAAGCTGAAGCTCAATTCGTACGATCTGGGCGTGGATATTGAGCTGCATGATGCGCTGCAAAGGATCCGATTCGAGCATCCGGAAGTGGCGTGCGTGGTGATTACCAGCGGCAAAGAGCGGATTTTCTGCGCCGGCGCGAATATATATATGTTGGGGACGTCGTCGCACGCGTGGAAGGTGAATTTTTGCAAGTTCACCAACGAAACGCGGGATGGAATTGAGGATTCCAGCAAACACGACGGCCTGAAATTCATTGCGGCGCTTAATGGCACGACTGCGGGCGGCGGATACGAGATGGCGCTGGCGTGCGATGAGATTTTGCTGACCGACGACCGGTCGAGCGCGGTGAGTTTGCCTGAAGTGCCGCTGTTGGGAGTGCTGCCCGGTACGGGCGGGCTGACGCGGGTGGTGGACAAGCGCAAAGTGCGGCGCGATCTGGCGGATATGTTCTGCACGAATCCGGATGGGGCGCGGGCGGAACGCGCGAAAGAGTGGGGATTGGTGGATGCCACGGCAACTCCGGCGGAATTTCAGAAATTGATTCGGGAGCATGCGGAAGCGTTTGTGAAGGCTTCGAAGCGGCCGGCGGATGCAGTAGGAATCAAGCTGAATCCGCTGGAAAGAACTGTCGACGATAAGGGCTATCACTACAACTATGTGGATGTGAGTTTCGATCGCGCGGAACGGACGGCGACATTGGTAATACGCGGGCCGGAAGGCAACGCGCCGGACACGGTGGCGGAAATTCACGCGCAGGGGGACAAGTGGTGGCCGCTGGAGATGGCGCGGGAACTCGACGACGCGATTTTGATGCTGCGCACGAATGAACTGGAGCTGGGGCTGGTGCTGCTAAAGACGGTGGGAAATCCGGAAACGGTGCTGGCGTATGACGCGGCGATGCTGAGGAACAAGGATTTTTGGCTGGTGCGGGAAACGATCGGGATGCTGCGACGGACGTTTGCGCGGCTGGACGTTTCGTCGCGCAGCTTGTTTGCGATTATTGATCAGGCGTCGGGCGATCAGACTATGCGAAATGAGCCGGCCGATCCGAGCGCAGGCGATCAGGGTTCTTGCTTTGTGGGCCTACTTTTCGAATTGGCGCTGGCCGCGGATCGCAGCTATATGCTGGCGCTGCCGGAAGAGGAAGGTCCGGCAATCCGAGTGGCGCTGGATGGATTCAATTTTGGATTGTTGCCGATGGTGAATGGGCGAAGCCGGCTAGATACGCGCTTCAGCGGCGACAAGGAGAAGCTTGCGGCGCTGGAAAAGGAATCGGGAAAGTTGCTGAATCCGGCGCGCGCGCTGGAATTGGGTTTGGTGACGCTGGCGCCGGACGATCTCGATTGGGACGATGAAATTCGCATGGCGATTGAAGAGCGGGTGAGCCTTTCGCCGGACGCTTTGACCGGTATGGAAGCAAGCCTGCGATTCCCTGGCGGCGAGACGTTAGAGACGAAAGTTTTCGGGCGCTTATCGGCGTGGCAGAACTGGGTATTTATCCGGCCCAACGCAACGGGCGAGCATGGCGCGCTGAAGTTATTTGGCAGCGGATCGAAATCAAAATTCGATTGGGAGAGAGTCTAATGAGCTCGATGAACTATCAAGATCGCATTCCGAACAATGTGGAATTGACTTCGAACCGGACGCTGCAACGCGCACTGGAGCACTGGCAGCCGGAATTTTTGAACTGGTGGCGGGATTTGGGCCCGACGGATTTTCAAATTGCGGACGTTTATTTGCGCACGGCAATTTCGGTGGATACCAAGGGATGGGCGACGTTTGGATACGTGAAAATGCCGGAGTATCGCTGGGGGATTTTTCTGGCCGAGCCAGAACTGAACCGGACGATTGGATTTGGCGACGAATACGGGAAGGAAGTGTGGCAACAAATCCCGGGTGAGCATCGAGCGACGCTGCGGAGATTGATTGTGACACAGGGCGACACAGAGCCCGCGTCGGTGGAGCAGCAGAGATTGCTGGGACATACGGCGCCTTCGCTCTATGACATGCGCAATATTTTTCAGGTGAACGTGGAGGAAGGGCGGCACTTGTGGGCCATGGTGTATTTGTTGCATGCGTATTTTGGGCGCGATGGGCGCGCGGACGCGGAAGAATTGCTGGAGCGGCATTCAGGCGACGTCAACAAGCCACGTATTCTGACGACGTTCAATGAGCCGATTCGCGATTGGCTGAGTTTTTACATGTTCACGTACTTTACGGATCGCGACGGGAAGTTTCAGTTGAAGTCATTGGCGGAATCGAGCTTCGATCCACTCTCGCGGACCTGCAAATTCATGCTGACGGAAGAAGCTCACCACATGTTTGTGGGCGATACGGGGATTTCGCGGGTGGTGAAGCGGAGCTTGGAAGTGATGAAGGAGCTGAATACCGACGATCCGGTGGCGATTCGCAAAGCAGGAGCGATCGACATTCCCACAGTGCAGAGATATTTGAATTTCTGGTTCAGCTCGTCGCTGGATTTGTTTGGCGGGGATTCGTCGTCGAATGCGGCTTCGTATTTTGCGAATGGGCTGAAGGGACGCCCGGATGAATTCCGATATGAGGATCACATTGCGCTGAAACAATCGTTTACTTTGGAACTGCCGGATGGGCAAGGCGGCGTGCGCCAGGAACAGATTCCGATGCGCAACGCGATGAATGAAGTAACGCGCGATTCGTACGTGAAGGATTGTGAGACGGGATTGAGGCGGTGGAATAAGTTGATTGATGCCGCGGGGTATTCGTTTCAGCTCTCACTTCCCTCTACGCGATTTCGGAGGACGATTGGGAGTTGGGCGAATGTGCCGACCGATCTGGCGGGGAATCCTATTTCACGCGAGGAATTTGAAGCCAAGAAGGGTGAGTGGCTGCCGTCGGATTCAGACCGGGAGTTTATTTATAGTTTGATGAAGGGCGTGTTTGAGTTGGGGAAGATGGCGGCGTGGATCGCGCCACCGGAGAGAGGTATTAATAATCAGGCGATCGAGTATGAGTATGTGAGGTTGCAGTAGGAGAAACGTATCAGCCTTGCCGAATGTCGATCTGGCCGCTTTGGGATTCTGTGCTTGGCCGCGCAGCCCTGCAGAGTCTGAAGTAAATGCCTACTGTTCGCCCAGCCTAGAAGGTCGACGGCTTGCCACCGCATGCTTCCACCGCGTGCTTAAAGGCTTTCGCAAATCTGGCGACGTACTCCTGATCGAAGGCATCTAGCGTGAGGATAAGAGACGTGTCCTCGGGTTTTGAATCGGCTTCCGATTCCTGGGGAAGCCTAGTGGTTATCTTTTTCTCATCATTTCGCGTGCGTATTATAAAGAAAGCGGGCACGTCAACACGGTCCTTCGGTCCTTTGGAAAAGCTCAAATTAGCCGGGTCAATATCGCTGAGGCTAAAGAAGTAGTCCACGTGATAGGCCTTGTTGGGCTCCGGGGCGGGTTCCCCGTTCGCGTACGCCTCCTCGTGATCCGAGTATACAAAATGCACTTTGCAGCCGACAAAATCTTCAAGTCTGGTGGAACGGACTTCATGGCCAGGGGTATAGTCGCCGGCGCCACTTTCCAGCGATGTTTGCATCCAGCGTAAGGTTTCTTTTAGTGTGGGACTATCCCGATGTTGCGACTGTGCGAACGCTGGCAGCCCTACTGCAAAAACTAGCGCGGGTATCGTCCATCTCATCTTCATACTCTGTCCTTGAGCGGTCGTGGTTGAGAAAACCATTACTATTTCGTCATCTCTAGAGTTTAGTGTTATACCCCACCCTATGATCCCAGCCAAGACAATCAACCCGTAGAATTTCGTCGTAACGTTTGTGACTCGTCCGACAGACCGGAGCCCTATCAAGGAGGCGGGATGTGCGTCAACTAAGACTCCCCTCTACGCGATTTCGGCGGACGATTGGGAGTTGGGCGAATGTGCCGACCGATCTGGCGGGAAATCCTATTTCGCGCGAGGAATTTGAAGCGAAGAAGGGTGAATGACTACCGTCGGATGCGGACCGGGAGTTTATTTATAGTTTGATGAAGGGCGTGTTTGAGTTGGGGAAGATGGCGGCGTGGATCGCGCCACCGGAGAGAGGGATAAACAATCAGGCGATCGATTATGAGTATGTGAGGTTGCAGTAGGGGGGAAATTTAGCGCTGAGTTAGTTTGGGATCTCGTGCGGACTGGCCCGGCTTTGAGATTTCATAATGTTTGTTATTTATGAATTCCGTGAAGGATTTGGGATACATGCCTTCATTCATGTCTTCCCAAAACTTGAAATTACGATCAATGCCGAAAAATACTGTCATGTACTTCGTCCAAGCTTCCCAATCCTCTTTTTCGTGTCTTGAAAACCAGAGTCTGCGTTCTAGCTTGGAGAACCAGCTTTCGCGTCCGTAAAAACCATAAACAAAATCGAACATATTGAAATAACTGAATCTTAGTGCGTCTGTCTTCAACTTGAGTTCAGAGGTGCATAGAGTTTTCTGCTCATTTATTGCATCGGTTAGCGTTCGTACCGAAACGGTTAATTCTTGTACCAACGCTTTGAGGTTCCCTGTTGCTGCGGAATGCGCGAGGGCCGGAGGTATTGGAACGGTCGGTTGTACCGGCTGTTGCTGTCCGCCTTGGTCCGGCGCGCTTGCTCCTAAGGTTTGGGCTTTATTCTCTTTGTTAGTATCGTTTTTCTTATAGATTTCTTCCAATAGCTGTGGGCAGTTAATTAATTCCCTGTCAATGTCGAGGACCATTCTTATTTGGCTGTGGATACGCTGTGCCTTATCCGACTTCACACTGATCCGGCTGCAATGATTCCTATAATTACTGTGCCGATTGCCGAGACCGCCGCCCAGATAGTGCTCCAGGGCCAAGAGTGTTCCTCGGCTGGAGGGGGAGGCGGGCATTGCACTGCGGAACAGTTGATGACGAAGGGCTGAGGCGGGCATTGCAATCCAGAACAGTCGGTGACTGGTGGTTTCGGCAAGCCGACTTGGCAGCCAAGGCCGCTTTTGGTACCGTTCGCGCAGCGGGCGGCACACCCCACTGACAGAAGGCAGACCCAGGGCGTTATTGCGATGAAAATGAGGTAACCCCTCACGCTCCGGTTCTCGGTCATGACGGCAAAGTTTACCATTTGAGATATTAGTTTGGACGTTAAAATAGGCGATCGCTCGGCCGTATCAGCCGATGTTTGAATTGGTCCCCTTTGATCGACTGGGAGTTTATTTACAGTTTCGATGAAGGGCGTGTTTGAGTTGAGAAGATGGGGGCGTGGATCACGCCGCCGGAGATAGGGATTGTGAGGTTAAAGTAAGGAGAGCACTGCGATGACAAATGGGGATCAGTCACCAAAGGAAGAATTCATGCAAACCCTATCCGAATTCTTCTTCGTCGTGGCTCCGCTGTTGATATTGACCTTCGTCATTTTCGGGTGGAAAGCGGATAGATCACACATCTATGGAAGTGAGGAAATCACTTTTGCGGCGACGATCCTGATGGGGCAAACTGTGGTGAAATACGCACGAAATGGTGATTCAAGCCGCAGCCGTAAGGGCCTGATAATTACGTTGATTATATTCTTTGGAGTCGTCCCGAGTCTTGTAGTCAACGCAATAGTGTTAAGCACGTACCCCTGCCCGCTTCCCTCATTTCTTATCTGGGCAGGATGGGTGTTGTTTGGACTAAGTTTTCTGGCGTTCTTAAGTTCCCCCTGGTTTCCTCTAAATACTGCGATCGATAGAGTTCTTAGGCTTCGGCCTTAGCGAGCGATGTACTCCCCCACACGGTCGTGTTTCTGTTTGGGCCTAGCGGTGCAAGGTGACGCACGGGGCACCCGAAGCACCACCAACAAAACTACCAAGAAAAAGCGAAGGAACCCCATGCAGTAGTTGTGGATTCCGGAGCTTGGGTGTAAAGCCCCACGCGCAACACTGGCGCGTGGGGCACCACGACAAAGACGTTCTGAACTAGAATTCCACGGCAATGGATGGCGAGTATTCCCAGGAATGGGCGGAACTCCGTAAGTTAAGACGGCGAATATTTAGAGTTGCAATCGCCGGAGCCGCGATTGCGGCCCTTGTTGCTGTCACCGGAGCTGCGCACGGAACTGTCGCTACAGCGTTGGGCGTGACTCTCTTTGTTGCCTGGGTCGCAGTCTTAATGCGATTTTTCCTTGTTGTGGGCGAGTACAGCTATTGGTCGTGTCCCCGATGTGGCAAGCCATTTCACTACGATATCCGGTGGTTTGGCAGGTGGAACAATCCTTTCGCGCGTCGATGCTTGCATTGCGGTCTGCCGAAGTGGGTAGAGTCGGACCCCGACCCGAAGCGGAAGCACGATTTCGATCCGTTTAGGACTGATTGCGTTTTGAAAATTGGGTGAACCACGGCAAAAATCGTAGTTCCCTAACGGATGGCGTGTTTGAGTTGGGGAAGATGGCAGCGTGGATCGGGCCACCGGAGAGAGGGATAAACAATCAGGCGATCGAGTATGAGTATGTGAGGTTGCAGTAGCGATGTCGGCGAGGAGTTAGCACGTAATAGAAGACCCAGGAGATCGAGGGTAAATTCTCAGTGATTCAAAGATCTACACCCAATCAGGGCCCACGCAGAGTCTGTGCAACTGATGAGAAGTAGATATCCGACCGTCCGAGGGAGCGCAGCGAGTTTCGCGCCCCTGCCGAAATTCCAACGCGCAGCCTACACCTCTCACTTTGGTTGTGGTATCTGGATGCCCCACGGGTTACCAGCCGGTAGCGAAGAGCTTTTGCGCGGCGTGAAGGCCGCAGTGTTGATATTTGTCGTAAGCGGCCGCGGCGCGTGTGCGAATTTGCTGGTCGGTCTCATTTGCTACCCAACCATCCAAGGCGGCTTTAAGTGTGTAGGCTTCGGGCGCCATGAGGCCAGTGGTCCATAGAAGCGGGTCGGCATTCGCGGCACTGAGATAGGTTGAGAAGTAGTCTTTGCTGTCACACGCAAGCACGATGGCCGGGCGGCGTCGCGCGCCTCTGATTCCCTGGACTGGCGAAAATTGAAAATCCATAAAGGCGTCGTGGCCGACGTAGACAACCAAGTCGGCGGATCCTGAGATGGGTATCGATTTTTGGGCACCACCATCCTCGAAAGAGGCTCGGGCTGCGTTAAATCCCGCAGCGGCTTTCAGAAAATCGCTGACGGCTTCGCGAATGTACTGGCCTGAGTAGGCGTCGGCAACGAGAAACACGTTGTAGGAGCGGTTTTGGAAAATGCAGCGCTCCAGAACATGTGGATCCTGCGGGCGGCCGGCGGAAATGAGCTTCCAATCGGGATTTGAGCGAAAGTAGGTTTTGACGCCGAAGGCTGCGCCCCAGTAAAGATTGCCAACTGGGTCATCACCGCGCCCGAGTTTGGCAGGCACCGGGACAATTCCCTGGTGGGCATTGTCGGCGAGGGCAACGAAAACATGTACGACGCGAGGATCGTTGTTTGCTCCGACGGTGTGGGGGAGGAGAAGGTAGGCGAGTAGTGAGATCGAGAAGGCGGCGCGGCGCAGGATTCGCATTGGAAGTTAGACACCGAAGCGTAGTCAAAGTGCCGAATTGGCGAGGCCAATAGCAAAACATGTCGATCCCGTCGGACCCCGGAGCTTGGTGTAAATCTCCACGGGGCCCATTTATATGAGCGTCCTGTCGGACGCGCCAAAGCGCAGGCGGGGGACCCGCAGAAACTGCTAAAGCAAAAACAACTGCAAAACAGTCCTCGACGGGGTAAAGACTATGTCAATCAACTGTTCTATATAAAGCTCTCGTGAGGTAAGGCCATGTTTGGATTGACCAAGCCGACTCTTCCTGTGACGTTTGAAGGGCGAGGGTGATGGGCGAGTAGATGACCATTTCGCGAGTAATTTCCTTGCCGTTGCAGGGTGAGCTTCGGAAAAATGACCTGGCTAAAGTCCTTGTCGAGGTTTTCCTGGCTATGTGATCGTTGGCACGCAAGGCGCGGACGGTAGAGGATTTTCCGTCCGGGCCGATGATCAAGCAATAGGCGAGCAGCTCGCCGGGCTCAGTGACAGTGACGCTGGGCATGGTGCCTGGGCTGACACAGGTACGCGCAGAGACTTCTAAGGCAAAGGCGAAAGGCGAGCGGCGTTACAATCTCGCGAAACCTCAATTGGCATCCCATCAATGCCCGTGACTAGCAGCAACGCCGCCAAGTTGGCCTTCCGCTTCGTCCTGATTCTCGGAATCGTCAATCTTTTCGCCGACATGACCTACGAAGGCGCCCGCTCGATCATCGGGCCTTTCCTCGGTTCACTCGGCGCCAGCGCGGCCATTGTGGGATTTGTCGCTGGCTTTGGCGAACTCGCCGGCTACGCCCTTCGCGCCATCTCCGGCTATTTCGCTGACAAAACTCACAAATATTGGGCCATCACCTTTTTCGGCTACGCCGTCAACATGCTCGCGGTCCCCGCTCTCGCCCTGGCAGGAAATTGGCCGGTTGCCGCGCTGCTCATCGTCGCCGAACGGACCGGCCGCGCCATCCGCAAGCCCGCCGTCGAATCCATGCTCTCCGAAGCCGGCGAAATCATCGGTCACGGCTGGGTCTTCGGCCTCAACGAAGCGCTCGACCAGGCCGGAGCAACCCTCGGCCCGCTCATCGTCGCTTTCATCCTGTATCGTCGCGGAGCCGGAGCCTACCCAAACGCCTTCGCCGCGCTTCTAATTTCCGCGTTGCTCTGCCTCACCGTTCTCGCCGTCGCATGGCGTTTTCACCGCCGCACCCGCGACCCACAACAAAAATCCTCGCAGCCCCTGTCGGACCAAGCCTTCAAAAAGGCCTATCGTCTCTACTTCATCGCCGGCGCACTAATCGCCGCCGGCTTCGCCGATTTTTCCCTGATCGCGTTTCATTTCCAAAAGGCCGGAACGGTTCCTACGGACCTGATCCCCGTTTTCTACGCCGTCGCCATGGCCACTGACGCGCTCGGCGGCCTCGCCTTCGGAAAATTACTCGACCGCCTCGGCCTCCCCGTCATTCTCACTGCCTTCATCCTCTCCGCGTTTTTTGCGCCGTTGGTTTTTCTCGGTGGCGCGACGTCGGCCCTCATAGGAATGGCCGTCTGGGGGATCGGCATGGGTGCGCAAAACGCTTGTCTCAAGGGGGTTTTATCCGCCATTCTGCCGTCGGGCAAGCGCAGCACGGCCTTCGGCATTTTCGATACTGGATTTGGTGTGGCTTGGTTTGCAGGCAGCGCGACTATGGGCCTGCTCTACGAAAAATCTATTCCCGCGCTGGTGATTTTCTCTGTGGTCTTACAACTAGCGGCGTTGCCACTTCTCGCCTTGGGCAAGAAAGCAGAAGGCCAGCAAGCCTAACGCGTTTCACTTTAGATCTCGACGCGTGCGGCCCTACTCCGTCTCCTTCTTTCCCACGCGTATCAGGGTAATATCCGTCCCCTCATCCTTCTTACTCAGCGACACCACCTTCGCGCCTTTCCCCGTGTCGTCCACGAACGCAACCTCGTCCTTCCCCACGTCCGTATCCAGCCCGTCAATTTTGTTGTGACCGTTGCTGTCCGCGGTCTGCATCTTGAAGTTCGATCCCAGGTGCTTCGCGTACCACGCCTGCAGCGTGTCGCGCGAATCCCCGCTGTGATACTTCTCCACCGACACGCCCGCCGCGCCCCAGGTCGACGACGCCTCCAAATTCACTCCCTCGGATCGCAGCGGCGTCGCACCCGGATAAACCGGCAATCCCGTCGAATGCGTCCCACCCTTATTCGCGCGCACG
>Ga0209420_1001733_pt1 | contig 10090 bp, 12 predicted proteins | sample BlaSpr_A8_OM1_O1_FD_187972 | JGI IMG/M metagenome (GOLD analysis project Ga0209420, IMG submission 187972) | Forest soil microbial communities from Thunder Bay, Ontario, Canada - Black Spruce, Ontario site 2_A8_OM1_O1 (SPAdes) (version 2) | ecosystem: Environmental > Terrestrial > Soil > Boreal...
GGCCCGGTCCCCTTGATCCGCTTGATCCGCGCGAACCCATGGATCCCAGGGAGCCCGGTGCCCCCCGCGGCTCGCGGGCACCCCGGGAGTTCGGCACTCCTGGCGTTCCTCGGGCATCACGCGGCACAGTGGCCACACCGTCCGGCCAGCGCTGGCCGTCGCCGGGCCGGGTCACTCCCGGCCGGGTCCCTCCCGGCGGGATCGCTCCGGGCCGCGCCGGCCCGGTCGGGGTGAAGGTGGGCTGGGGCGGCGGCCGGCGTGTCGCGGCACCGCTTCCTGGGGCGCCGCCGGCCGGATCGCCGCGCCGTGGCGGGGGCCATCCGCTACCGTCTGGGCGGGCCGGCCCTGGCGGGCTGCCGCCGCGGTCGCCGTCGAGTCGCCACGGGTCGATCCCGCGCGGATCGTTCCGGCTTCCACCCGTCTGACCAGCACCGTTAGGACCCCGGTCAGGACCCGGGTCGCTGCGGGCGGTCGCGGCCGCGGCGCGCCGGAACCGGGCCTCGCGGTCGCGCGGATCCCAGCCGGGCCCGCCGTCGTACGGCGCATCCGGGCGTTCATCGCGCCACAGTGGGTTGCTCATATGTGCTTTGGATGTTAGTCGTTGCGCACTGGTAACGCGGCCCTGAAGGTAGGCTTCGACCCGACGTTCCGATCCAGACCCGGGGCCCCTGAGGAAGAATGCGATGGTTAAGCCAGGCTCGCCGGCTCCATTTTGGGGGGCTGCCGGGAAAGCCGGATATGCCCTGAGCTGCGTGGCCGCGGCGCTGGTCCTGGCCATCAGCGGTTTTTCCTACTTTGTGGTCAAGAATGTGGACGACATCGGCGGCTCGCACGCGATCGTCAGCGGCCCGTCCATCGGCGCGCAGAACATCCTGCTGATGGGCCTGGAGAGCCGCACCGACTGGGAAGGCAACATCCTGCCGCCCGACGTCCTGAAGGCCCTGCACGCGTGCAACGCGCAGGAGGTGGCGGACGGCTGCGGCGGCAACGACACGAACACGCTGATCCTCATCCATATCCCGGCGGGCGGCCATAAGGCGGTCGGCTTCTCGATCCCGCGCGACGACTGGGTCACCTTCCCCACCGCCTACGACGGGCAGACCCAGGGCAAGATCGACCAGGCCTACGGCCTGGCCCTGGCGGCCGAGGAATCCCAGCTCCGGCAGCAGCAGCCCAACATCAGCCAGGACCAGCTCGCCTTCCAGGGCAATGAGGCCGGCCGCACGGCCGCCGTGGACTCGGTGGAGCAGCTCACCGGGGTGCACATCGACCACTTCGCCGAGCTCAACCTGGACGGGTTCTACGAACTGGCGAGCGTGATGGGCGGGGTTGAGGTCTGCCTCAACCAGCCGGTGCCTTACGACCCCAACTCCGGCTTCTACGCCGCCCACGCTGGCTACCAGCACTTGAACGCCAAGATGGCGCTGGCCTTCGTCCGCCAGCGCGACGGCCTGGCCAACGGCGACCTGGACCGTACCCACCGCCAGCAGGCGGTCATCGACTCGGTGCTCCAGGAGCTGCGCACCGACGGCGTGCTCGACGACCTGACCAAGCTGAACGACCTGCTGTCGGTGGCCAAGCAGTACCTGATCACCGACGCCGGCTGGAACCTGCTCGACTTCATCTCGCAGATGCGCAGCATCACCAGCGGCGACCTCAGCTTCCGCACGCTGCCGATCGAGAGCTACTCGACCATCGGCGGCCAGGACGTCAACATCATCAACCCGTCCTACATCAAGCAGATCGTGCAAGAGACGTTCTACCCGGCACCGGCCTCGCCGAGCCCCAAGCCCGCCACGTCCGGCGCCAGCACGGCGGACGCCGCCCAGACCACGGTCGACGTTTACAACGGCGGCAACACCCCGGGCCTGGCCGGGCAGGTCTCCGCGGCGCTGGTCAAGCAGGGCTACCAGGCCGGGCAGATCGCCAACGCGACCAGCGCGCTGACCACGACCGAGATCCTGTACGGCACCGGTTCGGAGGCCGCGGCCGCCAAGATCGCGTCGCTGTTCGGCGTGACGTCCGCGGCGAGCACGTCGGTCGCCGCCGGCCACGTCGAGGTGCTCCTCGGCGCCGACGCCACGCTGGCCGAGGTCACCGGCTCGGCCACCCCGTCGAGCTCGCCGGTGCCCATCCCGACCACCGGCGCGCAGGGCGGCGTGGTCAACGCGGTGAACGGCATCCCCTGCGTGGACTGAGCAACCCCGGCCGGGCCCGCGCCGGTGCCCGGCGCACGGATAGCCCGGTTACGCTTAGCAGCATGGGCAAGATCCGGGTGATCGTCGCGAAGGCTGGGCTCGACGGCCATGACCGCGGGGCCAAGGTGGTGGCCCGGGCACTGCGCGACGCCGGGGTCGAGGTCATCTACACCGGGCTGCACCAGACCCCGGAGCAGATCGTGGCCGCCGCCATCCAGGAGGACGTGGACGCGGTGGGCCTGTCCATCCTGTCCGGGGCGCACATGACGCTGTTCCGCCGGGTCATCGACCTGCTCAAGGAGCGCGGTGCCGAGGACATCGTGGTCTTCGGCGGCGGCATCATCCCCGAGGCGGACATCGTGGAGCTGCAGGCGATGGGCGTGGCCAGGATCTTCACCCCGGGCGCGCCCACCACGGACATCGTCGCCTGGGTCCGGTCTGAACTCGGCCCCAGGGTCGCGGAAAGCCAGGGCCAGCCGGGCTGAGCCATCCGCCGGAATTCCCCTGTCGCCCGCCGGACCGCACCGTTCTTTTCCTGTCCTCGTGCGCCCGCACGCCCGCGAGCTTCCCGGGATCTCGCTAGGTGAGCGCGTCGATGCAGGCGCGCAGCGCTGCCTCTAGCTGCCGGCGGTCTCGGCTGCTGAGCTGAGCGAGCATCCGCTCCTCGATGGCGCCGGAGGCCTGGTGGCAGGTACGGAGCACGGCGCGGCCGTCCGCGGTCAGGTCGGCTGGCCTGATGCGGCCGTGGCCCGGGTGGGAGCGGCGGGTCACCCAGCGTTTTTCCTCCAGCTCGCGCAGTACCTGGTTCATGGTCTGCGGGGTGACGAACGCCCGGCGGGCCAGGTCCGCGTTGGATAGCCCTGGCTCCTCGTCCAGGACGGTGAGCACGGCGTACTGGGCGACGGTCACGCCGGGCTGGCGCAGGGCCCCGGCCAGCCCGGCGTGCAGCGCGGCCTGGGCCCGCTTGAGCAGGTACTTCGGGCTGTCGGTGACGCGGGGCGGCTGCCCGGCGCACCGCGCCGGCCGCGGCTGCCCGGGCACCGGTCGATGGCCCGGTGGCTGATCGGACGAGCCAACGTCCAAGCCGTAGTGGTCCCGGCCTGAGTCGGCCACCTGTCTCCGGCGCTAAGGGCTTGTTCTCCGGATCAGTGGTGTGAGCTCTAATTAGAGTGCGTGATCCAACCTTGGTGCGGCCTCGCTAAACTTGCCGGTATGGCCAGCACCGGATTGCGCGAGCGCAAGCGGGCCCGCACCCGGCGGCACATCGCCGATACCGCCGCCCGCCTGTTCGCTGAGCGCGGCTATGAGCAGGTCGCCGTCACTGACGTGGCGCGCGAGGCCGAGGTCGCCGAGCAGACCGTCTACAACTACTTCCCGACCAAGGAACAGCTGGTCACCGACCGCGAGCAGGAAGTCCACGAGCGGATGAGCGACCTGATCCGGTCCCGGTCCCCCGGCCGCACCGCGGCGGCTGCCGTCCGCGACTTCGTCCTCGGGTTCGTCGCCGAGATCCCCAGCTACCCGCCCGAGCAGTGGCGCGGCGAACTCGGCTACCTGGCCGCCATCAGCCCGGCCGTCCACCGGCTGACGCTGGAGATGGCCGACCGCCGGGCCGCCGCCATCGCCGCCGCCATCAGCGACACCACTGCCATCGCGCCGGAGATCGCCCGGTTGCAGGGCATCGCGCTGGCCTCCGTGTTCCAGATCATCATCAGCGAGGCCGGGCGGCGTACGCGCGAGGGCCAGAGCCAGGAGGAGATCGCCGACGAGGTGTACCCGATGGTAGAGATCGTCCTCGACGAGCTCGACCGCTGGTTCAGTCTTCCCGCACCGCCGGCTCGGCGGTAAGCGGCCGGCGTCAGGCGCCCCTCGCTGCTAGGCCAGGCCGATCTGCTGCCGCTGCACCGCGGCGTCGTAGAAGGCGGAGATCACGATGAGCTGGTCGCCGTCCCACTTGGTGGTCTGGCCGAACTCGACGTCGAACGCCTTCCCCGTCGGCGGGATCACCGTGCCGTCGGGCAGGGTCATCTCCCCGGTGAAGGTCCCGGTCGCGTTCGTGATCACGGTGATCCAGTCGCCGCTGCCGAACTGGATCGGGTACGGGTCGCTGTACACGTGCATGTCGGGGAAGATGCGCAGGAACTGCTGCATCGCCGCGGCGTGCGCTTCCTTTCCGTAGACCGGCTCGGCGAGCCCGGGGATGTACGCGACCATGTCGGGGTGGTGGACAGCGTCCACCGTGGCGAAGTCACGGGTGTTGAACGCGTCGTCGCCCTTCTTCATCAGCGCGAGCAGGCGCGCGGTCCGGCTGGTGTCGGTGGTGGGCATCATGACTCCATTTCCTGATCAGGGGATTAGTTGAGCTCACGGCCTCGGAACCCACCCGGCCGGCGGTGGTGACGAGGATCAGCGTGGCGGCCTTCTTTAGAGTTTACTCCTAACTTAGTGCTCACTCCAGCAATCTTGACTCTGATTTATTCCGGATGGCAGCTCGCCAGGAGCGTTAGGCCGGGCCGGATGACCCTGGTCCAGCTCGCGGACGCGGTGGGCCATTCCAGCACTCGGAAGGCCGGAGCTGATCGTCACGCCACCAGTGAGGCGAGCGAGACCTAGATCTGGGGCGTTCTGTGCGTCCACAAGCCGGGCGGACGGGGATCGCTGGTTTACGTCTTGGGGCTGACGGTCGTCGGTCAGGTCAGTCGAGGTAGTCCCGCAGCAGGTTCGACCGGGACGGGTGGCGCAGCTTGTACATGGCCTTGGACTCGATCTGCCGGATCCGCTCCCGGGTGACCCCGTACACGTCGCTGATTTCATCGAGGGTCTTGGGCTGGCCGTCGGTCAATCCGAACCGCAGCGACACCACGCCGGCCTCGCGCTCGGACAGCGTGCCCAGCACCGAGTGCAGCTGCTCCTGCAGCAACGTGAAGCTGACCGCCTCGCCCGGCTGGATCGCGTCGGAGTCCTCGATCAGGTCGCCGAACTCGCTGTCGCCGTCCTCGCCGAGCGGAGTATGCAAGGAGATCGGCTCACGGCCGTACTTCCGCACCTCGGTGAGCTTCTCCGGGGTCATGTCCAGCTCGACGGCCAGTTCCTCCGGGGTGGGCTCGCGGCCAAAGTCCTGGAGCAGCTGGCGCTGTGCCCGGGCCAGCTTGCTGATGGCCTCGACCATGTACGCCGGCAGGCGGATGGTGCGGGCCTGATCGGCCATGGCGCGGGTGATCGCCTGCCGGATCCACCAGGTGGCGTACGTGGAGAACTTGTAGCCCCTGGTGTAGTCGAACTTCTCCACGCCGCGGATCAGGCCCAGGTTCCCCTCCTGGATCAGGTCCAGGAACAGCATCCCGCGCCCGGCGTACCGCCTGGCCAGTGAGACGACCAGGCGCAGGTTGGCCTCCACCAGGTGGTTCTTGGCTCTCCTGCCGTGGTCGGCGACCTGCTCAAGGTCGATCCGGGCTTCGGTGGAAAGGTTCCGGCTGCCTTCGGCGAGCTTCTGATCGGCGAACAGCCCGGCCTCGATCCACTTGGCCAGCTCGACCTCCTGCCCGGCGTTGAGCAGCGGCACCCGGCCGATCTGCTTCAGGTAGTCCTTGACCGGGTCGGCGGTGGCGCCCGCGGTCGTCACCCGGGCGGCCGGGAGGTCCTCGTCGTCCTCGTCGTCCTCGCCGGAGACCAGCCGCTCGTCCTGGCTCTCCTCGCCCGCCGCCGGAGGCGGGTGGGCAGCAGCAGCCGCGACGTCGCCCGGGCCGGCGCCTGGCACCTGCTCACCGGCCGCCTCCCGCGCAGCGCGCGGCCCACCTCGGGCCGGACCTGAGTGGGCCATTTCGAGCGGAGCGACAGGCCGCGGTCCGCCGATCTCAAGGGCGTCACTATCCCCGCTCGGGGCGGCCAGGTGGTTCAAGCCCATGGCAGCGCCGATACCGCAGCGCGCCATGACCGGCTCGACGCCTGGCTGGCCGGGCTGGCTTGCGACACGGGCATCCTCTCCCGGGGATCCACGACAACAAGGCGGAACATACTGGTGAACCCGCGCTGTCTGCCAGGTGCCGGAAGACAACATGACAGAAAATCCGAGCGGCTGCCTCGCCCACCACACTACGCGGAGCCGGGGGCGGCTCGGGCGCTACCAGGTGCTAAATCATCCAGATAGCTGCCGGATTTGCCCGCACCCGCCGCGATCGGCTGAGCTCCGCCGACCTGGTTTCACAACGTACCTGCATCAATAAACTGGCAAGATTTTTCCGGAATCTGGTAACTTCCATTGATGGCCAGCTGGACTTTTCTCACCGTGCACGCCAGGGTTCTGCTGTGCGTCGCCCATGATCCCGGAGCGCGGCTGCGTGACATCGCAGCCAGCCTGAACATCACCGAACGCAGCGCCTTCGGCATCATCGCGGATCTGGTCGAGGCCGGATACGTGGTCAAGGAGAAGGACGGCCGCCGTAACCGCTACCGCATCCAGGCGCACCTGCCGTTGCCAGAGCCCGCCGCCCGGGAACGCACCGTCGGCGAGGTACTGGCCCTCCTGGCCGGCGTGGACGTGACCGGAGACCGGTCAGAGCTTGGTCAGCCGGTCGAAAGGCGAAAGGATCCGGACCTTGCGTGAACCGAAGTCCACGACCACCGCATCGTCATCCTCGACCACGACGACCCAGCCGAGGCCGTACTTGTCGTGGGTCACCTGATCACGGACGGTGAACTCCTCAGGAGGCGGAGCCACGGGCATGGAATTGAAGGGACTTCCGGGCAGGAAGCGCCGGGACGCGGCGCGGGCAGGCTTCATCAATACCAGTATGCGCCCCTCAGGCCGCCGCGCCCCCATGGTTGGCGACAGCGATCGCCGGCCGCACCGGCACGAGAGGCAACGGGCGGTTTAATCCGCTCCTTTGTCCAGTCTTGCACCACGGGGCTTGCACCACGGGGCTTGCACCACGGGGCTTGCACCACGGGGCTTGCACCACGGCATCTCGTGCGGAACGGCCCGCGCATGCTCGCCTGGCTGCTCGCCGGCGCTGGGTGACCAGCCCCGGGGCGGCCCGGGACGTACGGTATTGTGAAGGATACAAACAGCAAGGCGTTACCGTACCGTAACGCCGGTCGTGTCTCGCTCAGCTGAGCGGACTGGTTCCCACGGATGTGGAGGCCTCGACAAACGCGGCTGCCCAATCCGGAAGGGACCCTTTGACCATCCTGCCCTACGGAAGGCCGGGCGCTGGCCCGGCATGGCACGACGTCCACGGGCTTCCCGCCACCTTCGGCTCACTCGGCGTCCCGGCACCGCTCGTCGCGACGCTCGCCGCGGCTGGCATCACCGCGCCGTTCCCGATTCAGGCCGTCACGCTGCCCGACGCCCTCGCCGGGCGCGACATTCTCGGGCAGGGCCGCACCGGCTCCGGTAAAACGCTGGCCTACGCGCTCCCGCTCGTGGCGCGACTGGCCGACGGCTACACCATGGCCTGCCGTCCGCGTGGCCTGGTGCTCCTGCCGACGCGCGAACTCGCCAGCCAGGTCCGGGCGGTGCTGCTGCCACTGGCCCAGGCCATGGGCCTCGGCGTCACAGAGGTCTTCGGCGGTACCGCCCAAAGATCACAGGTCTCCGCGTTGCGCGACCGCGCTGATATCGTCGTCGCCTGTCCGGGGCGGCTCGCCGACCTCATCGAGCAGGGCCACTGCCACCTGGGTGACGTCGAGATCACGGTGGTCGACGAGGCGGACCACATGGCCGACCTGGGGTTCCTGCCTGTGGTCCGGCGCCTGCTGGAGGCTACGCCGCCGGAGGGACAGCGGATGCTGTTCTCGGCGACACTCGACAACGCGGTCAATGTCCTGGTCCGGCGCTTCCTGAACGACCCGGCGCGGCACGCTGTTGACTCGGCCGCGCCGCCCGCCCAGATCAGCCATCACCTGCTCACCGTCAGCCCCGAGGACCGGCTGGCCGTGCTCTGCGCCCTGGCCGGCGGCCATAGCCGGGCGCTGGTCTTCACCCGGACCAAGCACGGCGCACACAAGCTCGCCCGGCAGCTGGCCGCGGCGGGCGTGCCGGCCGCCGAACTGCACAGCGACCTGATGCAAAGCACCCGCACCCGGAACCTGGCCTTGTTTTCCTCCGGCGGGGTCCGCGTCATGGTCGCGACCGACATCGCCGCGCGCGGCATCCACGTCGACGACATCGGCCTGGTCATCCACGCGGATCCGCCGGCCGAGCACAAGGCCTACCTGCACCGGGCCGGGCGCACCGCCCGCGCAGGCGCCGACGGCGTGGTGATCACCGTGCAGACCCCGGCCCAGGGCAGCGAGGTAGGCCGCCTCATGCGCCGGGCGGGCGTAGTCCCCCACGCCGTGACGGCCGGCCCGCACTCGCCGGTGCTGCGGTCCATTGCCGGGCCACCCGCCGAGCGGATCGTGCCGCCTCCCCGGCACCACAGCCAGGACCAGGCCCTGACGGCGGCCAGCGCCACCGGGCCGGGCGCGGCCGCGGTGTCCCGCATGTCCGGCGGCCACCGCGGACGCCGCAGGTACTGACCATGACCGAGATCGTGCTGCGGATCCGCCTGCTCGCCGGCGACCACCTGGACGTCGTCTACGACGAGGCGGGCGTCGCAGCGGACGACATCTTGGAGCACGTCATCTCGACCCTGGCCCAGGACGGCGGGGCACTGCGCTGCCAGCACGGCGACCGGCTCATGGTGCTCTACGGCCGGGGTGTCGCCACGGTCGAGGTGGCTCCGCGCGGCGCAGTCCTGTAACGGGAGACCGGCTCCGCCCGGCGCGGAACGCGGACCAGCGCGCTACAGCGGTTCGGTGACCCATTGCCAGCCGCGCGCCTCGTCGTGCGCCGGCCGCACCAGGAAGGCTCCGGACGCGTCGGAAAGCTGGGCGATGGTGCTGATCAGCTGGCGGTGAAAGTCATCCGCCGGATGCGCGCCGCCCCGCTGGCCGGGATCGGCCAGAATCACGCTGGCCGACTCGCTGTGGCCGAGCCGCGCGGTGACAATTCCGTTAGGGTCCATGCCGACACCGACAATCGCCGACGCTCGTACTATGTTGCCGTCGTCTCCGGCCACCCACACATCCGACGCTTCCATGGCCTCACCTCCTGGCCTTGTCGCGGCATTGTCCCGCGGCAGCGGCACTGTCCGGTCCGCTGTACCTTACTGGTCCGGATTCTCCCTAGGATCAGCCTGCCCCTCTCCCCGGCGCTGGTCCTCGATCATCGAAGCGACGTGCCGGACGCACACCTCGAACGCGAGCGCGTCCTCGTCGTGCATGCCGCGCAGCTTGCCCATGAAGGTGGTCATGTGCCGTACGGTGTGCTCCGGCAGGCCCTGCACACCGATGAACTTCCCGTCGCCGGCATCGGCGAAGCCGGGGATCGTACCCCGCCTAATTCCGTAGAAGTCACTCATTGCCGCCCACCGGATGCCAGCTCGGCGCTGCGTTCTCCCCCGGGTGCGGACGCGTCGGGCCGCCTGGGGGTCAGGGTGGTGGTCAGCCCGGTGAGCAGGATGTCGAGGCCGCGTTCGAGTTCGGCGGAGCCGTCGTAGCGGGCCAGGACGGGGGCCAGGCCGCGGAGCAGGGGGAAGTCGCCGATCGGGAGCCGGTGCAGGCCGAGCCGGAGCAGGTCGTCGGTCTCGTCCGGGTTGACGGTGAGTTCCTGGAGCTCGTCCAGGACGTGGCCGTGCAGGAAGCCGAACAGGGCCCGGTAGATGTGCAGGGCGTCGGGCCCGCTGAACCCGGCCCGGGTGAGCAGGGCCAGGATGTCTTCCAGCGGGCGCAAGGTGCCCAGGGGGCGCAGCCCGAGCGGGGTGGCCAGCGGCCGGGTGACGATCAGCGGCACCACGTGCGGGTGGGCCAGCGCCAGCGCGCGGAAGCGGCGGGCGACCTCCCGCAGCTGG
>Ga0209420_1001734_pt1 | contig 10085 bp, 10 predicted proteins | sample BlaSpr_A8_OM1_O1_FD_187972 | JGI IMG/M metagenome (GOLD analysis project Ga0209420, IMG submission 187972) | Forest soil microbial communities from Thunder Bay, Ontario, Canada - Black Spruce, Ontario site 2_A8_OM1_O1 (SPAdes) (version 2) | ecosystem: Environmental > Terrestrial > Soil > Boreal...
CGACGCCGGCGGTGTGGTGACGGTTCCGGTTGTGATTGTGGTTCCGATTCCCGTTCCGGTTGGGGGGCTGATTCTGATGGCTGCGGCATTCCCCGGCTCCTTGTGCAATTATGACCATGCTACAGAACGGCGGCGCATACCGTCAAACCTGATCCGGCCGCGTATTATTAAGCAATTACAATAAAAACGTAACCATTGTAAACTTGGGGCATGATGAGGTTAAGGTTCTGGCTGATGTTCGCGACCGTGGCCGGCTTGCAGTTGCTGCCGGCAGCAGGGGCGAATGCGGCCGGCAGCGGCGCGATTTCGCAAAGCTATACCACCACGAGCCCCGATATTGCGCAAGGCACCCTCCTCAGCCTCACGGCCGCGGGTTCCGGCGCGGTGGAACCGGCTCAGGCCGGTACCGGCGCCACGAATTTAGCAGGGGTGGCGGTGCAGAGCCCGCTGGTGGAGCTTTCGAACGCCGGCAAGAATAGCGTGCAGGTGGCTGTGGGTGGCGTGGCGCCGGCGCTGGTGAGCGACATTAACGGCGCGGTGGCGGTGGGCGATAAGATTACGATTTCACCGCTCGACGGAATTGGCATGAAGGCCACGCAGTCGGGTGTAACCATTGGCATCGCTCAGGCTAGTTTGCATTCAGTTCATACGGTTACCAAAACGGTGGCCGGCAAAAACGGCCACCAGGTGAGCGTTACGATCGGTCTGGTGCCGGTGGCGGTAAACGTGACGTATTATCCGGCGGTGCAGAGCGGCAGCCTGTCCACCATTGTGCCGCCGGTGTTGCAATCGGCGGCCGATTCAGTGGCCGGCCGCCAGGTGGCGCCGGTGCGCGTGTTATTGGCGGCGCTGGCGCTTTTCCTGGGCTTTATTATTACCGTGGTTATGGTTACCACTTCAATCCGGAGTGAACTGGTATCGCTGGGCCGCAATCCGTTGGCCCGGAATACGCTGCTGCGCGCACTGACCGATGTGTTGATTGCAGCTTGCGGGGTATTGCTGGTGAGCCTGGCCGCGGCCATTGCCGTGGTCTGGACGAACTGAATATCGCTTCAAATACGCTTGTGCTTAGCTTGATCGTAAGCGATAATGAGGGTGTAGTTTAGTTGTGCTTGAGGTGGATGCCCGAAGCGAATGAACAATGATGTTACCAAAGGTGCGAACCGGGCGATTGATCTGAGCGTGCACGCGTCATTGCCAGTGGAGCCGGTAAAGGAACCGGACGCATTTTTGCCGATTCCGGCGGCGGAGGTGTTGCCGGCCGGACGCGAAATGGACGCGCCGGGACCGGCTGCCCGGTTATCTGGGCCCGGGCAGCCGGGTGGGCGGCGGCCGTTGTTGTCGTTCCGGCGTATGGCCGGGTTTGCGCTGATCGTGGTGGCGCTCGGAGTTAGTGCCGTGGTTTTCGTTTCAGCGCAAGGTAAGCCGGTGGCTTCAACCACGACCGCGCTGGCGCGACTGCCATCACAATCGATCCCGCTGGCTGCCTTGAGTCAAAGCCTGCTCGCGTCGCAAAGTGCGGGCGGGCGGCAATTAACCGTGAACGGTCAGCTTAGCGTCACCGGGCCGCTCGTACTGGTGCCGGGCTCCCGGCCCACAACGGCAGTGGCGGGTGAACTATATTATGACCAGGCCGGTAACTCGCTCGAATATTACAACGGCACCCAGTTTGTGAACCTTCAGGGCGGCGGCAATGTAACGAACAATGTCACCAATGTGGCCGGCGGTACCACCAACGTAACGAATGTAACGAATGTGAACAACGCTACCGGCGGTACGGCCGACACCGGCACGCCGGGCGATTTGGCGTATTTTGCAACCGCGAACACCCTGGGGGACTCGCTCATTAACGAGAGCGGCACAACGCTTACTGCCGGCGGCACAATTATTAACATTGGCATCGGTAACGGTGTGCAGAGTGTGGCCGTGGGCTCCAGTACCGGAGCGGCCGCCACCGCGATTCAGGGCGGTACCGGTAATGTCGCCATCAATACCGGAGATACTACCGGTTCCAGCGGTAACATTACGATTCAGTCCGGGGATTCTTCCACGGCCGCAGCCGGTAACGTCAGCATTGATACCGGCAATAGCGTCCTGTCCGGCACCGTGGTAGCCGATAAGACGTTCGAGGACGGCATAGACAATATGGCCGACGGGGTTTTTGGCGACAATTCGGTTATTACCCAATCCGCGGCGCAGGCTCACGGCGGCACTCACAGCCTGGCAATTGCCGTCGGCAGTAATTTCTTCCCGGAGTGGGCCATCGTTGACGGCGGGACCAATCCGCCGTATAAGATTCCGGCGACTGCCGGCCACACCTATGCCTTCTCTGCGTGGGTGCGCGCGGATACGAATTCGGACGATATTACCGCCCAAATTGTTTGGTCAACTAATGGATATGGCGGCGGCGGCGAAATATCACAGCAGACGTTTGGCACGGTTACCGATATCACGACTGCCTGGCGCAAAGTTACCGGCGTGCTAACGGCGCCGGTGGGCACAAATGCGTTGGGCTTCTTCTTTACCAGCAGTGATGCCCAGACGGTGGGCGAGGTGCACTACTTTGATGACATGACGGTTACCGACCTCAGCTCGTCCTCGGCGGCGGCGGCGCTCAACCTGGGCGCGACGAATGCTCAGGTGATTACGATCGGGAACTCCGGCATGCTCGCGCCCACCACGATTTACGGCGGCGGCATCACTCTTAACGGCGGCAGCGGCTTCATTAACATTAGTGGCTCGAACATTGCCGCCACGTCGGGCGGAGCGACCTATGCCACTACCACCGGTGCACTCGATATTACGGCCGCAACGAGCTCGGCCTGGCAAATCGCGGCGTCCAGCGGGGACGGGGGCGATCTGAACATTGCGGCCGGTGACGCCGGCGGTAACGGCAACGGTGGTAACCTGGTGCTGCAAAGTGGCGCGGCCGCCGGCACGGGCGCGGGTGGTAGCGTGATTGTGCAGCCCGGCACTGATTCGGCGGCCGCGTTTCAGGTGCAGGATTCCTCGGGCGGCGATACACCGTTACTCGTGGACACCACGACCGGCAAAGTCCGCGTGGATGCCTCCGGACTCAATAGTGGCACCACGGCTGATTCGCTGACCTTCGGTGAGTCCAGCTCGGGCGAAGCCATTGCCTCCAAGCGTACTCCCGGCGGCAACCAGGACGGATTGGATTTCTATACCAACTCAGCCGACGTGTTCAGCCTCAGTAACGGCGGTTGGGCCACGTTTAAGAATCGGGTTGATAATGCAGCCGGTTTCCAGGTGCAGGATGCCGCCGGCAACCAGCTTTTCGACATTGACACCAGCGGCGACAGCGTGGTGGTGCCGAGTGCCAGCTTCGTGACAGCTTCCGGCGGCTTCGGCAGTTACAGTAATTTGCTGAAAGATTCCGAACGCTTTAGCGCTGGCGCCTGGACGACCGGCGGCAGCGTGCTCACTCCCAGCGACGACAGCGTACCCGCGCCAAACGGCACCACCACCGGCTCAACCATTACCACTACGGGCAGCACCAATCTCTTAAGCCAGCAAGTTACGGTTTCACCATCCACGGTCTACACCTTCAGCTGGTGGGCAAAGGGCGGCACCATGACGCCGGATCAGTACTCGGTGGGTGATGTCACCCATGGCAGCGACATTGTTGCCAGCACCGGATACGCCATTGGAAGCAACTGGCAACGTTTTAGCGCGACGTTTACGACGCCGGCCGGGTGCACGTCAATTGCCGTGTATCCGATGCGTGATTCCGGTGCAATCAGTGCCGGTACCATCTACTTATGGGGGGCCCAGCTGGAGCAGGCGTCAACCGCCGGCGTCTACGTTGCCACCGGCGCCACCGCTCAGAGTACTGCCAGCAACGGCCTGGTGGTGGACGGCGATACGTTGCTGAAGAATCAGGCCAACTCGGCGACCGCATTTCAGGTGCAGGATCAAACCGGCACGGCACTGCTCACGGCTGATACGGCAACTATGACGGTAACCGTGAAGACGCTCGTGGTAACGGCTGATTTAACAGTGGACGGCCACATTATTACCGGTGGCAGTACACCGGCTTTTGCGGCCGGGGCGGCTGCGAATTGCAGCGGCGCGGGGAGCGTGAGTGTGGCTGGTGACGACACCAGCGGTATGGTCACTATTATCACCGGTGCCGGGCCGTGCCCGGCGGCCGGTGATTTAGCCGATATTACGTTTGCAAATGCCTTTGGCGCCACGCCGCATATAGTGTTGTCACCCGCAGAGGCAAACGGTTCGACTTTGCAATACTACACCACAGCGTCGGCTACCGGCTTTAGCGTTGAGACAAACAGCAATACCCTCAGCGGTGCCACCACCTACAAGTACAACTACCTCGCAACCCAGTAGATAGCACAAGGATGTGGCGGGATACGGCCGGCCCTGTGCCCATACCCACAACACAGCCGCAATGATCAGATCGCTGCGGCTGTGTTGCAATGGTATGGTACCGTTGGGTACCGGTTTGATTTCCTGCCCGGAAGCTTTACGATGGGCCGTCGTGTTTGGAGTTTGAATCAGGGTAAAAGGTTTGGTTTGGCGATCCGGCCGGGGGTGTCTCGCCAGCGGCCGGAGGAGTCGTTGAAGTGGGCGAAGCAGGCGGGACTGCGGGAGGCGCCGGGGGCGATGACGGCATCGAAGGCGGGACTGCGGGAGACACGGGACCTGCGGGCGGAAGCGTGAAGTTCTGATCCGAGCCATGATCGGCAAGCTGAGGAACGTGGCTGCGGTTGAGCATGAAAGCTCCCAATGCCAGCAGCGCCAGAATTGGCAGTCCAATAGCCGCCAGACCCAGAACTTTGGTTGATGATTTGGACGGAGCCGGACTGGCCGACGGCGTGGTAGCGCCTCCCGCTCCTGCAACCGGCACCGGCGTGCTCGTGGAGCCGCTGGCCGGGGTGGACGTTGGATTGCTTCCAGACGCGGGCTGCGGCGTAACAGGGGCCGACGTGGGCTTGGGGGTGGCTGTTTTTCCACTGCCGGAAGAGGCCGGCGTTGAGGGCTTGGGTGTTGAAGGCGGAGGCGTGGCAGCGGCGGAAAGCGTAAAGTTGGCTCCGGTAGTGCCGCTCAGAATGTTGGCGTTGTCGGTGCTGCGCACCACTGCTGATGAACCCTGGAAACTCATAGCGGCGGATCCGGTAGCCAGCACGGTGAAGTGCACGGCGGCTACAATCAGGGTCCCGGAAATGCCTGAAGTGTTACCGCGGGCGATCTGGACGGTGCCGCTGCCACCGGACGAGGGCGCTGAGATGCCAAACGCCGAGCTGCCGGTGTCGATGCTCTGGAACTGGAGCTTGCTGGATGGGTACGAAAAATCCGCTTCCACGGCATTTACCGGATCGCCGCCGGTGTTGGTGTAGACCGTTACCGTTAACGTCTGGCCGACCGAGTACGTACCCGAAGACGGGGTGAGATAGAGTGTGGCTGAGGCGGCAAGTGCCTGGTGGTTAAGGCCCGAAAGCGCAACTGCCGCAATCGCCATGATACTTACGGCCAAAAATCTGAGATGCGACAATTTCATACTAAGCTTGCTCATTCAATTTATATGTAGCATAACCGCTATGATGCGGCTCGTAAAGCTTTTTCGGTTTCGGTAACGAAAAATAGAACCGCTCAGGCCTGCCCGGCCGAGCCAAAGGCGTCAATTTTGGTCTCAACAATGGCCTGGACGGCGTCAATAACCGGCCCTATGAGCTTGATGACAGCCGATTGGTGCGGATTGGCGGCCAGCTGGGCTTCGAGCGTGGTGCGATAGGCGTGGCGCAGGTCGGAATTGATGTTGATCTTGGAGACGCCGATCTGCACGGCCTGCCGGAATTGTTCGAGCGGCGTATCGGAGCCGCCGTGAAGCGAGATGGCGCAGGGCAGCGCGGCGCGGACTTCGCGCAGCAGATCAAGGTGCAGCTCCTTTGGCACCGGATAATTGCCGTGCAGATTGCCGACGGCCGCGGCGTAGGTGTCGATGCCGGTGGCGGCCACAAATTTGGCGGCTTCATCTGGTTTGGTAAAGGACTTTTTGATCATTTCATAGTCGATCGGCCCGTCGAAATCGTTGGAGCCGCCGCCGAAATAGTGCGGCTCGCTCTCCACCAGCGCGCCTGTGGTTTTGGCGTATTCCACCACTTCTCTGGTGGCGGCAATGATGTCATCGAGGGTGGCATCGTGGTTGGCCTGGGAAATATCGATGTGAATGAACTCAAAGCCGGCATCGATGCCGGCTTTGGCGGCTTCCACGCTCGGTGAATGATCGAGATTGATGAACATTTGCAGGCCGTACTCGGCGCGGTAGTTGTCGACCAGGGCACGAATGTTGTTGTGCCCGAGCATGATGACTTCATCGTGCGAGACTTCCACGAGCACCGGCGCCTTTTTGGCGGCGGCGGCTCGGGCCACGGCGATCAGCGTTTCCTGATTATCAATATTGAACGCTCCCAGAGCAAAGTGCCCGGTGCGCGTGCGTTCGTACAGGGCGCGAGCGGCGGTAATAGTGGGTTTCATATTAGTATTGTGGCTTCTTGCCATGGATACGGCAAGCCCCGACTATGAGTATAGTGACGCTCAAGCGTGGCGTGTCAGGCGGCGGCCAATAGCGGCCGAGACCACGTAAAAGAGGCCGTAAAGCAGGAAGGCCACAAACGTGAAGTAGCCGACCTGCCGGCTCGTGTGAACCAGGCGGGCCACGAAATGCAGGAGCAGTTGAGCGCCCAGCGCAGCCAGAACGACGGCCGAAGCGGCAGCCGCTATAACGGCTTTAAGCGTGCGACTGCGGCCGTACAGCAGCAAGGCCAATATTGCCATTCCGAGGCCATAAACAGCCAGCGTTACAATGAGACCCAGCGATGCGGCAATGAAGTGGCCGAGATGAGGATCGCGCACCTGCGAGGCAGCTTGTCCGCTGAGCCAAAAAGCGGCGATGCCGACGGCAAATGTAATGAAATACTGAATTTCGCCTTTGGACATGGAGCTAGCTTACTCTACCGGTTTTTATCTGTATATATTGACTGCTCGCAAATTATATGTAATAAATTCGATATCGGATTTTTCGCCAATATAGTGGATTGGAAGGGATTGAAGATGCCTGTTTCTCCAGTGCGAAGGAGTCTCGCCCACATGACCCGGCGGCGGTGGCGCAGGCTCAGCCGGGTAATACTCCTCGCGGGTGTGCCGGCGGGAGTCGTCATGATCGTGATCTCAGGCCAACTTTCCCCACAGTCTTCCCGGCATGCCGATCTTGGTTTCGGTGGACTGGCGGTCGTGTTGGCCGGCCTCTGTGGCGGCCTGTATTCGTTCCTGCGGGCTGAATGGGAATCGAAACGCGTGGCACTGGTGGGGACGCTGACGGCCGCTGGCTGCAGCGCCGGCATCTTGCTGGCCATTATGCTGACTCAGGCCTGAGGGCCGTCGACGGACAATAGTGAGAGTTGACATTCGAGCAAGAGGAGGCAGTAATGCCCGAGCACCAGCGTGCTATTGTGGATCCGGAGATACGCTTTCGTGACCGGCTGCGCCATATCGGCTGGACGATATGGGGCGGAGCGTTCGCTATCGGAACGGGATTGGTCTTGACACCGGTGCTTTTCCCCGGCTTGGCTCACGGGCATGTGCGCGGGGATCTGCTTGGCGGTGGGGTTGCTGTACTTGGGGCCGGTTTGGTGCTCGGTCTCTGCCCGCTGCAGCGAAGTCGCGGCATTGGCTGGGTGAGCGCCGTGACCATGTGCGCGGTGATTGGCGTCGCAATCGGGGCGATTTGGCTGATCTTCCCCAAGTGAGATCAGGCTGTTTTGTGAGGTAAGCAGCCCGGTGGACGAGTGTTCTACCGGGCTGCTTTTAGTTTGGTGGCCATATGATAATTAATTACCTGGTTTGCGTTTTACGAGTTCCAGGGCGCGGGTGACGACGTGCGGCGCGGTGAGGCCAAAGTATTCGAGCAGTTCATCGGGACGACCTGATTCGCCGAAGCGGTCGGCCAGGCCGATACGAGCCATGGGCACCGGATAATGATCAGCCAGCGCCTCGGCCACGGCGCCACCCAGGCCGCCGGCCATCTGGTGCTCTTCGGCCGTGAGCACCGCTCCGGTGCGGTGGGCGCTGGCGGCGATGGTGGCGACATCGAGCGGCTTGATAACGACGGCGTTAATGACCTCGGCCTCGAGCCGGTGTTGTTTTGCGAGCAGCTCGGCCGCCATCAGCGCCTGATAGACCAGCGCGCCACAGGCAACGATCGTGAGGTCGCGGCCATGGCGCAGAACAGGTGCGCGGCCGAGTTCAAATGGTGATTTCTCAGTAGTAATAATGGGCGATTTTTCGCGCGCCAGGCGCAGGTAGGCGCCGCCCTGGTGAGCGGCCAGCGCCAGGGTGGCTTTTTCGGCTTCCACAGAGTCGGCGGGTACAACCACCACCATGTTAGGCAGGACGCGCATAAGTGCGATATCTTCGAGCATCTGGTGCGTGGCGCCGTCCGGGCCGACGCTGACGCCGGCATGCGAGCCCGCGATTTTAACATTGGTCTGATTAAGACAGATGGTGGTGCGGATTTGTTCCCAGTTGCGGCCGGGCGAAAACGCGGCATAGCTGGAGACAAACGGCGTTTTGCCGGCCAGGGCGAGACCGGCCGCGACCGTAACGAGGTTTTGCTCCGCGATGCCAACTTCAATGAAGCGCTCGGGGAAGCTGGCGGCGAATTCGTTCATTTTGGTTGATTCGGTGAGGTCGGCACAGAGTGCCACCACGTTTTTGTCGCGGCGGCCGGCTTCGAGTAACCCGCGGCCGAAGCCGGCGCGGATCGGCTCCTGTTTGATTTCCGGGCTGGTGAGGTCCGGCGCGAGGTGTTGCTGGGGATCGATCATGGGTTCATGATACGGCGCAGGCCTTCAAATTGCTAATGCTACTCGCCGGCGAGCGGGCTGAGTAAAACCTGGACCGCGGTGGGGCGGGAAGGGTTGGCCGGCGCCGCAATTTGCACCTTTACGGCGACGTCTTCGGTGATGAGGTCGCGGTAGAGTGTGGCCGAATTTGAACTGATGACGTCGGGATGGTTGGCGTCAACCTGGTAGGCGCCCCGGCCGAACTGGGCTTTGGCGGCCGCGAGGGTGGCGGCTTCGCTGAGGGCAGTTGTGTAGGTGTACTGCCACTGGCCCGAGGTCGCAAAGGGGCGCGTTTGCGGCTGCCAGGATTTCGCGGTGAGCACAAACGGTGCGGCGAGGGCTTGCGTGGCGTAGCCGTTTGAAAGACTGGCTCTGGTGGCGCTTTGTTCGTGCCGGGTCCAGGCGTCGAGGCCCAGGACCGCTCCCACGACCAGCACTATTACGATCAACACCAGGGCGATGGCGCGGGCAGAGCGTCCGGAATTACCCATGACACAACCCCGTAGCGCAATACTCGAGCAGCACAAACATCATGCCGCCGGCCACCAGCCAATTGCCGGCCAGCAGATAGAGTTTGAGGCGCGTTGAAGCAGTGATGAGAATGGCAAAATTAACCACCAGACTCAGCACCACCGGCAGCGCCATGAGTACGAGGATCGACTCGGTGAAGGGCGTGAGATCAATGCTGCCCGGCTGGCTTGAGGCCGGCGCCACGAGCCAGCTCATGGTCCGCCACTCTACGACTGTCAGCGCAATAGTGGCGAGCAGTGCAGTGTAAAATTGCCAGCTGGTCCGCATGTGGCCGGTGATTTTATTCATAGCTTTATGATACGGTGCGACTCACGAAAACTCAAAGCACTTGCGGTTAGTTCAAGTGGCGCGGCTCAGGCGCAATGCCTAATATGATCTCGTGCTTGCTATAACAGTGATGGTTGGGCTGGGCGGCTCCACCTCAACCTCAAGATTTAAATTGCCGCAGCCGGCGGTAAAGCCGGGGTCATTGGCGCTAATCGTGCAACCCTGGCCTTCAAGGCTGTTCTGAAAATCATTGAGGCTGGTGCTCAGGTCGCGCGTTGAATGATAATTGTATTGCAGGCCGATGGCGCTGTCGACGCCGTCACCGGCGCCGGCTACTGATTGTAATTTGAACTCCGCCGGCTTGTGGTAATGGTGATACTCGAACGCGGCTATGGCTCGCGTTAC
>Ga0209420_1001736_pt1 | contig 10078 bp, 6 predicted proteins | sample BlaSpr_A8_OM1_O1_FD_187972 | JGI IMG/M metagenome (GOLD analysis project Ga0209420, IMG submission 187972) | Forest soil microbial communities from Thunder Bay, Ontario, Canada - Black Spruce, Ontario site 2_A8_OM1_O1 (SPAdes) (version 2) | ecosystem: Environmental > Terrestrial > Soil > Boreal...
GGGCGAACTGGTGCCGTTCGGCACGGTATCGCTGACGACCTATTTTCACGCCGACGCCGCGGATCTTTCAGCAGAAGATATCAGCCGCGTGCTGGCGGTGGCTGACGCGCGCGTGGTCACGGCGCGAGATGGGGTTCCTGAAAACATCCCCGGACACGGACAAGCATTCCACCCGGCCGTGCCGATGACTCAGGAGACCGTTTACGGCAACAACATCACCCTCGACCTGGGGGCGGCCAATTTGCGAATTACCATCATCTGCAACCGGGGAGCCTGCGCGTGAAGGCCGGGGACCGCGTGCGGCGAGGCCAAACACTGGCGCGCGTCGGCGATTCGGGTGATTCCCGTGAGCCGCATCTGCATTTCGAAGTCACCACTTCGCCGAAACAGGGAATGAGTCAGGGCGTGCCCTATCTCATCGACCGGTATCGTTGCAAGAGTGGTAGTAACGGCTCCATGGAAGTTTGCATACATGAGTTGCCTCTGGACAACAGCATCGTGACATTCGGGGAGACGGCGGTAAATGAAGTTAACGTGGACCGTCAACCGTGGATCATCGCCAGACAGATCGTCGAACCCTTGCCGACTCCAAGGGGACAAAAAATACCTTTGCCGCATCTTTAAGCACGAGATTGGGCATTGATTCTGACCTCGGGTTTTACGGCTTTGGCGCAACAACCGTCGATCCCGTCACAGCTCGCCAAGGGGATTTGGATTGGCGAAACAATCGGGTCAATGCGAGCTTATACGCTCACGACGGCGGGGCGCAGGCAATTGGGCATCGAGTTGTCGCAGTTTGAACAGATGATTGCGGCGATTGGGCGCGTGTTGACCGACGCGCAGGAGGCTTAGATGAATCCGATTACCCGGTTCATGAAGAAACTCTCAATTTTATTTGGTCGCGAGCGGTTCGCTAGCGAACTGGATGAGGAAATGGCATTTCATCGCGCCCAGGTGGAAAAGGAGTTTGTGGCCAACGGCATGACGGCGGAAGACGCGCGGTATGCGGCGATGCGGCAGTTCGGTAATGCAACGAAGTTGAGGGAGCAGAGCCATGAAGCGGTGGCATTCCGAGTGGAGACGGTGGTCGAGGACCTGCGTTTTGGGCTGCGGCAATGGACGCGGAATCCGGGGTTTGCGTTGGCGGCGATCCTGATTCTGGCGCTCGGCATGGGGCCGAGCATGGCCATCTTCGGCTTCGTGGATGCGGCTCTGCTGGAGCCGCTTCCCTATGCGAACCCCAGCCAGCTGATGTCGGTTAACGAAAGCAACCTTGAATCGCCACGCTGGCCCCTTTCGTATCCGGACTATCTTGACTGGCAACGGCAGAATAAATCCTTCAGCTCCGTTGATGTGTACAGCGGGGCCGGCTATCTCCTGCGCACTCCCTCCGGTGCGGAGCCGGTGCAGGCCGAGCGCGTGAGCGGCAGTTTTTTCCAAACCCTCGGTGTGCATGCAATGCTCGGGCGCGACTTTTATCCCGGAGAGAATCGACCGGGCGGGCCAAATGTCGTGATCCTGAGTTATGGAGCGTGGCTCCATCGCTTCGGCGCGCGCCGCGATCTGTTGGGGCAGACGGTGGACTTGGACAACGAGGCCTACACGGTCATTGGCGTGCTGCCAGGTGCGTTTTCCTTCGCGCCGGGCAGGAATGCGGAGTTCTGGGTTCCTCTCAACGGGTTCAGCCCTCACGAGAAGATGCGGACCTTCTATAACTTTTGGGGAATCGGAAGGCTGCGGGATGGGGTCACCGTGCAGGCAGCGGAGGCCGAAATGGCGACCATCGCAAAACAACTCCAGCGGCAATACGCCATAACTGGCCACGACCAGAGCGCCAGCGTTGTTCCCCTCTCTGAGATCATCACCGGTGACGTGCGACCCATCCTGCTCACGCTGCTTGGCGGGGCCGGGCTGCTGTTGCTGATTGCCTGTATCAACGTGGCCAGCCTCGTACTGGTCCGCTCGGAAAGCCGCAGGCGTGAGATTGCCGTTCGAGGCGCACTGGGCGCCTCGCCGTTGCGGCTAATGCGTCAGTTCGTCACCGAAGGACTCTTGCTTACCCTGTTCGGTAACGTGGCAGGCGTGCTGGTTGGCAGCGGGCTCATGAAGCTTCTTGCGCGCCTGGTTCCCAAAGACATGGCGGCCAACCTGCCTTTTCTGGAAGGCATCGGCATGAACGCGCATTCAGGCGCGTTTGCTGCCGCACTCGCGCTGCTTGCCTCGCTCCTGCTGGCCGCCACGCCCACGTTTCGGCTCTCGTTTCAGAAGGTGCGCGATGGGCTAACGGACGGGAACCGCGCGGCGGGTCGGTTCTGGAGCAGGCTGGGAGCGAACATGGTGGTCGTTGAACTGGCGATCGCGGTAGTGCTGCTGGCCGGCGCGGGACTGCTGGGACAGAGCCTCTATCGTCTGCTGCACGTGCCGTTGGGTTTTGATCCGAACCATCTTGCAACCGTGCAAGTGATGGCTCCCGGTACGGTCTACAAGAGTGCCGAACAAACGGTAGGGCTTCACCGGGAAATTGTGCGTCGGGTTGCGAGCCTGCCGGGTGTTGCGTCAGCGGGCCTTACCAGCATGCTCCCGGTGCAATGCGACTGCGATATCGACGAAATCCAGATCCAGGGAAGGCCATTGCACGGTGAACACAATGACGTGGACGAGCGTCATATCAGCGCCGAGTATCTGCCCACGCTAAAGGTGATGCTGGTGCGCGGGCGGTTTTTCACCAATGCCGATGATGATTCCAGGCCCGGAGTGGCCGTGATCAATCAGGTGCTAGCCCGGAAGTTTTTTCCCGGCGCAGATCCGATTGGCCAGAGGATCGCCGATAACGAGGGCGGGCGTCCCTCCGCGTGGGAGATTGTCGGGGTGGTCGACGACGTCCGCGAGGGACCGCTTGATGTTGAGACCTCGCCCGCGGAGTATTTCCCCATCAACCAGACGGGGGACCACTATTTTAGCCTGGTGGTGCGCACACGGCAAGACGCGGGGGCGCTACTACCTGCACTGGTGCGCACGCTCCACCAAATCGACTCAGACTTGGGCGTATCTGACGAAGCGACCATGAACGATCAGATTGACGCCACGCAAGCCGCGTTGCTGCACCGGTTTTCGGCGTGGCTGGTGGGCGGATTTGCGGCCATGGCGCTGGTGCTGGGTGGGGTGGGGCTTTATGGAGTTATTGCCTACTCGGTGAGCCAGCGAACGCGGGAGATCGGCGTGCGCATGGCGCTGGGGGCACAGCGCAGCTCGGTGTACAAGCTGGTAATGCTGCAGGCGGGATGGCTGACAGGAACAGGGCTGGCAAGCGGGCTGGTCTGCTCGGTGGGAGCATCGCTGCTCATACGCCACCTCTTGTTCGGTGTGCAAGCCTGGGACGCGGTGACTCTGGGTTGCGTAGCCCTGCTGCTGGGGCTGGCGTCGATGGCGGCGAGCTTCGTGCCCGCGCGTCGCGCGGCGTCGGTGAATCCAACGGATGCACTGCGAGCGGAATAACAGTCCGACAGTTTTTTCGGTTCAGTCTTAGAGGAATAGAAGCCTGGATCGCGCGGTTCTCTAGTTCCCCTGGATCCCACCCGGATTCACGTTTATTTCGCTGGGAAGCCCCCCTTAAGAAAAGACCCCAAAAAAACAGCTTGGATAGTTGCTCGAGATCAGGTATTTTTGCCGACAATGAATTTGGAGCAAGGCCCGGTTCTCACCAAGCCTAGATCTGGGGACTTTTCGGTTTTCGCGAATGGAAGACACCCCTGCCTTCCGCGATAGGTTTCAGGTGAAATGAGGTCTCGCCGGCTCCGCGAGGAATCCAGCCGTGAAATCTTCTCTTTGCCTGTCCGTCCTAGTCGCGTTTTCTCTCTTGAACTGCGATTTGTTCGCGAATGGCGGTGAACGGCCCCCGTCCACTGCCTTGAAGCACGCCGATGCGGCCCTCCTCTCTTCTCCGGAAGATGGAACGCACGCGACTTCGTCGCAGTTCGTGATCCCAGGCCCGCTGCGATCTTTTCTGCGCATGGCCGGGATTAGTCAAAAGATTACGCCTGAAGAAGTCCTCCCCTTGCTGAGCCGGAATGTGTTCACCCAGGGTTATCAGGGGTCCACTCGGCCGACTGAGTTCCTTGTCCTATTGAGGCGATATGTCGTGCAGGCCAGGGAGTTGGCGGAGTTGGCCGCGAACAGTGACATGGTGATTCGTGTTTCGAATTGTGACGATGCAAGACCGCTTCTGCGCATTCTGGGCTATCGAGCACGTGCAAACTGCGGCGATCCGGGAACGTCCTTGCAAACGGAGGATCCCGAGAGGGCTTTTCTGGCCGTCGATTCGGGATTTCCCCTGCCCGACCTGGAGCAGACGCTGCAAGGCGGTAGACCCTTTGAGTATCCGTTCTCCTCTTCCTCTGTGCCAGTACTCTTTGCCGCAAGCGACTGGACCATGGCGAGCCCGAAGAACTTCAAAGAAAACAGCAGGGACTTGCTTGACACGATCCTGAACGACGCAGCGGTCGCGCGCCTGTACTGGGCCCTCTCACGGATCGACCCCGAAGTCAGCAAGTCTTTGCAACAATCGATTGGGCTTGGCAAGCTGCTGCCGTACGCCGCCGTCCTTGATTTTTACGGGAGGGGGCTATGCATCAGCGGGGAGCGAGTCAAGGTACCGGGAGGAGTGACGGCGGAAGCTGCGTGGGAGGATTTGGTCGGAGCGAGCCCGGCGTCCCCTGCCTCTTTTGTCCCGAGATTGCTGGCCAAGGACAAGGGTTGGCTGATCGCCTATTTTGACGTGCTTTCGCGGGCGAGTGGAATTCAGCAGGCATATTTCACCAACCAGCATCGGCTGCGGCTCTTTTACGCGGGACTGCGCGCTCCCGATCCTTCCGCCCTCGCCACCAGGAGTTTTTACAGACCGGCACCTGCGCTCTTGCTTCTGGTCACTCGACTTCAGTTGGAGAGCAGCGGCGAACCGCTCGTTCCCGGGAATCTCGAAGTCTGGAAAGAGATTCTCCAAGGGCACAATTCGAACCTGGTTCGCAGGTGGGGAAAGCTGACGTCCCGCCTGACGGATCCGGATCATCTTGTGCAAATAATGTTCGCCCTGTCCCGGGCACTCACCGAAAGTGGTCCCCTGCAGACCTACATGGCGATCAGTGGGCTTGACAGCAGACGATCTCCGGGAAATCGCTTGGCGCCGGCCACGGTCCGCTTGCTAGCCCGCAACTTTGAGGAGTTCAGTGATCAGTATCGGATTTTTTCCGAGTTTCCCCAGTTAAGCGACGAATCAATCGTGCTGTTTCTGGACGTAGCTCGCGGGCTGAACAGCTTGGCCCTAGCTTCGCGTGGGAACGCACTCGGCACTTTTCAGGCAAATGTCGGAATCTGGCAGATTCTGGCGCGCCAAGGACAGATTTCGAACTCGCGCCTGAACGACTCCTGGCAGCGCATGGTCAAGCCTTTCGCCACGGTTCAATCCGCTCCCCAGGTCTATGACGCGGGTCGATCTTCCCTGGCAGAACTATTTCGATTTTCGATCGGCAAGGGGACAGGTTCGCAAGACGAGATCATCGACCTGCTGGCAGGACCTCGGCAGAATAGTTCCGAGGGAAGACAGATGCACCGTGAAATCGCCGCCAGGATCCGCTCTGTACTGGACGATCAGCGACTGGTTTCGCTCGACACGCTCCTGACCGTGGGGGATGCTTTGGCAGAAAAGGCGCGAGGTAAGCAGCCGGCAGAGTACGTGATCCTCCTGGCTGGCCAGACGCGAGAATTTGAGATGCCGCGGCCGATCTTCACCAACGGCGAGAGGTCGGAATGGGCCGCAGGAATTTATAACAATCATCATACCGACGTCCAGATGCGTGCCGACTTGCCGAAAGTCCTGAAGTCTTCGACGGCTTCGCGAGGGCAAATTGACGATGCGCGGGGTCAACTCGCCTCGTTCCTGAGAGACACCCTGGTGGGTTTGAACTATGCCTACTACGAGCCGCCCGGTGCCCAGGCCCTGCACCACAATCCGCTCTTCGTCCGCTCCCACGACTTTGCGGGAGAGACGATTGAAGGCATGAAGGGACTCTGGCAGGCGACAGAGCTTATGGGCCAGGGTTCTCCGGCGGGCGGAGGCGCCCATTTCGTCGGTTCGCTTGCCGACCTTCCCTATGCTTTGGCCGAGCTCGAACAGGATTTCATTTCGCCGGATAGTGTTCAGGCTCTGATCTGGCAGGAATTGGTGCCGGAGCTGTTGACCTCCGCAATCCTACCCCGCTGGTGGAATGTCAACCCATTAGAGCTTCACGCAATCGCTCTGTATCAGCGGACAGGGGAAGAACTCCTGACCGCTTCGGCAAAAGACGAGACACTGCGAAGTAAGGTACTGATCATTTTGTCGGATCGGTTGCTTCCGCAGCGATTACGGCAACTCGAGCAAGTCCTGCGCGATGGTCGTGTATCGGAAATACTTCCTCAAATGATGCCGGCAGACACCTTCTATCTGGCGGCGGAGTTCCGGGACAAGTACCCGGAACAACCTGAGGTGTGGGGAACCGCCAGCCAGGAATTGCAAGATCTGTGTCGGGAGCACTCCGAACAGGTCAACTGGAAGCGCTTGTCGCACGATTTCGGTACGCCCCATCCCCTAATGGCGCAGAACTACGGGCTCGAACTGCTGAACATTCCGCCCATGCCGCCCCTCTCTGGATTTTCCAGCCGTTTTCTCGCAGAATCCTGGGATTCGCCGAATCTGTACTGGGCGCGCCTCGCCGATGAAGGAGGATACTCGCCCGTCATGCTGAACCATCTCGTGCCGCAGCTTACTCTGATGATGGTCGAGAAGATTTTCGCTACCGACTTTGAAGATTGGCCTGCGCTGCTTCGGGCGATGCATGAAACGGGGACAGAATTTCGTGAAGGCAAGTTGGCTTCGCCGCCGAGGATTAGCGCGGTTCGGCCTTGACGCGTCGTTCGAACCAGACGCCGGCCAATCATACAGCGGCTTCACGCAAGTGGGGTCGCAGAAGTAGGAGCCTCATGGCAAAAAAATTGTTTCTGCTGATTCTGATCCCTCTGGTTTTCATACTGAGAGACGAAAGTGGCATCGAAGCTCAGGAGAGCCCGAACTTCCACGTTGTAGTGAACATGGTCCAGCTCAACGTGGCGGTCACGGACAAGAAGGGGAACTACATTACGGGACTCGGGCCCAAGGATTTTGCCATCGTCGAGGATGGGATTGTTGAGAAGGCGGCCACCTTTGCGGAAGGCGACGAACCAGCCCGCAGTCTCGGTGAGTTTGCGGAGCAGGACTCGTCTGCGGCTCCGTCGGGGCCGTTGGCCAAACCTTCTTCTGACGGCGCCTCGTCTCAGACCTTCGCCTCGCTGGTGAGCGGAGCCAATGTGTTTGTCCTGTTTGATAGCAGTGACTACATGTACCGGGGCTTTGTCTTCGCGCAAGACGCGATTGCCGAGTTCATTCGCTCGCTGGGAAACGCCGACAAGATCGCATTCTATTCGTATAGCCGAGATCTTTCCCGCGCAGCCGCCCTTACTTCCGACAGGGCGCAAATTTTGCGGGCCCTGCGCTCGACAGTGGCCGGAGATCAGGCGGCACTCTACAACGCGCTCCTGTTGACGCTGAAAGACGCGGCTCAAAATAAAGGTCGGAAAGTCGTAGTGGTGTTCTCGAACGGCCCGGACAATTCCAGCGTAGTACCACCTGAGGACGTCGCTGAATTTGCCCAGTCTGCCGGAGTTTCGATCTACATGATCAGCACACAAACGGCCAAATTGGAACCGGTGTCCACCGCGGTTTTTGATCGTATGACTGCCGCCACCGGCGGCAAGGCCTACTTCGCCAAAAACTGGAAAGATGAACACCGAGCCTTCGCTTTCATCGGTGACGATTTGAGACATCTGTACTCACTGAGTTACTATCCGAAGCCCAACGCCAACACGGGCTGGCGTGCGATCACGGTGAAACTCGTGGGCGATCAGCTGAAGAAATACAAGGTGCGCACTCGCAACGGGTACCGTCCGCAACCGTCCAGATTCTCAAGCGACGACAAAACCACACTGTCCGGGGTTGTTCCCGAGTAGGAATGCCGTAATCTCGGCCTTCTTGACTCAAATGTTTTCCACACTGGAAGTCCACTTGATCCTCGAGTGACCGAGCGGCTGGAGGGGAGCAATCCCCTCCGGCTACTCGGTAATCCACCCGGACCTCGGAAATGAGTGCGTTGGCATGAAGTCGTCATTCGAGAATCCACCGTCGGCTTCGTCCGTTGACAATCGATAGTCGAACGTCTACCATCGCGTCAGATTGAGGGTAGAATGTCTTCTATGGCGAAGCAAGCGCAGCCACGGGTCGGTCTCCTCCAGGGAACGCTTGACATGCTCATCTTGAGGACGCTTCTCTATGGACCGGCTCACGGTCACCAGATCGGGAAGCACATTCAGAGGACAACGAATGAATTCCTGCAGATGCAGCATGGCTCGCTCTACCCCGCGCTGCATCGCCTGGAGCGAAGAGGGTGGGTCGTGTCCCAATGGGAGACTGCCCCGGACAGAAATCGGGAATTCAAGTACTACCGGTTAACGGATCAAGGCAGGAAGCAGCTCCTGGCCGAAGAATCGCGGTGGAAGCAGATGGCGGAAGCTGTAGCGCGCGTGATGTGGCCCGCCGCCGAGGAGAACTGAGATGAACTGGTGGCAGATCAAGAAGAGAGATGCGGACTTGGAGCGGGAGCTGCGTTCCGACCTCGAATTGGAGGAAGAGGAACAACGGGAAGGCGGCATTGCGGAAGAAGAGGCTCGCTACGCGGCCTTGCGCGCCTTTGGCAATCTTACTCTTATTCGTGAACAGACTCGCGCCAGCTGGTCCTGGAACTGGCTTGAATCCCTCGCACGCGATTTGCGCTTCAGTCTGCGCACCCTTCGTCGCACCCCCGGCTTCTCCGTCATCGCCATCTTGGTGATGGCGCTGGGCATTGGCGCCAACGTCGCCCTGTTCACGGTCGTACGTGGCGTTTTGCTCAAGCCCTTGCCGTTCCATGATCCGGATCGCCTCGTGATGCTCTATGAGGCGGGTCTTCCTGAAGACGACACGGCGGGTTCCAACGTGGTCTCAGGTGGCATGTACGCAGAGTGGAAGAACCAGAACCGCAGCTATAGCAGTCTCGCGCTCGCGCAGGGTATCCGGGTCGGGCTTTCCGGTTCCGGCGGCCAATTGCCGGAGAAGCTGAAGAGTGCGTTGTTTTCCTGGGATATGCTGCCCACACTGGGCGTGCAGCCTGCGCTGGGCCGCGATTTTACGCAGGCCGATGACACCCCCGGCGCCAGCGGCACGGTGTTGCTGAGCTGGGGCCTGTGGAAGCGTCGCTTCGGCAGTGACCCTGGCATCCTGAACCAGACAATCGAACTGGACGCCGTGCCGTACACCGTTATCGGCGTTATGCCCGCTTGGTTCGATTTTCCCGACCCGTCCACGCAGCTATGGACACCGGTTTACCACGACAAGCCCGAAAACACGATGACCTCGATCAGCAATCACATGTTTCGCGTTGTAGGCCGGCTGAAGCCGGGAGTCAGCGAGTCGCGGGCCGTGGCCGATCTGAGCATCATTTCCCAGCGCATCCACAATGCGCACCTCAACGACCCATTCGTATTTCGAAGCGCCAAGAGCCGTCCGCTGCTTGAGCACATGGTAGGCGAAATCAAGAAGCCGCTCTATGTCCTGCTGGAGGCGACCTGCTGCCTGCTGCTGATCGCCTGCCTCAATGTGGCTAATCTGCTGGTGGCGCGCGCCGCGGCACGGCGCAAAGAGCTGGCTATCCGCACCGCACTGGGCGGGGGCTGGCTACGTCTGATATGCGAGCGGCTGATGGAGTGCCTGCTGCTTTCGGCCTCCGGCGGCGCGCTGGGACTCTTGCTCGCCTTCGCCGCTCTTCAGTGGCTGACCCAAGCTCGCCACGACATGAGCCGCGTCGAATCCATTCACATCGACGGCGTGGTGGCGGCGTTTACGGTCGGCGTTATCGTGCTGTGCGCGCTGTTTTCGGGATTCATCGCTGCGTTCAGCATCAGTGACAAGCGCATTCTC
>Ga0209420_1001737_pt1 | contig 10075 bp, 10 predicted proteins | sample BlaSpr_A8_OM1_O1_FD_187972 | JGI IMG/M metagenome (GOLD analysis project Ga0209420, IMG submission 187972) | Forest soil microbial communities from Thunder Bay, Ontario, Canada - Black Spruce, Ontario site 2_A8_OM1_O1 (SPAdes) (version 2) | ecosystem: Environmental > Terrestrial > Soil > Boreal...
TCGGAGCGCTCATCGCGGGCGCCCCGGGGAGCCGAACTTCGTTCCACCTAGCCCGGCGGGGGCCCCCGAGGGCTTCAGCAGCATGTGACCATCGACTCATTAGATCAGAAAGCCGACCTCAAAGGTCGGGAATCCATGGTAGCTTCACCATCCCGGCCCAGCTGGGTTCGAATTGTCGGTTATGACCTGACCCGGAGGTGACAGATGACCAGCACAGCTACTCCCGTTGACAACGGGGTCAACGTCGAGTTTCTCCTAACCGCTCGCAACATGGTCGCGGAGCAACCAGAAGGCGCCAATTTCAAGTGGCGCGCCAGCAACCAGTGGGTGAAGGGCACCCACAGCCGGAGCACCGTTTCCGGTTTCTTCGGACTCGGTGACGAACAGAAGCACCGTACCGAGTTCGTCTTCGACGGCGATCACCCCGAGTTGTTCTCCTCCCAGGACGAGGGGCCGACACCCGTCGAGCTGCTCTTGGTCAGCTTGGCCAGTTGCCTCACCGCAGGGGTTGCGGCGGTGGCCCAGAACCGTGAGATCCAACTTCGGTCCGTCACCGCGACACTCGAGGGTGATATGGACGTCCGGGGCATCCTGGGCGCGGACCCGGAGGTGCGCAACGGGTTCAGCGAGATCAGAGTGAGCTACAAGATCGACGCCGACGCCTCTCCTGACGACATCAAGGCATTGGTGGCCCAGTCGCAGAAGCGGTCTGCCGTCTACGACATCGTCACCAACCCGACGAGCATTACCGTCGAGGTCGAGTGACCGTCATCACCTGACGGCACACAAAAATCGGGATGCAGCGGATCGCTGCCGTCGTCATCGGCGCGGGGCAGACAGGCCTCGCTATGAGCCGGCATCTGAGCGAACGGTCGATCGAGCACGTCCTGCTCGAGCGGGGTGAGGTTGCCAACTCCTGGCGTAATGAACGGTGGGACTCGCTCCGGTTGCTGACCCCCAACTGGTTGAACCGGCTCCCCGGTTATGGCTACCCGGGTGACGATCCCGACGGATACATGACGATGCCCGAGATCGTCGACCACATCGCTACCTACGCCGACACGATCGACGCGCCGGTGGAGTCGCACACCGAGGTCACCTCCGTCCAGACGGCTGACGACGGCTTTCGGATCCTCACGACCGACTCCGAGTGGTCTGCCCGAGCGGTTGTGATCGCCAGTGGGCCATACCACCGCCCTCACGTGCCGGCCTTCGCCGATGCCATCCCGTCGACCGTTCGCTGCTTGGCCGCAACCGACTATCGCAACCCCGACCAACTCGAAGCAGGTGACGTGATGGTCGTGGGAGCGGCGTCTACGGGTGTCCAGTTGGCCGAAGAGATTCACCGGTCCGGTCGCCCGGTCACCCTGGCCGTCGGCGGTCACGTCCGTATGCCCAGGGTCTACCGAGGCATGGACATCATGTGGTGGCTTGACGCCGCCGGCGTCCTCGACGAACGCTACGACGAGGTGGATGACATCGTCCGCGCCCGTCATGTGTCCTCCTTCCAGTTAGTGGGATCCCCGGCCAGATCGACAGTCGACCTCAACTCTCTCCAACAAATCGGAGTGCGGTTGGTCGGCCGTCTGGCCGGCATCACCGACGAGGGGACCGTCCAGTTCTCTGGATCACTGCCCAACCAGTGTGCGCTCGCCGATCTCAAGCTCGGCCGCCTGCTCGACGCTCTCGACGATTGGGCCATCGAACACCCCTCCGACACCGAGACCGATCGGCCCGAGAGGTTCCCGCCGACCAACGTCCCGGTCGATTCGCCCCTTCTGCTTCCGCTTCGTACGGGCGGCATCAAGACGATCCTCTGGGCGACCGGCTATCGGCCGGAGTATCCCTGGCTTCACATTCCGGTCCTGGACGCCAAAGGTGCGGTCCGCCACGTTGGTGGCGTCACTCGCGTGCCGGGTCTGTACGTCATGGGTACCACCTTCTTGCGCCGGAGGAAGTCAACCTTGATCGTCGGCGCCGACGACGACGCGCGCGAACTCAGTACCCACCTCTGCGAATACCTGGGTCAGCCGGCGAGGATCGCATGACGAGCCCTCGCAGCCGACGAAGTCTGTCGTGAGGTCCCGGTAGCATTCCGATGGTGGAGGATCACAAGTGGGGCTTTCGTACCAGGGCCGTCCACGCCGGTAACCGGCCTGACGCCGCCACGGGAGCCCGCGCCGTTCCGATTTACCAGACCACCGCTTTCGTGTTCGAGGACGCCGCCGACGCCGCCGACCTGTTCGCCTTGCAGAAGTACGGGAACATCTACACCCGGATCGCCAATCCGACCGTGGCCGCCTTCGAAGAGCGCATGGCGAGTCTCGAAGGCGGTATCGGAGCGATCGCCGCCTCGAGCGGCCAGGCGGCCGAGATGCTGCTCTTCACTGCTTTGGCTGGCGCCGGTGATCACATCGTGGCGAGTGCAGCCCTCTACGGCGGCACCCACACGTTGCTCGACGTATCGCTACGACGCCTCGGCATCGAGACCACCTTTGTCGCACCGGACGATCCAGCGGGGTTCGTGGCGGCCGCCCGACCCGGGACCAAGGCCTTCTATACCGAGATCGTCGCGAATCCCTCGGGCGTGGTCGCAGACGTGGAGGCTCTGGCTGACGGCGCGCGCTCTGTGGGCGTCCCGCTGGTCGTGGATTCGACCATCGCCACTCCGTACCTCTGCCGCCCCTTTGAATATGGCGCCGACGTGGTCGTGCACTCGGCCACCAAATTCATCGGCGGGCATGGCACTTCCATGGGGGGAGTGGTCGTCGAGAGTGGACGATTCGACTGGGCGAATGGGCGCTTTCCGCGAATGACGGAGCCAGTGCCCAGTTACGGCGGCCTGCGCTACTGGGACAATTTCGCAGAGTACGGCTTCTGCACGCAGCTACGGGTTGAACAGCTGCGTGATTTTGGCCCTTCGCTGGCACCCTTCAATGCGTTCCTCCTCCTGCAGGGACTGGAGACCTTGTCGCTGCGGATGGACGCTCACGTTGCCAATGCCTTAGGGCTCGCCGAGTACCTTTCCGGCCATCCTGCCGTGGCGTGGGTCTCCTACGCCGGCTTGAGCACCTCGCCCTTTCACACCCTGGCCCGGAAGTACCTGCCGTGCGGCCCGGGTGCGGTGTTTTCGTTCGGCGTCAAGGGCGGGCGGGAGTCCGGCCAGGCATTCGTGGAAGCCACGGAGCTGGCCAGCCACTTGGCCAACATTGGCGACACCCGGACCCTTGTGATCCACCCAGCCTCCACGACCCATCGACAGCTTTCCGACGAAGCACTGGCCGCGGCCGGAGTTGCTATAGATCTGGTTCGGGTCTCGGTCGGCATCGAGGATCTCGACGACATTCTCTGGGACTTCGACCGAGCTCTGACGATCGCATCGAAGGCGGTCTCGTGACGGCTGCCCTGCGGACCGAGCAGCACGACCCCGCCGCGACGGCATGGCGGCCTCCGACGGCAAGGGAGCGGTTGCATATTCTCAATCGGAGTCGAACGGTCGCGATCGTCGGTGCCTCGGCCAATCCGGCGCGGGCCAGTCATTTCGTCGCTACCTACCTGCTCAGTTCGAGCACGGATTTCACCGTGTGGTTCGTCAACCCGAGGGAGTCGTCGATCCTTGGCCGTCAGGTCTACCCGGCGCTCGACCAACTCCCCGGGGCCCCGGACATTGTGGTCGCCTTCCGCCGAGTGGAGGAGCTCGCAGGAGTAGCGGCCGATGCCGTCGCAGTCAGCGCTGCCACGTTCTGGGCCCAGCTCGGACTCTGGAGCGACGAGGCGGCGGAACTGGCTCACGAAGCCGGGCTCTCGGTCGTGATGAATCGTTGCATCAAGATCGAGCACGCCCGTTTCGCGGGTGGCTTGCACCTGGCCGGTTTCGACACAGGGGTCATCAGCTCCAAGCGGCCCGCCCGCCCAACTCCGTCTGCTCGGGAGTGACCATGTCGGACTCTGATGCAGGCACCCCGCAGTGGAGGTTGGTCGACGAAGGATGGGGCCGCAAGGCGGTCGACTTCGCGACTCTGAGTGAGCCCAACAACTGCCGCGAGTACCTGTACGTCCACCACCAGCTCGAGGTCGACGCCGGTGACCGGCTGCTCGACGTCGCGTGTGGCTCGGGGCTCTCGCTCGAGCTGGCCCGGCTGCGCGGCGCCGACTGTGCCGGCATCGATGCCTCGGCCAGATTGGTGTCGGTGGCGCGCTTCCGCAACCCGGACAGCGACATCCGGGTCGGGGACATGAACGACCTCCCGTGGGACGACGCAACTTTCCAGGTCGCGACCAGCTTCCGCGGGATCTGGGGCACGACTCCTGACGCGGTGACCGAGATCCATAGAGTCCTTGTCCCGGGCGGCCGGCTCGGATTGACGGTCTGGGGACATCTGAAAGTGTCGCCGGGCGCCTGGGCGCTGGCTCCTTTTCGCCTGGCGGCCGAGGTGAAGGTCGAGAACCAGGCGGCCATGGTGTCGCTTGGTCGGCCCGGTGCCGGTGAGGAGCTACTCGAGTCGAGCGGGTTCGTCGATGTCCGCCGAGTCGAGGTTCCGATGGCATGGGAGTTCCCCGACCCGGACGTGTTCGCACGTGCGTTGGCGTCGACGGGGCCTGCGTATGAAGCAATCCAGAACGTCGGCGAGGAGGCGTTCTACAGTGCCGCCATCGAGCTGGCCCGCGAGCACGTGCTCGAGGGGCTGCCTCTCCGGGCAGAGCTCAACGTCGTGGGCTATCTGGCCCGAAAGCCTGTGTGACGAGCCGAACCAATCCTCCCTCGACGCCTTTGCCGCACCCCGAACCGATCGAACCGTCGGGTACGTCGATTCATGACGATTGAGGTGGCGAAATGACCGCGTGGGCGACGTGGGCCGAAGTAGGCACCGCGCTGGGCACGCTCGTCCTCGCCGGCGCCACCTTTTCGTCGGTGCGCGCGTCGTCGAGAACGGCACGGATCGCCGAGCGTGCACTCCTGGCGTCGCAGCGCCCCGTTCTCGCCCCGTCCGGGCCGGATGACCCGGCAGCCCAGGTGCAGTTCGCGGACGGAAGGGTCTTTTCTCTCGAGCCCGGACGGCCGCTCGTCGAGCGATCCGGTCGGACCATTTACCTCGCCATCCCGCTGTGCAATCTCGGAGCGGGCATCGCCGTGCTCCGCGCCTACCACCTTCAAGCCGATCCAGCCCGGGAAGTGGCGGAGGACCCCCAAGGGGCTGCCCGGCACCGTCGGGGCGACAAGCCGCCACCGGTGTCGTCGTTTGCGCCACAGCAGCGAGATCTCTTGATCAGCACCGGTCGGGTCGGGTTCTGGCAGGCCGCCCTGCGCGACCCCAGTACGCCCCTGCACAAGGCCGTTGCCGAGGCGGTCGACCCTGCGGGGCGCATCAGTGTCGACGTGCTCTACGGCGACCATGAGGGAGGCCAGCCGACCATTACCCGGCTCGTCATGCTCCATGACGAGGGTGGAGCGTGGCGCTGCGACGCCACTCGCCACTGGAGCCTTGGACTTGTCACAGACGATTTGCGCGACCTCGGGTTCACCTGACGTCGATTCCTCTCGGGCCTACGTGAACGGTCGGACGGTGTCGATCGAGCGGCGGGTATGGCCGGACCGCCCTTTCCTGCATTCGACCTTCGATGTGCGGAGAGTTGGCCTCCCGCGCTCGCCCCCGTCCACGGGTATACCTTGAGTCGACCTCGGGCGTGAAGGGACGGCACGTTGGGCGATCTGCACGATCCGGCCTGGTATTTGGGCGACGATGTCCATCAGACCTTCGCAGAACTGCGGAGAAGCGACCCTGTCCATTGGCAGGACATGGCAGAGGAGCCGGGCTATTGGGCCGTGGTGCGGCACGCCGACGTGGCGCACGTGTCCCGGCACCCCGAACTCTTCTCGAGCTGGCTGGGCGGAGTCCTGCTGGAAGATCCGGACCCGGCCGTGCTCGAAGAGACGCGTCACATGCTCCTCGTGATGGACCCACCTCGACACACGGCGTACCGCCAGCCGTTAGCGCCGCACTTCGGCCGCCGGGTGATCGGCCGCATGGAATCGCAGATTCGGAGCCGCTGTCGGGACGTGCTTGCGGCCGCAGCCGACCAGGGCGAGGTGGATTTCTGCCACGACGTCGCCGGTCCGCTCGCGTCAGAGACCATCGCTGAGATCATGGGTCTACCCCACGAGGACACGCCCATGATCCGGCGCTGGGCGGAGATCGCGCTCGGCGGTCAGGACCAGGAGATCGTTGCCTCCTACCCGGGCAACGCGGCGATCGACATGGTCGTCTACGCCATCGCGTGGGCCGCACAGCGACGAGCCATGCCCCGGCAGGAGGACGTCACCTCCCTGTTGCTCGAGTCGACGTTCCAGAACGGCGAGCCGATGAGCGATGTGGAGTTCGGGTCGTTCTTCTTTCAGCTCGTCACCGCGGGGAATGACACCACCAGGACCCTCATCTCCTCTGGTACCGAGCAGCTCATTCGGCACCCCGAGCACGTGGCGGCCATGCGGGAGGACGCCGGGTTGGTGCCCTCGGCCGTCGAGGAGATGCTGCGGTGCTGCAACCCTGTCCACTACATGCGACGGACCGCAACGGTTGATACGGAGCTGCGCGGAAAGCAGATCAGGGCGGGCGACAAGGTCGCCGTGTACTACACGTCCGCCAATCGCGACGAGGCGGTCTTCTCCGATCCCCAGGTCTTCGACGTCCGTCGGACTCCGAATGCGCATCTCAGCTTCGGCATCGGTTTGCATTTTTGCCTTGGTGCGCACGTGGCTCGCCTCCAGGCGCGGGTATTTTTCGAGGAGCTCCTGTCGGGCTTTTCCACCATCGAGCTGAGCGACACCCCCACGAAGGTGCGGTCGAACTTGACCAACGGCTATCGCCGGTTGCCGGTTCGGCTTGGCCCGTGACGGGAGAAGGAGACGAAGTGCCTTCGAGACGGGAGAGGACGCACATGAACCTGGAGATGCTGACCGTGGGCACTGCCGCCTCGGAGCGCTTCTGAGGTGCGGGCCTGGCAAGTGACCAGCTATGGGCGGCCAACAGAAGCCCTCGAGCTGCTCGAGACGGCTGATCCCATTCCGGAGGCGGGTGAGGTCCTGGTGCGGACGACCGCCAGCGTCCTTAATTTCAACGAGGTCGACGCGTGCCATGGGCGCTATCTCACGGTCAATCCGCCGCTTCCCTACACGCTCGGGATGGAGTGTGTGGGCGAGGTCGTGGACGCCGGGTCGGCGGCGGAGTCCTGGATCGGACGCAGAGTCATCGCGAGCGCCCGAGGGGCCACCGGCGCCCACGCCGACCTGGTGGCTTGCCCGACCACCATGGTGTTCGAGGCGCCGGAACGGTTGGGGGACGTCGAGGCCGCGGCTTTCCTCTACCCGTTCCATCTGGCGCACCTCGCGCTCCACGAGCGGGGTCACCTGCGTGCCGGCGAAACCGTCCTGATCCACGCCGCCGCTGGCGGTATTGGCTCCGCTGCCGTGCAGTTGGCAATCGTCGCCGGGGCTCGGGTCATCGCGACGGTCGGCGACGACGACAAGGCCTCGTTCGTAAGGGGGTTGGGGGCCGACGTGGTGGTCAACTACCGAACCGATGACTTCGTCGCACGCGTCCTCGAGGTGACTGCGGGCGCCGGCGTCGAGTTGTGCTTCGACGGGGTGGGCGGTGAGACGACGATGCAGTCACTGCGGTGCCTCGGCCGAGGAGGGCGGCACCTGGTGGTCGGGTTCGCCAGCGGTATCGAGGCCGAGGAGATCCCGATGGTGTCGGGGCGAGCCCTCTGCTTCGGCAACTTCGACATCGTCGGTGTCATCCTGGCCTATGTGGATGCGGCCGCGGTCCCCTACGTGAGCAGTTTTGTCCCAGTCCCGGTTCCGCGGTTCAACCCTCCGACGACCGACGTGGGCATGCGGGTCCAGGCCCACCTGCTCGAGCTCCTGACCGTGGGTGCCATCCGTCCGATCGTGGGTCGGACGGTCGCCTTCGACGGGCTGGCGCAGGCCCTCGACGACATGGCGTCGCGCGCCACGATGGGACGCACCGTCGTCACGCGATGAGCTCCACCGACCTTGCGTCGACTGAAGGCGGCGCCCCCGGCAGGACTCGAGCCTGCGCCACCTGCTCTGGAGGCCCCTCTGGATTGTCTGCCCGGGTCCGCGGTGACGTCGAGGCTTCGAGCTGGCGCTCTAGTACCGGCCGGAGTATTCGACAGCCTTCAGCCGCTTCCGCGGTCCGGCCAGGTAGAAGACGGAGACAATCGCTCCGAACGCTCCGAACAGGAACCACCCGGCAACCATGCCGGCGATCCAAAGTGCCTTCCATTTCCGGGCCAGCACCATGGCGGGACGTCTGGCGACGTCGACGATCGCCCAAATGACTACAGCGAGTGACGCAAGATTGATGATGTCCAACAGCACGCTGCCCATGTTTCCTCTTTTCGGCGAAGCGCGGCCTGCTCTTGGGTCCGCGATCCACTTCGCTTCACAGGAGTTCTACCGTCCGAACCTTTGAGGATTATCAGAAGTCCGTAAGGGTCTCATCAGAAGGCGGAGCAACCCGCTCAGCCCGAGCGGGGCAGAGGCCAGGCCACCGTCAGTCGATGGCCGCACCGAGCCCGCGCGCCACGAAGGAAATCGCCGCCTCGACGAGATCGTCATCGGCGACATCGGGTTGGAGGACTCGGAGCTGCCCGATGCCGCGAAAGAGGATCTCGATCAGCCTCGCCGCCTGAACGGCTGACTCGAGGGGCTCAATGCCCTGGCGCTTCCTCTCCGCCTCGATGATCTCGGCGAGCGCTCGCACACCTTCGTCCTCGATGCGCATGAGCTCTTCTCGAGCGGCCGGGTTGCGTGCCGCATAGAGCCAGAACTCCTGGTAGAGCAATCCCATGTTCCGGGTGCGACGGGTCTCGTCCCGGATCAAGGAGACGAAATCCGAGATACGGGCTTCCGGCGGTACCGCCGAATCCTCGAGCGTGGCTCGGAGCGCCTGCATCTCCCGGTCGTAGTTCGCCTTGAACAGGGCGAGGAAGAGGTCCTCCTTGTTCTTGAAGTTGGAGTACACCGCTCCCTTGGTGAAGCCGGCCACGGCCGCCACCTCGTCGAGTGAGGCGCCGTGGAACCCTCGCTCGGCGAAGACCTCGGCGGCAGCGGCCAAGAGGTGCTCCCGGGTTTGCTGCCGCCGGCGTTCGGGAGTGAGAGGTTGGAGGGCCATACGGTTGCGCTACCCTTCAGTATAGTAAATACTGATCAGTATGAATGATTCTAGGTGGTATGAACCCGGGACCAAGGTCCCGGCCACTCCAGATGACGATCCGACGGACGCGGCCGTGGTCGCCACGGGACTGGTCCGTCGATTCGCTTCGACCGTCGCGGTCGATGGTCTCGACCTCCGTGTCCGGCGGGGGGAGATCTACGGATTCCTGGGACCAAACGGGGCCGGCAAGTCGACGGTCGTCCGGATCCTGTGCACGCTGCTCAAGCCGACGGCCGGGACGGCCCGTGTGGCGGGGTACGACGTCGCGCGGGATCCCAAGTCGGTCAGGATCCGCATCGGTGTCGCCCTCCAGGACGCGGCGATCGACGACCGGCAGACCGGACGTGAGCTGCTGACGCTCCAGGGCCGCCTCTACGGCCTGGGCGCGGCGCACATCCGGATGCGACTGGGCGAGGTCCTCGACCTGGTTGACATCGGGAGCGCCATCGATCGGCGCATCGGAACCTATTCGGGGGGCATGAAGCGACGTCTCGACCTCGCCGCCGCCCTGGTCCACAACCCAGAGGTGCTGTTTCTCGACGAGCCGACCACTGGTCTCGACCCCCACAGCCGCTCGGCGGTCTGGTCCGAGGTCCGGAGGCTGAACCGGGAGCTCGGCATGACCATCTTCTTGACGACGCAGTACCTCGATGAAGCCGACACCCTGGCCGACCGGGTGGGCATCATCTCGTCAGGCCGACTGGTGGCGCAGGGCTCTCCCGCCGACCTCAAGCATTCGGTCGGACACGACGTGATCGTGGCCGAGGTCGAGGGGGAAGGCACCGGAGCGGTCGATGCCCTGCGCTCCATCGAGGGACTCGACTCGGCCTCGAGTG